>Ga0031655_10002691_pt1 | contig 10127 bp, 6 predicted proteins | sample FrelakmetHBP12HB_FD_55187 | JGI IMG/M metagenome (GOLD analysis project Ga0031655, IMG submission 55187) | Freshwater lake sediment microbial communities from the University of Notre Dame, USA, for methane emissions studies -HBP12 HB | ecosystem: Environmental > Aquatic > Freshwater > Lake >... | reverse complement strand
GGAGGACCGTCGGGGCGCATCGCCATGCGCCCCGGCAGCCGTCATGGAGGCTGTGCACTACTGCGGTCAGCCCTTCAGTAGCCTGCGCTGCTCTTGAGAAAGTGATATTCCCCGTCTTGAACGCCGGAGGCCTTTCCCGCTTCGGCGGCCACAGGATTGTTGATGAACGCCCGCGCCTTTTCAAGGCTCTTCACCTCGAATATGAAGAAGACGTTGTTGGAATCTTCCAGGTCTTGCCACAAACCTCTCAGGTAGAGCCCGGCGTCGCGGTGGGCTGCGGCGTGAGAGTTGAATACCGCCTTCCACTTCGTGAAGTCCGTCACCCGGTTCCTGCACAGCATAACCATCATCGTGTGTCCCCTCCTTTTGTTCCGGCTGACCGAAGGGTCGGTCAAGCGGTGCGAGAGCCCCACTCCCGCGCCCGGTTCGCCAAGAGCGCAAGAGGTGGAGCAGAAGACGCTGCTCTCGCCAGCATTCATAGCCGCCAACGGCGAATCGGCGGCTCCCATCGGCTGACGGATCCAGCCCTACACCTTGCGCGGGGTCTCGGTGTCACTCCCCGCGAGCTTCAGGAGCAACTGCGGAAGCTGCTGGGTGAAAGCTGAGCGGGCCAGGACAAGATCGCATCCCGCTTCTCGGGCGGCCGTAATCACGCCCAATTGAACGTGTGAAACAAAGCCCACAATAGGAATCGCCTTGGTGCTGGGGTGTGCCTTGAGGGCGCGGATCAAGTCGAGGGCAGGGAAGGAGCGGTGGTTTAAGTCGAGAATTAGGGCGCGAGGCGCTTCGGCGATGATTGTCTCCAGGCCGCAGGCGGGATCGGCAGGCTGGACTGCAACCCCGATAAGCTGCGCTGTTTGTTGGACTTTCGAGATAAAGAGCAGATCCTCGACAAATAGCAGAATCATGGTCACCTGAGCCTTTCAGTCCGTCCGCAGAAACCTCCAGCGACGCTTGCCGCCTGCAGGGTATTATCCACTATTTGGAAATTGAATTTAATCAAGAAAGAACCGTAGCGGGGAGTTTCGCTTNCCAGAAATTCTGCGGGTTTTCGTTTTCAGGTTGTCGTGTGGCGCTATAATGCCGCGCATGTCGCCGCTGCGGCGTTGGGTTCAGGAAGAGGCCGCAGACTTCGATTAAGCCGGAGCGTGCGGTACAAACTCCAGCGACCCAGTGGAACCGAACAGCCCACGTGATACGATTAGCGCGACGAGGACACTTCTGATGAAGGTCGCGTACTTAACTGGAATCCGGCGCGTAGAGGTCGGCGAGGCACCCGCGCCGCGGCTGGGGGGGCCGGACGAGGTGCTGCTCAAAATTCACAGCGTGGGGGTGTGCGGGTCCGACATTCATTACTACACGCAAGGGCGCATCGGCTCCCAGGTCGTGAAATTCCCATTCACCGTTGGGCATGAGTGTGCCGGGACGGTGGTGGAAACGGGGACGAACGTCAGCAGCCTGCGGGCCGGCCAGCGCGTGGCAATTGATCCTCTAGTGGCTTGTGGGCAATGCGACCAGTGCCGGGCAGGGAGAAGGCACACCTGCCGGAACCAGAAATTCTTGGGAATTCCCGGACAGATGACCGGCGCGTTGTGCGAGTTCCTGTCGCTGCCTGCGGAGTGCTGTTACCGAATACCGGATTCCATGTCGCTGGCTCAGGCCGTAATGGTGGAACCTTTTTCGATCGGACTCCACGCCGTGCGGCTGGCGGAGTTGGCCCCAGGATCGCGTATCGGCATTCTGGGCGTCGGACCGATCGGCCTTTGCGTCTTGATCGCCGCCCGGGCGACACTGGGCTGCAGGGTGTACGCTACCGACCTTGTGGATTATCGCCTGGAAACTGCCCGCCGTTGCGGCGCCCAATGGACCGGCAATCCTACAAGCCAGGACATTGTTCGCGCCATCGCTGAACTCGAAACCCTGGGGCTGGACTGCGTTTTCGAATGCGCGGGAGACCAAGCGGCCTTCGATCAGGCCGTCGAACTTATCAAGCCGGGAGGTGCCCTTTCCATTGTCAGCATCCCGGAAGCCGCCCGCATCAGCTTCAGTATGGAGCACCTCCGGCGGAAGGAATTGCGCATCCAAAATGTAAGACGGCAAAACCAGTGCGTTACTCCGGCCATCGAGATGATCGCAAGCGGCGCCGCTGACGTAGACCCACTCGTGACGCACCAATTTCCCATCGCCAGGTCCGCGGAGGCTTTTGAGCTTGTGGCTGCGCGTGAGGGGGGAGTCGTCAAGGCCCTCATCAGCGTTTTCCCGGAACCCTGATCATACCTGCGGAGATTTACACCCTCTTTTGCCGCCCTTCAGGTATTATGCCACTGATAAGGCATGAGTCGCCAAGAGTTGGTGGTCCAATTTCTTGTGGGGCCGGGGCTCCCCGTCAGTCCGTCAGGGGACGGATCTCGCGACCAACGCGGACAGTTTGCCGCGGTTTGGGCGCCCCAAGGGGCGGCCCTAAAGTTCGCCACACTGCCTTCAAGGTCACGCACCTTTCGACCTTCGACTGTCGACTTTCGACTGGCTCTTGGGGTAATGCACTTTTTGACCTTCGACCGTCGACCTTGGACTATCTCTTTCCGACGTTCGACTGTCATTTTGGCCCATTAGATGCTCCCCCTGCGGCACGGTGGGCAAGTTTGCCCAACTTAGCGACGAATTGTCACGGAGGAGACCAGTGGACATGGGAACAGTTCTGATTGTAGGTGCTGGACCAGCAGGCCTTTATGCCTCGCGAAAGATCGCGACGGCAGGTTACCAGGTGTTGATCCTTAACCGGGATATCAAACCAGGGGGTCTGGCCGAGTATGGCATCTACCCCGAAAAGCATCACATGAAGCACGGCTTGCGGAAGCAATTCTCCAAGATTCTGGATTTGCCCAATGTCGCCTACCTCGGCAATTTGCCGGTACGGGAGAAGGGGATCCTGACGATTGACCAATTGAGGCAATTGGCCCCTTCCGCGATTGTTTTTTCGGTGGGTGCGCAGGGGACGAAGAAGCTCGGGATGCAAGGCGAGGAAGCCAAGGGCGTGTATTCGGCCAAGGACTACGTGTACTACTACAACCAGCTTCCGCCCTTTGCCTCCCAGGACTTTTCCACAGGGCGCCGGGTGGCTATCGTCGGCATGGGCAACGTGATGGTGGACATCGCGCGCTGGCTCCTCAATGACATGCCGGGGCCGAAGCCCGAAGAAGTCACGGTTGTAGCCCGTCGTGGCCCCTTCGAGGTGAAGTTCGACGAGAAGGAATTTGACCACATCGAAATGTGCCTCGACCGTCCAACCTTCCGGGAGGAATTGGCGCGCGTGGCGGAACGCATTCGTGCCTGCGGCCAGGACGCCGACAAGGTTGCGGAGAAGCTGTTCCCCTGGGTAAACAGGTCCGCCGGAGCCTCAGGCGGCCCGAAACTGAGTTTCCGTTTCCTCACCTCTCCGGTCGCGATCGTGCCGGATGCGAACGGCCGCATTGCCAAACTTCGGGTGGTTGAGAACCGGTTGGTTCTGGACGGTCAAGCAACGAAGGCCAAGGCAACCAACCAAACCGTCGATCTGGATTTTGACACCTTGATTTTCGCCATTGGCGACGTCGTGGATCCCACGCTGGGCTTGCCCTACGAAAAGGGCGGATACCTGACCCGGCCCGGCGCGCCGGATACCGAGGCGGGCGCTTACGAGGTTTTCGATCCGAAAACGGGTAACGCTTTAGAGGGTCAGTACGTGGTGGGCTGGGCGCGCAAGGCCAGTGAAGGGCTGGTCGGCAAAGCTCGCTACGACGCTGAACATGGCTGCGATCACATCTTGAAATACCTGGAGGGCGCGCCTCGCAAAACCACGCTCAGTCTCCAGGAAATTCTCCGCGAAGTGGCGCGGCCGGCGGCGCACCTGGCGACGAAAGAAGACATCATTCTCCTCGGGCGCGCTGAGGAAGCTCGCGCCCAGGAGGCGAACCGGCCGGCGTTCAAATTCTCGACCAACGAAGAGATGCTGGCGGCCATCGAGCAACAAAGAGCTTCCTTTCGTGACATCTCCGCTTCCGCAGCCTGACTGCCCTAGCCTTGAGTAGGGCCGCCTCTCGCATGCGGGACCCGGCCCTACAATTACGCGTTCGGATTCGGCGCATTGGCGCGCACCGCCCTCCTGCCTACTACCAGACTCCCTATTCCGTCTTTCCTTATTCCTGGTACACTCTTGCCCGTTATCCGTGAATCTCCTCCCCTGGAGGCGCTATGAGAACAAATCGCCTGGGCCGATTAATCTCCCTTGGTTCTATTTCCCTCATCCTCTTCTCGGCCGTGCTGCGGGCTGAACAAATCAAGGCAACAGTCAACTGGGACAAGGTTGAGAGAGTCTCAAAAACCGCCGCAACCCTCCAGGTAGTTGTGAACCCCCCCTTGCGCCGGGGGACGAAGATTCACGATCGAGTGTTTCAGGGCTTGCGCGAACTCGGCTGTGACTACGTCCGCTATGTTCCCTGGCTGCCGTATCCCAAACTGGGCGTCGCGGAGCTCGAGCCTCCCCGCGACGGCAAGACGTCCTGGGATTTCTCGCTGATTGATCCGATGACGATTGATTTTCTGGACGCGACATCGGGCCACTCGGTCATCCTGAACTTCAGCACGATTCCCCAGTGGATGTACAAGACGGAAAAGCCCGTCGCCTACCCCGCCGACCCTGACCAGGTCGCCTGGAATTACGAACAGGGCAGCGAGTTGCGCGACCCGAGCCTCCGGGAGTTGGGCGACTACTATGCCCGCCTGGTGAATTGGTACACGCAAGGCGGATTCACCGACGAGTCCGGCCAGCGTCACGAGTCCGGCCACCACTACCCCATTGCCTACTGGGAAGTATTGAACGAGGTGGATTTCGAGCACTCGATGACCGCGGAGATTTACACGCGCGTCTATGACGCCATTGTGGGCGCCATCCGCCGCGAGAACCCCAGCATGAAGTTCGTCGGCCTGGCGCTGGCCGCCCCGTCGAGCGCGCCGGGATCTTTCGAGTATTTCCTTGACCCCAAGCACCATCAACCCGGCATTCCGGTGGACATGATTTCCTACCACTTCTATGCCTCACCGAGTCCCGACCAGACAATGGAAGTCCAGCAGCATACTTTCTTCGAGCAGGCGGACCACTTCCTGGATGTTGTCCGTTATATCGAGGCGATTCGGCAGCGTCTCTCGCCCCAAACGGGCACGACCATCGACGAGATTGGGGCCATTTCGGCGGGTGATGGCGGGCAGGACCAGGCCGGACACGTCACTAAACCCATTCCCCAGTCCTACTGGAACCTTTGCGGAGCGATGTTCGCGTATGTTTATGCGGAGCTCGCGCGGTTGGGCATTGACGTGGCCGGGGAATCCCAACTGGTCGGATATCCCACGCAATTCCCCAGCGTCTCGATGGTGGATTGGAATACGGGCCAGCCCAATTCACGCTATTGGGTTTTGAAGTTGTTGCGCGACAACTTCGGGCCCGGAGACAAATTGGTAAGCGGGAGCGTCAATACGCCTTACATCTTCATGCAAGCCTTCATCACGCGCGACGGTAGCCGCAAACTCCTGCTGGTCAATAAGCGCGACCGGACGTTTGAAGTAACCCTCCCGGGAGCCGGCGGCGCGCGGGAGGAACACGTGGACCAGCTTACCGCCTTCGACCCGCCAGCCTCCAGTCAACTCCCCGGCGGGCAATTGACGCTGCGCGGTCTCGCGGTCGCGGTGGTGGCTTACCCGCGCTGAACCTCGATCCCGAAGCTGCAACACGATAAGTGGATTCAATCCTTTTTCACGCATCTCCTTGCCGCACGCTTGTACTATACTTGGCAGGACAGAGGTGAAAGCCCATGCGACGCTTTTCGCTTGCAGCCCTGATACTAAGTTTCGCAATATCCTTTTCAGGGGTTAACTTCGTCAACGCGCAGACGAGTTCGGCTCCCCCGGCTGCGCAAGCGGCTCCTTCCACTTCGCAGACGGCCGCCCAAGTGCCCGCAGCGAATCCCCTGATTGAGCTCTTGCAGAGCCCGAATGCCGGTGTGCGCGCCAGAGCGGCTCGCGACCTGGGCAAGGACAAGGACATCACCGCCATCTCCGCCCTCGACGCGGCCCTCACGGACTCGAACGACAAGGTCCGTCGCGAGGTGGTCCTCGCTTTGGGCCAGATGCACGACCCCGCTGCGGTCGATGCGCTCATCAAGGCCTGCAAAGATCCGGAGGACAACATCCGCGTCCTGGCGGTTCGCTCGCTGGTCGGTTACTACACCGGGAACGTACCGACTCCTGGATTTACGGGCTTTGTAAAGAAGGGTTGGCAGCGCACCAAAGGCCACTTCACCGTGGACACCACGCGGATTGATCCCGGCGTGGTTGTGGACCCTAANGTTATAGCCGCCCTGGACATTACCCTCAAGGAGCCNGGTTCCAATCACGCCGCCGAGGCGGCAGCGAAAGGTTTGGGGATCCTAGTGGCCCAGTCGGCGGTCGCTGACCTGGTGAACGCCGCGCATTCCTCCGATATTGTCCTGGCGCGCGAGGCCCTCAACGCCCTCTCCAAGATCAAGGATAAGTCGGCAGGGCCGAAGTTGGTGGACCTGCTCGATTCGCCCAACAAGGACGTCAAGCGCGACACCATGGTGACGGTCGGCGTGCTGCGGACCCAGGAGGCTCTGCCCAAGTTGCAGGCCATCTTCGAGAGCGATGCGGACCAGAAAGATAAGGAGCAGGCCATGCAAGGGCTGGCGTATCTGGGCGAAAAGGTCTCCGTGCCGCCCTTCACTAAAGCGCTCTGGAGCGAGGACAAGATTCTCCGGGCTTCCGCGGCGGAGGGACTGGCAAGAGTTGCAGACCCGGCAACGCTTCCGGAGCTCCAGAAGGCCGTGCTCGCCGAGAAAGACCAGGTGGCCAAGCTTGCTGAAGAATTCGCACTTACCGCTCTGGGGAAAATGGATTACTTGAGCGCCGTGGTGACCGACCTGGGCGTCCGAACGCGCGCCGACGTGGCCCAGCCTTACCTTATTGAACTCTCGCGCAATCCTCAATTCCTTACCGATCTGTACCCTTACTTGCAGAGCCAGGACGCAAACGTGAGAAGAAGACTCTGCGTTGTCCTCATGTACAGTGGCGACCAGTCCAGCCTGGATCAGCTCGACCGGCTCTCGCACGATCCCGACGGGAATGTGGCGGCAGAAGCGATCCGCGCCAAAGAGGCGATCCGGGCCCGCTTGGCCGCTGCCCCGGCTCCAAGCAGTGGGGCGGGACACTAGAATTGAAGATTGAGTGAACGAGTGAATGCAGAATGCATGGGCTAGGCTCTACGGTCTGACCTTTCATTCGTCATTCACTCAATCTTAATTCACTCAATCACTGGTCCCCAGTATCACTTGAGGCTCTCAATCTGGCGGCTCGTAGTTCAAGTTCTGCGCTAGCCAGCGCTCCACCTCGCGCACCTCGACGCCTTTGCGGCGAGCGTAGTCCTCCACTTGATCGCGGCCGATCTTCCCCAGCGCGAAGTACTTGGCTTCAGGACAAGCGAAGTAGAGCCCGCTCACCGACGCGGCCGGGAACATGGCGAACGTTTCGGTGAGCTGAACGCCGATTTGTTTCTCGGCGCCGAGCAGGTCAAACAGGATTTGCTTCTCGGAGTGGTCGGGCTGTGCGGGATATCCGGGTGCGGGGCGGATGCCGCGATAGCGCTGGTGAATCAAATCCTCATTGCTCAATTTCTCGCTCCGCCCATAGCCCCAGGCTTCCCGCGCCCGCTTGTGCATGATCTCGGCCAACCCTTCCGCCAAGCGGTCCGCCAGCGCTTTGGTCATGATGGCGTTGTAGTCGTCATGCTCGCTTTCGAACTTTCTAACCAACGGTTCGATATGGAGGCCGGCCGTCACTGCAAAGCCGCCGATAAAGTCGGCGCGGCCGGCGCCGCGCGGGGCAACGTAATCGGCCAAGGCGTGGTTGTAATGTCCGGGCGCTTTCTCCATCTGCTGCCGAAGGGTGTGGAAGACCGCGATAACCTTCGCGCGTGATCCCTCGGCGTACACTTCAATGTCGTCTTCGACGCTCGCGGCGGGGAAAAAGCCGATGAGGGCTCGCGCCGTGAGGAGCTTTTCCTTCACGATTCGTGCCAGGAGTCTTTGCCCGTCTTCGAACAACTCTCGCGCCTTGCTCCCCACCTCCGGCGCGTCCAGAATCTTGGGATAGGTCCCGCGCAATTCCCATGCCTGAAAGAAGGGGCTCCAGTCAATGTAAGGAACGATTTCTTCGAGCGGGACGGGATCGAAGGCGCGCGTGCCGGTGAAGCACGGCTGGGGGATATCCGCGGCCGCCCAATCGATCCGCGGCTTGCGGCGGCGCGCCTCCTCGATGTTCAGCGTTGGCTGCGCCAGGGGCCGGCGATGTTGTTCTCGGAGTTTTTCCTGCTCGCGCAGGTTCTCCTCCGCGAATTTCGCTTTCAGCTCCGAGCTGATCAGATGGCCCACCACGCCGACCGCGCGCGAAGCGTCCAGCACGTGCACCACAGGCCGGGAATAGCCGGGCGCGATCTTCACGGCCGTGTGAATGCGGCTGGTGGTCGCTCCGCCGATCAACAGCGGCACGGTGAACCCCTCCCGCTCCATTTCCTTCGCCACGTGCACCATCTCATCAAGCGAAGGGGTGATGAGGCCGCTGAGGCCGATCAGATCGGCGCCGACCTCGCGCGCCGTCTCCAGTATTTTTTCGCACGGCACCATGACGCCCAGGTCCACGATCTCGTAGTTGTTGCAGCCCAGCACCACGCCGACGATGTTCTTCCCGATATCGTGGACGTCGCCCTTCACCGTGGCCATCACGATGCGGCCCGCCGTTTGCCTCCCCCCGGCCTCATGCTTTTCCGCCTCCATAAAGGGGAGCAAGTGCGCAACCGCTCTCTTCATCACCCGCGCGCTCTTGACCACCTGCGGCAAAAACATTTTTCCGGAGCCAAACAGCTCGCCCACCACGCTCATGCCGTGCATCAGCGGGCCCTCGATAACGCGCAGGGGCTTGCCGTATTTCTGCCGCGCTTCCTCGGTGTCGGCCTCGATAAAGTCAACAGTCCCTTTCACCAGCGCGTGCGAGAGGCGCTCCTCCACCGAGCCCAGGCGCCAGGCGTCTTCTTTCACTTCCGCCTTCCCGCGCTCCTTCACGGAATCGGCGAAAGCCAGCAGCCGTTCGGTGGCGTCGGGCCGCCGGTTGAGCAAGACGTCCTCTACCAGTTCGCGCAGGTCCGGCGGGATTTCCTCATAGATGGCAAGCTGGCCGGCGTTGACGATGCCCATATCCATTCCCGCCCGGATGGCGTGATAGAGGAAAACGGAGTGCATGGCTTCGCGCACCACGTTCTGGCCGCGGAACGAAAACGAAATATTGCTGACCCCGCCGCTTACCTTGGCGTAAGGCAAAGTGGACTTGATGCGCCGCGCCGCCTCAAGGTAATTCACGGCATAAGCATTGTGTTCCTCGATGCCGGTGGCCACGGTGAGGACGTTGGGATCGAAGATGATGTCTTCGGGCGGCACGCCCACTTCTTCCGTCAGGATTTTGTAAGCGCGCGTGCAAATCTCCACCTTGCGCTCCAGCGTGTCCGCCTGGCCCTTTTCGTCGAAGGCCATCACGATCATTCCCGCGCCGTAGCGCCTGACCAGGCGCGCGCGCTGCTTGAAAACCTCCTCGCCTTCCTTGAGGCTGATGGAGTTCACCACGCCTTTGCCCTGGACGCACTTCAGCCCCGCCTCGATCACGCTCCACTTCGAACTGTCGATCATGATGGGTACGCGCGCGATGTCCGGCTCGGAGGCGATAAAGTTCAGGAAGGTCGTCATCGCCTGCTCGGAATCGAGCATGGCTTCATCCATGTTCACGTCGATGATTTGGGCGCCGCCTTCCACCTGCTGGCGGGCCACGGCCAGCGCCTCTTCGTATTTTCCGGCCAGAATCAGCTTGGCGAACTTCGGCGATCCCGTCACGTTGGTCCGCTCGCCGATATTGACGAAGTTGGTGTCTGGCCGGAGGACCAGCGGCTCGATGCCGCTGAACCGCGTGGAGCGTTCGGGCGTCGAAAGCACGTGCGGCTTCAACCCGCGCATCGCCTCGGCGATGGCCTTGATGTGCAG
>Ga0031655_10002689_pt1 | contig 10128 bp, 13 predicted proteins | sample FrelakmetHBP12HB_FD_55187 | JGI IMG/M metagenome (GOLD analysis project Ga0031655, IMG submission 55187) | Freshwater lake sediment microbial communities from the University of Notre Dame, USA, for methane emissions studies -HBP12 HB | ecosystem: Environmental > Aquatic > Freshwater > Lake >... | reverse complement strand
CTTCTCTCCGAAGGGCAAGGGGTGGGTCAACAAACCTGAGTATCTTATCGGTGGGTCAATTCTTCCGAGCAATGGTGGGTCAGTTCAAATGAGCGCCAAAGCCAATTGGGCTATTAATATAAGCCCTCTTATCGTAGCGTTAGCATCACTGTAAGAGTATTGAGTGACGGCGGTTCCCGTGACCATGCCTGAGCCGTATGTCCGATACCCAAGGGGCATGGTATAAGTCGTCATATTAGCAGAGTATGTTCCGCCAAAGGTAGTATAGGAGCTGGTCAGTACGTAGGCTGGATCTGGCATAATTGCCATTAGGAATTCTGCTTTGTTGAACTTCCTGCCAAGTGCGATATAGATGCTTTCAATTTCCTGGACCAGTTGTTCATCAGAAAGATTCGCAACAGGTATATCGCCATATATCGTTTCGTTCTTGATCGAACATCCCAGGAGCAAAGCGATAAAACAAGTCATAGCCAGAAATAAACCAACCAACACGATTCGCCTACTGGGATACCACGTCATGTCCCTTTCCTTTCAGTTCTGCCAGGTCATCAGCAAGGCATCTCTCGACTATTAAAGGTTATCGGTTTTACCTACCTTTCCTCATATGTTTGCATAGATCCATGAATAATTTTCCGTGAACGGAATCTGGCGGGAGGAATATCCAATCAAGGTTTTTCATAGAATCCAAGACCTCATTTGTCTTTGAATAACTAATGACTGATATTATGCGCATTTTTCTCTCTGCACAATCATATTCCACATAATTTAATATTTGGCTTATTTCCCTGAAGTTTTCCCCCATCCTTTTTACCGTATCATTTACACCCTGCTTGTTTAATACTTGTTTAGTCCATACTCTGACAATATTGTTTGAGGGTTGAGTTATACTCTCTACATCAAGGAATAATTCCCCAGATGGGATTTGCCCGTAAGAGACCCAATCTGCCCCCCACACTTCTGCATGGACAAAGAAAGTAAGGCTGATAATTGCAAGGGTGACTCCCAATTCTGTCGATAATGCTCTCAACCAAAGCACTTCCCTTCATCGCTTAATCACCGCTATCAAACCCGTTATTGCTCCGATTATCCCGATTAATAAGCTAAGCCAGGGAGCATGGATTTCCATTCTTTCTCTTGTTTCCTTTCTTATCATCCCACGTATCTCTCTAATCCCCTTGTCCGTTAGATGATAATTCCCCGTGAAATTGCTACGCTCCCACATTCCATCTTCTTCTGAAAGGGAGGGGGTAGGCAAGAACCTTCGGGCTGCTTTGCTAACAAGATATCCAGTAAGTAAACCGATAATTTTATCATCAATCTCATCAAAGTCGTATCTTGCAGCGTCCCAAACTTCTCGAACCTTCCTTCGGCCACCTGTTTCCCTGGCTTCCTCAGCTGCCTTCGATATAACATTGGTCAGCTTTCTCCTCTCACGATTCAGTTTAAATAAGCTAATTTTGAATGATAGGCAATTCATGTTCTGAATTCTCCCCTTTCTCCGGAGACTAAAAAAACCCCAAAAAGATATGGGCTCTCGACTTGTTGACTTCAGGAAAAAGTCTACTCCCTTAACCGGGACTTGTCAATTCCTTTCTTATGGGGGTGAAAGAGAGTATCTTGGGGGACGACGACTGATGAAGAACAAGAGATAATAATGTGGTAAAACATTAATAAAGACAATTGGTTAGACGAGCGTTTTTCCAAAATCGGACTTGTGTTTGCCGGTTGAAAAAACTGCTCAGATATGGCATACTATACAAGTGTATAGTATCAGAAAGAAAACGATTGGTGCTCCGAAAAGCCGTCAGGAAATCGCTTCCTTTTGCCTGACAAGGAAAGTCAAAAATCCCTCACGGGAGATAATATCGCACTAAATGAATGGTGGGGTTAATTTTGGAACCACCATCGATTTTGGAGGGTTGGGGGGTAAATGAAACCCACGAAAGTAGGGCTGTATGGAAGGGTGTCCACTGACAAGGGGCAAGACGTTCAGTTGCAACTCTCGGACTTGCGGACGTATGCCGATGCCAGGGGGTGGCAGGTTTTCAAAGAATACACAGACATTGGGCAGAGCGGCTCGAAAGAGCAGAGACCCGCCTTCAATCAACTCATGGAGGATATCCGAAAGAGAAAAATTGACATCGTTCTTGTATGGAGGCTCGACAGATTTGGACGCTCCTTGAAACATCTCATCGTGACTCTGGATGAACTCAAGACGGTTGGGGTGGGTTTCGTCTCCTTCAAGGAATCTCTTGATTTAACCACTCCCACAGGACGGTTGATGCTTCACTTACTGGGATCGTTTGCGGAATTTGAGAAAGAACTGATTCGTGAACGTGTGAAAGCGGGGATGGCACACGCAAGGTCGAAAGGAAAACGCCTCGGAAGGTGTCCAATAATTGACGCAGGACTTTTAGGGACAATCTCGGATATGAGGGACAAGGGGAAATCACTCAGGCAGATCGCAAAGGAATTGAAAATCTCGAAGAGCCTTGTCCATAAATCCCTCCAAAATAGTGGGAAAAATCCTTAATGATTTCAGGTGGCGTTTTTCAAAAACCGAGTGTCCCTAATTCAGATGTTTTACGGACGCACTTAACCGAGTTCAACGGGAGGGTTTATGACGGAAAGCGAAGCGGGCAGCGACAGCGCACATAACCACCATGCACCACCCACCAGTGTTGATGTCGATCAATTCTGCGATGCCCTCGATAGATTTGGGCCTGGGGAAACCCTAAATTTGCTGATCGAGAATTCAAAAAACGATGACGTTCTGCCTTGGCTTCTCCGATTTCCTTCATTCGTAGCTTTTGGAGAATTTGTGCACCGATTGCCGAGGTATAATTTCCAGAAGACTCTCTTCGGAACCATTCTCATTAAGACGGGGAAACAGAGAAACAAATCCAAAGCAAAAGGGAGGGCATAATAATGGGCATAAAAGAGGAAGCCTTCAAAATTATCAATAACAACACGAACCTCCCCGATGGTATCAGAATTTCCGAAGAATCGAAGAAAAAACTGAAGAAGATTGTTGAGGAAGTCCTGAGAGATGAAGGCGAAGGCGGGAGCACATCCGTTCATCGAGAGAAGGAAAAGGCACGAAGAGGAAAAAAGGGCGAAGATAAAATTGGTGGATAAGTGCTAAGGGAAGTCTAACTTAATAGGGGAGTGGCAACCTACCAGTCCCCTACCAAGAGACACCTTTGCAGTTTTTTATCATGAGATTCCTTTAGTCAGTTCTCGACCACGACTTTCATGTATTTATACAAGCGTTTATTGTGACAACGGTGCATTCTCCCAAGAAAAACGGCTAAAAAAATCGCAAATAGGAATACCAGCCCCCAAATCTCAAAACCATACGTTAGCATCTGCCACTCGAAGCAATGGAGACAACATTTTTTAATGCAATAAATCAGGTAATAAAGGATCACGAATACTATTGACATTACGATACTGACATATCCATTGCCACACGCCTCCATGATAACTGTTAGTCGTTCAGCTTCAATTCGGTCGCCTTCCCGTGTAGCTTTCTCGTCGAATTTCCGACGGAATTTATAATAGCATTCGTCACATGGAAATACATCGTGAGGATAATATTCTATTTTAAAAAACCGCCAAGGGGACCATTCGCCAAATGATTGCACAGCGAAACAAACGAGCCATGCCACCCCAAAGATTGCAAGCCAACTCAAGAATGATAGATTTATTAGAATATTTACCGAATTTAAACATTCTTTGGGTGGCAGGTCTATCCAAGCAACGGAAGCACAAACTGTAGAAAGTAGAACCAGCCCAGGAATCACTTTACCCAGGAAATCTCGCAGCACTAAGCGTTCATAGAAGGCATCAAAAAGGCTCTTTAAGTCACCCATTACCTCATCCATAGCCATTTCTGTCCTCCGTTAATGAGTTGTGTTCTGTTCCGACTTTTCTTCCAGTCAATGCCTCCGTCCCTTCCCATCGTTAACCGTTCTGTTAGATCTAAGATACTTTTCAGTCACTCCTACATTTCAACATCCGTAATTTTAAAGCTGAAGAGGTAGTTTTTAATCGTTCCGTCAACCTCTAACGGCATGAAAACACTGATTGATTCACCCTTAAAGTGTTTGGCTGCGGACGCTAAGGCAACTCACGAAATGAGGGGTGCCCCACCTCAATGGGAAGAAGCATAGAGTTAAGATTCCTAAAAGAATTATTAGATGTCTTTTCATTGCGTCCCCCCTTGCTGACTTATTTTTCGCTCTTTTTAGGGGCTTCACGAAAACACGCAACCATTCCTTGAGGTGATCTTCCCATACATTAAGCACAAGAACTCAAGAGAGACTACCCTCCGTAAACCAGCACGTTCAATCTCTCCGAAAGTCAACAGCGATACTGGATTTCATTCATATATTCCCCTTCAGTATCATTTAAGCCTTTCTTGCTCGGTTAAAGATCCTGAAAAGGGACTTCCACCAAGGGTCTGGAACGGGAGTTAATTCAGCAGCGGCCATTTCTTTGATGATATTAAGGGTTGCCAGGCAGTCTTCGATTGCACCGTGCTTGGCTCCTGGCAGTTTTTGCCATTTATAATCTTTGTGGTAATCGTCCCATTCACCCACGAATTTGGCGTATGCATCCATGGCACACTCAAGTCTGAACGAACAATCTACGACCTTCTCGAACTTGGCAGCGGTTTGGATGAACATATTGAACTCATGCCGAATATTATAGGCAATAACCCGCTTTCCGTTGAGTATATCTCGTAGCCTGGGGGATATTTCATAGTACGTTGGGGCATCTTTCAACATTTTGAGGTCAATCCCATGTTTCATCTTCGCCTCAGAGGAAATCCTACGCTTTACGGGATTGACGTAGCTCTCGAAGACAGCATTACCGAGAGGGTCCACTATTCCAATCTGTATTATCTCGTCAGTTTTCTTCAGACCTGTAGATTCGGTATCCATAATCAGCCAATCAGGGTGTTTCATAAGATTTCGTGCCCAGGAAATTGACTGATTTCTGTCTATAATGCCTTTTTTATTTATTTGCGTCATGGCAACACTGGCAACAACGGCTCCGATAACCCCTGCCCTTATGGACAGGGTTTCATTTTTCGGTTCTACTCTATTCTCCAATCTTCGTATCTGTTGGAATGACTATCTTTGAGCCTTAACACTTTGAATCCTGCTTCTCTGAGAGTTTTATTCCATCCAGTTGTATCATCTCGCCTTGTCCACGTCAGAATTGATCTGTAGTTAGCACCCCGAAAATCCAAAGTAACGTCTACTCTATCACCTTCTGCATTCCCCATTTCCACCTTATCGCAAAGCCCCGCCTTATAAAGCCTATCATCCATGTTCTTTATAAGATTCCATTTTTTAGAAGTCCAGCCAGCATTCGGGTCAACTCGGTGTTTTGACGAGTCCGGGGGTTCCACATAGGTAGAGAGAATGCCAATTACGTTTACACCAATCAAAATTACAAGTGCTATGAACCACCATCTCTGATAAAAAGGCTTCTCCATTTTATGACCCCTCATTCTCTATTCCTGATTATGTCTACCATATAGGCCGCCTTTGTAGCGTGGATGACAGGAGGACCGATACTCTTTCCCCTTTTTTTGGAACCTCGGCACGATTTTAGCAAATCCGTTTAAAAAGTCAAGAGGGTTTTGAAAGGCGGATTCTGAGGTAAACTTTCGTCATCTCCATCTATTCGGGTTCCAATCCCCGTTGTCGTCGCATTGCCAAAATCAATTCGTCGATGGAACCCTTGAATTGCTCCTGTCTCTCTTGCGGGCTTGCAAAATACTGCGTAAGGAGTGGTTCTCGGTTTCTGGCTGTCCTTGCGATGTAGATTTTTGTCAGCCAACCCTCGAATTCTGAACCAACAACCTTCCCTCATGCACGCCCATCACCCCCAAAGTCCGCTGGATTGTCAGGAAACTTTACAGCCCAAAATGGAGACAATTTAGCATAAATTCCGTAGTATTATGGGAACACCGTTGGAACTTTGTGGAATACCTTTACACTCTTGGGGGTTAGTTCAAATATTGACGTTTGAAGAAAACAACATGAGTACGGGGACTTACGGTAATTCGGAAAGCCGGTATAGAAAATGCTTGACAAAGAGGGTGGATGGAAGTAGACTTCTTCCTGTAGTGGAAGTAATGGCGGATACAGGTCACGAGGTTCAATATGACGATACTAAGAAAACGATGGGTAAAGGTAATGATCGGTCTCCTAACCTATCTCTCTTTCCCCGCTTTCATAGCTACGGCGAGCCCCATTGAACTTGGGATAATTTTCCCTTCTATTGTAGATAATCCTTTTCCTATCCCGGTTGGGTACGGAGGAGGGTGGGGCACATTTATACTTGTTAATCTGGGGTCCGAAGATTTTAACCCCTATGATCTTTTCTTTGATGTGCAAATTAGTTCCACAACCCATCAAGCCCCCTTCGTGGTGTATACTGAGAACCAATATCTTCCTCATTTTGTGTTGCATCCAGGCGAAGGAACTGGCCCCATCGGAATTTGGGGAGGTGGCCCTGCAATAATTGACCTACCATTTGTACAATCAATTTTTCCTGAAGTGACAGCCCTCATAGACAGTGATAGTGGTGTAGGTCACTTAGAGGCAAAGTTCCTGAATTACACAGGATATGGACCTCCACCACCCGATTTTGCCCCTTTTGGAAATTCCGAAACTCTTCTAACATTCACGATAGGTGGGCCTGGAAATACTTTTCAAACGACGGTTATTACTCATGATCCACAGATTGGGTCTTATACTTTAATTTTTCCTGGTTCGGCACAGTTTTTTATCCCGATGTCTCCCACCCCCGTCCCCGAACCCGCCACCATGCTCCTCCTCGGTTCTGGGTTGGTGGGTCTCTTAGGACTCAGGAAGAAGTTTGAGAAGTAGACTGGCATTCAATCTCAAAAGAGCAAGGGCAGAGTCAGAAATGGCCCTGCCTTTTTTGTCTGATGCGATAACCTTGAATGGTTCCTCTCGGTGGAGGTGGAAACTCGCTGGTTCGATAACCCCACGGCGGGCAGTCCCTTACTCTATCAGCCAGCGGAGGGCTAAAATAGCCCCCAAGCGTTTGCGAACCTTAAATAAAATTGGGTGTGACACCCATCGCCTGCCCATTAGATACAATTATATAAAAGTGCACAGAACTCGCTTTTTCGCAGTTAACCACCTTTTCTCTGTGAGTTTGTAAGAGCATATAGACATACGGCATTTAGCTTGCACTCCTTTTCCACGCACTTGGGACTATTTCCGCAGATGTCGTATCTGTCTTCCGCAGAATATGACCAAATAAAAAGGTCTACGATTCCTGGTGCATCACCTAAATCCACTCCTTCTACCATCTTTCCCCCTAAATAATCAGAGCAAAATCGAGTAAGAGCGTTATGTAGATCCCTCTTTTCTAAAGGATCATTTTCATCTCGAACACTACAGGCATGATATATCCCAGTGCGAATTATGAATCTTATTTCATGTCTATCCATCGGTATTCTGTCCCAATACCCGAAATCTCGGAGATAATTGTCTCTTCCCTTTTCGCCCAATATCTCAGTTTTTCCTTGATCCGCTAAATCATCATGAAGATGCTCCGTGAATTCTTCAATTGTCGGATATTTGGCAAGTTCTTCAATTTTCTCCCTTTTCGATTCTCCAACTAACTTAATCAAGTCGCCTTTTGCTGTCGAGAGTCCAAAATTGCTTCCATTCTTGTTAACGAAAGTGCTCCACTTAGTAGGAAAATCTTTAGGCAAACGTAAACGAAACCCGTTGGTCACTATTAATTTGATTATCATCTGCAAAGCTTCTAAAGAGTCAGGATTGTTTTTAAGAATATCTTTACTATCTTTGAACATTTCTAAGTCGTCCTTGATCTCTTTGGAGTGTTCCTCTTTTAACATCCAATCAATCGTCTTTTTGAATTCTTCAGCAAGTTCCTTTATGTCAAATGTCATCTTTATGACCTCCCGTCAGATATTCGCCCATAATTTCAGATAACGTTCTTTAATGTAAAAGAAGCCTGAAAGGTTTGGACGTTATAATTTAGTTAATTGTTGGGCAGTGCTTCTCCTCTGAGAACTCAACCTAAATTTATCAAATCGGGCAGAAAAGTCAAGAAAGTTCTGAAGGGGGAATTCTAATCGCTGGTGTCCAGACTAATCCTTCGAAATCTTTTTTTGACGTGTCGGTTTACGTGTTGCTGTCGTTCGGCTTCCTGTCTGTTCAAAACCTCTTTCACTTGTCTAACGAGGTTTCGGAGCCGTTCACGCCCGGTTATCGCTTCTGCCAATTTGGAGATTATGTGTTCCAACCAGTCCACAGTTTCGGTTTCGCTGCCGACAAGCGTTACCAGTCCGTGTTTTTTGAGGAGATTGCGAAAGAGAAGACGGACTTGAAGGAGGTCTTCTTGGGATGGGGAAGTTACTACGGGATATGGATTTGTGTCACCTGTCATTTTGTGCTCATCTTTGACATTACTGATGCCTGGGGAAAAATTGCCACGGGGTATCGTCTGTCACATCGGTTGACGATATGCCTTCTATCCTCTAACAACTCAATGCCTTAAACAATCAGGTAAACAGCATTTGTTTATCATTTATTTGAATAAATTCAATTGGTTATACTATACTTAAACAATAAACATACCCTCTCGAATATTTCATATTAATAAAAATTTCTTCTATAAATATGACTGGCTATGTTTTATGGTTATAATGGCATAATTACAAATAATATCAAATAGTTGTCCTTAAACAACCCCATGTTTAACAAGTTGTTTAACCCCTGAGTTTCCTAATACTTCAACCTCTACTCACTTGATTTGACCATCAGGTACTTGGAGGTTTCTGCCGCTCGGATTTCCTTCATCTCTCCATTCTTGATTAGATTCTCAATCGACTTGTTCACCTTCCAAGAATCGAACCTTTTAGCATGGATGGCATTTAACAATCTTCCTTTTGTAATCCTGGGATGTCTCTTTACAGCCTCCCTGATTAGGTTTTCAATTTGGGACATCCTATCAGTATAATCTGCGGGCTGGTATGCCTCTCGTACATGTTTCTGCCATTCTAATAATTTAACGCACCTTTCAGCCATCTCCACATCAACCATCTTTTTGTTTTCACTTATCGCCATGACCAGCAATAACCTTAGTCCGTATCCGTCCAGCCTTCGGGTAAACTCGGTTTTCGCAAAAGAGCGATACCACTCATCCAGAAACAGTTCGGCATCAACATCCATCTCCACGGTAGTGGCTTCTCCCCTCGGAAAGCTATCCATTAACCAGTTGAACTTTACCTTCAGCAAGTCCTTAAGATAAGTTGGAATAGCTTCAGGCTTGAAGTGTTTTCTCTGGGCCTCCCCTGGAACAATCCAAAGACGGTTGATGAATCCTATATCGATGAAATTGGGAGAGAACAAAGTCGTCCAGGTTTCAGTCGTGCAAAATGCCAGTAGGGATAAGTGGACATTTTCAACTTTTCGGTAACATCCTTTAACAGCATTCTCACAATGGTTAGATTCAAACAGGCTATTCACTACCTGAAGCAGATTGCTACCTTTGATGTCACACTTTTGGACAAAAGACCGTAACTCGTCGTAGACGAGAAGCAGATTCGGAGTAAGTTCCAAACGATCCATTAATCCCTCAGCGGAGCCGCAACCGTACAGGGCATTAAAATATTGACTTGGAAGACTCTGACCTTTATTGTCGTACTGTTTACCCTCATAGTTGGCTACAGCTTCTTCATTGAAATTAATTGTCTGCCTGCCAGATTCCGATTTTCTCGTTATCCCCGATGTCCCCAGAATGACGGTATAGAATCTGCCTTCCGTGTAAAGCGACGTGTTCAGTTTAACCCTGGGGGCAAAGATGCTGCCCAAAGCGGTTACACAGTTGAATATCCAGAAGGGGTATGGACTCTCAAGGTATTCCGAATAAGTATCTGCAAAATCCTTTGCGAATCCCCGAATTGCGTCCTTTGGGTATTCCAGATTCCATTCTTCGGTTTGTGTATCTTCATTTTCCATGACAGGGGCTTCCTGCTTTATTTCCTTCTCCTTTTCAAACTCTGCCAGGAACCCCCACGGAATCCACGGAGATTCTCTTTTC
>Ga0031655_10002686_pt1 | contig 10134 bp, 5 predicted proteins | sample FrelakmetHBP12HB_FD_55187 | JGI IMG/M metagenome (GOLD analysis project Ga0031655, IMG submission 55187) | Freshwater lake sediment microbial communities from the University of Notre Dame, USA, for methane emissions studies -HBP12 HB | ecosystem: Environmental > Aquatic > Freshwater > Lake >... | reverse complement strand
GGCAAGAAGAATCAAGCCATCGAAACATACATCGAGTCTCTCATGTCGCACGGAAATTCACCTAAATCCGAGTTTGAGCCAACCAAAAAGATTGCTCAACTGCTCCTCGCTTCTTGTATGACTCGTTGTCAAATCTAGTTGGCCTCTCTCTGTGGCGGGCTTCGCCAACCGCGGTGTTGGCAAGCCGCTTTTGGGAGACGTGCAGGTGTCTGAGGCAACCAGCCTTAAGCAGCAGTTGTCCCACACAAAGCCAGATGTGCTAATCGACTTTACCGCCTCGTCTGCAGCCGTAGAGACAGTTTGCTTCGCCGCAGAGATGGGCATAAATTTGGTTGTTGGCACCACCGGATTTACCGGAGATCAGCTCGTTCAGATGAAGAAGGCCATAGACGGTCACGTCGCCGCTGTCATCTCACCGAACTTTAGTGTGGGCGTCAATGTCTTCTGGAATCTTCTGGCAGTGGCGGCCACGGCCCTGAAAGATTACGATATTGAGGTTATAGAGGCTCACCATAATCAGAAAAAAGACGCGCCCAGCGGAACTGCTTTGGCTGCCGCCGATGTCCTGAAGAATGCAACGGGCATCTCACAGGTAGTTCACGGCAGAAGTGGAATGGCGCTTCGGGGAAGGGAGATAGGGGTTCATGCTGTCAGGGCAGGAGACATCGTAGGGGATCACACAGTCCTATTCGCCGGACCTGGAGAGCGGCTGGAGATCAAGCACCAGGCCCATAGCAGGACAGCTCTTGCCAGTGGTGCGATAAGGGCTGCCAGGTGGATTGCTAAGGTCGAGCCTGGTGTGTACAGAATGTCAGACGTCCTTGGATAGATACGAATAAGGAAACCCGAGGCAGGCCAGGAGGGAGATGAATAGGCTAGAACAGGGCAGCTTAGCTCTTTTTATTGATGGGAGGAGGCTAGAACCGGTATCTTTGGAGAAGAACGTTGTCGGGTTCTGCTCCAAATGCGATGACGATCTGGTGAGCATGGCCTATCATCGGTCCGACAAAGGCTGGCCGGTTTCAGCTCAATGTCATAACCAACATCTTGTGCTACTTCAATACAGCACTGACTGGAACTGGCTGGGTGATTTGGAGCTCGAAAGTGCCCCTGAATTTAAGAGCATATCCTCGATGTCAAAGGAGCAGCTTGAAGCTGTCTTTGCTCCAGCCGAGCTGAGGACTCTGGAGGCCTGCGAGAAAGGCCTGCCCTATACAAGGCAGAACCTCTACCGGGCCAGGGCGAAATACGAGAAGTTCGAGAAGCTGTTCGGGGTGAAAATTAAGCTCTAGCTCGTCGGAAGGAAAGTATAGTGCCTAATCATTGTGATATATATTCTGCTCCCTGAGGGTTCGATAACTTTGGAATATCTAACTTGAAATAGCCCGATATTCCCATTGTCTAATCCTATCCAACTGTGATTGTAGTCTGAGGCAGAGGAACCACCGTCAGTGTGGTCGTATTGGAGAAAGAACAACTGCTGCTGCTCGTATATTGGTACGTCAGAACGTGGTTTCCAGGTCCTGCTGCTACAGGATTGAAGATATTTCCCGAAACTCCATCTCCGAACCAGGTTCCGCCTCCTGGAGAACCATTTAACGCGATGTTAACGCCGCTAACACACGCTGGTCCGTAAGTGCCAGGAACGACAACGGGTTGAGAGACTGTAACAAGAGCAGTCTTGGTATCCGTTCCGCAGGCCGAGGTCACAGTCAGTCTGACAGTATATGTCCCTCTGATAGAGTATATGTGAGCAGGAGGAGTCTGGCCGATGTAGGTCGTACTGTCTCCGAAGTCCCAGGTCCATCCGGTTATTATTCTTCCGTTACCGTTCGATCTGTTGGTAAAGGTCACTGTCAATGGGGGACAGCCACTATTTGGTATAGCTGTGAAGTTGGCTGTTGGAGGACCGTAGGCTGAAATGTAGCCGGTCTTGGTCATGGTGTTCGATCCACAGACCGAGGTCACAGTCAATTTGACAGTGTAAGCTCCTGGGGTGGAATATATGTGATTAGGAGGAGTTTGGCCGTTGTATGTCGCACTATCTCCAAAGTCCCAGGCCCAGCCTGTTATAGTTCTTCCGTTGCCGTTTGATGTGTTGGTGAAGGTCACAGTCAAAGGCGCGCAGCCGCTGGTTGTAGTGGCCGTAAAATCAGCCGCCGGAGGGCCATAGGCCGTAATGTAGCCTGTCTTGGTCATAGTGTTCGTTCCACAGGATGTGGTCGTTGTAAGCTTTACATTGTAAGCACCTGGAGTGTTATAGATATAAGCAAACGCAGAAGGCGCTGATGTGTCGGTACGTTCGACTGTACCATCACCATTTAAGTCCCATTCCCATTTGGTTATAGTTGAGCCAATCGCCTGAGCTGCGTTGGTAAATGTCACCGTTAATGGGGAACAGCCGCTGGTCGGTGAAGCTGTGAAGTCTGCTTTGGAACCTTGAGCCGTAATATAATTGGTCTTGGTCATTGTATTCGATCCACATGCAGTGGTAACAGTCAGTTTGACGGTGTAAGTTCCAGGGCTAGAATATATATGAGCCGGAGGAGTTTGCCCTGTGTAGGTCGTAGTGTCTCCGAAGTCCCATGTCCAGCTGGTTATAGCCTGACCATTTGCATTAGAGTTGTCAGCAAAGGTCACTGTCAACGGTGCACAGCCGATGGTTGCGGTGGATGTAAAGTCAGCTACAGGAGGTCCGTATACAGTAATGCAGCCTGTCTTGGTCATGGTGTTCGTTCCGCAGGACGTGGTCGTTGTCAGCTTCACAGTGTAAGTTCCAGGGGTGGAATAAATATGAGCCGGAGGGGTTTGGCCGTTGTAGGTCGTACTGTCTCCGAAGTCCCAGGCCCAAGCGGTTATGGGTGTGGTGCTCGAAAAAATAGAAGCATCGGTGAAGGTCACCGTCCAGGGAGAACAGCCGCTTGTCTGAGTTGACGCGAAATCTGCGTTAGACCCTTTGACTATAATGGTCTTGGTCGTGCTCCCCGATTTTTGGGAGGATTTTGCAGTCACCGTTAGCTTTGCGATGTAAGTGCCAGGCTTTGTGTAAGCATGGTAAAATGCGCTGGGTTTGGTTGTTATGTTAGTGCCGTCGACTGTACCATCACCATCGAAGTCCCAATCCCACTTATTTATTGTGTCGCCACTCACGGTAGACGAATCTGTGAACTTTACCGACAGCGGTAGACAGCCACTATTGGATGAGACCGAAAAACTTGCTGATGGGGTGCCCGTTGTCGCTGATACCGTCTGAGTCAATATTGAACCTGGTAAAAGTATTAAAAGAAACGCAACCAGCAATAGACCAGCTGATTGAAAAGAGACGCCTTTTTGATCGTACCTCTTTCCATTCTGGAGCTTTGAGATTATGCTGTATATCTCCCGTTTCTCAGCTTTCCTGGGATGGCTATCCTTCCCAATATCCCCGTGAGGATCACTTGCTCTATTCTTGCTCATAATCCTGGATCGTAGAACTTCAACCAAAGGACACAACACTATGTTATTGAATCATACTATTCAGATTATTATAAATGGCTGCCCTAAGGCAGCCCAACAGTTTCAACTGGGTTTCGTAACATTTGCAGAGGATTTATTGCACTCAGTGCAGTTTCCTTGGTGTGTGATGGTCACTCCTATGGCTAGGCTGCCTTTGCTCTCATTCTTCTGTCCACATGTGGGGCACACAGATGGCTTAACACCTGAAAGAGCCGGCAGCGTTCCTGTTGCATTCTTAACTTTGGTTATGTTGATCAATTCCATAGTTGTGACGAATTTGGCGTTCTTGGAGGTAGCATAGTTGACGAAATCTTTGTAGGCATCCAGGTAATCCCCAGAACCCGAAATCAGGTTGTTGAAGATCACTACCATGGGATCGCCTTTAATGGCTGCCTCATCGAACTTTCCTATCAGAAGATCGTACCACTTCGAGCCGCTGAAACCTTTCTCTTCCTTAGCGTATCGATCGGAGAGATAGACCCGTTCTCCAGATGAATTGTAGGTGCTCACAGGCACTGCATATAGGTTATGCCCTTCGATGGGATAGGGCCAAGTATCGTTCTTATGCCCAGGCTGGTAAAGAATTCCGGCCTTGAACCCTGCATCGTACAGGAATCCTAGACTATCCAGGATTTTGAAGGTGTCATTATTCTGATCGAAGGATTGAGGTCTAAAGCCTTGGACGGGTACAATCTTGCTGCCACAGATATGGCAGACGCTGATGATTTTATTCGCGGTTGTCAACAGATCCAGTTGTTTGGAGTAAGGCATTGACGAAAGCTTCTCATCTTTCGTATTGCCGTTCAAAGCTAGCTCATGATTTTGTCCCTGCCCCATATTTGTAACAAATATCCTCTGAGACGTGGCTACATCCCCTGATGCAAATATCGTAGCATTCAACCCTCTTGTATCGATAATATTGGTCAGGTTAGTCATGGAGTTGAATACCTGGATGGCCTGATCGTGAGTGGGAGAAGCTGGTGATTCAAAGTCGATCATTGTGTTAATGACCACCTCTTTTGAGAGCGAACTTCCTGGCAACACTATCAGCGCAATTAACGCCACATAGCTCAAATGAATCCATATATCTTTAGACATTTTCATCCCCAGACTAAATCTTTATATCAGTAGTACTTATTTTACATACTTATTCTCAGTATTTACAATTCTAATGGCGTATTAAACTTTCGCTGGTTCAATTCAGATGATAGAGTATTTGATAATCAATTTATGGGATGCAAAGGAAAGCTTTAATATACTTTGAATAAGTAACTATGTTACTTAATTTGGCATCTGAGTATGAAGGCTATTTGGATATATGGGGTGAGAAATAAATGTCAATGTCGAAAGCAATTATTCTAGTCTGTGCCTTATTGGCAATAAGCTGTAGTGCATTAGCATCAGCAGTGGTGGAGAATTCACCACCAACAAACTGTGCCGTGACAAAATACGCGCTTCCGGGAGATACGTTCACTCTAACAGGCCCTACCGCCCCTACTGGCGTGACATACTACTGGGGATGGCAGGTCAAGGATGCTACTGGTGCTGTTGTTAAAACAGATAACGTCCAAGCTACAACATTTACAATCCCGACTTCGAGCCCCACAAGCTGGTACAGCGCCATTCTCACGGTCACATCAGGAACGTCACAAAGTCAATTAGCAGGATGTTCTCAGCAAAGTTGCCTCTTAATCAATGTTCAACAATCCACATCTTGTCTTATAAGTGGAGCCAATACTGTTTGTCAGACTGATAATTCAGAACCATATACCTACACGGGAAGTGCTGTATTGACCGGCGCCTCGCAGTCGGCATACCTTAAGTGGTATGTGAACGGTGCCTTAAAGGTCGCGAGCGATACTTCCGGGGTGTACAATGTGAATTGGGTACCTGTCTGGACTGGCGGCCCCGGATCTCAGACTAGTTCCGTCAAAGTAGAAGTATACAGCTTAAAAATGAACACCAAGCTGACCGATTGTACCTATACTGTGACGCTTCTTCCCACGCCGGCTACAACTATTGCTCCAACCTAGGGAACCTCGAATAGATGAAAGCATCATAACACATCAAGCTTATGATGCTTTCATCAATTTTGCATGCAAAAATGCGCATAAAAATAAATGGATTGGAGCGGGCTGTCAAGGAAGAACTAATCGACGAAGTCTAGCCATCTTATCTCTAAGCAGGTGCACNAANAAGAAAGAAGCTAGGAATATCTTGGTTCATGCTTCATGGCACGAAAATAATTAATATAGTGGTATCNTCTGAATTGTAATGCATATAATAGTGCTAGTTAATTAATCATGAAACCCTACAAGTGCCGCAGAGAAGAGGCCAGAAGAAGGACAAGAGGTCTTTTTATAGCTGCAGCGTTAGCGTTGTTATTTTTGTTAATGTGTTCTACATGTATAGCTCAAAACGAGAATAGGGTCTTCTCAGGAAAAAGCTACTCCTACCAGGTCCCGCNACCGCCTGATGGAAGCGTTTATGAGTACCTATGGAGTGCTTCTGGCGGCACTTCTAACTCCTACACAGACCGAGTCTTCGTTTGGACGCCTCCTGAGGTGAAAGCTCCGGAAGAGATCACAATAAGAGTAACCGTAACTCACCCAGAAACTGGCTGTGGAGCGAGCAATGAGATCAAACTGATGGTCAACCCGAGGCCCGTCAGTCAGATCAGCCTAGAGAAGGCATTTGACGGTGACAAGGATAATGTTAAGCTCGGAGACACCGTCGGCTATGCCATTAATATAATCAACACAGGCGAGACGAATGTGACCTCCTTGCCCCTCGTGGACAACTATCCAAACAATTTATTGAAGCCTGTTAGCTCGAATCCGTCCTGGACAGGAGATAGCGGCTCCGCCTTGAGCTGGAACAACCTTCTGAGTTCACCATTAGCTCCAGGCCGTTCGATTAAGGTGTCGACCAGCTTTCAGGTGATCAATATCACCGACCAGCCAGTTGTCAACCTGGTCAGGGTAGAGGGTGCAAAGGATGACATGGGAAATACTCTGCTCCCCCAGGAGGCAACGGCTACAATTAACGGCATTAGGTATGTTTGCCAGAAGCTCGGGCCCGATACCGGCTGCGTGGGAATTAGTGTACAATTTTTTGCCCAGTTGGATCTGCCGAGCTACCGGTGGAAGGCATTGGACGCTGGAGGTAACTCAGTAGGAGGCTTCGATGATCCGACCAAGGCTGATGTAAAGTGGACTCCGCCAGGTCCGGGTATCTTCGAGATCTCGTTCAACAATTTGGCCTGCAAGCAGACGATAACCGTTAAGCAATGTAATTCTAGTATCCGAATAAATAAGAATTGTGAGCCCAAGTCCCCAGCCCGCGTCGGGGACATTGTCACTTATATCTACAACGTCACAAACACGGGAGATCTGCCGCTCAAGGACGTTAAGGTTACGGACGTCCCAGAATGGGGACCCGGATGCACTCCGCAGTATGTTAGTGGCGACAATGGAAACAATATCTTGAACTCGTCGGAGACATGGCGATATGAGTGTGTTAATTACAAGGTCCCTGATCCTCTTTATTATCAACGCTTAACGATAATGTCAAATCAATCGGCAGCTGCACAACAGGATATGATTATTCAGAAACTGATGAACAGCAGGCCCAGGCTAGAGATAATGCTGAACAAGCTCAAGCGGCTTCGGACCGGCTTCAACAAATCCCTCGCCCGGAAAACAGTCGAGAACTTAGAGATTAAGGGAGTCAATTATACCAGGTATAACTATACAGGCAAGCTGGTTGGTGAAGTCTTAATTGAAACTCTGGACCAGACTGGCACTATAAAAAGTTCGATTTACATCGATCCTATCTCTCTGTCGACCCTGACCACAGGATACGGAAATAAAGGCCAACCGGTATCTGATGGCTATAATTCTAACAGGACTAAGGAGGCCCTCAATATAGAATACGACACGCCTGCAAAGGGCTACATGACATATACAATAATAGATCATGCCAATGGAGACTCACTTATTATATTAGTATTGGATTCGAATGGAACTATTCTGAGCAAGCAATATAAAAAGACACCGGGCGAAAAGATATTCAAAGCTACACTGAAGAACGTGGCAACTGTAACTGCAATAGACACCAGGGGAACTACGGTCTCTGATATTGCTGCTTATCTGCTTGAGATCGAGCGTCCTCTTCCTGAGCTCAGCATCACAAAGAAGGCCGAACCAGATACTGTTCGGGCCGGCAAGACTCTGACCTACACCATCAGCTACCAGAACGCAGGAAATGAGACTGCTCATAGCGTTGTTATAAACGAAAATTACGACAAGAACGTGACCTTCGTATCTTCTTCGCCCCTGCCTACAGGATCAAATAATATCTGGAACTTGGGAGATCTTGCGAAAGGAGTATCTGGAACTATCACGGTTTATGTTAAGGTCAACCCTTCGGTGCAAAATGGCACTTTGCTAGTGAATACTGCAGGAATCTCCTGCGCCGAGAAAATAAAAGCCAATGCAAGTGTCAGCACTATGGTTCTGCTTCCCGTGCGGCTTCCCTTGCTCCAGATAAACAAGACTTCTTCCGAAAAAATGATCATCCCGGGGGATTATTTCAACTATACTATCACGTATAATAATACTGGAAATATCACCGCCACAAATGTCAGCATCGACGATATAGTCGACAATAACCTCGAAGTAAAAAAAATAGAGTTAAATCCACTCATAAATAGTTATACGAATATTCCACATTATCACTGGAATTTAGCGTCCCTGCCTCCTGGTGCCCGGGGTATGATAAAGATGTACATGCATGCTAAGGATTCGATACCTGACAGCACAAGGGAGGTGTACAACCTGTACAAAATAAGCTCCAATGAGAGTAAGAGCAATTACAATAATCTACCGATTACGGTTATTCACAGCCTTTATATCGTGAAGAAAGCGGATAAAAGTACTTATTGTCCTGGAGAGCTTGTGAATTACACAATATCTTATGGAAACACAGAGAAGTATGAGGCACATAATGTAAATATTACTGACAACTTGCCAGATGTTGATTTTGTCTGGGCAAGTCCTGCACCTGGCTCGATTCAAGGTAAGACTCTGATCTGGGACATTGGAACTCTTCCAGGTTCCTCAAGGAGATCGATCAGTCTAACCGTGCAAGTGAAGGAGCGTCCAAATATCAGATTCGACGAGAGCGGATCGGTCTCTGGCGATGGCTACATCTATGATAGAAAAATGCTATCGACAAATCTGCAACCATACAGTTTAACAAATTTTGTAAAAATGATTGGGTATTATGATACAGATTTAGATAATGATTATAGAGATGAGCGTCCAGAAATCCGCACAGATTCAGTCTCCGTAGGCGTTTCAGATCCCGGAACAGAGATCGAAACAGTAGAGCACGGTAGCGGATACTACCAGCAGGAACAGCTTGTACACCTTAACAACAGCAACAAGAGCATAAGGCTGGACAAGAAGATCTTCGCCAAGCACGCGCCGACAAGTTTGTCTCTATCGAAAAATCGAGAATTGAACTTCAATTCGCTCTGGTTTGACCGAACCAAAGCCAAGAACTACGTTAGGGACGAGACTGTCTCCGAGAACTACCTCTACATGGACATCATCAACAAAGAGAGCTCTTTCCTGGTGGACCCGAACCAAACGGTCTACAAATCGACCGGAGACTTCTATGGCGGAAAGGCTCAGATTGGATACACCAAAACAAAACCCCGCACCATTCCGGGGCCCTTAGAGAACGATATGCAGATCTCCGAGGACTATCATGGCAGCTTCAAGATCGGGCAATCCCTGGACTCCTACGGCAGCGGGGTTTCTTACTCAAAGAGCGCAAAAGGGCTAGGTTTTGTGGCTTCCGACAAGAGAGTAGGCAAAACTCAAAGATCCTTCGAGGCTGGTAGCGGCAGTTACCAGTCCGATGAGGTGATAAAGACAGGATTGATCTACAAGGATGCCACTATGACATATGCTCCTAATAATCAGTCGTTTGGCGACTTCAAGACCAACTATTCGTCCAAATGGCATGAGGAGATGCGAACCAGCAACAGGGATATTGGAGCTACCATCAGCGAACGCATCGGCTTTGCCGATAACATAAAGAAAGAGACAATGATGCAGGACGCGACCATGGCCTTATTCGGCCAGTTCAACGGCACTGCGGACATAAAGGCGGTTCAGCAAATAGGTCCAAAATCGAAAGAAAATGTAAGTGTTGACGAGACATTCATAGGCAATTACAAATTAGATACCACCATCGCCATCAACGCGGGTCCAAAGTACATCCGGCCTCATATCAACGTGACTAAAGATGTATTGAAACAAGACGGAACCACAGCACTCTTCAGGATAAATCTCACCAACGATGGCAACAAGACCCTTGGACCAATCTCTGTAACGGATAGGCTTCCGGAGGGCTTGACCTTCATTAATTCGAGCCTGCGACCGGATATAACAGGAAGAGAGATTAGATGGTCTTTACCAATGATGCAGATCGGTGGAAAGCAATCGATAACGCTGCGGGCCAGCATGAAAGATACAGGATCACGGTTCATCAACCAGGTCGATGTTTCTGCCCAATACAATGGTGGAGTGGTCAACGCCAGGGCTGCCTGTGGCTTTGTCTTAGACT
>Ga0031655_10002681_pt1 | contig 10154 bp, 11 predicted proteins | sample FrelakmetHBP12HB_FD_55187 | JGI IMG/M metagenome (GOLD analysis project Ga0031655, IMG submission 55187) | Freshwater lake sediment microbial communities from the University of Notre Dame, USA, for methane emissions studies -HBP12 HB | ecosystem: Environmental > Aquatic > Freshwater > Lake >... | reverse complement strand
GTATCTATATGCATACCATGAAATCAATTTAGAATTAAGTAAACATAATACAAATTCTAATGAATAATTCTTATTAGTAATGATTGTATTTTCAACAGTATCTACACTTAATAATCCTTCCTTATCTAAGGCAGACATAATAATAATGTGGTCTTGAGGTTTTGTTACATGGGCGACTATCCTTTGAGAAATAATCTTTGGTTGCTGTAAGAAATTAACTTTATTTTTATTGCCTTCTACTATTTTTTCTGAAAGAAATTCACTACTGAAATTAAAATTGAAACGTGAAATTGTTTTGCCTTTTATGATTGGATATTTTGTTTTTTCTGCAATTAAATATTTTTGGAAAGGTAATCCTCTACTTGTTTTGGTAATTTCTGATAAATATTTTAATGATTGATTCATTTTTTTGAAAATCTCAAAATCTTTTTTATAGTTGCGACTGGGAATACTGCGTGGTCTGGAGCGTAGCGTAAGACCCGCAGATGAAAAGTCGCATCTCTTTTTTCTCCAATTAAACCATACTCTTTTTTTGTCGCACGCGGCAGGCTGTCCAGCCNGCCCTATANATGGTGCGACAGGAGCAAAAAACAATATGAGAAATGTAAGTAGCGGATGCTATAAAAAACCAGCGNATGACACACGAAATAATTGGGTGACGATGGTATTTATCACACATAACAGGTATNGATGTTTNCGNAAACAATCCTACATCGACACGTGTACCCAAGCGTTCCATGACCTAAAACGATTCGGTTTTGAGTTCGGTGACATCGGCTTTGCCATGAACCATGTTCACTTCTTGGTAAACATCCCAAAACGATACTCTGTTGAAACCGCTGAGATCATGCTGAAGTCATATAGTTCTAAAAAAATGTTCGAAACATTTCCAGGGTTTCGAAAACGATACCCTCGAGGCGGATTTTGGAGCGGGTATGAAAATTACCAATCAACGGGATGGAAAAATCTTGAACAATCAAGCGTATACATCCGAGATCAATCACGTCACCATAAGGTTATAATCATTGATGATCGTCAGCAACGATTACCAACCATGGCCGCCGAGTGAGGATGCGGCAACGCCCGATAGGGCTTGCCGAGGAAACGAGGCGGAACAGGAGATTATAAGGGCGCAGCCCTTATTTCACCTTCAGTCAATTTGACATAACCTGTCCCATCGTCATGAATCACCAGATCCGATGTATCAAGGTTGCATATCTCGCTTGGCGGTCGTGGCCCAAAGTTAAAACCAAAGAACACTACTGTTTGAAACAACACGTTCTCATAGGAATCCGAGCTGTATTCTGCGTGATAGAGTTTGTTCACGATAGCCGGTACGGGGATGACGACATCACGGTGAGACTCAGATGTCTTTATTCGCGGTGTCTTGACGTACTTATCCCAGTCCTCAGTGTATTGCCTGAATGCTTTAAGAAACATCAACACTGCTTTTTTCTCATGATACAAAGCGTTCGGTGACGCGCCTTCATGTTCAATCCGATAATCCATGTGTCGCAGGAAATCCTCCGGTTTAAGGTTACGGAAGTTAATCGGACAGACATGGGTCTCCATCATTCGTGCGTACCGCAGATGCTTCTCAATCGTCGATAATCCAAGCTCTTGACGCACATGCGCATGAATAGCCACATCATTAAAAGTCGCTGTCTCAGGATTGAGAAAATACGGGACATCAGTTCTTTTGATATCAGTTAATAGGCTTTGCAGTTCCTCCATTCTTATCCCACATTCGGGGAGTATGCTTTTCACATTTTCGCCTATATCTAAAAATCTGCTCCATTTTCCGTTTTTGCCTCCTTCCAAGTCGATATCTGACTTGATGGGATTTGAATCATTTGAATCTTTAATAGTGTTTTCGTGAATAGGTTTCAATTACTGATAACCTCCAAAAAGTTTAAAATAAAATCATTGATTAGTAATTTCGAGGAGAAAATGGCTAATCCCGGAAAAATAATATTTTTGGTAGGTGCTTGTATTCTAATAGTATACGGGGGTCTTTTCGGATTTTTTGCAGTAAATGGATATATATAAAAAGGAGACCTAAACCTAACTTTAATGAATATTTCTTGGGCCTTTGGACATTTGTTTATTTTTTTAACAATATTTACTACCACATTATTATTAGGTTTATTTTTCCTTAAACAAGAAAAATAATCGACAAAATAATCACTTGATTTTTTACTTCTCATCGATACTCCTTACCCAACCATCAATTTTCAGGGGGGATGATTTTTTACTCCACCTTTGATAATATCCTGACTTGGTTCTAACCTTACCATCTTTCTTCCCCTTTGGTCTCCCAAGAGACTTCCCTTGCTTCCTGGCACGATTCAGACCCAAGTTGATTCGTTCCACGATAAGCTGTCGTTCAAACTGTGCAATAGATCCAAAGATGTTGAAAATCAGCTCACCACTTGGTGATGTGGTGTCAATAGGCTCAGTCATGCAAATAAACTGAATACCAAGATTCTTCCATTCAGAGACAACTTGAATAAGATGCTGAAGAGATCTCCCAAGCCTATCGAGTTTCCACACCAAAACAGCATCAAACTTCTTTTCTCTTGCATCAATCATCAGTTCATTGAGTGCTGGTCTGGAATCCTTTAAGCCACTAGCACGATCAACATAAGTATAATAGATTTCAAAACCTCGATTCTCAGCATATTGTGTAAGTGACATCACCTGATTTTCAGGATGCTGATCTTCTTTGGAGACTCGACAATAAATGGCTATCTTCATTTTTCCAACTTCGCCAGCATCCATTGAACATTGGTTTTAGCTATCACTCGTTGTTCATATTCATCAACATCAGTGCTTGTTGAATCATCCACCATCCTCTGTGACTCCTCAATCAACCAAGGTTTTATCCTATCCAGTTCATCATTAATGGCCTTCTGTAAATTATCAAACAGTTCAGATTGACTATTATCAGCAGAATAGGAATCCCATCGTTCACTAGATTCACCAAGATCTGCCAAAACACCAATCCCATCAGGATAATGAATATCGTCACCATATGCTATTGAATCTGCATAATCAGGGATTCCATCAATCATCCTCTGTAGTTTCCCTGAAATACTATTCAACAATATTTCGATACGTATTTTCAGATGCCATCTCAATAATGTATCTAGTTCTAGAGGAGTTGGAGTGATTCTGATTCCAAGTTGTCTCATCTTAGCAACAGTATAATCCAAAACAGGATTCTCTAAGTTGAATCGTTTTTTCAACAGTGTAAAAGCAGATAATTCCCATCGTTCTTTTCTCTTGTTACGATATTGTTTTGCCTCCTGTTGTGGTGATAACTCCAGCATGGTGGAATCATGTTCGTTCAGACCTAGATCAACCACATTGTCAAGCCATAACTCCAGATGTTTTGTCCTTGTACTACCTATATCAAATATTTTATAGATCCAATCTCCTGAAGTATCAGCATCATGGAGAACTAAAACAGGTCTTTTATCATCTTTAAATAAAGTTCTCATCAATCGTGTGGAATATCCTTGACCAGCAACAATTGCCCATCCATGATTGCTTAGACTCTTGATGTCCTCAGCTTCACCAGCTTTCTCAACAAAGATGAATCCTCTTGCTCGATTCGATACCATCTCAAATTGAGAGAGAGTCAATTCCTGACCTATGTTGTATATGATTCCTAGTGGCTTTGCTTCAGGTCTTTCAAATCCTATTCGTTCTAGTTGAGGCCAGAGATCTTGAGTATAGTACGTATATCTTTTAGGATGTAAGAAAAAATCGAAATCTTGTTTTGTTATCTTGTTTTGTTTTAGGTAATCGTTGTTCAGGTAATCTCGTACGATATACCAGCCATCTCGTAATCGTTCTGTTTTTATCTCGTCATAATGCTGTTTGATTATCTCTCGTACTATAGGCCAGAGCTTGTAGTTGTTCTGCTTTTTCATCGTTGCACACCAACCTCGATGATAAACTCATTCTCTCTGCCATTCTTCTTGATGCACTGAATCCAAAGAATCTCAGAACCTTCTTTGACTCCCAACTTCTCTCTGAGCTGATGAGGAAGCACAACTCTGCCTTTACTGTCGATGGTGCTTCGTTTCCAAAGAACACAATTATTGTATTTCTCGAATTTTTCACGATCTGAGATGTTGCTCATGCTCGTTCCCTCCTTGAAAAACGAGAAAGTGGGAAAACATCGGTACAGATTAGCACATTTGATAAAAGAAAACGTGCCAGAGGCCTCAGAAATGGCTCGTATAGAGGAGAAATCATGGTTTTGCCTCCAACTTCAAATAATATCCAGTAAAAGCAAATGGTGACTTGTCAGAATGGCAATGAGGATTCCTATGTCCAGGCATAGGGCCATGATAGTGATTCCTCTTGCAAAACTCACAAAAGAAAAACCATTGACCAGCTTTTTCCTTGCAATAGACCACAGGAATCTTGTGACCTTGCAAAATCTCATATTCCATTATTCATCACCTTTTGTTTTAAAAGTGGTCAAATGGTAATGCTCATCGTCATTTGCCCTCTTGATGTCAGTTGGATTATGAGGATCAGATGTGAGACCTCTCAATACATCATCAACAAGTTTTCTGTTCTCCATTGATGAAAATCCAATAGCATCACATATTTCGTTGATAGACCAATCATATACCATTTTCGTTTGCATCCCGGTTTCTATTTTACTTACAATGTCTTTGTATTCATCGCTAATTGCAAACCCGTCATTTTGTTGTTTTACTACTAACCCTCCTAACACACCTAACACTCCTAACCAACGTTTTGTCTCCAAGATTTGTTTCAATCCTCTCCTGTTAATCTCATAAAAAACCTTGTTGTTAGGCCTTCTTTTCTTGAAAATTGGGATGGTTGAAAGTTTCCCACCGATGAAACATTCCAGTTGATGTCTCTTGGTCTCATAATCTCCTTTTTCCAAACTAGAATACTTTTTGGTGACAATTGCTTCAGCAATAGTTTTCACAGAGAAATCTCTAGTTTTATCCTCATCATCCACCAGGTCTTTGGTGTTATTCCACAGATATTCATAGAGAAGAAATTCCCAATCATCATCCAAATCTGTGATGTCTGCTTGTTCAAAATACTCTTTAGCAAAACCAAATATCTTATTGTAAACATCATCACCAATGATTTTGGCAATAGCAAAAAGAGGTTTGAACAACTCAAGCTCTCTAGCTGAAAAATCCTTAACCTTTAATGTCTCATAGGTTTCCTTCACTTGTTTCCAATACTGTAATAAACACACATAGAGATCGTTACGAATTGGAGTGAAAATAGGATTCCTAAAATCAATATTGATGTCTTTGGCATCCCTATGTTTTAACAAACGAATCTCAATGACTCTTTCCATTGTTATTGGGTCGTAACCAATACCTTCAACATTGTTGAACATCAGATGAGAATAAGCATTGTAACCCTGTGGTCTGAATCTCCTCCCGCCATCACTTCTCAAAGCCTTGAAAGGTTTGTAGTTCACTTTGATGTGCCTGATTATCTTCTGTTTATCCTCCTCTGGCAAATCATCCAAATCATCAATAAGAATCGTTCCACCAGTGCTTTCAATAATCCTGTAAATTGAGGCACTGCTGAAGTCTGGAGATCCTATTGGGTGAAAACACGATCCACGATATATCATCAGTTGATTTGTCTTACCTGATCCTGGCTCTGCATGGTTGAATGTTCTACTGTTGGCATCAAACAAGAAAAAGAAGAAACTTCTCAGGATGTCCAAAGCAATGTAAATATGGCATCGTTCATCTTCATAAATCATGAACTTCTTGTTGATTTCAATCAACAGTTTGTAGAGTTTTTTGATATCAACTGTATAGTTTTCAAAAAGCCATTTTTTTATTGAATCATTTTCCCAGCAAGAATCAAGAACATCAAAATAGAAATCTTCTCGATAGTTCAGATTAAAATCAGTCTTGATGTGATTTGTGCCTGTTTGGTTTTTCTCATCTCTAAGATCAATATATATCTTCCTGTCGCTGGTCACCACAGCATTTCTGGATCTTCCGTTATCCTCGGTGACATAAGTTCCTATGTAGCATACTCCATTGTTCAATCCTCTTCCGATGCTTTGAAAGGGTCTTTTTTCTTTTTCCAGGTAGTGTTTTATTAGATATGATTTATCATTAATGTTAGGTATGTTAGGATTGTTAGGTATGTTAGGTGTGTGAGGTGCGTTAGGTCTATTCTGCAAGAATTGTTTTGCTTTCGTTATCGATGTGTTTTGGTACTGTTTTGATGCTGTTTTCCATTTCCCTATCTTTGACATCTTCAAAGCATTTCTCACCCTTTCCTCGGGGAGTCCTTTTGATAACAGAATCACAATCAGAGACTCTTCAGCCTCGGATCTGGATTTGTAACCATAATCTTTCCAACAGCCATCAAAAAGCCTTTGTGCCTTCAGATCTGCTTTGAGGATATCACCAAGATCAATAGTTGGATCAACAGGCAAATCTTGAACTTCAACTTCAAGCTCTTGCACTGGTGATAACGAATTAAAAACATCTGTGTTGCCACTCACCACAGCCTTGGTGATTGCATCCTTTTCTTTCTCAATGATGTTGCATAATCGATAATTCTCTTTAGATATCCCTTCCTTCACATTCCATGTGCCAGGTATCTTGACTCTTCTTGCAATGTCTTTGCTGATGCAATCAATCTGACAAACATCGTTATCGAATTTCTTAAGTTGTTGTTCAAGAACACTGAGTTTCTCTTTGACCCCTGGTTCATTGCTGACTTTAATTGGGATGTAGATGTGAAATCCATTCCCACTATCAACAAGCATCGAGACTCTCAGGTTGATTTTCTCATCAAGTTCTTTTTTTATTGCATAGGCTGTCTCTTTGGTTTTTTCTTTATCTTCAGGTGTGGATACTCCATTTTTCTTTCTCTCATCTCTCACATCGACATCGATGAGGATGTTGTTCACTTCTGTGATGTTCTCTGTTTTAATTTTAGATGATGATACTGGATTTATTGAGACACAGGATAATCCTTTGAGGTTGTATTCTTTGCAAAGATATATGAGTTCATATCCATCTTTTATGAGATTTGTTGATGATGCTTTGCCATCTGTTGTAAAGCATTGAAAAACATGAGGTTGTGTATTGTCTCCTGATGAGGTGTGGTTTAACATCAACCAATAATCTACAATTTGTCGATTGTCGATGTTGAATTTCTTTTTAGTTGCCGTGATTCCCCTCCTTAGAAATAATTATTTGAATCACATCCGAATATGGTATTTTCCGTAAGCCATCCTTGATTTTCAGCGTAATATAACCTTCAGATACACTTAGCACATCGCCAGTAATAAAAAAAAGCCGAGTCGGTCGTAGAAAATTTGGGACGCCAATATTAACACGTTTATTCAAAAACTCTTCAAACATTCAGTTCACCCTCAGTCACCCTCATTCCTTTACTATATATGACGCTATATGACTATATATGTTCAGAAATATTTATAATTTACTGTCACATACTGTCATATTATGCAAGGACTTCAAATAGAACGCAATAAAGTCAGAACATCAATAACATTAGATCCAGAACTTTTCGCTTGGGTAGAAGCCAAAGTAAAATCGTATGAGTTCGCAAGTTTTACACATGCGGTTGAAAGAGCCTTATATCTACTAAAAGAAATAATGGATGAAGGAAATTATTTTTCAATTTATGAAACAAGTACAGATACAGAAAAGGATAGAATTACAATATTACCTCGTGGAAAAAATTACAACACAAGGAATGAAGCGCCTATAATCACACCACCCCCAAAACGAAAATTTAAGAAAAAATGATATAACAGAGTAATCTTATCGGTCAAGCATTACCACAGTTTTAACTCATGTTTTTGTGCTAATCGTTGACATTGATTCCCTTTATTTTTTTATATCTCTTTTTGATTTCTTCTTGGTCAGTTAAGTCTCCAAGTATGATTTCTTCGGCAAGGTCATCGAACTGCTTTTTTTGATTTTTTATTATGATAAAACCCACGATATACAGACCCAAGAAAAAAATAGTAGGTATTAGTGCCTCATATTTTGGTCTTCCAAACCATTGAAGAACTTCGACTCCCCCAAAAACCCCAGCGATTACAATTGCAGCGAGTGCTATCAAATAATTATCATGCGATGACGACAGACTCATTAAATACGATACCCAGTCAGAGTTTGTAATAGGGTTTTTACTTTCTTCTGGTTTTGTATTTTTTCCAGCCATAAATTATCTACCTATAAAGAAGACACATTAAAGGAAATGTAACTGACATCATTACGAAATTCGCCATCATAACTCACATCAAAATTCCATGTATATCCTGAGGGAATATTATTATGGATAGCAGTTTCTGATGCTAACCAAGCACCCTTTGAGTTATAGAAATTAACAATAATTTGGGGATAATTTAAAAAATTATTTCCTATATTTTTTGCTACACCTGGAACATGCCAAATCGGTTGATTATCAAGACTAACATCAGTAATTTTTAATAATTGTAAATTTCCTAATTCTGGTCCTGTTGGATACGACCATGTCCAATTGTTTTGATTCATCAGTTCTAGGGTAAATGGTTCTTCTCCCGCAAAAGATTCTTGATTCCACTTTTTTTCATCAGGACCGATATATTGTAAATATATTTGTTTTCGTTTATTAACATTAGATGTTATTCCACTGATGTTTAAATCCCAAATCACCCTACAAGATTTCTGTAAAGGAGGATTTTCTCCATATGGGAGGCGATATATTTTTCCTGATTCGTTGAGATAATTATAAAAATTGACAGTATAGAACATATTTCTTTCTTTAATAAAACTATAATTTACAATTTGTATCTGTCCAGTATCACCAGTTACTTTTGTTCCGCCTGACAGTGTTTTATCCGTAGTTAATGGATTGCTTATTTGATTACATCCACTCAATCCAACACAAACAAGCAAAACTATTATGAGTTGTTTTTTCATATCTTTTCACTCTCGATTTGAAAGTTTTATTGTTTTTTATTCTGGTTGTCACGTTTAAGTTGTTTCAACCATATCTTTTCCATTTTATCCTGCTTTTGTCTATATCGCCAAGATTTTAATTTCTGCCACCCAGATTCCTTTTTTTCTACAACTATAGGTTGGAAATCTGCTTCATCTACAGCAGGAATTTGATAAGCATCAAATTTTCTCGTATCATATTTTATCATATTAACACAACCCAACACTAAAAAGAACTGCAACGATTCCTATGATTACTAATTGTTTTTTCATAGTCTTTCACTCCCTATTTTTCTAAACTTGATACCTCCATCCATTTATCTGATTATAAGTGTAAAATATATTTGCCGTTGTTTCAATAATGGAGTCGGTTCCATCTGCATATTTAACCTCTACAACAGCATGGTTAACTGCTTGTGGGCTTGTCATATGATTTGCGTCACAATACCAAATATAAATGCTTAAATCATAGTGTGCTCTGTTCTCACCTGCCTTGAACAAACTCGCCATTAAAATTGTGGTGTCACCGCATTGTCCTCGTCCCTCTGTTATTGTTTCAGCAGGCCAACGATAATGGTCTCCCAGCCCAGAACCATAGGTCACTATCTGGTCTTTGAAATTCACGACTTCTTGAACAAATTCTTTATCTGTTTTTCCATCGGTAAAACCTGAAATGACATTAGCAAAAAAATCTGCTTGAACATATTCCCTCAAATCCGTAACCGTGTATGTTTCCCCTGTGTTCGTATTTGGAAGATGGAGTAGGGCAGTTGGTTCAGGCCAAGTGATATATGCTCTGTATGTATCGATAGGAACCGTCCATTCTGCAATCGTTCCATCTACCTCATGAAATCGCCAGTGGATAGTTCCATTCTGAATTAAGGTTGACGGAGCATATAATGTTTCATAGGAACTGTGTAAGTTGTTATAACTGGTTTGAAGCGTAGCATAACTATTTTGCAAATTATTGTATGTTATTTGAAGTTCATTATAATTGCTTGTTACACTATTATATTCGGATTGAAGCGTGTTATAAGTATTTTGAAGACTACTGTAATCATTTCCGAGACGTGCATATTTATTTTCCTCAACGATTCCAATTGATGCTATTAACACTACGATGATAACTGTTAAAGCAATCATCACAAAAAAAAA
>Ga0031655_10002678_pt1 | contig 10160 bp, 18 predicted proteins | sample FrelakmetHBP12HB_FD_55187 | JGI IMG/M metagenome (GOLD analysis project Ga0031655, IMG submission 55187) | Freshwater lake sediment microbial communities from the University of Notre Dame, USA, for methane emissions studies -HBP12 HB | ecosystem: Environmental > Aquatic > Freshwater > Lake >... | reverse complement strand
GATTAATCTCATTCATATTCGTGGGATTCATCTTGACTCTTATCCTTCTGCAATTTCATACACCTCTCTTATGGATTTTGATAATTGCATTTTGCATATCAATATTGATTTCCCCTCTGTTCATGAAAATAAAATTGGGAGAAAAATTCCTGACTTGGTATGAATCTCGATTAGATTCTGCTTTCAAGAAAAAATAAAAATGCCACATAAAATTGGAGAGTTCAAACATTCAGAAGAAACAAAGAAGAAATTGAGTTTGTCTCATTCTGGAAATAAGAATTATGGATGGAAAGGAAATAAAGTTGGATATAGGGGTTTGCATTATTGGATTAGAACACACAAACCAAAATCCTTTTTTTGCGAAAGATGTGGAAAGATTACTGATAAACTCGATGTGGCAAATATGTCAGGAAAATACAAAAGAGATATTTCGGATTTTCAATGGTTATGTAAAAGTTGTCACATAAAAGATATGTGGATTGTAAGAAAGAAAAATAAATTGAAAAAGAAGAAACAATGACAACCAAAAAATATAAAAAGTTGAAAACACATAAGAAAGATACACCTCTTTTTACCATCGGACAAACAGAAAAAGAGTTTGGTGGTCTGGATTCTTTTTCTGCCGATGGTTTATTGAAAGAGATTGAATCAGAAGAAAATAATATTGCTAAGATTACGCCCATACAAACATTTTCCCAGAAGGAAAAAGAGATAGGGGAAGTTGAAGCGACCCCTATCCCTTTATTAAAGCAAGAAGTCCCATTAATGCCATTCAAAGACCCTGCATATCGACGCTGTCCGAAATGCAATAAAAGAGTCTGGAAAACAAAAGCAAAAAGAGAAGGTCTTTATGTCACCCAAATATTCAAATGCAAAAATAAAAGATGTGATTTTTTCAAGGAAATCAGGATAGGAATTTAAAATGGCAGACGCCGAATTGTCACTTATTAGGTTTTGCACAATGAATTTCTTTGGTGTCCTTCTTTCTTCACGACCCATGCAACCTATCTCAACAATCCTCTTGAAGCTTGTTGAAGCCCTGATAAGTTCAGAGCCAGAGCCAGACCCCAAGCATAAGAATAGAGTCAAATGGATTTTTGAAAACACCCATGAAGAGATTAATTGTCATCTTTCGATTGTTGAATTGATTGTCTTCAAAAATCTTGACAAGGGAGTCAGTTTTGAGGTCACCATCGGAGACAAGGATTTTCCACTATCAAAACTTTATTATATCCTTGATGGTATCAATGCAGAGTTATCAATGATGGTGATTGAGATTGCAAAAAAATATTCAATGGATATCCCTTTGATGAATTTTGGCGGGAGTTCTGGAATCCAGAAAATAAATGTGGAATGAAAACAAAAAAAGTAATGCAGAAGTCAGAAGAATTCAATCCAAAAGACCTGAATTTCAGATTTGAATTAAAAGACTGTGACTTCAAAATTGACGCCCTTCAAGAAAAGATGTTGCAAGGTTATCTTCGATTCGATATAAAATTCAGAAGGGCTTTCTATACAAATTATACTTCTGATTTTTTCAAGTTCATTCAGGATAAGGTCAAACTCAACGAGCCGATTCATTTATCTGTAATGGGGGCTGTGAGGGGCGGTAAGTCATACACTATGATGTCTGTCTGTATTTTTCATCAGGCGTGTTATGGGAGATTATTTGATATTGATTATGTTTGTGCAAATATGTTCGAGTTCATGGAAAAATTAAAGACATTTCCGCAGGATAAACTCAAAGACCATATCTTTCTTATTGACGAGGAAAAGCAGACAGTCTATGGCGTCGGCTCTACTGCAAAGAAGATGAAGATGACTGATGTTCAGAATATCATAGCAATAAATAATATTTCAACAATCATGATTAATCCTATCTCTTGGGCGAATGAAAATGCTTTTTATGGTCTTCGTGCATTCGGAAGGGATTTCAAATCAAAGATTTCAAGATTCATGTTATATAATCTGACTGGAAATAAATCTGCTGTGACTCCTATGGGAATGCTTTATATCCCTATCTTCACAATATTTCTTTCAAAAAAATATGCAGATATCCTTGAAAAGAAATATCTTGATAAAAAGCAGAAATGGGTCAATGCTGAACAGCGAGGAGAAGGTGATGTCCTTTCAGAAATAAAGCGGGATTCTGCAAGAAATTTCATAAAAGACAAACAATTTCTATCGCTGAAAACTCGTGAAGAGAAAACTGTTTATATAGGTCAGCGACTTGGAAGCGAGTGGACAATATCGGAAATAAATGAAATATTTGCTATCACTAAGTTATTTGAAAAGGGAATTGATTTGGATAAGTAAGATTTTTAAAGTCATTTTTCTTATATTTTTGATAAATATAAAGAGTTCTGATAACAATTTTGCCATATAAAAATATTGAAGATAGAAGAAAAGCGAGTAAGCGTTCTTATCAAAAATGCAAAGAACATCATAGATTGTATAGACTGAAACACAAAAGGCATAAAAGAAATTATGATATTAAATATTATCATTTGAATAAAAATAAGATAGATTTGAGACATAAAAAGTGGAAAAAAGATAATTTAAAATATTTCAGGGAATATACAAACAAAAGAGAAAAACAAAGAAAAAAAGAGGATAATAATTATTATATGAGAGTAAAACTGAAAGATTTATTAAGAAAATATTTTCTTTTTTATCTTAAAAATCCTCATGCAAAAAGAAAACAATCAAAGTATGGCATAGATTTTTATGCCATAATTGAACATCTCAAGCCCTTTCCAAAAGACCTTTCAAAATATCACATCGACCATATTTGTCCATTGTCTTCTTTTGATTTGACAGACCCATTGCAAATTCAAGAAGCATTTAAGCCAGAAAACCATCAATGGCTTCTCGCAGAGGATAATCTAAAAAAAGGGTCAAAATTCGACTGATTTTTGTCCGACAAAAGATTTATAAACTTGTTTTTCGTATTACAAAAGTATTAAAATGGCATACAATGTAAAATTTTCAAAGAGAACACAGGTCACTGATAAAGGTGACGCTTGGGGTCGTGGAAGAATAGAACAACCTGTTTATGCAGTTGCAGGGGCGAATGATACTGGGACTTGGGAAGATAGCCCAAATAATTCTTATAAAGTCAATGATGAATTAAAAGGTCTTCAAAAATATCTTTCAGAACATGGAATCAAAAGTAAGATTGAAAATCAATCGAGTTCAAATGTTTTTATGACTCGAAGATGGTTGATTGTTGAGACTGACAAATATCAAGAAGCAAAGAAATTGACTGATGATTATATGAAAGAGAAAAAGACTTCTTATCTTTATGAAGTAGATAATCTTAAACCTGAAAAAAATCCATCTTATGAATTAGAGCCACGCTATGATTCAAGAAAAGACTTTTATGACAAAGCCAGAGTCTATGAATCTGACGGAAAAAAGACCTTAATTTCTTATAACACAGAAGTCGCTTATATCAAAGACGGAAAAGCCCATGTCAATGGTCTTTATTCTGCAACAACAACTCGTCACATAAAAGAATTCTTGAAACAAGAAGGATTCAAAGCTGAGTCTTCAAAACAAATCATGGCGGATTATGGAGAGAAAAATGATAGTCCATAAAAAAGGTCAATATCAAGTGCAGTCAAAAAAGACTCACAGAAATCTCGGGACATACAAGACCCGAGTAGAAGCCGAGAGAAGATTAAGGCAAGTTGAATATTTTAAACATCGAGACGATTAAAATGTCATATCAAACCCAACTCAAAAAAGGTCGCCTTGTCGAAAGAGAGCATTACGACACTTACAAAAAGATTGAAAGAAAAAAGATGTCTGCAAGACAATTCGAGACATCAATCGCAAAAGACCATCTTAAAGAAGACCCAAATTATTATACTAAACTAAAAAAAGCAAAATTATAATGGCATACAAAACTAAAAATAAAAAACCGCATTATATTGCAGAGCCGTATGGACTTCCGCAAGAATTAGATAAGAAAGATAAATTTAAAGTTGAGATGTTTAAAGATAAGGAAAAAAGTTTTGTATTATCAGATAAGGAAAAATATGAAGTGATGGGAAGATTGAATGATAGACAATTAAAAGCATATTCAGATTTAAGATTTGAGGGATTCAATCATAAAAAATCTCTTGAAATTGCTGAAACATTATAAAATTGGATTATTTTCAGTCAAAAAAAAGCCAGTGAAAAAAGAAAGACCTTATCAAGAAGAGTCTGAAAAAGATTCCTATGAAGTTGAAGAAGAAAATAAATCAGAAGAAGAAAATTATTAAAAATGGCATACACAATATCAAAAAAAAAAGGAAGACCTCACCAAGAATACAAAGTCAGAGGTATCAAGGGTGTCACACCCAAAGGATTTCGATTCCACGAAATCAAAGACCATAAGATAATCTTTAAGNGAAAAAAGAAATATGAAAAATGATAAAAAATATTTATTGTTATTCGCAACTGTTCTCATTCTTATAAATTGTTTTCTTGTTCATGCTTCTCTTATTGATGATGTGAGATGTTATTTTGGGGACTGTCCTGTTGTCTATGATGACAACAATAATCTTGTCTCTGATTCTCCTATGACCCTGAATGCAAGTATTTTAGTGATAGATGGCGGTTGGTCTGTGACACAACAGTCAAAAGATGTCCAGAATCCTATCTTATATCCGACAGACACAGACGGAAATATCAAAAGCGGGAATAGTCTTCTTCACCTGATTCAAAGCCCGAAGAATAATGACCAATTCACTCTTGATGACATCCAATACACCTATAATGACGCAAAAAGGATTGAGTATGACTTTGACTGGGGTCAGACTAATTTTTATCTTTATGATTCAGACGGGAATCAACCTGATGAAATCTATGGTAATGCCACAGAGAACGGGACATTCAAATTCGGCGCTGTTGATTCTTCAAATGAAGGTCTTAAAAATTATACTTATTTCATAAACTCAACTGATGAATTGATTGAATTGGAAAATGAATTCAATGGATATCATTATCCTATATTCTATAATTATCATTATTCTGATACTCCATTCGAGAATGAGACACAACATCGATATGATTTCAGGGACATCTGCTCGAAGTCTTATTCAAACTGCCAATGGAGTCTTTCAGATGACCAACTTTCAGCAACATTGACTTTTACAAGCAATGGTAATATAGACCCTCTTGCTGACCCTGTGACTAACTGTGGGACAATATCTTCAAGCGGATATTATCATCTTGCAAATAATCTCGATGGTGACGATGGATGTATAGTCATCAGTGCAGACAATGTCATCCTTAATGGAAGCAATCATAATATAAGATTTGATGAAGACGGTAAATCTGGAAAAAAAGGGATTGAAATATCCGCAACAGTTCATAATAATATTACTATTGAGGATTTCTCAACAGTTTATAGTGTTGATTTCAATGATAATGATGACGCTCTTTATGTTGATTCTTATTTGAGTAATTCAAATATCCATGATAATACTCTTGGTTATCCAACAGAGGCAGGTGGAGCAAGATATGGAATATATATGACTGGGAATTCTACAAACAATAATATTTTGAACAATGGATTCCAGACCTATTCTAATTCGATATATTTAGGACAGAAATCATCGAATGATATCTTCTCTAGAAATTGGCATAATGATGGTGGCGGAATCTATCATCCTCTTCCAAGTTTTTATTTGGTATCAAATGCAACCAATATGACCTTATCGAATCAGAATATAGATTCCTATTCTTTCAATGCTATTGGAAATGTCAGTTTTATAAATTCCACATATGGAGAGATAGACCTCTTCAATTTTAATGCTGTTGGGTCACATCTTATTGGGTCTTCTTCATCAGATGTAATAATAAAGAATGATTTTGCTTTTATCAATCAATCAAAATTTGGATTGAATCAGAATTCAACAATCACCCTATATGGTCTTACATTCATAGTCCCTGCAGTATTAAGAAATGGAATCATTGTCTTTCCACCAGTATATTCTACAATAACAAATGTCTCACATGATTATACTATTAATGATGTTTTATATTCTGGGAATTATTCTCTTTATGAAAGTTATGTCCCCCATCTCACTTCTGTGTTCTATGATTATTCTGATGATTCTGGGACATTGACAGATAATGGCACTGGGAATTTCAAAGTTCGTGTCAATAATTCCAATGGCACAGTGATACTTATGATAAATTCTCATAATGTCACAGCAGTCAATACAACAAATGAATTCAATGCAACTTACAATTTTACAACTGGCGGAAATTACAGTTATCAATGGTTTTCTTATGACGCTTATCCTTATAGTTCTTACCACAATGTTTCAGATGTAAGATATTATTTTGTTTATACAACTCCCCCTATAATCCCGCCAACATCACCAATCACAATGTATGATATCCTGAACAGTTCAGGTGCAGGACTCGGGATTTTCATTTTGTATATGGCAAGAGCAATCCCTCTTTTATTATTATCACTTGCATTGGTTGTGATATTTGTTGCCATAGGATATGGAATCGCTTTTATCATCAAAAAAAGTTCAAAGAATTTTGAAAGGGGGAAGAAATAAAAATGGCATATAAAGTAAAAATACGAGAAGGGAGAAAAACAAGATATGACAAAAGAAATTTCAGGACAAAAAGAAATGCAGAAAGAGTTGCGAATAAATATCGAGAAGCAAGAGAAGACATAAAGAATCAATATCCAAAACAATATAGAAAATTAGGTGGTGCAACAATAAAAGTTGTCAAAGATTAAACCCGATAACTCTTTGATTTTATCGATGAATAAGTCTTTGGAGATTTCGCAAAATGTTTATTAAAATCTGATTGTATTGCTTTGGGCTTATATCCCTTCTGGACTCTTGCTTTGATGAATTTTTCTTGTGCGGGTGTATAATCTTTGGGCTTTGTCCTTGAATATTTTTTTACTGGGCGACCTTTTCTCTGATATCCTTTTGATTCTATTCGTGGAATCTCAACAACAACAACTCTTCTATCTCGTGGAGAAGTATAGACCTTCTCAACGCCATCACCATAAACATTTTCATATTCTTGTGAAGAGAGAGAATCTTTCAGATGTTCTTTTGCATATTCAGTCTGAAAAAATTGAAGAATTGTGTCGGTGGTGATATTTGCATTTTCACCTTTTGGCGTGTTGAATCCCTGACGAAATGCAATCTCGAAATCTCCAAAATCTTTTATTGAAACACCCTGATTGAAAACATAACCATCAAGGACTCTTCTGACTTCTGCGGGGTCTTTAATCAAATCAACAAATGAATCTGCCATGCTTCTTTTAAGATAGTAGCATATAAAAATATTTCTATTCAAGATACTCATTCCAAAACTTCAACACATTCTTTTTCAACTGGTCTTCTGATAATCCCCATGTCCTGACAAGAAGACCTCTTTTGAAAAGTTTGACATTCTTCAAAGCATTTTTCATCAAGACCATATCAACAGAAAACATCTTGAATTGAGAATCAGTCAAGGGAAGGGCGATTGTCCCATCGCAGACATAAGAATAAGGACACTTCTTGACCCTATCGATATCATGGATAGAATTATCAAGACATTTGAATTCATAGATGGCTTTTATGTTGCTCATTATTCCCTTGATGTCCTCATTTAAAGCGACTGTGGGCTTCTGTGGAAGGTATTTTGACTCTATGACAAAGTGGAATCCCTTAGAAGATGAATTCAGGACATAATAAGGCAATTTGAGGTCATCAATTATTTTCTTGAATTCTTCTGCTTCTTGATAATAATTATCGCTTTTGGAATCAAAATCCAAAAACAAATCCATTCCATATATGAATTCAAGTTCATGGAAGTTTTTTGTCTTCAACATTTCTTCCATTTGTTCATTTCTTGGCTTATTGAATCTTCTTGTCTCTTCTGTTCTCTTTTTCAAATTCAAAGTGAACATAGGAATATTTTTATAATTTGCAACAGAATGATAGATATTGATAAGGTATTTGTCAAATGTGACTGTCTTAAATCCTATAAGAAGAAAGTCTTTCGCCCATGCACGAAAATATCGAAGTCTTTTTCTTTCATCTCTCACAGACTTATCCGAGAGAAAACAAAGTTCTTTATGATTCAGGCATTTCACAATTTCAAACAAGACCATATCATGAGAATACCATTCTTTTCTTTCTTTCAAGATTTCTTCTTTATTCAAACCAACCATCTTTATTTATCCTTGATTTATATTTGTTGATAAGATAAGGTCTATATTTCAAAATCCAGTATTGTTTTATGACATCTGCTTTATTGTGCAGAATGATAGAATTATAATCTCCTCGAGAATAACAATCAAGGACTTGTTTTGAGTCATCTTTCAATGGGTCAATCGGCTCTTCATCAATTATTTTGTCTCTGATTAATTCCTGAAAAAACCATTCTTTGTTTTTTCCCTTCCCTTTAAATGCTTTTATCTCTTCGATAACATAATCTTTTTCAAGAAATCCTTTGAAATTTCCCCATTCCATATTTCTATTGAAAGCGAACATCACTGGAAATTGATTGAGAAGATTAATCAACTCTTTTTTATAATCCTCTTCGGTATCAGTCTTCTCTTTCAAAATATAATTTATTTGGTTTTCAAAAAGGACTGCACAGCATATTATTTTTCCTTCTTGATACTTCCAGTCTCCAATAGGGACAGAAATATCGTTGCTTATTTCATTATCAACTATGACATAATCCGCCCAGAAATTTATCTTTTCAGTTCTTATTATCATGGCAACTTCCAAAGAATCCCATCGAGGAGTTCTTTAAATTTATTCCAGAATGATTTTTTCTTTTGCTGTCGGAGTTTGAGATATATTTGATTCCGAGAGAGATTATATTCTCTTGCGATATCAGGGACAAAAGCCCCCGTCTTTACTTGTTGCAATATTTCTTTCCATTCTTCATCAGTATATTTTGTTGTCATTTTCTGTTTATAATCTCCTGTGCCTTTTCAACGCCATCAATTACTCCATAATGATATCCAATAAGAAAGAAATCTTCTTCGACCTTTGTCAATTTCTTTTCAAGTATTTTTTCAAGTTCAAAAATCCTTCTCATTTCTTGTTGTGCCAGTATTGCCATTATTTCACCTTCAAATGTTCTGCCATTTCTTTTTTCTCACCCATTCATCTGCTTTTGTTTTGAGACTTTTCATGTTCTTGATATCCCTATCAACTCCCTCTTTAAACATTTTGGCTTCTCCGAGAGTCTGCAATACAAATAATTTTCCTGACCTATTAATGACAAATAGTTCATCTTCTTTTCTTAATTGTCTCAAAACACCTTTCAGGATAGACCACCAGTATTGTTTTTTATAGATGTCAATAAGATTCGGATTGATTAAAAAGACTTCTTGGAATAATTCAACTGGCGTGATGTGATTATCCTGACCTATATGCTTTTTGAAAATCATCTTCAACTTGACCCTTATTTCATGGATTGTCTTGATGACTTCATCATTTGTGAGACAATTAAAATCAGTCAATAACAAATATTCTTTCTTTCTTCTTCTCTTCTTGGTCTCTGTTGTTTGTTCTGCCATTATTTTTTGAATTTGAATTTTCTTGATAGTCCCCAAGCCCTATGACCCAAATCTGCATAACTCATGCCAATGTTCAGGGCTTCAATATCTTTTTTTCTTTTCTCGATAGGGTCATCACTGAAATATATTTTTAGAGTTTGAAGGACTTTTTCTTTGTCTTGCATGAATGGATTTCTTGCATATTTTTTAAAAACATTTTTTCCCTTGACAAGATGTGATTTTTTATCTTCTTTTGATTCTCCGCCCAGATTTGCAAGGATAGAATCTTTTGAAAACATACGATTGACTTGATTCATTCTTTGCAGAAGTTCTTGAAATTCTTGAAGATTGATTTCAGAATTAGTATTCCACTTGAATTCATAACTCTCAAACTCATTGATTTTTATTTTCATTTTAATACCCATTCTAAATAAGTGATTCCACCCACGAAATGAGAAAGTTCTGCATTTTTTAGATAAGATTTATTTTTCTCAATATGATTCTTAATCCATGCAATCTGTTTTTTTATTTCTTCTTCTGTTTTCATTATTGTATCTCTCCCAACATTTCTATTTCAGAATCAGAATATAACATCTTGACATTATTCCATTCATTTAGGACT
>Ga0031655_10002673_pt1 | contig 10167 bp, 9 predicted proteins | sample FrelakmetHBP12HB_FD_55187 | JGI IMG/M metagenome (GOLD analysis project Ga0031655, IMG submission 55187) | Freshwater lake sediment microbial communities from the University of Notre Dame, USA, for methane emissions studies -HBP12 HB | ecosystem: Environmental > Aquatic > Freshwater > Lake >... | reverse complement strand
TATGCCCTATACTCATGTGGATGGATCCGGCTCAAACACGGTGTCTATGAAGAAGGACATCAATTTTTTCATCAAGTCCATGAAAAATCTCCTATCCATCCTATTACGGAGTCTTCCCTATTTTGGTCTGGGTACTGCCTCTATCAGCTTGGTAGATATACAGAGACACTTCAGGGAATGGAGACTCTCCTTCAAAAGTATCCAGGCGGGAAGTGGAGACCTGAGGCTGAATATTTGATCGGTGTCAGCTACTTTCGGCTCAAAAGATTCAAAGAGGCAGCAGACCAATTCAAAGACTTCTGGAGACGTTTTCCAAGGCATCCCTTAGAAGAGAGTTCTCGTTATGCGTTGGCCTGGAGCTTGGTCTCTCTGGGACAATATTCCGAAGGAAGAAAAACCTTTGAGGACATTCTCCTGACCTACCCCGGAACNAAACTTTCGGATCCGATCTTTTGGGGGATTGTAAAGACCTATTTAGGCACCGATGAAGTGGAGAGAGCCATTCTTCTCCATCAAAGGTTTCTTTCAAACTTTCTCTCCTCCCCATGGGTAGAGCAAAGTCTATTTGACATCGGGCAATATTATTTCGGTAAAAAAGAGTACTCCAATGCCGCAAGCACTTTTCGTCAATTCCTCAGGACTTATCCAGAAAGTGAACTTCACGAGTGGGTCCATTTTATGCTCGGAGAAAGTCTGTTTAATCAGAAAGATTATTCAGGCGCGATTGCTGCCTATTATCAAGTCTTGGAGGAAAAGGGAAGGGCAAGGCTTGAACCCCAAGTCTTCTCAAAATTGGGTTACGCCCATTTTTATTTAAAAAATTATGAAGTGGCTATTCAATATTGGGAGAAGCTCCTCGCTGATTTTCCTAATTGGGTGGAGAAAAACGAAATTCTTTATTGGTTGGCCGAGGCTTCGCTTTTAAAACAGGATTATCGAAAAGGGGTTGGATATGTAGATAAATTAAAGGAAGATCCAACCTTGTATCCAAAAGGGCTGAATAGTTTGGGATGGTACCATTTTCAAAGGCGAGAGTGGAAGGAGGCCAACCAGTATTTCTTGAAGATCCTCACAGAATTCCCTCAATATCGGTCCACCCCTTCCATCTTCCTGATGGTAGGGGAATGTTATTTAAATCAGAATGATTATCAAAAGGCCAAGAGCTATTTGATGCGATTGGCTTCCATGACGGAGGGAAACGAAGATAGAGAAAAGGCTTATTATCTTCTTGGATGGGTGGCTTATCGAGAAGAACGATTTGATGAGGCGATCGCTCAATTTCAAACGCTATTGGAATCGAGTCCGATGAGCCCTTATGGAGATGAATCCCAATACTGGATCGGGTGGTCATATTTTCGGAAGAAAGAGTTCCATAAAGCGATTGAGGAATTTTATCGTCTCACCCAAAAGTACTCTGAAAGCCCTTATGTGCCTTCCGCACTTCTGAAGATGGGAGATGGGCACTATAGCCTTAAACGATATGCACAAGCCGCCAATTCCTATTCCCACGTGGTGAGAGCCTATCCCAAATCAAAAGAAGCGCCGGAGGCTGATTTTGGAGTCCTCCTCTGCCTCCTTCAAGAAAAGAAGTACGACGTTTTTGTTTCCAGGGTAGAAACGTTTGTAAAACGATATCCACAACACGCCCTCGCCAGTCAGGCCTTAATGCAGTTAGGGGATACCTATCAACAAGAACGGATGAAGGAGAAGGCAGTGAAGACCTATCGAGAGCTGATCAGCCTTTATCCTAATAGCGAGTGGGCGGAGGATGCACAGTTCCATATTGCCCTTCTCTTCATACAGGATAGAAGATGGGCTGAAGCCATTGAGGAAATGGACAAGGTCATCCGTCATTCTCCCAAAGGTCATCTTTTTGTTGAAGCCTATATCGAACTGGGAGGTCTTTACCTCCTTCTCAAAGATTACCCAAAGGCCCTCGAACGATACGAATGGGTGATTAAGAATCATCCCCAGCACCCATTAGCCAAGAGGGCTTATCTGGGGATGGAGGAGGGATATCGGAGCTTGGGGAAGATGGATCAGGCCGAGAAGATTTTGAAAGAATTGGTAGGCAGTTTTCCCCAGGATGAAATCCAGTTCGAAGGACAATTGAGGTTGGGGATCCTCTACCTCGCCCAGAAGAAATTGGGGGAGGCCGTCGCCGCCCTTTCCGTGGCGGTCCGAAGCCCTGAAGAAAGAATAGCCAGTCAGGCTCAATTTAAATTGGGAGAGGCCTATTGGGAGGCTGGGAATAGGGAATCGGCTTTGGTGCAATTTTCAAATGTGGTCTACCTCTATCCCCATCTCTCCGACATGATGGAAGAAGCTCTTCTGAAATTGGGGACTCTCTATATGGAAGAGAAAAAAATCTCTGAGGCCAGACAGATCTATCGCAAATTGTTGGAGAAAAGTAAGAGGGAAGATCGAAGAGAGGTAGCCAGAAAAATGCTCGACCAGATGGATAAGGGGAATATTCGTTGATGAAAAAACGATCGACGAAAAACCAGAAGCGTCCCTTCCTTCTCATCGCCCTTTTCCTTATCCTCATTGGGTTTTTGTCCTGGATTTTCATTTTCGCCCCCACCTTCCATATCCGCCTGAGGGACGGATGGAGAGCTCTGAGCTATGAAAGCAAAAGGATTTTAGGATGGGAAAAGGGCACAATCCCTCCAGAAGAAAAACGGATACGGGAGGAGGTCATTCTTAAGAAGATGGAGGAAGCCAGCNCCCGTGAAGATTGGAGAACCCTTGCCCCGGAATATCCTCGACCAAAAAAAATAGAATCCTCCAACGTCGCAGAGAAGATGAAAGCTTTGAAGGATTCTCCAGAGTTTAATGAAATGGATCAGGAGTTAAAAGAATATTTGAAAAAGAAGGAAGATCTTTTTTATCCAGAAGCTCCNACCCCTTCTCTAAAGGATGCAACCGACTTGATTCCTCTTAGGGATAAAGGAACGGAGAAGGTGATCGAAAGACTTCTGAGTAGCAAAGGAGGAAATGCTCAGGAAAAGCCTCTGGAGGAAAACCTTCGGTTGGGGATGAAGGGGCCTCTCGTCAGCCGGAGAATTCTGGAAAGGCCTAATCCCCCACAGATCAAAGTGAAAGTAGAGGCAGAAATCGAGTTAACGCTCTGGGTATTGCCCAGTGGAGCAGTGGATCGAGTTGTCCCCTCGGTCAAAGGGGATACCGAGTTGGAAAGGATTGCCATCCAATACTTAAAACAGTGGCGATTTGCTCCACTGCCAAAAGATCAACCTCAGACTGATCAATGGGGGACCATCCCGATTAAATTTAGGTTGCAATAGAATAGAGTCAAATTATTAATGTGGTCTGTGTCTCGAAGCATCAAATGACATGCACCAAATAACAAATAAACTCCAATGTCCAAAAATTTAAAACTCCAAAAAAATCGTTTTGGTAATTTGGTATTGGTGATTGGAATTTATTTAGGATTTGTAATTTGGAGTTTGGGATTTAAAATAGATTTATTTTGGTATTATTGTTTGTTGGACAACAGGGGAAGAGCCATTCACAAATGAAAAAGAAACGTCTTCTTCTCCTGATCCTTCTCTCTCTTTTGATTCTTGGAGTCCTTACATTCTTTGGGGAAAAAGGAATCCTCCACCTCCTTCGCCTCCAGAAGGAGGTCGTCCGAATCAAGGAGAAAAATTTAAAACTGGAGGAGGAGAATCAGAAGTTGAAGGAAGAGGTAAAACGGCTACAGAGTGATAAACGTTATATTGAAGAGATCGNCCGGAAAGAGTTGGGGATGGTCAAGGAGGGAGAGATCATTTATCAATTTGATACCCCTTCAAAGGGAAAGGAGAGTTCGAAATGAAATATGAGGGGATGATCTTCCGACCTCCCAGCGAAGCAGACAGCTTGATCCTCCAAGTCACGGTGGGTTGCTCTTACAATCGATGTACTTTTTGCGGTGCCTATCAGGGGAAGCGTTTCCGGATTAAGAGTTTCGAAGAGATCAAAGAGGATATCGATGAAGTGAGCCCGTTTAGAATTCGAAGAGTCTTCTTGGCGGATGGGGATGCTCTGATCATCCCGCAGAAAGAACTGNTTCAAATCCTATCCTATCTGAAACAAAAATTAAGNGGGCTCGGAAGGGTAGGGATCTACGCCAATGCAAAAGATATCCTTCGAAAAGAGGTGGAGGAACTAAAAGCCCTGAAAGACCTGGGTTTGGAAATACTCTATCTGGGCTTGGAGTCAGGAGATCCGGAAGTATTGAAACGGATAAGGAAGAATGCCACTGTGGATCAACAGATCCGTGCCGGGAAAAAGGTAAAGGAATCAGGAATTCTTCTATCGGTGACTGTGATTTTAGGTATCGGTGGTGTGAAAGGCAGTCAGGTTCATGCCGCGGAGACAGGAAAAGTTCTCTCAGAAATGGACCCGGACTATGTCGGCGCTCTTTCTCTCATGATTGTTCCCGGGACACCCATTGAGAAGGAGATTGAAACAGGAAAGTTGGTTTTGCCTACTCCTTTCGGTCTGATTCAAGAACTGGAAACGATGATTACAAATTGCAATTCACTCATTGTTTTTTTGCTTCCAATCACGCCTCCAACTATCTTCCTCTTCGAATTCAAATGCCGGAGCAGAAAGAAGAAGCCCTTAAGCGAATTCGAAGTCCTCCGGAGGAAAGATCCGGATTTGCTCCGACCTGAGTATTTAAGGGCACTATGATAAACAAGAAGCCCAAATCCCAAGCATCAAATTCCAAATAAGCACCAATGTTCAAAATTTCCAATATCCAAAAGAGAACAGAGATATAGTAAAGTCTATAATTTTCGTATTTGGATTTGGAATTTGTTTGGGACTTGGAAATTGAAATTTGGATTTTAAATGTTACACTAAGTCACGGACACGTCACGCGGGCACGGTCACGTTATGAATTAGGAGGCCTGGATGAAAGACATCGTGGATGTTGATATTCGAGTTAGGTATGCAGAAACGGATCAAATGGGAGTGGCTTATTATGCCAATTACCTGGTTTGGTTTGAAGTAGGGCGGTCTGAGTTTTGTCGGAGAAGGGGGTTCCGATATGTTGATTTGGAGGCATTGGGGTATAAACTCGTTGTCACCGATGTCCATTGCCGGTATCGGAATTCTGCCCGATATGATGAAACCGTTATTGTGCGAACCAAGCTGAAAGGAGTAAATAAACGGATGATCACCTTTGGGTATCAGATCCTTCGTAAAGATCAGGAGGAGGTGATTGCCGAGGGAGAGACCCGACACATCTGTGTCGATTCAAATGGTAAAACAAAAAGCCTTCCAGAAAAATTTTTGGTTTGCCTCACCGGATAGTTTTTCCATCTCCTTTTCATCATCTTTTTTGTAACTCGGTCACAATAAGTTGTTTAAATAGGGCATCTTCTTGTTTTCGCTATTGAAAATTAATGGGTAATAGGGTAATGTTTCAGAAATGGATTCCCACAAAATTCTAATTTTAAGGCTGAGCGCTGTGGGGGATGTCATTCGAACACTGCCTGCGGTAAAGGCCTTAAAAGAACACATTCCTTCTTCCTCCATTACCTGGATCGTTGAAGAACCCTCTCGAGCATTCTTGGAAAGTCAACCCGAGGTTGATGAGGTGATTTTGTTTCCGAGGAAAAGGTGGACGCAAGGGATAAAGTCATTAAGGGAGATATGGAGGACGATCGGGGAAATGTGGGGATTCATTACGGGTCTTCGAAAACGAAAGTTTGATGTGGTTTTTGATTTTCATGGAATCCTTAAAAGTGGTCTTCTCTCTTTTCTTTCAGGTTCCCCTAAGAGGATTGGATATGATCGAAGTTCGACCAAGGAGGGGAATTTCTTATTTTCGAATGTAAAAGTGAAACTTCCAAAAGAAAGGATTGTTCGATTTCAAAGAAATCTTGCACTTCTAAAAGGGATAGGGTTGGAGGTGAGAGGGCTTAAATATAGTCTTCATATCCCCCCAGAGGATCAGGAGTATGTGGAGTCATTTTTTAATACCTCATCAGCATTCCTTAAAAGACCATTGATTGCAATCCATCCTGGGACCAACCCCAAAGCTATTTTTAAGCGATGGGTGCCTGATCAATATGCCCAATTGGCGGATCGATTGGTCCGGGAACTCAACGCCACAGTTCTTTTCACCTGGGGAGCTGAGGAGCTTGAATGGGTAAAAGGGATTCGAAAAGAAATGAAGGAGCTGTCTCTTTTGGGGCCAAAAACCGAATCTTTGACACAACTGGGAGAGGTATATAGACACTGCGATCTTTATATCGGTGGAGATACTGGACCTATGCACATTGCCTCTCTGATGGGAATCCCTGCCGTCGTCATTTATGGGCCGACAGACCCTACTGAAAACGAACCTTTTGGAAATCACATCAAAGTAAGAAAAGAAGTGGGGTGCAATCCGTGCCATAAGTATTCCTGCAAAGAACTTGTCTGTATAAAAGCTATCTCAGCCGATGAAGTTTTTAAGGCAACAAAAGAGATTTTAAGCATAACTCATTGAAAATATTTTATTATTGATTTTATGGGTTTAATACCATACTATATCCAATTTAATTAAGGAAGGATGCTTTGAAACGCGATTTTAGCCAAGTCAATCGTATATTGGTAAGAGGAGTAAACTGGGTAGGAGATACTGTCCTCAGTTATCCGACGGTTCAACAATTAAAAACCTTCTTTCCCAATTCCCACTTAGCTGTCCTTATTCCAAGCTATCTCGTCGATTTATGGAAAACATTTCCCTATGTGGATGAGATCATCCCTTTTCAAAAGAAGGGGGGGATTGGATCTATTTGGGAAGATTTAAACCTCAGCCAATCTTTAAAGGAGAGGAATTTTGATCTGGCTGTCATCCTCCCGCGGTCTTTCCGTTCTGCTTTTCATATTTACCTGGCTCGAATCCCAATCCGAATTGGTTATCGAGATGAAGGGCGTTCACTCTTTCTTACCCATGGAATCCGTCGAACCAAAGAGATCCTTCATGGCCACCGAGTCCATTATTACCAGAAACTGGTTGAGCCATTAGGAAAGATAGAAAGTCCTCCTTCTCCTCTAATATTTCTCAGAGAGGAAGATCGAAGGTGGGCAGATCGAGTGCTGAAAGACCTGGGGATTCTGGAAGGAAAGCCCCTGATTGGTATGAATCCTGGTGCCACTTATGGTTTGGCAAAATGTTGGTACCCAGATCGATTCGGGGAATTGGGAAAGAGGCTTGCGGAGAGATGGCAAGCCAGGGTCCTCCTATTCGGGAAGGAAGAAGAGCATCCCATCGTTCATGAGATTCTATACCATTTGGGAACAAAAGGAATAGATTTGACCGGAAAGACCGGTTTACTCCAACTGGCCGCCCTTCTGGAACGATGTACTCTCCTTGTGACCAATGATACCGGGACCATGCATGTGGCTACTGCTGTCGGCACCCCTGTAGTGGCTCTCTTTGGATCAACGCCCCCTCTCACCACAGGGCCATGGGGAGAAGGTCATGTGGTCGTGAGAAAGGATGTTCCTTGCAGNCCTTGTTGGAAGAGGATTTGTCCAACAGATCATCGATGCATGGAACTCATTACGGTGGATGAAGTCGAAGAAGTNGTTGATAAACAATTGAGGCGTAAGAGAAAATGATCGAGAAGGTTCCGGTTTCTGTATATGTCCTCACCACCAACAATCGCAGGACGATTGAACGGTGCCTGAAGAGCCTTTCCTGGGCTGAGGAGTTGGTGGTCGTTGACTCCTTCAGCGAGGACGGGACCTATGAAACCTGTAAACAATATAGCGATAAAATATTTCAGAGGAAGTGGACGGGACATCGCGATCAGTATCAGTATGCCGCCGATTTCACGACTCGGGATTGGATTATGTTTGTGGATGCCGATGAAGAAATTCCTTCAGAGCTGGCTGAAGAGATTCGAACGGAGTTGAATGGAAGGGCAAAGGATTTAGATGGATATTTCGTTTATCGGCGTACTTATTACTTAGGGAGATGGATTCGATATGGAGGATGGTATCCAGATGGTGAGGTTCGGCTTTATCGAAGGGACAAAGGGAGATGGGAAGGTGGACTTCATGCCAAATTGGTGGTGGACGGGAAGGTGGGTGTTTTAAAGAATCAGTACAACCATTATACCTATGGAAACATTTCAGATCAGATTCAAACGATTGATAAGTATTCCAAGATTGCTGCAGCGGATCTCTTTGAGAGCGGAGAGAAGTTTAGCCTTTTAAAACTTCTTTTCCACCCACCGTTTCGATTCATCAAAGAGTATCTTTTTAAGTCAGGATTTCGAGATGGGTTGCCAGGCTTCATCATCATCGTCTCAACCATGTTCTATGTTTTTATCAAATATGCCAAACTTTGGGAGTTGACNATTTTTAAAAAGGAGGAAGAGAATGGCTCCTGACCAAGAGGTGTTCAGAGGAAAGAAGGTATTGGTGACAGGTGGATTGGGTTTTATTGGGTCTAATCTGTCGGCCAGGTTGATTGAATGGGGGGCGAAGGTGACGATTGTCGATAATATGATACCCCGCCTGGGAGGAAACCTCTTCAATGTGAAAGAGATCGTCGATGCCGTCCATATCAACTTCAGTGATGTGAGGGATGCCCATTCCATGGATTATTTGGTGAAAGGGCAGGGGATCATTTTTCATCTCGCCGGACAGGTGAATCATGTGGACAGTATCCGGAATCCCATCCAAGATTTAGACATCAACTGTCGAGGAACATTGGTTCTCCTCGAATCCTGCCGAAAATATAATCGAGAGGTGAAGATCATTTTTGCTGGGACACGGGGAGAATATGGTTCCAGTGTGACCTTGCCGGTGGGGGAAGATCATCCTACAAATCCAAAGGGAATTTATGCCGTGACTAATTTAACGGCGGAAAAGATGGTTTTAGTCTACCACGATGTTCACAAAATTCCGGGAACCTGTCTTCGGATCACGAACACCTATGGACCCCGACACCAGATGGCTCATGATGAGTATGGTGTTCTCAATTGGTTTATCCGAAAGGCCATCGATGATGAAGTCATTCCCGTCTTTGGAGACGGTCGGATCTTGAGAGATTTTCTCTATGTAGATGACTTGGTCGATTGTTTTCTGCAAGTGGCCACCTGTGATCAGGCTTATGGAGAAGTATTTAATGTAGGGACCGGCATTCCCATCAACTTCATCGACTTGGCAAAAAAGATTGTAAAAATTGCCAGAACAGGTAAGGCGGCCTTTACCGAATTTACTCAGGAGCGAAAGGAAGTCGAACCAGGGGATTATTATACAAACATCTCCAAAATCAAACGTGTGGTGGGCTGGGAGCCGAAGATCGATTTGGAGGAAGGGCTCCGAAGGACGATCGAATTCTACAGAAGGTATAAGAAGGAATACTGGGGCTGAATGATAATGCGGATTTCGGATTTCGGAATGCGGAATAAAAGAATGAACTTTGTTTTTCAAATTTCCCAATCTGCATTCTGCAATCCGCAATAGGATTGAGGAGATGGTTCCTTTTTTAGATTTAACCAGGCAGTATAAAAAAATTAAAGAGGAAATTCTTTCTGCAACCCAAAGGGTTTATGAGAAAGGTCGCTTCATTCTGGGAGAGGAAGTTTCAACTTTTGAGAAGGAATTTTCTCATTATTGTGGGGTCCGATATGGGGTCGGAGTGGGCTCCGGAACCGATGCCCTCTATTTGGCCTTGAAAGCAGCCGGCATCGGAGAGGGAGATGAAGTCGTTACGGTAGCGAATTCTTTTATCGCCACAGCCCTCGCCATCTCCTTTACAGGGGCAAAGCCCCTCTTTGTCGATATCGATCCGAAAACTTACACCATGGATCCCAATTGTTTGGAACTTCTTTTGAAACGCCAAAAAGCAAAAGGAAGCGGGCGAAAGATCAAGGCCGTTCTTCCTGTTCACCTTTATGGCCATCCGGCAGAGATGGATTCGATTATGGAAATTGCAAATCATTATGATCTTATCGTGATCGAAGATGCCTGCCAAGCCCATGGGGCAAAATATGGAAGAAAAATGGTGGGTTCATTCGGGGTTATGGGTTGTTTCAGTTTCTATCCAACCAAGAACTTGGGGGGATATGGGGATGGCGGGATGGTGGTGACTAACCATAAAAAGTATGATCAGAAGCTCAGACTTCTTCGATGTTATGGAGAAAGGGA
>Ga0031655_10002668_pt1 | contig 10175 bp, 14 predicted proteins | sample FrelakmetHBP12HB_FD_55187 | JGI IMG/M metagenome (GOLD analysis project Ga0031655, IMG submission 55187) | Freshwater lake sediment microbial communities from the University of Notre Dame, USA, for methane emissions studies -HBP12 HB | ecosystem: Environmental > Aquatic > Freshwater > Lake >... | reverse complement strand
CGAGCAGCCACTGCTCCACGATCAGATTATCGCGGGCTGCTTCATGAGCCAATCGTTCAGAATCCGCCACTGTGCAGACGTGGGGGTTGCCCCGACCGTAGCGGTTGAACCAGCGTGCAGCCAGGCGGGTCCGGAACGGACCCTGCGCGCAGGTGTAGAGATACCCGTGTGTCTCCTGCGTGGGGGTGTGGATGGAACACAACAGCACCCAATCCCCTTGTGGACGTTTACCCAGGTAGTATGGCATGTCTGCCTCCTATAATTCCACTACTAGGCCGAGCGCAGCCAGATACTCCTGGACTTCGTCAGCACGGCTCGTAGGCTGGTTGTCCGCGACCGCCCCGCACACAGGACAGTGATCGTGGTTATCTGGATGAAGGTGGTTCGTCTTGCACTCGCAGTCCCAATACCCGAGGGCGTAGACAGTGTCATCCTCCTGGCTGGGTTCCCATGACGGGATAACACCCGTCCCCCAGCACAAGGAACAGCGCCCGGTGAAAACTTTATCGGTGGCGTCATCCTCTTCACGGGTTACGCCGCTGCCCCGGCACTGCGGGCAGGCCATCGTCCCGGCCGGCGGTTCGGCGGACGGCAGGTCCGTGAGTTCGCAGACCTGCGCCCAGACCTTACCATCCGGACCCTGAACAAGCTCGACGCCGCCTTCGAATTCGTAGGCCTTGCCACCCCANTCGCCAACCTCGATNAAGCCGCTCGAAACAGGCCGGAACAGGGCAGAGAACGGGGGTAGCANGCCTGGTTCTTCGCCNACCTTCTGTGCAATGTCGGGGATGTGGATGATGACNCCCTCCCCGGCTCGGTAGGCCGTGCCTTCAACCGGCAGGCCGCTGACCAAAATCTGTATTTGCATNGTTTCTCCTTTTGTAGTTGAGGTCTTTCTCTGCNCTAAAAATCATCAGGAAAACCGATCGTAAAGACCGGTTCGTTCTCATCGCCGGGGCCGCAGACGACCCGCAGGCGGATGTCAACGCTGTGCGNTTGCCCGCTCTTGGGTTCGACTTCCTGTTGGGTAACGGTGAATGCCACCGTGTCGGTGCCGGGGTCGGCCAGCTTGATGGTGAAGGCTGCCAGCCAAAGCACGTTCCACAGCCGGCCATCGTAATCCTGGCCGAGGCTAGCATTGGCCTTGGTAGGGGTCAGGCGGTTGTGAAGTGCTTCGGTGATTGCCACCGGTAGTTTGAACCCTACTTCTTTCGAGGTTTCGGTCACATCCACCAGGACACCGTCTTGGACAGCCTGGGCACGCGTGTAAGCGTAGATCATCGGGCCGAAGAGCGGGTCTTCGGATTCGGTGAGTGCGAGTTGAAGAGTATCCATAGCCGCACCTCACGAAAAGCCTAGGCCCCGCTCCTTTAAAGAAACGAAGCGGTTGCCGCCAATTATCAGGTGATCTAAGAGCTGGATGTCCAAGAGCTTGCCGGCCTGCACCATTGCTCTGGTCACGGCCACATCATCCGGCGAGGGCGTAGGATCCTGGCTCGGATGGTTGTGTAGGGCTATGATAGCTGGGGCCATGCGTTGCACGGCCGGCTTGAAGAGCTCGCCAACGCGCACCTGCGAAGAGTTCACGCTGCCGTGGTACACTTCGACGATATCCAGGACGCGGTTGCGTGTGTCCAGGAGCATGACTTTCAAGTATTCCTGTTCCAGCAGGCACATCTCGTACTGGACCAAAGCGGCAGCGTCCGCCGGCGAGTTAATCACCAGGCGTTCGCCGCTCGGCTCGTGGAGCCTGATACCGAGCGCCAATGCCGCTTTGATGCGCACTGCAGTCTGCTGGCCGACGCCGCGCACTGAAGCCAGTTCGGCGACATGGGCCTTGTAGATGCGTTGAACGTCCCCGCCAAAGCGAGCCAGGATGCCTTCGGCGACTTCGATCTGCTGCGCCCCGCCGACCACCGCGGCCAGGAGTTCGGCCAAGCTGCAGGCGGCGGCGTTGTTGGTAACCCGGTAGGCCGGCTGGTCGCGCAGGGGCAGCGTTTTCAGTTTGTGGAGTGGGTAAGAAGGGGGAGAAATCAATAGAGTTTCCATCATTCATCTCCTTATTCTATGAAATGGCAGGGGACGGATGACGCCCCAGGAGAGGAGCGGTGCAATCCGTCCCCTGTGTGGGGAAAAAAGCAATTTCTGTTATCGGTCCAGGTCGTACCCGGTTGGCTGGGCTTGCGAGTAAGCGATGATCTAGCCGTCTTTCATGCAGGGGTGCAGCCGCGCGTCAGCCCAAGTGTAGACCGGCAGGCGAATCCACGGATTCTTCGTGGAGATGCCATCTACAGCATTGAAAGCAGCGCCAGGCATTACCTTCAATCCGGCCTCAAAAAAGCAATCGTTATTAGGAGGCCGACTCAGATACTTCGCAAGCCATCAGCAGAGCGACTCGCCCGGGTTCCCGGTTGAGCGCCGGGACTTCCAGGACGACTTCCGTCCCGTCAAACAATAGAAACTCGTGCATCTGGATGCCGCCTTCCATCACTGGGCCAATGTACGCGGCCGGCCTCTCGTCCGGCATCAGGACTTTGGCGCCGGGCACAAATACCCCCGCAACCTCTACGGCCTTGATCAGTTGGACGACGCGCTTCCCTTTTTCTGAAATGGTTAGTGTCATGGTTTCTCCTTTCCAAAATAAAAGAGACACGCGCTTTGGCGTGTCCCAGTTTGAGGGTGATTTACAGGGTTTTTATTGCTGCATCTACATTGCCGAAATTTCTCCCGGGCGCTTTAATCTCTCCAGCGCTGAAGCACGGATGGCATAGTGGTTCTTGGGGTGGTTCGGCGGTAGGCTTAGTGAGTCTGGATTGCCTTCCAGGATGCCGGCTGCACCAGCGTCACAAAATCAAGGTGCGCCTTACCCGCTTTACTCCCCCGTCTTAGAAGAGAAGAAGCAGAAGTCATTAAAAGCAAGAAGCCTGGAGAGTTGTCTCCAGGCCTCAAGGTTCATGCAGGCTTTATGTAATACTAGTTCACCGCTTGAACTTGTGCGGGAACCGGTCTGGATGTTTTAGCGCGTCCAGCTCGATATCCACATCCAGATCAGGCCAGTTGAAACCGTCGAACAAGTGTTTGAAGTTATTGATCTGGGCAATGGTTGCATCCCTAAAATCAGGGTAATCTTCGAAGGCGACGAAGTATTCCCCGTCACCAACCAGCAACCAAAAACCATCATGCTCGATATTGGTAACTTGAGCGCTACTCTGGGAAGTGTTTGTGCCAATCATTAGCTCTTATCTGCTTGCAGGCCTCCGAGCGTTCCTATTGGAGTAATTTTGCCAGGCCTTCGGCCAGTGGTTTCAGGTCTTGCGCGATGGCTCGCCAGATGATTGGTAGGCTAATGCCAAAATATTCATGCGCCACGATATTGCGCATGCCGCGCATTTCCAACCAAGCCAGTTCAGGATACTTCTCTTGAATCTCCAACGGAATATGCCCCGCCGCCTCGCCGATGATTTCCAGGTTGCGGATAACTGCATCCACGGTTCTGACGTCAACGCTGAACTGCTCATAGGTCAGGCCTTGCGTGTACTCCTCGATTTTCTGGATGCACGCCAGAATATCTTCCACGCGCATCCTCCAGTCTCGTTCAGGCGACATAGACGGCCTCGCTGAGAATATTGGCGCGCATGGTTGGGCGGATGGCGTCCGGTGTGACAAGGTCCACACTACAGCCGGTCAGTTTCTCTAGGAAATATTTCAACCGGATAAACTCAAATAATCCTACTGGGCGGTCGAATTCCACCAGTACATCAATATCGCTGGAAGAAGTTGCCTCCCCGCGAGCCACCGAACCGAACACGGCCAATGATTTCACCCCGCGTTGGCGTAAGTCGGCCTGATGACGTTTGAGCAGTTCGGAAATGGTTTTTAGTTCCATCATCAAATCCTTTCGTTAAGTATACACCGCTATTCTTATTTTCTACAGCGGGTGGCTTGTTATTAACCCGAACAGCGCCTATATCTCGTTGTTAAAGCAAGAGACTTTTCGCTGCTGTATGGGGAAGATAACCACGAATATGATAAACGTGATTATCTTATTTTGATCGTCAATGCCCCAGGTTTCCGTCTAGTTCTCCATCTTCATCGTTTCCACCCGCGCAGGTTTGCCGGGTTGATGTAGGTGCTTTTCATGCTGCCGCTGGCAAGGTCGATATAGGTCTGGAACTTATCCAGATTATGCGTGAGCAACAGGCGCAGCAGGTAATCCGCGGCAATCGAAGCGATGGCCTGGTTGATAGACAGGCCTTGTTCGTCAAGCATGGCGATCTCGGCGCAGGACAGGCCTTCGGGAACCACCGGGACTTCTTCCGGCACGTTCACATCCTCTCCGTCGCCATCTTCGCTGTCGTCGGCGGAGCCGGCTCTGCCAATCAGTTCCTTGTGCTGTCGGGAGGGGAGGGGGAGCCAGGCGCACCTGCCTTCCAGCGGGAATGTTTTTATCTTTTCTCCTGGACTGTTACGGCCTATCAACACCTGCCCCGATTCCTTCACATTACCGCAGTCGATCCAAAAGCATGTCCCGTACGTCTTGCGCAGCGTGTCGAGAATGTCCCGCCGGGCCCGGATGTTATCCACGCAGCCGATATACACGCTCAGGTCATCCTGGTTAATGCAGTCGCCCAGGTCGTTGGATGTGTTCCAACCGAACCTGGCCGGATAGGCCCGGATGTCGATACCCCAGGCAATACTATACCGGGTGGCCAGGGCAACAGCCTTATTCACGCCAACCTCTGCTGCACAGAAATTCTGGCGGTAGATGTTCTTGCTCTCCACCACGTCGGGGTCCACGAAGCCCACCACAACTTCCTTGGCGAACTTTTCGACCAGCAACCGGGAGATACGCGCCACGGCTGGGGCAAGCCAGCTTCCGGTTCCGCCACAACCGATCAAGACCAGGCGGACCCTGGGGGTCAGGGGGACGATCAGCCTGGCAGCATTGAGTCGGTCAAGGTTAAGAGCAACTGGCTGTGATTTCATTTTGCAACTCCATTTCTGCCGCCAGCGTGGCGGCTTGTGCGAGCCTGAACGCAACGATATCCCTGACCCCTTCGGGCAGGACAAACACATCGCTGGCATCGAGACTCCAGCAGTAGCCATAGATGCCGACGCGTGCCATAACACAGGGCTGGGTATCCAGCAGGCCGAATACTGCGAAGATGCGGAAGCCGGTTTCGTCCTTGTCATCGTCGGTGCTAAAGAACGGCTCCATCGTATTGTGCGAATGCACGTCCAGGAGTGCATCGGCGCCGGCAGGGTCGAACGGGTCCACCGGATGCACCGAATTTTCGTCAGCTATTTGCCTGGGCTTGATCACCTTCCACTTTTTGTCTTCCAGCCTTACCCAGAACAACGACTCATTCGGCAGGTCGCTTTGAAATTCGGTCAGGATGGTCTGCGTGCAAATCAAGGGGATCCTGCCAGCTTCCAGGCGCACGTATGGTTTGACCGCTTGCAACCCGCGAATTTCGCACGTTGAGATGGGGATCATTGCCTCCAAACCGTTACGGCGCGCCCGCACAAAGACTCCGTTGCCAGCGATGACGAACTCGTAGAGGCTGGCCGGGTCGATAGCCGGCAGGAAGTCGGTTTCGGCCAGGATGTACTTGGTAAACATGCTCATCCCTCCTGTCCGTCGGATGCGCCGACAATCTCCTGCAGCGTGTAACGCAGGTTTTGATGGTGCATGACCAGGTCGTTTTCCGGCCAGCTTTCAAGCTTCTTTCTGGACACATACTTCAGCATGCGCCGGACGTCGGAAGAATATTTCTCCGATTTGCCATTTGCCAGGTCCCCGTTGAACTGGCTCTCGAAGAACAAATGCCAAGCTGCCTGTGCGTGCCGGTGATGGGCCTTCGGCGGGGTGTTTTGCCCCCAACAAACCGAACCGTCGTCATGGATATTCGGGAACGGCGCCCGGTACAGCCGGGAGTCCTGCGATCCAGAGCGAGCCGTGGCCCACAAGTAGTATTGCATTCCCATGCCCAACATGACGGTAGCGGGGATCGGGACCTTGATCTTCTTCAGGCCCTCTTTTCCTCCGTAATTGACTTGGAGGGTCAAAACCTGCTGGCCGGCCATATACACGAACCAGTCACCTTTTGCACAGTAGCCACAGCGCACCACCCCGGGAGTGATCCAACCGGAGTCGACATCCGAGCCGCCGAAAGCAGCCTGGACATCTTTTACCGTGACAAACTTTGCCCCTGCTTTCATGAGCGGTGTCCGGCTGCGTTCGTTATCTGTTGTCCGGTACTGGAGCAGGAAATCGCCGCTCTGCAGGAAAAAGAGTGCTCCGATCGTAAAAGAAGGGAGCGGCGGAACATTGGAATGGTCATTCGTTGCCATCTTCGTCCTCCTTGTCTTCCGTAGAACTCCCGGAACGATTCGATTCGATGCGGGCTTTACACTCGGCTGCCATTGCCAGGAGTTCCCGGTTTGAAAGTTTCTTTTTGTCTTTGATGTCCTTGGAATGCACGATGCACCGGCCAAGCAGATCCACTATGGTCCCGTACATTTCCGGATGCTCTGCGGCGCGATGGCAGGCTGCCCAGCCACGGTCATGGATGGGCTTTGCCTCTTCCCATAGTTTCTCCAGGCGCAGGATATTTTCGACCGTGTACTCCTGGCGCGTTTCGTCAGTGACGTAATAGCCGTCGTTGCGCTCCTCGAGGTCGAGAAAGAATTTCCCGGTATCGTGCCAGGCCATGCGGAAGGCATCCGCGACATCCGGCAGACCGCATTTATCGAGCAGCCGGTAGAATTTCCGGTTATCCGTTCTCCATATGCCGGCGGGGAGATACAGCCACCAGGGTAGTTCCACCTCCCAACTGAACCAGCCGGCCGCGCTGTCCCAGAAAGGCGCAAGCGACTCGTCATCTACAAATTCTCCCAGGAAGACGGCATAGATAGCCAGGAGCATCAAACCCACCTCCTTGTTCCAGTTCTCTGGACACTCGATCAGCTCAGACAGATCGTCCCAGCACAGATCGATACCGGGATTACAGAGGCTCAACACGAGGTCTTCGTCGCTGGATTCTGTCCAGAGCATGAAGGTGTAATCCTCGTTCAGGGGGAACTTACCAGTCAGCCAAGTCGTAATTTCTGAGCAGAAATTTACGAACGGAACAGAGCCACACTGGTCAGCGCTGTCCTTGCGCAAGTTCCAGATATTGGGGAGCATGAACGCAATCTCGTTCTCCGGTCGCCTACGCCGGTCCCTGGCACGCGCTGTACGATATACCCCCATCAGCTTTACCATCTTCCGCATGAATACTATCGGCTCGTAGATCTTCTCCAGATCCGTCACGAACGACTTTTGGCCGATAGACCGGCAGACAGTCTCGAATGTTATTGAAAGCGGGTCCATTTTTCACCTCTCACTGGCGGCCAGCGCCACGCTGATTCAGAAGCCTGCGGGCACGAATGTCCCTTCCTTTGGAGCAGCCCGGACAAGCCTTGCGAGGGCCGCAAGGACTTGCTGGTTCTGTTTTATGCCGGCTGCAAGGGTGGAGTCGATCTCGTCTGCAAGGGCAATCATCCCGGCCGGGTCGAGTGCATTGACGTTCTGGGCGTGCATCTCCAGATATAGCTCGACGGCGGGGTTGCGCCTGCTCTTGCAAAAGAGGAGGGCGGCCAGGCCGCCCCCCTTCTTTCTACTACTTGAACGGCGGCCATTTCCCTTCGAGCCGGCCAGTTTGATGACCGTGATGGTTACAGTGTCATCTTTCTCGGCCCGCTCAATCTTCGAGTTGGCCGCGCCGGGAAACATGGGCGTCAGGGCACGTTTCAGGTCGGCATCTTCCAGACCACCGACTTCCGGGGGAACGGTAAGCTCCTGCCCCTCGATCTTGAGGATGTATTTCTTGTCAGTCATTTCACACCTCCTGCTAGGGTTTCTGGTCGAACATGTCGAAGAGATTCATACTGGTTGGCTTGGGCTTTTCGACCTTCTTTGGAGCGGTCTTGACCGGTGTTTTGGTCTTGTTCCCAGCTGTCTTCCGCTTTAACTCGTCTTCCTTCGCCTTGGCCTTCTTCGCGGCTGCCTTTTCGGATCGTGCCGGCAGCTGCTCTTTCAACTGCTCGATCAACTGCTGGATCGGGTCAGGCAGCGGCATCAGGTCATTCAGCCGGCAGGTGGAGAGAATAGGCTCGTCCTGATGATTACGCACGCCCAGCATCACTAACCGGCCGTTCGGATCGCCGGCGTCGGGCATAAGGCCCATCGCCACGGTGATCAGACACTTGTCGAACTCGTACACGTCCTCTTCGACAACATTTACCGGCTTTTGCGGGGCCGGCTGCGAGGTTGCGGTGGAAGTGGTACCGGAAGCAGAGGCGGTTTCATCTGCAGCAGGGTTCTCGCCGCTCTCTTCCTCGGCGCTTTCTTCCTCGCCCTCCTCGGTGGTTACGTCTTCAGCCTCGGCTGCGGTCCCGGTCAATTCTTCCGGTTCCGCCGCAGCTTCTTCTTCAGCCAACACACGGTTCTTTTCCTCGACAACATCTTCAATCGCTGCAGATTCGGGTGCAGGTGCAGGGGAAGGTTCTCCCCCACCTACGGTATCAAACAAATCGGTCACTCTGACCTCCTTCCTGGGTAGCCACAAATAAACTCGTGGGACCTACGAGCAGTCCCACGAGTTATCCGGGCGAAAGAATACATTTAGGCAACCACGGTCTCGACATCGGCTTTCATTTCCACCGGCAGTTCGATTACCGTGGCTTCGTCAAACTCAACGTCTTGCTGCGAAGCCTTGACCAGCGGCGCTACCATAACCCGCACGTTATCGCCCACGAACAGGATCGGCAGGGCGGCGAGGTCGGTGGACAGAACAGCCTTGGTCTTTTCAGGCATCAGGCTGACCGCTTTCCGGAAGATTGCTGGGGCAAACCAGCGGGAGGTGTCCGGGCCGGCAACCGTGCCATCCAGAATCGCCCGGCACTGGCCGTTGTCGGTCGGGTTGCTGGCGTAGCGGATCACGCCGGCCTGGACGGCCAGAAACAGATTCGCCAGATCCTTATCGCCGTTGGAATACGCACCGACGATGTCAAGAGCATTGACCAATGCGGCTGTCTCGACCTCGATAGTCACGTTGGCTTTGTCTTTGGTGGACTTGATCATCTCGGCGATATCCTTTACCGGAGGAACAGCAGCTGATTCGGTAGAAGCCAGGGCCAGGTTCTTGCCGGTTTTATCGTTTGTTATTGTCACGATATAGCGGTTCTCCCCGGACCGATAGATTTCCACCTGGTCATCGGGCCGGACTGACTCCAACAGCAGGGCGACGAAAGAGGCAGGGAAGGTGATGGCTTTCCCGACCGCAGCCTTGGTGCAGGAGAGCGCCGGAGCGAGGGACTGGACCGCAGCAAAGCCGTCCGTAGCACTTGCAACAACGACGACGGTCTTCTCGTCAGGCTTGTTGAAAGCCATGTGGACGGTCATCAAACCGGGCTGGCCCTCATTCGTCGAGGCAAATTTCACAGCCCGGCAGAGGCGGCGGAGCTCAATGCCGGAGATCCTGGCCATGCTTGTCTTGGTGGAGCCGGCAACCACGGGAATTTCCACGTCGGTGCCGATCTTCAGGTCGTGCTTGTGTTTGCCGTCGCCGGTGGTCATTACCAGGCCGTTGCTCTTCAAGGTCAGGGTAATTGCACCTTCTGGCATGGCCGCGATCAGGTGCAATAAGGTCTCGGTGTCGAGGTAGGCCAGCATATCGTCGGCCACATCGCCGGGCAGGACGGACTCGATGGCGGTCTGGCCATTGAAGGTGGTGATCATCACGCTGCGGTCAGCGGCCTTGGCCTCGAGGCGAGCGAACTTGGCAAACGCAAGCTTACCGCTCTTATCGGCGACCCGGGCAGCATTGGTCAATGCTTCGTACAGGTTCACACGGGATAGGGTTGCAGACATAATTTTTTCCTCCTGAAATGAGTAGGATAGGATGGTTTCTGGCCTGCCGGGGAAACCCAGGCAGGCCAGAATAGGTAAGACGGAAGAGCTATTCCTTCTGTCCCAGGATTTCCTTTTCGATCTGGCTGGGTTCAAGGCCTAACTTCTGATTGAAGGTGTCCACCACCTGGCGAAGCCTGGACTGCGTGAGCGCCAATGTGAGCATGTCGGAGAGATCGCCCTCCAGCCGGCCAAACTCCTCCAGTTTTGGGCCAATATC
>Ga0031655_10002664_pt1 | contig 10181 bp, 7 predicted proteins | sample FrelakmetHBP12HB_FD_55187 | JGI IMG/M metagenome (GOLD analysis project Ga0031655, IMG submission 55187) | Freshwater lake sediment microbial communities from the University of Notre Dame, USA, for methane emissions studies -HBP12 HB | ecosystem: Environmental > Aquatic > Freshwater > Lake >... | reverse complement strand
AGTGGGTCGTGGGGGTAGGTGGGTTGGCCGTTTTGGATGGTGATGGTGAAGTCGGTGGTGGATTGGTCGGCTTGTTTGTAGAGGGAGAGTTTGGCGCTGGTGATGTTCGCGTTTTTCGGCAGGGTGGTGGTGTTGAAGAGGAGCATGCCGCGGTAGACGTAGTAGATGGTGGAGGTGCCGGATTGTTTGTTCTGGCCGATGTTGAGGGTGGTGGCGGTGCTGCTGATGGTGCCGGTGGTGGCGGTCCAGGCGGTGTTGTAACTTGTGCTGGAGTTGGAGATATGTCCATCGTTGGTGAGGGAGTAAACGGTGATGGTCGGGTCGATGACGACAGGGAACGTCATTTGGGTGAGTGTGGTGTAGGGGATGCCGGAGAAGAGGTAGGTGTCGCCACCCTGATGGATGATGCGGTATACCAAGGATGCGCTGGCTGAGGTGTTGCTTTGCTCGTATGCGGTGCCGATGGGGAGTGCGCAGGCAGTGTGGCCGAGTGCGTCTTTGTATTCGACGCCGTGGGTGATGGTGAGGTTTCCGATGATTGGGTCTTGGCCGTCGTATGCGTTCAGGCTGAGACTGTCGATCTTCGTTACAAAGGTGAGATAGGAGGCGGTGCTAAGGCCGTATTGGGATGGTGGATGATTGAGGAGGGCGGTTTTCGTGGTGTTGCTGAGGGTGATGGTTTCTTTGAGTTGGGTGTTGTGGTAGGTGTAGGTGACGTCTGTGCCGGTGAAGACGTTGGGGTAGGTGATGGTGTTGTCGGTGATGGTGGCTTGGCTGTTTTGGGTGGTTTGGAGGGTGTGGGTGATCCAGGTGGTGGGATCGATGTAGCCGACTGAGGCGAGCTTCGTGCGGATGACAGTGGTGGTGGGGTCGGTGGAGCGGTTGTAGGCGAAGGCGACAGGCCAACTGTCCTGAGTGTTGGGTTTGAAGTACGCGGCGAAGGGTCCTTGGTTGTTCCAGGTACGGTAGCCTTTACTGTAGGCGAGGCTGTCTTGCGGTAGTTGTGTGAGGGTGGTATTGATCGGTTGCCAGGAGCTGTTGGTGGTGGGTTGATAGTTGACTTGGCTGGGGTAGGTGTCGAGGATGTTGTTGCCGGTGGTGGCGTCGTAGTACGTGTTCCATGTGGGTCCACTATTGACGAGGGTGTAGTTTTGTGGTGGGTTGGGTGGGTCGGTGAGGTTGATGTATTGGTTGTTGGTGTAGGTGTCTTTGGTGGTGGCGACGGAGAGTTTGGCGGTGGCGGTGACGTTGAAGCTGTGGGTGGTCGTGGTTGCTTGGTTGCCTTGGACGTCGAAGGCGGTGATGGTGTAGTTGTATCTGCCGACCTTCCAGGTGTCGGTGAAGGCGAGTTTGTAGTGGTTACCTGTGGTGTAAGTCATGATGCCGTAGCTGATTCCGTTTGGTGTATAGACGGAGGTGGTGGCGTGGTCGACGCCGCTGAGTTCGTCGGTGATGTCCGCGGTGATGTTGACGGTGCGTCCAAAGCCGATGGGGCTGGGGGTGGCGGCGATGTTGGTGATGGTCGGTGGGATATCATCGGGGACGTAGCTGCAGAAGAGGGCATAGGCGCGGCTGTTGGTGAGGGTGAAGCTGGCGGGGTCTGGTGGGGTTGGGCCGTAGGCGATGAATTGGGTTTTTCCGTGGAGGGTTTGTCCTGTGGTGGTGTAGTTGATGTTGGTGGTGTTGTCGCCCCAGATGGTGATGATGTAGTTTACTCCGTTGTGGAGGGGTGGCCGTGGGTTGAAGGTGAAGGTGTACCATCCTGTTGTAGTGGGCATGAGTTGGTTGGATGTTCCGATGAGTTTGGAGTCGTTTTGTCGGTAGATCATGCAGCGGTAGGTGGGCCGTGGGGTGTTGGAGCTGCCGGTGACGTAGGCGGTGACGTTGGTGCCATAACCGTCTTGGTTGATGGTGAAGTAGGTGCCGCTGATGCTATCTTCGGCAGAAACGGTGTTGGTTCCTGCGTAGTCGCTGCCGAAGCTCGTCCAGTTATGGAGATAGAATGTCGACGAATTCACTGACTCATTGTATCTTTTGTCAATCAGATCTAATGTTTTATTGATCTTTCCTGTCGAGTTGTAGAGGTGGAACTCGATGTGATAGAATCCGGATTGTGCTGATGATGGCATGGTAAAGTTGACTTGGTTATGGGCTCCGGAGCGGTTCGCGACGAAACATATTTCTTTTGTTGCGATTGGTTGGGATTGACTGTTTTTTAATGTGGCGTTGACCATTACGCTGTCGCTTGGGAGACTGGATTTCACGGCGAAGGTCGCCCGGATGGAGTCTTTTTTCTGGCCGCCGTGGCTGTCGTAAGTCTCGTAGGAGATGGTGTCGAAGTGGCAGTTCGGGTTGACAGTGAAATATTTGGTGACATTCCATCCGATTTCAAAGTTGACGTTCAGATCAGTCCAATTTTCGTTATCTAATGAGTCCCCTGCCTTGAAGTTCATTCCGGTTTGATGGTGGTACGGCCAGTTACCTTCCTTGCCGAAACAGATGGTATCACAATGAGTTACACCTGGTTTTAGTTTTTTGGGGACGTCTCTTTGCATCCAGACGATGTCTTCCGCCCCGTGACCCATGTACGGATCTGTTCCTGAAGCATTATCCTTCTCATTTCTTTTTGTTCTATTATAATCATCAGCCACGGTATCTTGGAAATTAAATTTAGTCCGATCGTGATAATGAGATTCATTGACAATTTCCCAAACGATTCGGCGGTTGGTGTTGTTACTGTTGGCTGCGGTTAGGTTCGTCCCGGGTTGTTTCATCCCGAGTTGATCAAAGCCGATGAATAGGAAAATGTGGTCATATTCATGTTTGTCGCTGTAGTATTGGGCTCCTCGATATCCGTATTCTTCACCTGTAGTTTCCAGGAACGTTAGGTTGTATTTTGGGGTGATTCCATATTCTTTGAGATATTTCGCAATGCCAAGGACCATTCCTACGCCTGCGCCTGAGTCTCCGGGGCACTCGCCTGCGTGGGAATCCAAGCGGTTCGAAATCACCGCGATCCGATTATCGGGGCTTTTTGGGATGTTGATGTGACCGACGACATCATAGGCTGCAACTCCAGTAGTCCATGTTGATCCGTTGTGTTTTTCTTCGTAGTATTCTTGGCTCTCATAACCGGTGACTATATTGTTGACATCACCGGAATGTCTGGCGAGTGTTAATCCTACGGTCCGATTGACGCAGTAGATGGGAAGAGAGGGAAAAGGTATAAGGTAAAGAGCGTCAATCAGCCGGTACCAACCTAAATTATGATAAATCATCAGATGCGATCCATCTGATTTATCCGAATAGAAAATGAGTCCCCGACATCTATGAATTATATGCGGACACGAACTGGCAATGCGAAGATAAAGAGAACCTATTGTCTCCCAATTAACATTCTGCAAAGTATTACTATTATTGTGTAAAACAACGAAATTGTGTGAGGGCCAATTGATGTCAGGTAAATCAAATCCATATGTGAACGTTATTTTATTATTGTTGACAAAATTATCCGCCAGAACGGTCTCTCCGTTTCGAAGTCGTTCGGTGATATTCTGAAGGCTGCTATTTGTTGAGTTGACTCGTTCTACCGCTGAGGAAATGTTTTCTATCACGGCCTGGTTTACTGTATGTCCTCTATCGTTGTAATGAATTAAGATTACTCCGGTGGGGTTCGTGACGTTATTGAGTATGCTTTCGCATCCTTCGGTTTCGTTGATTAGAAAGACTTTACCAATTTGATCTGTTGGCAGGGTTTCATTTTGGTTTGTGAGAGTGGCGTTTCCGCAGATAAGACCATCATTCTGGGGCTCGCATGAGACATTTTGATATTGTCCCGTGATGGATCCACCTAGCGGCCAGTATGAATGTTGGGTTGTAAGGTAGGTATCATTGTATGCAACGATATGTTCGTCTTCCGGGAGGTTGAATGTATGAGTTAATCCTCCGAAATCGTCAAGGGGATAATCGATGAAAATACTGGGGGTGACAAATGATTCGTTTGTTGGTACGTCACGAGGTAGATTATAATCAGGGTGGTTGATGTGTAAATTGAAATTGGTTACATTAATAAAGCTTGTGTAATATTTTAAATAATGAGCAACGTCATGAATTGGCTGAAGTGTTATACTGAGGGTTCAAACTTAAATTGTTCATTTTATCAAAAATTATGGTTTTCGAATAACTTTCGCATCCTTTCGATCCGAATTCTCGACCTTTCCGAAGTTGATTTCCATAATATGCATTATAAACTGCATGAGCTATCATGACTGTAGTATTGTTTAGGAACCCCAGATCAAGGCCGATGGCATTCTCGTGATCGCCATGAGGTATTTCGGCTGCTTGAACCTGCGTGTCTTTTTGGTTTATTATCACTATAGAGGTTGTGATGAACAGCGTCAATAAGACTATGCTNATTATTTTTCTAATTTTTGGACTCATCTCTTTTCCTCCCGCTTTGAAACAAATAACTTAAATAGACTATTTATTGTTTTTNTCAGGTATTTATATGGTATAATTATCTATGTTCTTATGACAAAGTATATATTCATGAGCTTCATTAATTGTTTAANGGACTTAGAAATATGAATTTAACTAAGGCGATCACTTCGCTGATAATTGTTTCATTAATCTCAACGGTTTCCCTTTCAATATCTGCGACATCCAACCAGCAGCATGGTTCTTTCATGGTTAAAAACAAGAATGTAAAAGGTTACCAAGCCTATCACAATCCTTCAAATTTCACACCTCTTTTTAATGCCAGAAAAACAGGCTTCAAAGGATCGACCTTTGAGAATTCTAATTTGGTAAAACCATATGAAAAACAAGACGCAGCCACAACTCATGGTCCGTTGAACTCACCCTGGCCTATGACAAGCCACGACATTCGACATACCGGTAGAAGTCCTTTCAATACGACACTGAATCAGGAGCGAGTGGAGAAATGGCGGTTCGGATGCAGTGGCTATATCAATAGCGGCGCAATCATCGATCAGAATGGAATGATTTACTTTGGAAGCTCTGATTGTTTTCTATATTCATTGTATCAAAATGGGACCATGAAATGGAAAAAAGACCTCTATCGCCCTCTTGAATCAACCCCAGCAATCGACGAAAACGGAATCATTTATATCGGCTCAGCATTAGACAACAATTATCTTTTTGCAATATACTCAAACAATGGGACAGAAAAATGGAGTTATTATACGGGCAACTTAGTCACCTCATCCCCCGCCATCGGAGCCGATGGCACCATCTACTTCGGCGACTGGAACGGCATCTTCCATGCCATCAACCCCAACGGTACCGAGAAATGGAAATACCAAACAGGAGACGCCATCCTCTCCTCCCCCGCCATTGGAGCCGACGGTATCGTCTACTGCGGCTCTCACGACGGCAGCCTTTATGCCTACTACCCGCAGAACGGAACCGTGAAATGGAAATTCCCTGCAGGATACTGGATACGGGTCAATCCCTGCATCGGTGATGACGGAACAATTTACTGCGTCTCGTTGAACAATTTCCTCTTTGCTATCAACCCCAATGGGACGATGAAGTGGAAGACCGACGTCGACGCCGGCACTAGCCCCACAATCGGACCAGATGGTACCATCTATGCCGGCTGGGACACTCTCTACGCCATCAACTCGGTGGATGGTTCGGTGAAATGGTCGCTCCCAGTATCTGGAGCAATCGAAGGCAGCACGCCATGCACTTCGCATGAAGGCGTCATCTATTTCGGGACCACCAACGGGGACGTCTACGCGGTAAATCCGAACGGAACCATTCGCTGGCGGAAGACATTCGTTGAATCTCAGTCTCCTGCGGCTATTGGCGAAGATGGCACCATCTATATCGGCATGTATACCATTTTCAATGGTCGTTTTATTGGTTATCTTTGCGCGTACGGCCCCGGCCCACAAAAAAAGATGACTATCACCGAGCCTAAGCCCGGCAAGCTCTACGTCTTCGGCAAAGAGAAAGGAGAAACCCAAAGCGGGATAACCTTTGCTATCGGTAAGGTCACCATCGTCGCCGAACCCACCATCCCATTGGAGATCGACCATGTGGACTTCTACCTGAAATCCATCCGTTCAGGCTCCGAGGATTGGATTTTCGGATTCAGCGACAACAAATCGCCGTACGAATGGGTCCTCAACCAACGCATCACGAACCCAGTAATACGGATCCCGCCGCTTTGTTACATCACCATCGCTGTAACTGCCTACTACAAAGGTGGTTGCCGATGGGGAGATACCATCAATAAAATGCTCTATTTTCATTTATTATAATTACGGGCTCGATTCATAATTCCAACCATCACAGATGTTGGATATTATATGGGCGGTCTATCCTAGACTGTGTCGATGCCTGTTGTCTACTTCCATTTTCTCTAAGAGAATTCCACAAATCTAAAGGTTGTACACTAACGTCACCAAATATTGTGNAAAGCCCGAATTGCGAAAAATCTAAGAACACCTCACTAAATTTGTCAGCATAAATTTGCCAGACCACATCTATACAGAACCCAGTTTTCCACACACCAAACCACTATTATCGCCTCTGGAGAAAACAAGCAGAAAAAAACCGGACGGTTCCGCGCAGAGTTTATTTGACAACCGCTTCCCCCTTCTTGTAATGCGCCAACTCAAACTCCTTCGTCAACTTAATGCAATCCTTAGGGCAGGATTCCGCACACTGACCGCAGAACGTACAAAAATCCAGGTCGAACTGCGGATGCTTCTTCCCACCCTCCCTCTCATGCATGATACAGGCTCCAGATGGGCAGTCCCGCGCGCACAACCCGCAGCTGATGCAACATGTCGGGTCGAACGTCATCTTCCCCCGCAAACCCTCCGGAGGAACAAGCTTTTCTTTCGGGTAGCGCACTGTCACCGGCTTCCGCACGATGAACCCGACGATCCGCGGCAGCATCCTCCCCGGCGACTTCATAACAGACCTCCGAACGCATGCAGCACGACCACAAGTGAGATCTGTATCAACGCCAACGGGATCAACCACTTATACGCCAGGTTAATCATCTGATCCGTCCGAATCCGCGCCACAGCAGACTTAATCAAAATCAACAAGAAAATAATGAAGAACGTCTTCAGTAGAAACATCACGGTGCCATTCACCCACATCAACCACGTCGGTGAACTCACCAGCATCGGATACGGACCACCCAGGAACACCACCGCAAGGAGTCCAGCGCCCACGACCATCTCTGCATCACGCGCCAACCGGAACAACGCGAACCGCCGACCCGAATACTCCACCAACGGCCCAGCGACAATCTCCGTCTCCGCCTCCGGGATATCAAACGGCAGACGCTCCAGTTTGCCCTGCAGCGAAATCAACCCAATCACAAACCCCAGTACAGAAATCACAAGGACAATCGGATGCGCATTCTCATAACCCACGATACTAGACATCCGCCACGTCCCCGCAAGCAACGCCGGCGTCAACAACGCCACGAAAAACGGGATCTCATACGAAAACAACAACGACGCAACACGCATCCCACCACGCACGCCAAACACGTTCCCCGAGTACCACCCACCCAGGAACATCGCCAACGTCGGAATCATCAACAAATACAACACGACGATGAGGTCCCCCTGGAAGCTATGCAACCCCTGGGACGATACCACCGGCAGGAACAAAAACGCGGCGAACACCGCAGTCACCGCAAAAATCGGCGCAGCTGTAAACATCAGCCGATCCGCATAATCCGGCACGACATCCTCCTTCGCCGCAAGCTTAATGAAATCCGCAAACGGCTGCAAAAAAGGCGGACCCACACGACGCTGAATACGCGCATACAACTTCCGGTCCATATACTGCCCAAAGAGGCTTGCCGCAAACAAGAACAAAAACCCCGGGAACACGAGCAAATAGACCACCTGCAGCAACGTGTTCACGCCAGCCACCCCCGCTCAGCATACCACCGATTTGCATAACCACGAAGCTGATCCCAACTGATCCGTTCCCCGGGCTGCTCCTCCTTCTTCACCAACATCACACGGTCCATGCAACCCATGCACGGGTCAATCGCCGCGACGATAATCGGCACATCAGCAAGATACACACCCTTCAACATTTCCGCCACCGACGGCAGGTTCGCCATCGTCGGCGTCCGAACCTTATACCGATCTGGCTTTTCCGTGCCGTTCGCACGCAGATAATGGATATCCTCGCCACGCGGCGCCTCAGTGTGGCTCACCGACTCACCCTCAGGAACCTTACGCGGCGCCTTTACGACGATGTCGCCAGCAGGCAGCTTCTCCATCAGCTGCCGGATGATCTTAATACACTCGAAGACCTCAAGCACCCGGACGACGATCCGGCCGAGCACATCACAGCTATCAGTCGTGATCACGTCGAACGACACATCAGCATACGAGGCATAGGGGTCGTCCTTGCGGATGTCCACGGCGACGCCGGAGGCGCGGATCGTCGGACCGACCGCAGCCAGCCGCTTCCCCACCTCAGGCTTCAGGATGCCGACGCCCTCAGCCCGTGACAGGATCGTCGACTCGTGAATAGCGACCTCTTTATAGTACGCCGTACGCTTCTCCAGGTAATCCATGCCATCGAGGACCCGCTTCTTCTGCTCATCGCTGAGGTCCCGACGCACACCACCAATCGTATTGTACGCATAGTTCACGCGGTTCCCACTGATGTCCTCAAGCAGGTCCTGGACGACCTCACGGTCCTCCCAAGTGTACATAAAGAACGTGTCAAACCCGATCTCATGACCAGCGACACCCAGCCACAAGAAATGGCTATGCAGCCGCTCCAACTCCAACACCAACGTGCGCAAATACGAGGCACGCGGCGGGATGGTCAACCCCAGGATTTCCTCGACGTTCTGCGAAAAGTTCACCACATGGGTGTACGAGCAGATGCCGCAGATACGCTCCACCAGATACAGGTTCTGGATGTAGGAACGGCTCTCCATGAGCTTTTCAATACCACGGTGGGTGTACCCGATACGGATATCCACGTCGACGACCTGCTCACCATCCAAGGTAATCATGAAACTCTCCGGCTCCTTAAGCGCAGGATGCTGCGGGCCGATAGGCAGACGGACTCTAGGCATGGGACTCCTCCTGTATGGGTTTCCAGTCTTTTCGTAGCGGATAACCGCCACGCCACTCATCCGGTAGGACGAGCCGTCGCAGGTCAGGATGGCCCCGCGCGGTGATACCCAGTAAATCCAACAGCTCACGCTCGTACAACACCGCGGAGGGGAACACATCCATGATACTGTCCACGGTCGGGTCGTCACGAGGCAGTTGCGTCTTGACCGTCACCACCGAATCGTTGACGAAGAAATGATACAACACCTCTAGCGTCGTGCCGGTATCACGGCCGGTGATCGTGGAGAGATGTTGAACACCCTCCGACGCTAGAATCACGGCAGCCTCATGCAGCTGTTCTCGAGGAACGGTCAGGAAATACCGCCGCGGCCGCTTCAAGACGACGATCTGATGCAGGCTGTCCTGCAAGCGTGTGATGAGTTGCTCAACTGATGTCATTCGGAACCTCCCTTCTGGATTTTCGCAAGGAGTTTAATCAAACCATCTGCGATCGCCTCTGGACGGGGTGGACACCCAGGGATGTACGCATCGACGGGGATGATCTTGTCAACACCGCCTTCCACACCATACGCTCCAGCATAGATGCCGCCGCTGCTGCCGCACTGGCCGACCACGACGACGAACTTGGGATCCGGCATCTGATCGTAGATACGACGCAGCCGCTCCGTCATCTGCTTGGTNACCGGACCGGTACAGATCATGACATCCGCCTGCCGCGGGCTGCCCTTCAAGAGGACGCCGAACCGCTCCGCATCCATACGCGGGATGAGCGCGGCGAGAATCTCGATGTCACAGCCGTTACAGGAGCCACAGTTCATATGCAGGATCCATGGAGACTTAATCCGTGCCCATTTCACGAGTCCTTTAAACATGAGGCTTGCCTCCTACGAACAAGGCGAACGCGGTCAGCGCCATCACACCGANGAGGATCAGGGCGAGGACTGCGGCCATACCACGAGGCGCNGTGGCGACNATNAGCGCACCGACATGCAGGATCGTGAAGAAGAACGCGACATGGAAGAAATCATAGGACTGATGGGCCTCCTCCGGCGGCGGGGACTCCTCACCGCAATAGTA
>Ga0031655_10002662_pt1 | contig 10185 bp, 10 predicted proteins | sample FrelakmetHBP12HB_FD_55187 | JGI IMG/M metagenome (GOLD analysis project Ga0031655, IMG submission 55187) | Freshwater lake sediment microbial communities from the University of Notre Dame, USA, for methane emissions studies -HBP12 HB | ecosystem: Environmental > Aquatic > Freshwater > Lake >... | reverse complement strand
TCTGACAGCCATTTTCTATATTCTTCGATGCCGAAAAAACCGAAGGCGAACGAGAAGCCCTTAAAGTACTGACGCCAGCACTGGTTCCCCAGCAGGACATTGAGCGCCCTGAACACCTGATCTGCATTCCCTTTGCCTCCCATCTGGATTAAGATCCTTCCTCCAGGGCGCAGACTTCGGGCAATACCGGAAAGTACCGGACGGTGATTATTCACCCAGTGAAGTGCAGCACTAGAGAAGATGACATCAAATTCTTCAAAAAATTGTAATGCCTCTGCAGCCATCTCAATAAACAAGAGATTGGGATGCTGATTATCCGAGAAATGCCCGCGGGCAAACTGGATCATCTCCGGGGAACTGTCAACACCCACAACCTCCCCGTATGGAACGCTTTCTGCGATTGCAGCAGTCACTTTCCCATCACCATAGCCTATATCGAGTACATGTTCGGACCCGCGGAGAGCAAGTTTTGCGATAAGTTCCTGTGCCCATTGCTGCTGCGCTTGAGAACTGGTGTGATAGTCAGCCGCATTCCATGAAAAGGACGGCGAATGTCCACGTGCCGGCATATTACATTCCTAAAAAATAGCATCAACGAGCCGATAAAATGTTCGTGCTCGTAGGACTGAGTGAACAGAATGTCCCTGTTTTATTGTCTGTCACGTTTCATAATGTGATGGTTTTTCTTGTACTTCCATCTTATCCTCACTGATGACTGCAACCTCTGCTGCAGGTACTGCCGGGCACGGGCATTTGATGACCTGGAAGAGAGTAAGGATAAAGCTGAACCACAGATCGAAATCGATCCCCATCTTCCTCCTGAACTGAACGTCAGTCTTGACCTGCTTTATGGTTTCCTGGAAAAAGATCCCGCCCCCACGCTTACGTTCTATGGTGGCGAACCTCTCCTTCGGGCGGATCTGATTGACAGGATTGTCCGGGAGGCGCCAGTGCAGCAGTTCATGATACAGACCAACGGTCTCCTGCTCGACCGCCTTTTTCCGGAAATCATCAACCGTTTCTCAACGATTCTTGTTTCTCTTGACGGACGGGAGGGACTCACGGATGCAAACCGGGGTGCAGGGACATACCGGAAGGTAATGGAGAATATTAAAAAAATCCGTCATGACGGGTATAACCGTGAGCTTATTGCCCGTATGACGGTAAACGAGAGCACGGATATTGCTGATGCAGTTCACTGGCTGTCAGACAACCCGGATTATTCCTTTTCCTCGATTCACTGGCAACTGGATGCAAATTTTACTAATGATTTTTCACATCGCCAGTTTGCTGAATGGGTCCGGAAGAGCTACAATCCGGGTATCCTCAGTCTCGTGACAGACTGGGTTGATCATATGGAAAATGAGGGCGAGGTGCTGCGCTGGTATCCATTTCTCGACCCGGTGGAAGATCTGCTCCAGGGGACGCCGGACCCGGCTGAGGTGCGGGTCAGGTTATGCTAACTATAGCATTATGACTGACGGGTACATCGCCCCCTGCCCGGTGATGATTGGCATGGCAAAGTATTACGTGGGGCATGTACGGGATGCTGACCCGCTGGACCTTGCAGTCATCACGGTAAACGGGGAATGCACTGAATGCAAAATTTTCGGATTTTGCGGGGGAAGGTGCCTCTATTCCAATATCACAAAACCGTGGGGAGAAGCCGGGCGGCAGGTAATCTGCAGTACTGTAGAATATCTTCAAAACTGCCTTACTGAAGCTCTTCCCAAGGTAAAAGATCTTATAACAGATGGGACAATTCATTCTTCAGATTTTTCCCATGAAAAATTCAATGGATGTGAAATTATTCCCTAATTGAATGGCAATGGGAAAAAACTCTGGCCACTATACAGATGTATTTATATTCTTGGCAGAAATATTTATAGGCAGATCAAAAGCTGCACGAGTAATACAATGGAAAGAAAGAGTTTTGGTGGCCCGAGAAACTTCGGTCCCAGAGAAATGACAAAGACAGTCTGCTCAGACTGTGGAAAAGAGTGCGAAGTCCCCTTCAAGCCAACCGAGGGCAGGCCGGTCTATTGCAGAGACTGCCTCCCGAAACACCGGAAACCCCGGTTCTGATCTCATAAATTTTTCTCCTTTTTAAGAGTTTTTACCGCGAAGTATATTTTTTTATAAAAGATTTGCATCTTAAGACACTTCTTTGCACGTAACCCAGCTGCGGTATAGCAATATCACTGAGAGACAGCGGAATGTGCTGCACGCGAGGGACTCCTTCCAGTCTTTCATGATTGCGACGCAGATGTTTACGGAGCGTGCAGATCAGGAGAACCGCAGGGGTCTTCCAGTGAGGTATTTTTATAGAGCACCGCTGCATTTGTATGCCATCACACCTGAGTCCTGAAGAACTTGAGGCAAAAGAGAGAAAATTCCACCGGGAGAACCTGAACTGGTGGTTGCTCCCGGGTTATAGCGGTATTATTTATTTTTTCTTATGTCTTCCCGGAACCGGTGGAGAATATCGAACAGCATCAGCCGGAATTCTTTCCCGATTTCCTCCCACGATTTTGCATCCGTTACCGGATGTTCTGCCGAATCACGATATTCGCTGTACACTTGAGTGTCCGCACTTCCTTCGTCAGCTTTCCGTTTCGGCTCCCACCAGAGCTGCCGCAGGATTGCATAATACCCGCTGGCGAGTACAATAAGAAAAATGAGCGGGACAACAAGGAATGCAATATACCAGGACGGGGTATAGAAATTTGTTGCAGCAATACTATCCACCCATTGGATCACCCGGAGTACAAAAAATATGAAAAAAACACTTCCGATTGCCTTGATGATCGGTGCAGGGAGGTTCAGCGGGAAGGCAAACACACCGAATATGTCACCAACCAGGAGAGTGACAGCAATAATAATCAGAAGCCAGAAGTTTTCATTCAGGAATGTGACACAGGAATTATAAAACGAATTTGTAACGTAATAGGTCAGGATATTTGCAAGCACGACGATTATTAAAAAGCAGATAATCCCGATCATCCGGGAAACAAATACCCAGCTTAACGGTTTTTTCCTGTATGGCCACATAACGCTGCCCCAAAATTCTGTACAGGATTTGTAAGGGATATTAAATAGATTAGCGTATTTGCTGTCGGGCTATCGGAAAGACCTAGTATCCGTATTGCGGATCATCTGGTATGATGGTCAACTACAAGCGGTATGGGCTTTACCTGCTGAGGTGGCAGGCAAGTACACCGATTCTTGCCGGGGTCGGCATCCTTTTGGCCACGATGGGTCAGCTCGTCTCGGCACTTGTCGCAAACCTGATCGGTGGCCTGATATTTTTCTGGGTGGACCAGTTCATCTTCACATCCCAGTCGCTTGCCGCCCAGTGGGAAGTCAGAGATAATATTACGTGTGTGAACTGCGGAAGGATCGCACGGGGATACCGGCTGGTCAGGTCTGGTGATTACGACAGGTCACAGGATGCGCCTGAATTCCGGTGCGAGGAATGTTCAAAGAAAAAGTCTGAAGAATTAAAAGGACGGGGGATAAAAATCGATTGATCGCCACCGAAAAAATGACGAATATCTATCCGTTCAGAACAATAGTCCCTGTCCCACCAAACCCATACTTTACTATTTTTTCCACCGGGTTTATGAAAAATTCCAGCATCTGCATGTATACCCCCAAAACAGTGCAATAAAAATACAGTAATAACCAAAAAAATACAGTAATGTATAAATATGTACAAATTAGAATTAAGTACCAGACAAAACTGCCGTTTCCTGGTATTGCACCGGTTTTACATGCAGAAACCCTGAAATCCGGGGGCGGATTACGAGGAAAAAACTCGTGCATTTCATGACAGAGACGCCGCAAGATTGGAATTTGCAGATATGAAACCAGCTCTCACATTAAACCTTGGATTACAGGAATACCTGACCGCAGTAAGAGACCAGACAAAACCGCTGATCATCCCGCTCTGTGCCGAGCTGCCCTTACCAGACATTTCACCGCTCGACGTGTACACAAGCACAAGGAATGGCTGTGGTTTCCTTCTGGAATCGATGGAAGGAAGCGAGAAAATTGCACGCTACTCCTATATAGGAATCGATCCAGAGTTCGTGATCACGATAGGTCATACCGTTGACATACAGGGAAATGAACCGTTTACTGCGATTGTAAAGGATCCGGAGGGGGAGACACCGGTCGATCAGATCAAATCGATCCTCTCCCGTTTCAGCTATATAAACGTAAAAGCGCCCCGGTTTTTCGGTGGCATGGTTGGTTATTTTGCGTACGACTGCGTGTACCCCCTTTTCNAGAAAGTTCNCGNGGGGCATAAATACAGCCAGGATTCAGTCAGGAACCCGGATTTTGGGAACCATGTCGCGAGCTTCATGCTCACCAAGGACTGCATAGTCTTTGATCATGCTGAGCGACAACTCTACATCTTCTCAAGTCCGTTCCTGACCTATGATACAGACCTGAAATCAGAATATGAACGGAGTTTTTTGAAGATACGGACATTTCGGGATCATATTGCCGCACTTGCATCCGGCAAACATGCGCGTGCAGCGCAAAAACGGAGAGGGAATAAAAAAAAGGTGGAGTATATCCCGTCNGTATCGCAGGAAGCATTTGAGATATCCGTGATGCACATAAAAGAGCACATCACCGCGGGGGACATCTTCCAGGCAGTCCTCTCGCGCAGGATGGAGTGTGCAGTAAACAGCGATCCGTTCGCGATCTACGCAGCGCTCCGGGAGATCAACCCCAGCCCGTATATGTATTATATCGATTTTGGCGATGAGCAGGTGATAGGGGCGAGCCCCGAGATGCTCGTGCGGGTGGAGAAGCGGCGGGTAACAACCGTGCCGATCGCCGGCACCCGCCCACGGGGATGCGATTCCCGGGAAGATGCAGAGTTTGCACAGGAACTTCTGACGGATCCTAAGGAGATGGCTGAGCACACGATGCTCGTAGATCTCGCGAGAAACGATCTGGGACGGGTATGCAGGTTCGGCTCAGTGGAAGTTGAAGAATTCATGGGAATTGAGAAATTTTCCCATGTCCAGCATATCGTCTCTACGGTCAGGGGCATGCTCAAAGACAACCTTGATTGTTACGATGCATTCAAATCCTGTTTTCCTGCCGGCACTGTATCAGGTGCCCCAAAAATACGTGCGATGCAAATCATCGAAGAGGAAGAGTTACAAAACCGCGGGCTCTATGCCGGTGCAGTCGGATATATCGGCTTTGACCGGAATCTCGAGTTCGCAATTGCGATCCGTACGGTGATTGTCCGCAGGGGCCGGGCCTACGTACAGGTTGGGGCTGGGATTGTTGCAGATTCGGTCCCGGAAAATGAATGGAAGGAAACCGAGAGCAAGGCATCGGCGATGCTGCAGGCGATCGAGAGGGCAGAGGTGTCATCATGAAAGTCCTGATCGTGGACTGTTATGACAGCTTCACCTTCAATCTGTACCAGCAGGTCGGCAAACTCGGGGGCAATCCGGTTGTTTTGCCCTGCGATACCCCGCTTGAACAGCTCGAAAAGACCGGGTGCAATCGGATTATCCTCTCACCAGGACCGGGAACACCCGGGGATTCCGGGGTCTGTCCTGAAGTACTGGAAACCATGAGCCAGACGATTCCCACGTTGGGTGTCTGTCTCGGGCACCAGGTCATCTGTACTACATTTGGCGGGGAGGTCATCAGGGCAGGGCACCTTATGCATGGCAAGACCTCGGTGATCCAACACGACAGGCAGGGGATTTTTACCGGTATGCCAGTACCTTTCACAGCGACACGATACCACTCGCTTGTCGCTAAAAAAAACTCCCTTCCCGCGGATCTGCAGGTTTCTGCAACCAGTCTCGATGATCATTACGTGATGGGGGTCCGTCATACCCGCTACCCGATCGAGGGTGTCCAGTTCCACCCGGAGAGTATCCTGTCTCAGGAAGGCGATCGGATTATCAGAAATTTTCTTTATGGAAACCGGGAGGCACGGTAATGTTCAAAGATATCCTCACCAGACTTGCAGGACGACAGGATCTCAACCCTGCTGAAGCTGAGGGGGTGATGAGGATAATAATGGAGGGCAAAGCGTCGCAGGCACAGATCGGTGCATTCCTCCTTGCGCTGCACATGAAAGGTGAAACAGCAGATGAGATAGCTGCGTTTGCCCGGGTGATGCGGGATAATGCAATAGCTGTGAAGCCGGTGACCAAGCGGATGCTTGTCGACACCTGCGGTACCGGAGGGGACGGGGCGCAGACGTTCAACATCAGCACGGCATCAGCCTTTGTTGCAGCAGGGGCCGGCTGCCCGGTCGTCAAGCACGGCAACAGGGGTATGAGCAGCAGGTGCGGATCGGCAGATGTCCTCTCAGCACTGGGAGTAAAGCTCGCCATCGATCCGTCCGCGCAGGCAACTATTGTGGAACGGGTTGGCATCGCATTCTTCTTTGCCCCGGCTTACCACCCGGCAATGAAATATGTCATGACCGCACGCCAGGAGATCGGGTGCAGGACGGTCTTCAATATCCTCGGCCCGCTCGCAAATCCGGCGGGGGCTCAGGCACAGTTACTGGGGGTCTATCGTCCTGACCTCACCGAGACCATTGCAGAAGTGCTCAGGTTATTGGGGCTCTCGCGGGCGATGGTAGTACACGGATCAGGACTGGATGAGATCACGACAACTGGTGAGACAATTATTGCTGAGCTCAGCGGCGGGGCGATCCGGACGTACACGATCCGGTATGACACATTCGGTATTGCACCGGCACAACTTCAGGATCTCGCAGGAGGCAGCCCACAGGATAATGCACGGATCATCCATGATATCCTGCAGGGTGAACGAGGTGCAGCCCGGGATATTGTGCTCATGAATGCAGGAGCTGCAATTTATGTGGGGGGACTGGCACTGGATCTTCACGAAGGGATCCGCCTTGCCGCCGCTTCCATCGATTCAGGCAATGCATCTGCCCGGCTCGATGCGCTGGTTGATGCAACGCGGGGTGTGGCATGATCCTCGATGAAATCATCAGGCGCACTCAGAAACGGGTTGGCCTGCTTCCGCCAGCATTTCCAGAAAACAGGACACGGTCTCACGCAAGCCTGATTGAAGCGATTCGGAACAGGAATGGCAGGAATGCGGTGATCGCAGAGATCAAATGCGCCTCGCCAAGCCGTGGTATTATCCGCCGGAATGTGGACATGTCGATGATGGCAGGTGCACTTGCCGGCAGGGGGTGTGTCGCAATCTCAGTACTGACGGAGCCGTATTACTTTGGAGGAACAGGACAGGATATACCAAAGGTGAAATCAGCAGTAAGTATTCCGGTTCTGCGCAAGGATTTTGTTATTGATGAGCGGCAGATAGCTGAGTCTCTGGCACTCGGTGCTGATGCGGTACTCCTGATTGCGGCAGTGCTCAAAGAGCGGCTGCCCACATTCGTCGATCTCGCCCAAACATACGGCCTCGAACCGCTTGTCGAGGTTCATAACGGAAGTGAAGTGGAGACAGCTCTGTCAACACATGCTGAACTGATCGGTATTAACAACCGCAACCTTTCGACACTGAGGATAGACCGGTCCACAACGCGGCTTCTCTCGGAAAGTATTCGATCCGCAGGGAGGACGATCGTATCAGAAAGTGGTATGCTGACAGGAGACGACATCCGGGAGATGAGACCCTATTGCGATGCATTCCTCATTGGCTCATCGATCATGGCTCATGAATGCCCGGAAAAGAAACTGGAGGAGTTCGTTTGCGCATAAAATGCTGTGGAATAACAAAACCCCAGGATGCCCGGTTTGCAGAAGCCTGTGGTGCAGACGCGATCGGTGTTGTTGTATTTTCTCCACCTTCCGTGCGATCAGTTACCCTGAAACGGGCGCGGGAAATTTTTGATGCAACAGGACCATTTACCACTACTGTCGCAGTAAGCCATACCACATCATACGAAGATCTTGAAAAGATCCTTGCATTACGTCCGGATGCAGTGCAGCTGTCGTATCCGTTTACGTTCCGGGAAAAACCGGCCACAAAAGTGATACGGGTAATCGGGCGGAATGACCCGCTTCCAACAGACTGTGATGCAATCATTGTGGATGAGAGCCACGGTGGCGGGAGAGCCATCGATCTCTCACATGCCCGTCACGTGGTGATGAGTTCCCGGCTGCCGGTTATCCTTGCCGGAGGACTGACTCCGGAAAATGTAGCGGATGCCATCCGGCAGGTGCACCCGTATGCCGTGGATGTCGCAAGCGGTATCGAGTCGGCACCGGGTGTTAAAGACAACAGTAAAATTGCCGCATTCATCGCGGCAGCACGGAATACATAACATGACAAAAAAGGGAAGATACGGGAAATACGGCGGCCAGTACGTCTCTGAGACACTTATGAGTGCACTCATTGAACTTGAGAGCGCGTATACAAATGTGAGCACCGATCCACAGTTTGCCAGCGACCTTGCAGCATTGCAGGCTGAATATGCCGGTCGTGAGACCCCCCTCACCTTCTGCCCGAATGCATCGGGGAAACTGGGTTGTAAGATATATCTCAAGAGGGAGGATCTCGTGCACGGGGGATCCCACAAGCTGAATAATACCCTGGGACAGGCACTGCTCGCAAAACGAATGGGCAAGAAACGATTGATTGCCGAGACCGGTGCAGGCCAGCACGGGGTTGCCACAGCGATTGTCGGTGCGGCACTCGGGATACCTGTCGAAGTATACATGGGCGAGGTGGACATGCGGCGACAGGACTCAACGTCTTCCGCATGGAACTGATGGGGGCAAAAGTTATCCCGGTCAGGTGCGGGACACGAACGCTCAAGGACGCGATCAATGAAGCGCTCCGCGACTGGGTGGCAAACGTGCGGGACACCTACTACCTGATCGGCTCGGTCGTCGGTCCGCACCCGTACCCGCTGATGGTCCGCAACTTCCAGTCGGTAATCGGCAGGGAAGCCCGGGAGCAGGTGATAAGAAAAGAGGGGCGGCTTCCCGATGCGGTAGTTGCGTGTGTCGGAGGCGGATCAAATGCAATCGGGATCTTTTACCCGTTCCTGTCCGATGATGTGGAACTGATTGGTGTAGAAGCAGGGGGTGAAGGGATTAACACAGGCAAACATTCTGCCACTCTTTGTGCCGGAGATGCAGGTGTTTTGCACGGCACCCTCTCGTATCTCCTGCAGGACGAGCAAGGGCAGGTACTTCCCACCCACAGCATCTCGGCCGGTCTTGACTATCCCGGCGTTGGCCCCGAGCATGCAATGCTCAAAGACAACCGCCGTGTGACCTACGCTGCAGTAAATGACCCCGAAGTACTGGACGCATTCAGGTTCCTTTCAAGAACAGAGGGGATCATACCTGCACTGGAGTCAGCCCATGCGGTGGCGTACGTAATGCAGAATACAGAGCGGTTTGACAAGGATGACATTGTTATCATCAACCTCTCGGGGCGTGGCGACAAGGATGTGGCTGAAGTGGCAGCAATGAAGGTGTGTGCCTGATGGGACGGATTGAGGAGGTATTGACCGGTGCAAAAAGCCCGGTATTTATCGGTTTTACGGTCGCAGGAGATCCGGACAAAACCACATGTGTCCGGATTGCCCGGGCGCTGATTGCCGGGGGAACGGATATTCTTGAACTGGGTGTACCATTCTCTGACCCGGTCGCAGACGGCCCGACGATCCAGAAAGCCGATGAACGAGCCCTTGGGGCCAAAACGACACCGGCCACCGTGTTTGCCATCGTCCGGGAGATTCGCACAGAATCTGACGTGCCGATCGTATTGCTTACGTATTACAACATCGTCTATCGCCGCGGGATCGAGAGGTTCTACCGTGAAGCACATGATGCCGGTGTTGATGGCATCCTGATCGCAGACATGCCGGTCGAAGAGTCAGACGAGGTCTGCAACATTGCATCACGGTATGACATCGCCCCGATCTTCCTCATTTCCCAGACAACCTCTGATAAACGGATCAAAAAGATTGCAGCAAAAGCACACGGGTACCTGTATCTTGTCGCGGTGCTGGGGGTAACCGGAGTTCGTGACCAGGTTTCCGGCGGAGCAATCGATCTTTTGAACCGCGTCCGCAGGCACACTTCACTTCCACTCGCGATCGGATTTGGTATCTCCACACCAGAACAGGCACAGATATGGGCCCGTGCCGGAGCTGACGGGGTGATCGTCGGCAGC
>Ga0031655_10002659_pt1 | contig 10187 bp, 7 predicted proteins | sample FrelakmetHBP12HB_FD_55187 | JGI IMG/M metagenome (GOLD analysis project Ga0031655, IMG submission 55187) | Freshwater lake sediment microbial communities from the University of Notre Dame, USA, for methane emissions studies -HBP12 HB | ecosystem: Environmental > Aquatic > Freshwater > Lake >... | reverse complement strand
GTCAAGTTTGACAAGTACAACAACATCATCAATAACTGCTACATCTGCGAAGTGAAGAAGAGCGATGGGAAGCTGATCAATGCCCTGGTCGATACCTATAAGGATGTTCCCCAGTTCTGGAAATGGACCCCTGAGGAGTACATGAAGATGCCTACCTATACTAGCATGAAAGGCAAGTGGGCCAAGTAACGATCTGTCAAATCGTTGAAGAAGGGATAGTTGTTCAGNCATGAACTTCTGGTTAGTTCAAGCGATTAACGGTATTTCGTATGGTATGCTTCTATTCCTGTTGGCCGCAGGTCTCTCCCTTGTCTTCGGTCTCATGAACATCGTTAATTTGGCCCACGGCTCATACTATATGCTTGGAACCTATATTGGTATCACCGTTTATCGGTATTCCCAAAATTTTTTTTTGGCGGTCGTAGGGGCTGCGATTGGACTTGCTATTGTAGGAGTATTGATGCAACGGTTTATCCTCCGCAGGCTTTACGGAAATCATCTTGGGCAGGTCCTTCTGACCTTTGGATTTGTTTTTATCATTGCCGACATTAGTCTGTTGGTTTGGGGGGGCTATGCTCAGAACATGCCTGCACCATCATTTTTTAAGGGGGCTACGACAATGGGGGGGGTCACGTTTCCCACCTATCGACTGCTGGTCATCGGTGTGGGACTCCTGGTGGCGTTGTTCCTTTGGTGGTTCCAGAAAGGAACCAAGATGGGTGTAGCCGTTCGAGCTGCAGTGGATGACGAAGAGATGTCCCAATCCATTGGCATCAACGTGCCCTTGACGACCACCGTAGTCTTCGGAATTAGTACCGCCCTTGCCGCTGTAGGGGGGGTTATAGGAGGTCCTTTTATTGGGGCGTACCCCGGGGTTGAGCACGAGGTTCTCCTCCTAGCCCTCGTGGTGGTCATCATCGGCGGGCTAGGAAGTCTCCGAGGTGCATTTGTTGGTTCAATCCTGGTGGGCTTACTGGACAACTTTGGCAAAGCACTTTTCCCCGAACTTTCTCTTTTCACCATCTTTGCCCCAATGGCCATAATCTTGGCAATTAGACCCAGCGGATTATTCGGGCGGGCGCTATGAAGCCACTGAAGACGGTTACCACACTGGTATTTTTTTCACTCTTGGTTGCCTTGCCCATTTTTCTTTCGTCGTACTACGTGGGTCTAATGATTCTCATGCTTATCTTCGGCATATTTGCCATGAGTCTGAATATCTTGGTGGGCTACTGCGGATTGCCTTCTCTAGGGCACGCCGCTTGCTTTGGTGTGGCAGCATATACGTCTGGTTTTCTTGCCCTTAAGGGGGTCCACAATTTCTGGTTGGAAGCAGCGGCTGGAGTGATTTTATCGTTGGTTGTTGCTGCTATTTTTGGCTTCCTCGTGCTGCGTACCCGAGGTGTCTACTTCTTGATGATCACTTTAGCTCTTTCCCAAGTGCTTTGGGGGATTGCTTTTAAGTGGACTTCAGTGACACATGGCGATGACGGCCTATCAGCCATTCTTCGGCCCGACCTTGTCTTCATCCCATTGGATCTTTTCAATACCACAGCTTACTATTATTTCGCGCTGTTTTTCTTCATAATTGCAACGGTTGCTATGTTGCTGGTGGCGCAGTCCCCTTTTGGTCTGACTCTAAAAGGGATACGAGATAGCGAAACTCGCATGCGTACTCTTGGATACAATGCCTGGATCTATCAGTATGTCGCCTTCATTCTCGCAGGCTTTTTTGCATCTATCGCTGGAATTCTCTCTGTCTATTACCACGGTTATGTTGGGCCAAGTGATTTGCACATCGTAACCTCGGCTAAAGTCCTTTTGATGGTGATCCTTGGAGGTGCTGGAACTTTGATCGGTCCCATCGTGGGAGCTTTCGGCATTGTGCTTTTGGAAAATTTTATCAGCGGTTACACTGAGCGTTGGCTGCTCCTCTTGGGTCTCATTTACGTATTGGCGATAATTTTTGCCCCGCAAGGAATATATCCACCGATTAAGAGGAAAGTTTACAAATGGTTAACTTTATAAGTCTGAAAGCAACCAGGGTTCTGGAAACAGGGAAGTCCGCAAGCCCGCTGGTTATCACCAATGTTTCTAAGACCTTTGGAAGGTTGCAGGCTCTCGACGGAATTAGTCTAAGCTTAATGCATGGTGAACGGAGAGCGCTCATAGGACCGAACGGGGCAGGAAAGACAACCTTGTTCCACATCATTTCTGGCATTCTTGCACCCTCTTCGGGGAAAATCCTAATACTCGGGCAGGACGTTTTCCGTCTACCTGTTCATAAACGTGCAGCTCTTGGAGTCGCTAGGACTTTTCAGATAACCAACTTATTACCGACCCTATCGGTGCTGGAAAATATCCTTCTATCTTTACAAGCGCACGAACCATACCGTTTTGTTATGTACCGACCAATATCTTCATTCGGCCCGCTATTCTTGAGAGCCCGGGAGATTCTGGTAACGTGGGGACTTTGGGAGTGGAGGGATACCGAGGTGCGTAGCCTATCGTACGGTGAACAACGTGAGTTGGAGATAGTTATGGCTCTGGCCCAAAGGCCCAAACTCTTACTCCTCGACGAGCCAACCAGTGGCTTGTCTCCTAGTGAGACAGCAAGTGTTACCAGGATGATTCGAAACCTTCCTCGGGATGTTACAATGCTTTTGATCGAACACGACATGGATGTGGTCTTCGACCTCGTGGACAGACTAAGTGTTCTCCACTTAGGAAGACTTGTTGCTGAAGGCTCAACTGAGGAGATACGGCAAGACCGGACAGTGCAGAAAATCTATTTAGGAAGCCAAGCCTAATGAAAGTGTTGGAAGTAACAGACATTCATACCTATTACGGCGACAGCTATGTTCTGCAAGGGGTCACCTTCGATGTGTCCAAGGGATCCGTCATTACGCTTCTTGGTCGCAATGGAGCTGGGAAGACGACGCTCATCCGTTCGGTCTGTAATTTCACTCCCCCTCGACGTGGCAAGATCATCTTCAAGGGAAAGGACATTACTCGCCTTCCACCCTATCTTATTGCGCGTTTGGGAATTGGGCTTGCCCCTCAAGGGAGACGCATTTTCTCCTCACTTAGTGTAAAGGAATGCTTACAACTGAGTAGCCGTGGTAATAAACATGAATGGACTATTGATCGAATTATTTCTTTATTCCCTAGATTAGGGGAACGGCTGAAACATCTTGGTGGCAAGTTGAGCGGAGGAGAGCAACAAATGTTGGCTATCGGACGCGCTCTTTTGGGTAATCCCGAACTGATTCTTATGGATGAACCAACGGAAGGTCTTGCTCCACTTCTCGTCCGCGAGTTGGGGCAGATTATCAGTCAACTCAGGGAAAGGAGCCTCTCCATCGTCCTCGTTGAGCAGAATCTCACCTTCGCCTTAGAACTTGCTGACCATGCGTATATAATGAGCAAGGGCAAGATAGTATACGATTCTCCTTCCTTCGAACTGTTGACCAACACCGAGGTGAAGAGACGGTATCTGGGGGTATAAACCGGTCCTTACTGGTAAAGGTCCTGTGGGATTGATATCTTTGCCGGCAAGAGTTCTATTTTTGTACTTTTTTATCCACATTACGGATTGGAATCTGCACTATTTTAAGGCCCGTTTTCTTAAGTTTGGGTTTTGGCATAAACCATTCAAATAAGCCAGTTCCTGGCATCCCCCATGAGGAGACGCTTTTGCAACGTCAGTAACGGTCGAAACATTTGAACTTAAAGATGCGGAAAGAGGTCATCGTCGTAGGTGGTGGTTGCGCAGGGATCATCGCTGCTTTGGAGGCAGAGAAAACATGTGCTTCCGTCATGTTGATCGGTCGAGGAACCATTGGAATTGGGACCAACTCTGCGTTATCCAATGGAATTTTTGCTGGCCCTACTCCGCAGACCACTTCTGAGGAATACATCCAAAGGACCTTAGAAACAGGAAAGGGATTGAATCGTGAATCCTGGGTGAACTTGATGGCAAAAGAAGCCCCTCAAGCCTTTTCCCTCCTCCGTTCGTTGGGATTGGAGTTAGAGGAGATCACAGGCCGTTATATTGCTAAACCTTCACGACCGGATGTCATCCCAGGAATAACCCTAATGAAGGTCTTGGCAGATAGGATAAAGCAAACGAGCAAAATCGAAGTGGTCAGAGATTTTTATATTACAGAGATTTTGAAAAACGAAGGAAAGGTATATGGCGTAAAGGGTTTTGACAAAACAGGCGAGGAATCCATCATTGGGGCTTCGGCCATTATTCTGGCTACAGGGGGTGCTGGAGCTATCTATTTAAGGAATGACAACCAAAAAACTATTATGGGCCAAGGCTATTTTTTAGCAGCCAAAGCAGGCCTCGAATTATGGGATATGGAATTCATCCAATTTTATCCCATGGTCATTGCTGAACCTCACTTTCCCTCAAAAGTTATTTTCTCCCCCCACCCAATAGGAACGAAGGTCATCAATGAAGCGTGTGAGGATGTCCTTCAAAAACATGAAATAGGTGATCTGAACGAAGCGATCAAAACAAAGAGAGATGAACTCTCAGCCGCTCTATTTAAAGAAGGCTCAAAAGGGCGGGTCTATATCGATTATCGAAACATTCCTACATCCGCTTGGGAAAAACATCCTTTAAGCCTCTTAAGAAAGCTCCATTTCGATTTTCAAAATAAGCCTCTCGCTGTTTCACCGGCTGCCCATTTTTTTATGGGGGGTGTACGGACAGATGAAGATGGACGGACCTCCCTGCCCGGCCTTTTCGCCTGCGGAGAGGTTGTTTGGGGATTGCACGGTGCCAATAGAATGGCCGGGAATGCCTTGACAGAAACGGTCGTATTCGGCAAGATTGCAGGGCGAAATGCGGCTCATGATGCACTCACCCACAGTCCACCTGCTCCAAAATCAAAAGAGCCACTAAAAGATTTCTCGCGCCACACCTTTTTATCAAAAGAGACACTATCCAATATCCGAATACAGATAAGGGAGATCGCCTGGAAATGTGCCGGTGTCGTCAGGTCTGAAGAAGCGATGAAGAAGGGGTTGACAAAAGTGACAGCGTTAGAAAAAGAATTGAAAGGAATCATTCCACAAACCATTTCCAGTAGAAAATTAAAATATGATTTAACGAGCGCGGCTTTCGTGCTCAAGGCCATCCTCACAGCCAGTCTTTCAAGAGAGGAAAGTCGGGGAGCCTTTATTCGAGAAGATTTCCCCCAGCAGGACGATCTGAAGTGGCAGAGGAATTCATGCCTCGTCTATGATATTATGAAGGAAAGTTTTTCTCTCCGTTACGGAATGGGATANTGAAGGAAGCCCCTTTCCGCTGAAAACGCTTTTCGGCTCAAGATTGTTGTGGACAATATTGATTTAGATTGCTCATTATGGCTTGAAATGTTCTTACTACTTGTTTTGCGAAAATAGGTGAATTAATATCCGAATCCACAACCATNATAGATATCTTTTTTAAGATTCTTCGTTAGTGAAGGGGCTTCCTACTGGAATGCCGTAGAGACCATGAGCCGTGAGGAACTTCAGAATCTACAGGTCCGAGGGCTAAATGGTTTATTGACGTACCTGGAACAAAATAGCTCGTTTTACAGAAGTAAATTGTCCTCTTGCGGCGTGTCCTGTCGGGATACAAAGACGCTTGCGGATTTCGCAAAGCTTCCTTTCACCTCAAAACAGGACATCGTCCAGGTAGCTGGAAGCTCTGGAAATGCATGGGGGGAACTGTTTTGTGCTAGCCCAAAGGACATATTGAGATGGCATAGAACCTCAGGAACGACAGCGAAGCCAGTTATATACGATTAAGATGAAAGATAGTAACTCTCTTAAAATTAAGACGATATTGTTTTTTGAGTGGAGGCCCGAATGGCTAAAGTAAGTCGCTATACTAATGAGATGGTAGACCAGTATGTGAAGGCCGGGTATTGGACCAGAGAATTAACTGTAGACTTCTGGGATCGCAATGCATCTCTTTACCCCGATGAAGAGGCTCTTGTTGACTCGCGAAACAGATTGACCTGGCTACAAGCGAAGCAACGAATTGACAGACTGGCCTTCGGCTTACTGGATTTAGGCTTTAAGAAGGACGACGTTCTCCTCATCCAGCTTTACAATAGTGTGGAACTGAACTTAATCCGCCTTGCCTGCGAAAAGGCTGGGATTTTACTGGCTATCGTCCCCTATACCTTCCGACATACTGAATTAGAAAGTGTCCTGAAACAAGTTGAGGCTAAAGGAGTTTTTATCTCTTATGAATTCCGCGGCTTCAATTACTTTCAGATGTTTGAAGAGATTCGCCCGCGAGTGCAAGCGTTAAAATACATTTTTATGATTGGCGACAAGGTGCCCGATAAAACCATTTCCGTCCAGAAAATGATGAATCAAGATGCAACAGTCCCCCNTAACGACTTCCCTGAAAAATTTAAATTTGACCCCTTCGAGTTTGAAGAGATTATGACNACAAGTGGCACGACCGGAGCTCCCAAATGCGTGGAATGGACAGGATGNGCTCGCCTCGCCCAGGCTCGCCAATATATCAAGAAGCTCAACCTTACTCGTGATGATGTGATCGCTGCATTTAGCCCTTCCACTGGCGCTGCCACAGAGTGTTTAGTCTATCGCTGTCCTCCACAGGTAGCTGCTAAAACGATCATGATGGAGCGCTTCACCCCTGAAGGAGCGTGCAAATTGATCGAGAGAGAAAGAATCACGGTAGTCGGAATTGTCCCGACAATGATTGTCCGACTCCTTGAATACCCCGGTCTTCAAGAGCATGACCTCAGCTCGTTGCGGATTTTAGTAAGTACAGCCAGCTTGCTCCCCTATCAGGTAGCGAAAGAGACAGAAGAAAAATTAGGCTGCTCTATCTGTCAAGGTTATGGATCTATCGATAGCGGTGCCGTAACCATGTGTGGAATCGATGAGCCTCAAGAGGCGAGGTGGCAAACAGTGGGTAGGCCATTCCCCGGAGGAGAGGTAAAGCTCTTGGATGAAGAAGGCGCAGAAGTCCCGCTTGGAGAAGTAGGGATGGTGACGATAGCTGGGCCCACCTGTGTTGGAGGTTATTACAAGGATCCTGAAGCAACCGAACAGGCATGGACAGGGGGCAGGTTTAAAATGGGTGATCTGGGCTTATTTGACACCGAGGGCCGACTCAAAATCATAGGGAGGCAACGCGACATCATCATCCGAGGCGGACAAAACATCTACCCTAAGGAGGTGGAAGACCAGCTCGCGTCGCATGAGAAGATAGCCGAGGTTGCTATTGTGAGGATGCCTGACCGGCAGATGGGAGAGAAGGCATGTGCTTACATTGTGCTTAAGCCACGGCAGACACTTACTTTTGAAGAAATGGTTTCCTTTTTAAAGGAAAAGCGTATCGCCCCATTTAAAATCCCGGAAAGGCTTGTCATTGTACAAAGTCTTCCCCTGGTACCGGGAGGCAATAAAGTAGATAAGCGCCGCCTTGAGCAGGAGATAGCACAAAAAATCAAAGCCGAAGGTTCCATTTAACTCTTTAAGAGAATGGAAAAATCTTTTTTGCAGGACGGACTGAGATAGGATCATATTGCTGACCCAATCTGAAAATACTTAATAGGAGGATAAGAAATGGCTTTCAAAGACCTACGTGAATTTCTGGCTAAGTTGGAAGAAATTGGGCAACTCGTTCGACTGAAAACCGAATTGGAGGATGGATATGAGGTCTCTGCTTTGGGCTGGGAGCTCTCTGATCGGGGGGGCGGACCGGCTATTTTGTTCAAGATTAAAGGCTACGACACACCAGTGGTTGCCAATGTTCAGGGAACGCTTCAACGGAACGCGATAGCTCTTGGGCTTGAACCCACTGAAACAATGGAGAAGAACTTTGTGATACTCCGCAATCATATGGCACGAGCTCTGGCAACCAAAGAGGCCTGGATCGAACCTGAGATTGTAAAAAACGGGCCATGTCAGGAAGTCGTTTTAACAGGAAATGAAGTCAATCTCAAGAAACTGCCCATCCTCAAGTGGAACCCTATGGATGGCGGTCCGTATATAACGTTACCTAACGTTATTACTAAAGACCCTCTCAATCCGAAGTTTGGCCGGAATGACGGTATGTACCGGGCAATGATTCATGACGAAAAGACAACAGGAATCATGTGCTGTGCTACGCAGGACATTGGTATACATATTGCTCGTGCACGTTCTGCCGGGATGAAGACCATACCCGTAGCGATTGCCATGGGGCTGGATCCAATCATCAACATGGTTTCGTGTACCAAAATGGAATCTTTTATGGACGACGAATTCGCCCTGGCGGGCGCGCTACGGGGTGAGGCGGTGGAGATGGTCAAATGCAAGACCGTTGATCTGGATGTCCCGGCCCATGCAGAGTTAGTCTTAGAGGGGAACCTGGACCTTGATCCCAGCCATGCCAAGCTTGAGGGAAGTTTCGGGGAATGGATGGGTTATTTTGAAGAGCCCATGATGCTGCCTGTCTTCCGGGTCACGGCCATCACACACCGCAAGGATTGGATCTACCAGATGTGTACACTCGGCCATGAACGCAGCGACGGGGACTTATGGAAGATTCCCTTTCTCCAGGCTAATAATTATAATAACCTCAAACGTACCGTGATCGGTTTCCGCGATTATTATGCTCCGATCAGTTCGAGAGGTTACAAAGCGGTGGTACAAATAGAAAAACGTTATCCGGGTTGGGGTAAACAAGCCATTCTCGCTTATCTCGGTTCGGGCCAAGGCATGGCAGCAGCCAACTATGTCGTGGTGGTAGACACCGATATCGACATTTACAACCAGGACATGGTGGACTGGGCAATTGCCACACGGGTGGATCCAGCCAAAGATGTCATCATCATCCCAGAGGTTGGAGTCTATCCATTGAACCCAGCTGCCTCTCGGCGCACAGAATCTGACGTGACCGGATATACCGAGTTCGGATTTATTGGGAAAATGGGAATCGACGCCACAAATAAGATGGCTCTCGAGAATCGCCGGCCTACAGGCATTCCNGTAAAACCGGACCCACAGGCTTTGGAGAAGGTTCGAAAAAAGTGGCGGAGTTACGGTCTTCAATAATCTGGATCCCTTAAAAAAATAAACTCAAAGCCTCCATAAGGTGGGGAGCTTGAAATTGTTCAAATTTGAAAGGAGGTGATTCCTTCACATTTTTTAAGGAGTTTGGGCTAACGGTTTCCCCAGTATTAAATGAAATCTTAGGAAAAAATAAGAGAGGAGATAAAAAATGAGTAGGATCATGCGACACATCTTGTGGTGAGAGCGGATCCTGGAATCAATAAGATAGAGGATTTGCGTGGGAAACGTATTAGTCCAGACGGGGGGCTTTCTTGTGATTTGCAAACACAGCGATTGCTTGCGTTACACAATATGGCCTACTACGATGTGAAGGTCCAGTTCTTAAGTTTCAGCGATGCTGCGGGATTGAACTTTCCGGAAAAATGCCGCATTCCCTATCATTCTTTCTTTTAATCGCCAACCAACTGACTCTATCGCCGATCATTTCTCACTTTTCGTAAAATCACCATTTTTGAAAAGTGTAGATTTCTGCTATCTATCATCTGTTTCCGATACTTCAAAAAAGCCACGATCTGATTTTCATATATTCACCTAGGATACGTGATTTCTACCAGTAATCCTCAGCCCAAGATGTTATCGTTGAGCGATGACTTGTAGGTGTAATTCTCAAAATCTAAGCTTAATCAAACACGAGTTGTGATGTCGAGGTCAGATTATTAGAGGGATTTCAGAAGGATTAATTTTGGGTTTGCCTCTCTTCTTCCAGGCTTTATGGAATCCGAAGTTCATAGGGTTACCAGCTTCCGCCGCCTCCTCCTCCAAATCCGCCTCCAGAAGAACCGCCCCCTCCAAAACCACCACCTCCCCCACTCGACCTCGGTGCAGAAAACATGGCAGATCCAAGGTTTGACGTAACGGAATTGAGGGAATGAGTAAAAGCGTAGGGGCTGAAAGTTCTGAATCCTACGGGCGACACATACCAGTCCGGCGGTTCCTGGTAGATCCCTTCAAAGGCCTTCGCCCAATTGTCCGCCACATCAAGGGCAATGGCATAAGGTAAAAATTTAGAGAAAAGGTTTTTATCTCCCATCCTCTCAAGTCTATCTTTCTCTGCACGATTCATAAACTCCTGAAAACCCAGAATA
>Ga0031655_10002657_pt1 | contig 10196 bp, 5 predicted proteins | sample FrelakmetHBP12HB_FD_55187 | JGI IMG/M metagenome (GOLD analysis project Ga0031655, IMG submission 55187) | Freshwater lake sediment microbial communities from the University of Notre Dame, USA, for methane emissions studies -HBP12 HB | ecosystem: Environmental > Aquatic > Freshwater > Lake >... | reverse complement strand
GCATCGAGTCCCGCGCGGATCATGACCCCGGCCTTGGCCCAGGGGTCCGTGTTACTCACACTGTCCACCCGGGCGACGATCGAGCCGTTGCCGCTGAGCTGCTTGTAGGCAAACCGGAACTGGTCCGAGTTGGCCCAGATATCCGTGCCTGTTCCATTCATAAGGAACGTGCCGGGAGTGACCTCCAGGAAGCCCGCCGCATCGCCCTGGAGGTACAGCACCAGGGTATTGCCCCCCCCTCTGGTCCAGTCCAGGGCCGTCGCCCACTCCCGCTGGGTCTCTGAGTAGAACGGACTACGGCTGTTGTCAAACGACATGGGCATCGATTTGGCCCCGGAGTGAATAATGGTCCGCTCGGCAAAGGGGGGATTCGTGTTGCCGACTGTGGAGCCGGTCCCGTTACCGGCCGATGACGTCAGGCCACAATCCGGAGAAGCGGAGTAGCCGAACCCATCCACCCAAGCAAAGAAGATCCGGTTGCAGACGTCGTCGTACTTCTCGAAATCATCGACGACCGCGTAGTCAATCGTGGTGAAGCTCCACACGTCGCCTTCCCAGGTCTGCGGAGTTGCAGCGTCATTGACCTCATTGACCTTCCAGGAGTAGGTCTTGCCATATTCCAGGCCCAGAGGTCCCAGGCCCAGGCTGTGTGCGGTGACGGTCCTGGCCGCGGCCGTGCCGTTGGCCACGGCGTTGGGATCCGTGCCGAGGATCACGTCATGCCGAGCTGCCTCACGGCCGGGCCGCCAGTTCAGGACCGCATCCAGGGCCACGCCGGCAGCCCCAGAGGCAGGCTCAGGAGCCCTGGCACGCAGCGGGACGTAGAAGAACCGGACCTCGCTCAGGCCGGCCTGTTTGGTGCCATCCGCCCAGTTGCTACTGATCGTCAGTTTGACGTACCTGGCGAGCATGCCGCCGAAATCCACGGTCGTGTTGTGCACATAGTTCGGCTCGCCAGTCGCCTGGGCAAACTCCGGTACCCCCTCCAGGGCCGTCCAGGTGGTCCCGTCCGTAGAGGTCTCGATCGTCACCTCCTTGGCCCCGAAACCGACAGAACTCTCAACGGCCTGATTGGAGTTCCACACCCACATCTGGTACAGCTTGTAGGTCTTGTCGAACTCGTACCGGATCCAGATCGGGGACACGTTCTTCTTGCTGAGCCACATCTGGGCTGCAGACACCCCGTGCTGATCGAGGGCATCGAGCCCGGAGCCGTCGATCGTCTTGTCCGGCCCCATCGCGGCGGTCATCGAGCTGGACGCGGTGGCCTTGACGGGCTCGACTGGATAGGCATAGGTCTCGGTCGTGAAGCTCCAGACGTCTCCCTTGAAGACGGTCGAGTCCGGCGGTGCATTGACCTCATCGACCCGCCAGGCGTAGGTCCGGCCGAAGTCCAGCAGGCCGGTCAGCCCATAGGTCGTCCCTGTCTGGCCCTGGCTCACCAGTACGCCCAGCGGATTGGCGGTACTGGCCCGATTGACGTCCGCGAAGGCGCCGCCGAAGTACACGTCGTGTGTGTTGGCGAACGGGCCCGGCGTCCAGCTCAGCGCGGTATCGCGAGGCACATCCACAGCGTTGCCAGCAGGGCTTGGATGCGTCGCCGTGAACGTCTTCTTCAGGACAGGCGGGACATAGTCCCCTTCATAGAATCGTACGGCGTCCATCCAAAACTCACCGGCCGCATAGCCGACGTGGAACACGACCTCCGCCGGAGTCAGGGTCTGAGTCATCACGGGAGTGGTCATATGGTATTCTGCCCACTCTTCGGTCATGGTGAAGGCCTGTTCGTTTCCCGTCCACGGATCTTTCGCCAGTTCCGGCTTGAAATTGATCTGCAGGGTGCCTTTGCTGCACTTGAGGAAGGCGCAAACCGTGTAGCTCTTCCCCTGTTTGAAGGTCAGTCCACTCTGTCCCAGACCGATGTCCCAGTAGTTCGCGCTTGCGGCGGAAACCACAACATGCAGACAGGTGCTTCCTTCGATCGGAGCTTCCGGGACCGTTGCACCCGCCAGGTCCTGGACCACGGTGATGGTATCACCGCCCCAAGTGGTCCACGGCGTGGCCACGCCGTCCTCAAAGCCCCCGTTGGCCAGCAGGTTGACGACGTCTTGGGCGCGGCCTGCACCCGATACCACGAACCCTATCCCTAGGGCCACCATCAGCCAGATTCTTCGCTTTTTCATGGTCTCTGCTCCTAACCTTCAGTTGTTCCAGCACTCTACTCAGTGGACTTGTCTTTGGGCAGGCTCTCTGGGCATGGATTCGGCTTATTCACCTCCTTACCTTCAGGAATGACGCCCCCCCCTACGACGCACGCACCAATGCCGATGTGCGGCCTGAGCGCTGCATTCAACTCCCCCTGGTCATGTTGCCAGCAAAATCCCATCAGAGCCTCCGACCAAGGCTCCACATACGACCCCAGGCCTCTGCCTACCCGTCGCCGACCTCCGCAGACAGGGCCAAGGCCCGCACATGGCGACATGTTACTTGTACCAGACAGGCGGCCCCCGTGCAACTCCCTCTTCTCCGGAATTCAAAGCCACGCTCACCCCCAGACCTTACTCCGGCTCCAGGCCGAATCGCGAAGGCGCATCGTTCAACAAGTCCGATGCGCCTCTACGGATCCCTTCGTTTGGGTCAGAGACCCGCCATCCAAAGCCCTCCATGCATCCTCTGAGTCAGCCACCCCAGTGTGGCTGGGGACTAGCCTCGTGGCCCTTCCCTCTTGGCAGCTTCGATCATTGCCAAGATACCTGCCCGGATCGCTCTTGGCAGGTCCCGCCAGGCGGCCACAACCTTTTCCAGATCCGACGTCAGGATGGAAGCGGCTTGAGCCTTCGGGTGCGTGGCGTGCGCTGGATTTTGCGCTGCCCTACCTGGAAATCGCTGTTATTTGGTCGTAAATGCGGGTTGTTCGAGTTCTTGATCGCCCATTTCCCTCCTGTCGTTACTCCCTCTCTCGTTGCGGCCTTACCTTTGTAGGAAGACAGACATCAGAGATCTCAAGGGCAGGCCGTCCTGCCGCTCAGTAAGAGAAAACGAGAACACAAGTGGATCTCAGAAGGGAGCGTCAGCTATGAAGGTGTTCGTATTGTCCATCTTGCTTGCGGTGCTGGCGATTGGTTCAACGGGCTGTGTTGTGGTCGACGGCCCTCACTGCCGGGGCGGCGATCTCGGCAGACGCCCCCCGGCCGCACGACCGGAACGCCCGCATGGTCACGATTATGGCCCACCAGAAAGGCACCCCGACTCCGGATACGAGCGAGGGCATCGGTGATCGTCCGTTAGGGTAACACCATCGATAGGGCGAGTGGGACAACAGGTGTGCTGAGTTCACGCGATAGACGAGACGGGCCACGACGGTCCCGTGTGCATCTCGGTGGAGGACAGAGCGTACGAACGATCCCTGGATTCATTCAGGTCGTGGCTCAGCCACTGCCGCAACTACTTGAGGCAGTGCGTCGTGTAATCGCCGCACCGATCAATAGTCAGAGAACCCTCTTATCCAGGCCGGCCATCTGGCTCCACTGACGTGCCCAGCCTGGGTCCAGGGACCTGCCGTATTGAACTTGCTATACCACTTGAGGGTCCACAACTCCTTCAGACCCACCTTCCTGGCACAGCCGTCCGCAAAGACCATGCAGACGAATCCCCTGTGCCGGTTGATACAGCAGCGTGCCATGAGGTCACCGGTCCAGGCATCCCCTTCGTTGGCGGCCGGCGAGTCCGAGGGCAGGGGCCACAGGTCAAACCGCAGGGCGTCCACCATCAGCGGAACGGTCGAGGCCTGCTTGACGCCGTTGAAGCCACCCCAACCATCTGACCCTGCAACATTGCCCTCATAGGCCCCGGTTGTAGGGATGAAGTACCCGTTGAGGCCATAACTCCCGTTGATCCCGTTCTTACCCGCAGTATAGCCACTGACGACATCCGTAAAGATACCCCAGGAGTTGTAGATGTTGGAGTTGGCGATGGTCTGGGCCATGCCACCTATGGGCGTCCTGGGCTTGGTGGCTGTAGGGCAGAACCATGTCTTGTTCTGGGTCCAATCCTTGAGGGCAGTAGGCAGCATCCACGGCCAGTAGTAGGCGGTGGTCCCGGGGATGCCCTCCACGAATTTCCCATTGTTGTCCGAGGCTATGGTGTTGAAGGTTATCCCCCACTGCCTGAGGTTGCCTGTACAGGCTATCATCCTTGCCTGCTCCCTCGCTCGCTTCAGGGCCGGCATCAGTATCCCCAGCAAAACGGCGATGACCGCAATCACCACCAGCAGCTCGATCAGCGTGAAGGCCCTCTTTCTCATACGCTCACACGTCTCCTTTCAGACCGCCTCTGTATTCAATGCGCACGATTGCCCTCGCGCCTGGCGTTCATTCCAACACCGGTATTTTACCGGTATTACAACGGTAACATAGCGGTATTATAACCGATAGGACGCCGAAAAAAGGCCATCTGTTCTTCAACTCCGCCACTTTTTTTGACCCCGGCCAGACGCGGTTTCCGGATGCCAGGGCCTGCGAAGACCAGGGAATAGGCTTGCTTCTTGGTCATGCGGATGTATGATCTGGACCGGTGGTCTTTGGACTAAGATTTGACAGGACAGTGACTTAAGGAGAACGGCCTTGAGTGGGGTACTCATCATCGGAGCCGGTGGCGTGGGCAACGTCGTGGTGCACAAGTGCGCACAGGTGTCGGGGGTCTTTGAGCCGATCGTTCTGGCCAGCCGGACCCTGGGCAAGTGCAAACAGATCGCCACAGACGTAGGCGATGCAACGGGCCGGAAGGTCCGGACCGCAAAGGTGGATGCGGACGATCCCGGGCAGGTGGCCCGGCTCATCAGGAAGTACGAGCCCGGCCTGGTGGTCAACGTGGCCCTGCCCTACCAGGATCTGCCCATCATGGACGCCTGTGTGGAGACCGGGACCGACTACCTCGACACTGCCAACTACGAGCCGCCGGACGTGGCCAAGTTCGAGTACAGGTGGCAGTGGGCCTATCATGACCGGTTCCGCGACAAGGGGATCATGGCCTTGCTCGGCAGCGGCTTTGACCCGGGCGTAACCAACGTCTTCTGCGCCTACGCCCAGAAACACCACTTCGACGAGATCCACTCCGTGGACATCGTGGACTGCAACGCCGGTGACCACGGCCACCCCTTTGCCACCAACTTCAACCCGGAGATCAACATCCGCGAGGTCACACAGAGAGGGAAGTACTGGGAGAACGGGGGATGGGTCGAGATCGACCCCATGAGCCTCTGCCGGGAGATCGACTATCCCGAGGTCGGCCCCCGCAAGAGCTACGTGCTCTACCACGAGGAGCTGGAGTCGCTGGTCAGGCACATCAAGGGCCTCAGGCGAATCCGCTTCTGGATGACCTTCTCGGACAACTACCTGACCCACCTGCGGGTCCTGCAGAACGTAGGCATGACGCGGATCGACGAGGTCGAGTTCGAGGGGCACAAGATCGTGCCACTCAAGTTCCTCAAGGCCCTGTTGCCCGACCCCGGCTCGCTGGGGGTCAACTACACGGGCAAGACCTGCATCGGCTGCATCTTCGAGGGGGTCAAGGCCGGCAAACCAAGGCGACTGATGATCTACAACGTCTGTGACCACGCCGTGTGCTTCAAGGAGGTCAAGGCCCAGGCGGTGTCCTACACCACGGGCGTCCCGGCCATGATCGGCGCAAAGATGATGCTGGAAGACAAGTGGCGAGGCCAGGGCGTGTTCAACATGGAGCAATTCGACCCTGATCCCTTCATGGACGACCTGAACCGCCACGGCCTGCCCTGGAAGATCGTCGAAGGCAAGGGCCTGTGAGGGCGGTCAGATGGGATTCCCATCCGCCATCTGCTATTTCCGATTTACTATTTCCCATTTAACCATTTAACGACTTGATCTTTTAACCACTTAACCATGTAGCGATCCACGCCTGGCCGTGTAAGATCGACACCCTGTGAGGCACGGGATACGAACAACGAACAACCAAAAACCAACTACGAACTGGGTCAGCTCCGGACCCCCTGCTACCTGATCGACCTGGGGCTCCTGGAACAGAACCTGCGTGTGCTCAAGGCCGTTGGGGATCGGACCGGCTGCAAGATCCTGCTTGCGCTGAAGGGCTTCGCTGCCTGGGGTACGTTTGGGCTGTGCCGGCAGTACCTGGCCGGGGCCGCAGCCAGCAGCCTCCATGAGGCCAGGCTCGCAGCCGAGTTCTTCGGCAAGGAAGTACACCTGTGTGCCCCGGCCTATCGCCAGGACGAGTTCGACGAGGTTCTCAAGGTCGTGGACCACGTCGTCTTCAATTCCTTCAGCCAGTGGCAGCGATTCAGGGACAAGGCCCTCTCCGCCCCTCGCAGGATTCAATGCGGTCTGCGACTGAATCCTCGTCACAGCGAGGTCCAGACCCGGATCTACGACCCCTGCGCACCGGGATCGCGACTGGGAGTCACGCTCGACCGGTTTGGGCCGGAACAAATGGAGGGTGTCACGGGCCTGCACTTCCATACGCTGTGTGAGCTCAATGCGGACGCCCTCATGCGGACCTTGGCCGCGGTGGAGAGGCAATTCGGTCCTTACATCCGGCAGGTCGATTGGGTCAACTTCGGCGGCGGCCATCACGTCACGCGGACCGACTACGACCGGGACCTGCTCTGTGAGTTGATCACCGGCTTTCAGTCTCGCTACGCCAACGTCAAGACCGTGTACCTGGAGCCCGGCGAGGCCGTTGCCCTGAACACCGGCTTCCTCGTGACGTCGGTCCTGGACCTCATCCGCAACGACGTGGACATTGCGATCCTCGACACGTCCGCGTCCGCCCACATGCCGGACGTGCTGGAGATGCCGTACCGGCCCCGGATCACCGGGGCAGACCTGCCGAATGCGAAGCCCCACACCTATCGCCTGGCAGGCCCCACCTGCCTGGCCGGTGACGTGATCGGAGACTACTCCTTTGACGCCCCCCTCCGCGTGGGGGACAGGCTCGTGTTCCACGACATGGCCCACTACACCATGGTCAAGAACACGATGTTCAACGGCATCAACCTGCCGGATATCGTGCTCTTCGATCCCAGGACCGGCGACTATCACCTCCAACGCCGGTTCACTTACGAGGACTTCAAAGGCAGACTATCGTAGAGTGTTTCCCGCCAACCTTTGCCACAGCATCGGAGAATACTCTGAGCGATTGGCCGCCATCACGGCCCATCCAACCAGCTCGCGCTGTCACACAGTGACCTTCGCCAGTGCAGCTTCCGCCTGTCCGCGGGTCCGCCATGACCCCTCCACACCGGCATCGAGGGAGGGGCCATGGCTATCTGGACAGAATCCCCTGTGTACCGGCCCACCTCTTGGGTTGCGGCCAGGGGCCTCGCCAGGAGAGAGGTCAGCGAGGCCTGCGACGAGACGCCCAGAGGTGCGGCGGCGTCAGGGGACTACGTCCCTATTCCGCCTTGAGCTGCCGGATCATCAGGTCATGGATGGCCTGGCGCACGGGCTTGTGCTCGAAGATCACCTGGTACACGGCCTCGGCGATGGGCATCTCCACCCCCTTCTTCCGGGCCAGGGCGACCACTGATTCGCAGGTGGTCACGCCCTCGATGACCGACTCGGTGGCGGCCAGGGCCTGCTCGGTGGTCTGGCCCCGACCGATCCGCTCACCGAATGAACGGTTGCGGCCCTTGGGGGAGATGCAGGTCGTGACCAGGTCACCCAGGCCGGCCAGGCCGGCAAAGGTCTCAGGCCGGGCCCCACAGGCCAGACCCAATCGTGCAATCTCCGCCAGCCCCCTGCTGAGCAGGGCCGCCTTGGCGTTGTCACCCGCGCCCACGCCGTCGATGATGCCGGCGGCTATGGCGATGACGTTCTTGCACGCAGCGGCCATCTCCACGCCGACCACGTCGCTGTTGGTATACACGCGGAACCAGTCGGTGTTGACCGTGTACTGGACGGCCTTGGCAAGGTCCGGGTCCTGACAGGCCACGCAGGCCGTGGCCGGCAGGCGCCGGGCCAGTTCATCGGCGATCGTAGGTCCGCTCAGTACCGCACACCGCACGCCGGGTCCAAGCACGTCGGCCAGGACCTCCGTGGGGCGCATAAGGGTGTCATTCTCGATCCCCTTGGCCACGGAGACGATGGGGACGTCGTCGCGGAGGTGGCCGCTCAGCCGCGTCCAGACCCCCCGCGTGTACTGGCATGGGACGGCCGACACGATCAGGTCCGCTCCCGCAAGGATGCGATCATCGTGGGAGTCGAACCGGATGGCCTTGGAAATCCTGTAGCCCGGCAGGAACTTCTTGTTCTCCCGCGATCGACGGAAGGCGTCCAGTTGTTCGCGGTCATAGCCCCAGAGACGGACAGGGATCTCCTTCTCGGCCAGCAGCATGGCCAGCACCGTACCCATAGCCCCATCCCCGATGATCGAGACCGTCCTGAACATACGCGGCCATTTAACCACCTCCCCCGCGGGATGGCAATGGCCTTCAGGCCGGACGTATAAGCCCGGCCCATGTTCCGATAACCCCTCCGGTCGCACGACCCAATGGAAGGCCGCATCCCTGCCGGTCGGACGGATAAAAGGCCGTAGCGGCCCTGCCCGCAGGACATTGCGGCCAAGGCCATCGGTTCCGGGGGAAGGGCCGATAGGGAGCGAGGCCGGGGCACGGCGAGGGCCTTCTGAAGGACGTCTACGCTTTGTCCGATAGGATGAGGTATCATCGCAGCCATACGCCCCGCCCGTATTTGGCAGAAGGCACAGCATCGGGAACGGGAGTCGAGACACGGTTTTGAGAGAGGCAGGTGCGCTATGAACGTCAAGAAGAAGATCATGCTCACCAATACGGGCGGCATCCTCCTGACGGTGTTCATCCTGATCACTGTGCTCCTGTGGCAGAAGATCCGGCTCAAGAACGACGTCCGCTCGGAGCTGGACGTGCTGGCCCGCAGCGAATGTTCCAAGGTCGCCAGGGACGCGTATCTGATGTTGAAGACGCACCCGGAGGGCCTTCAGCAGAAAGACACGGATGTGATCCGCAAGGCTATCATGGATATGAAGGTCGGGAAGACCGGCTACGTGTACGTCATCGGAGGAAGCGGAGACCAGAAGGGCAAGTACATCGTCTCCAAGGGCGGCACACGCGACGGCGAGGTCATGTGGGACATGACCGACGCGGCCGGCAGCTACGTGATCCGCTCGGTCGTCCAAAAGGCCCTGGCCACCAAGGACGGCCAGTGCGACTTTGAGCGCTACCCCTGGAAGAACAAGGACGAGACCGAGGCCCGATGGAAGATCGCAGCCGTGACCTACTTCGAGCCGTTGGACTGGGTGATCGGCGCAGGCGCCTATGAAGACGACTTCCAGGACAGTCTGGCCCACGTGGACGCCAGTGTGAGCCGGTTGACGATCTACTCAAGCCTCGGGGCCTTGGCGGCGATTGTGGTCTGCGGGATCGTGACCATGCTCGTCGCCAACCACATCGTCCGGCCCCTGGCCAAGACCGTGGACATGCTCAGGGACATCGCCCAGGGCGAAGGCGACCTGACCAAGCGCCTGGACGTGTCCGGCCGCGACGAGATAGGCCAACTGGCCCAGTGGTTCAACACCTTCATGGACAAGCTCCAGCAGATCATCACCCAGATCGCCGGGACGGCCCGCACGGCGGCCAATGAGGCCATGGGCCTGGCCTCGACCTCCACCCAGATGGCCAGCCAGGCAGAGCACCTCAACGGCAGCACCACCACTGCGGCAGCCTCGACCGAGCAGATGAATTCCAACATGAAGAACATCGCCTCCTCCAGCGAGGAGATGTCCACGAACATCCGCACGGTGGCATCGGCCGTCGAGCAGATGACCTCCTGCATCCGTGAAATCGCCAAGAACGCCGACCAGGCGGCCAGCGTCGCACAGAAAGCGGCCCGGCTGGCGGAGGACAGCGACGGCAAGATCGCCCAGTTGGGCCAGGCCGCCGACCAGATCGGCAAGGTCGTGGAGGTCATCCAGGACATCGCCGAGCAGACGAATCTCCTGGCGCTCAACGCCACCATCGAGGCGGCCCGCGCAGGTGACGCGGGCAAGGGCTTCGCCGTGGTGGCCAACGAGGTCAAGGAACTCGCCAAGCAGACCACGGAGGCGACCGAAGACATCCGCAACCGGGTCCAGGCCATCCAGGGATCGACCGGCGGAGCGGTGAAGTCGATCGG
>Ga0031655_10002655_pt1 | contig 10206 bp, 14 predicted proteins | sample FrelakmetHBP12HB_FD_55187 | JGI IMG/M metagenome (GOLD analysis project Ga0031655, IMG submission 55187) | Freshwater lake sediment microbial communities from the University of Notre Dame, USA, for methane emissions studies -HBP12 HB | ecosystem: Environmental > Aquatic > Freshwater > Lake >... | reverse complement strand
ACCTACCCCGGGTAGTCGCAGGTCTCCTGACCTGCGGATCCGGATGTTTTCATGGTTCGAGGGTGCCTCCCGGGCATGGGGCATTAGTTTGAAAATAGACTTCTTCAAAATCCCTCCCTACCTCCCTTTACCAAAGGGAGGGGTAACTTAGCCCCCCTTTGAAAAAGGGGGGTGTGGGGGGATTTTCATGGTTAGAGGGTGCCCTCCGGGCATGGGGCATTATGTAGAAAATAGCACCCCTGTAATCCAATTGTAGGGGCAGGGCTTGCCCTGCCCCTGCGGGCGCAGCGAGCAGCGCCCCTACATATCTATTCTCATGGTTCGAGGGTGCCCCCCTCGCATGGGGCATTCGTTAGGAAATCGCGTATCTCCGAATATCCATTGCCTGGATAAGCCGCTTATCCTTTCAGGGACAATGCATTAATTCCTCTGAAGTTAAAGAATCCCATCTGGGATAGCCTCAGGGCAATTTCCCGCATATCCGGGGTGTTGAGTTTGAGCAACATCCAGGCAGGTGACACCTGATCAATTTCAAGAATTCGGATGCCGATGCTTTCGATGATCTGCTTAGCGGTCTCAAATTGGGAAGAGGAAGGATCCGTCTGGACAAGAAGTTGAGCGTGGCTCTCATGGGGCTCGATATTGGGATAGAGTTCTCTTTCCATTTCATGACCCGGGCCAACACAAGGCCCTGGATGTCCTTTCAAAGTTCCGGTTCTCACGGAGAGAAACCGTGACGGACCATTCGTGATTCAATGCATTTTCCATGCCCCCACTTTGGGGAGGAATGAAATCCTCATCCCTAAGAGAGGACATTCTATAACCCCTTAAATCATTAAAGGAAACGGTGAAGAGCAAATCGCTGGGTCCGGGCCGGAGGGAAAAGAAGCCGGATCCCGTGGGGGCTGTCATGCGCCGGGGCAGTAGAATATGTTAAAAAAAATTAAATAGAATCAACGCGTTAGAAGTGTGGTGCGGGGATGCTCCAAATGGTGCAATAAAGCACCATTTGATTCGGAGCGATGTCGCTTCATCTTTCTGGTTATCGTGGTATGATCAACTCCCAGCATTCTTGCGGCCTTTCGGTGAGAGCCCCATTTTCTGACTGCCTTTTCGATCAAAAAAGTCTCATACCTTTCCAAGGACTCCTTTAAGGAAGGGTTTTCCGGCGATCCGGAATAGGGGAGGTTCCCAAAGGCGTGACACCTGAACACATCGGGCAAGTGCTCAAGTTCAATCAAATCCTCTTCTGTTGCTACGACAAGCCTTTCAACAAGATTGGACAGCTCGCGGACATTTCCCGGAAAGGGATGCATACAGATGGCATCGAGAGCAGCCGTCGAAAATGTTTTGTCTCGTTTGTACATGTCATTAAAAAGCTTCAGAAAATGAAATACGAGAGGAGGGATATCCTCTTGCCTCTCCCTTAAAGGGGATATGTGGACAGGGACGACATTCAGCCGGTAGTAAAGGTCCTCCCTGAAAAGATTGGCTGAGACCCTCTGCTCAATGTCCCTGTTTGTAGCGGCAATCACCCGAACATCGATGCGCCGGGGGGATATCCCGCCGACACGGAAAAGCTCGTGATCTTCCAGAAACCGGAGGAGTTTGGACTGGGACCCTAGGGGAAGCTCGGCAATCTCGTCCAGAAACAGGCTTCCTTTATCTGCGAGCTCGAAAAACCCCGGTTTCCCTTCATTTCTTGCTCCGGTAAATGCGCCCTTTTCATATCCGAAAAGTTCTGACTCCAGGAGCGATTCGGGAATGCCCGCACAGTCGACCCGCACAAAAGGCCCCTTCCTGCGGTCGGAATGCTTATGGATCAGTTTAGCAATCATTCCCTTCCCAACGCCCGACTCCCCGAGCAGGAGTACCGTCGAATTTACCCGGGCGACCCTGACCGCCAGTTCCAATATACGGCCCATCCCCCCGCTTCGAAACACAACGGAGGAAAAATCGACCCCCTTCATCTCAAGCTCGGACAGCTTGGAAATATATCCTTTGGCCAGGGCTTGAGTCTCTTCAAGCTGGCTCTTCAGATTATCAAACTCCGTCAGATCCCGGCCATTGGTCACCACAAATCGAATCTCTCCATGGTCATCAAAGACGGGGTTTCCTGTAACCAAGACCTTCTTCTTCCCTTTGATCTGCTGAACCATGGTCACAGAGGTCTTTTTCCGCAGCACTTCAAATGTAACGGACTTGTCATACAGTCCTTCCAAAACCAGGTCGCGCATATTCTTGCCCACCACCTCCTCGGCCTTAATCCCGCTTATTCTCTCCGAAGCCTTGTTAATCCGGAGGACCTTGCCTTCATGATCGCAGATCCAGAGACCATCATAAGAAGAATCGATGACGGCATCCGACCAGTTTTTCATCATTTTATAAAAATCCAGCTCGGTGGAAGACGACTCGACGTAAGAAATATCTTCGAAAGTTCCCACAACACCGCAGATCTTACCCTCCATCTTGATTGGGGTGATGCTGGAAACCAGGGCGACAGGTCCGTTCTGGATTTTTTCAGCATCGATCGGGTTTCCGGTTCTCAAGGATTCAAGAAGCCTGGCCCCTATGCCTGGAAGGGCATCTAAAACCTGACGGTCAAGGACTTCGTGAGAGGAGACATTGAAAATCTTTTCGGCAGCCTTGTTAAAAAAGCCAATGATCCCGTTTCCATCGAGCGCGATCACACCGTGATGGGTGGAATCCAGCACAGATTCCAATGCATTTTTTGCGGAACGGACCTTTTTTTTTGCCTCCCCCATTTACAGCCTCCAGATAAAATCGATTATGCTTAAACGATCCCCTTACGGACTCCACGACCGACTTTTCTGTAACCCTTTCGATACATTATTTCAACCACCCGGGGGATGCTGATCGGGGCGAAGAAAATGGACGTGCCCCGGGGAAGTTGTTTACTCTTTCCACTTTCACCTTGCCTTGCAGGAGAGTTCAGATGAGCTTGGCCGGTGGCAAACCTTCCAGAGATGCATTGCCCGCATATCAGTGCCTTGCTGGAGTCCGTGAAATGCCTGTTCCCCTCGGGTGATGGTAAGGCTTCTCGAACCCTGGACTGTGTTGCTATCAGCCTGTTACTGAGCTTGCCCGTCCGGATATTCTGCGCGGATTCGCATGACGTGTCGGATTAGAAATATGCCGAAGATTCCGGATTCCGCATGGGTGGAAAAAAATAACCTCAAACTTGCCGGACCTCATTTCCAAAAAAGGTCGCTGTGCGTCCCGGTTCGTTCAAGCCGGAGCGAGTCCCTGTCTGATGTGTATATCAAGATCCAGTCGGCTTCAATGTGACAGTCGCGCGACGGGCGCCCCGGTCCGATGAGTGGATGGTCTCTGCAGTTCGCTGGAAGCGGGGTGCCCTCAGCCAGAAGCCTGACAACCTCTCGCAGCTTATCCAGGTCCTTCCCTCGTTTCCGCATCCGTTTGACATCCCGGGAAAATTGCTTGGTCTGCGAGACCTTCTTCATTTCTCCCAACTCTTGAACATTGCCTCTACGGACTCGAATTCCTGAATGTCTTCGCCACGACGGCTCTTCACCAGGGTGGATACGGTGAGCTCGTTCGGAATCTCAACGGGGAAAGGCAAGCCGCCGCGGAGGGAGATCTGCCTGTAGAAGATGCGGATTGCCTCCGTGGGAGTTAGGCCAAGTTTCCGAAGAACCCCTTCTGCTTTTTGCTTTGTTTCCGGCTCAATGCGCGCATGGACGACTGAAGTTTTCATGATTCCATTGTGTCACGTTCGCAACACAGATGCAAGGATGTTTTTCCTGTTTGTGAAAGTCGATCATTCCACCATTAAACGCATGGTTTTCTTGCACGAGTACTTCACGCATTTGGCCCATGAACGCCAGAGGGAACAAATGGACCGATTAATAAGCCTGATTCTGAACTGGAAAAATGGTAAGCCTGAAATTCTGGAAAGAGATGATCTCTTAGCCGATTTTCAGAACTCAATGATCCAGCTTTCTAATGGCGATTCCAAAAATTGATAGAACATTCGCTATCGCAGAATGACCTTCATAGGATACTTTTTGCCGCCTCGGCGATCTTTGATTCATTGGGCAGATATCGTTCCTCTAACGTTGGACTATAGGGCACCGGCGTATCAATCGAAGCCACTCTGCGGACAGGAGCATCCAAAAGGTCTATCCATTCTTCTGCTACAATCGCTGCTACCTCACCGCCATACCCTCCGGTTTTTCTTCCCTCTTCCACAATTACGAGCCGTCCGGTCTTTTTAATGGATTTGAAGATTGTGTCCTTATCAAGGGGTTTCAAGGTTCGTAGGTCAATGACCTCAGCGTGAATTCCTTCTTGCGCCAGCATACCTGCGGCTTTCATGGATTGGTGAGTCGTCCAGGAGGTTCCGAGTATGGTTACATCATCCCCCTCTCGCCAAACGGAAGCTTTTCCAATAGGAATGGAATACTCCTCTTCAGGAACTTCTCCTTTCATCGCAAGAAGCTTCCTGTGCTCGAAAAAAAGGACGGGGTTATCATCATCGATGGCACTCCTCAGCAATCCCTTGGCGTCATAGGGTGTTGTGGGACATACAATCTTGAGGCCCGGAGGATTGAGAAAAGATGCCTCGGGGGATTGGGAGTGAGAGTACATTGCTGATCCTCTCGCTCCATATGGCATTTCTACAACAAGTGGGATTTTCACCTGACCACCTGTGATGTAATACCAGGACGCTGCTTGATTTGCGATCTGGTCCATGGCAAGATAGGCAAAATCAGCGAACATGATCTGGGCCACAGGTCGCATCCCCGTCATCGCCGCCCCGATCGCTGCTCCCACAAAGGCCGACTCACAGATCGGCGTGTCAATCACCCGCTTATCGCCGAATTCATCCCAGAGAAATTTGGTGGTTCCAAAAATGCCCGCTTTAACGTCCTCTCCGAGCAAAATCACCCGTTCATCTCTCCTCATGGCCTGCCGAAATCCTTCCCGTACCGCCTCTATAAAGGTTAATTCTCGCGCCATGGAAACCCTCCCAATTTCTGACCCCAAAGTTCTAAGTATCGAGGCTTGAGTCTTAAACTTGACCGATCAGTAAGTCTTTCCGCAACAAGAAGAATGCGCAGGTGAGCCCCCTGTTTCACAGCCAGTGAGGCTCCCCCCACGTCGCCCATACCATGAGTAGAATGCTCACATCCTCTGCCCAGGAGAATGAAGCACCAAATACGTACCGGGCCACCACCTGAACAAAAAAGATGCCTACCAATGCCACGAGGGCAGCCGCCAGTAGGTAAAAGACGATTCCGTCGATCATCGAATTCGCCTTCTTCAAACATCACCCTGGATTACTTTATGGCTTTTATCCTATCGTAGAGCCCCTTCTCCCAGAGCTTACCGTCATTCTTAAGAACATCCTTCTCAGCAATCTCCTTCCAGGGCTTGAGGTCCGGGCGGATGATTTCCACTCCTGCCTGCTTAAATGCCTTCTCCGCCTCACTGATCTGTTGGGCAGTAAACTCATTAATATAAGTCGCGGTCTCCTGGCCTGCCTTCAAGAATGCACCCTGCACGTCCGCCGGAAGGGACTCCCATTTCTTAGCATTGATCCAGAAACCGAGTCCAGAAACCATGTAATCAAGAGAAGTGTAATACTTCTGGATCTCATGAAACTTTCCCTGGTAAATACCCGTTAAGTCATTGTCCATCCCTTCGACCAGGCCTGTTTTCAAGCTGGTATACATATCTTTGGCCGCTATCGGTGTAGGATTGGCTCCCCAGGCCTTGTACGCAGCTACAAACGGAGGAACCTCTGGAACCCTGAGCTTAAGCCCCCTGATTTCTTCAGGGGTTGTAACCCGCTTGCTGGTGGTGGAGAACCCTCGCGGGGTCCGGTCACCCAGGTAACCAAGGTATTTCAAATTGTTTGCTTTCTCTACTTTCGCCATCATGGATTTCAATAGATCGGAATTGCAGAACTTGTGGAAGTGCTCCTGCGACTCGAAAAGATACGGAAATATCGTGATCATAAAATTCTTTGGGTCAGCTTCCACCATGAAAACCGCCCCTACATCCTGAACAAATAGATCAATCGCTCCCGTCTTTAACTGGGCCCAGTGCTCCTGGAGGTTTCCGAATTGCGAATTGCCAAAAACCTTTATCTCCACTTTACCTTTTGTGCTTGAAGCCATTCCCTCTGCAAGTTTGTGTGATCCAACATCGTTCGCGGTACCAGGGGGCCACACATGACCCAGTTTTAAGGTGATTTCTGCCGCCGAGCTACTCATTGGAAGTATCACGAGATTGATGATGAGAACTAAAACAGGTGCCAACACTAAAACCTTTCTTCGTTCCATAAGCCACCTCCTCAAAAAAATTATGATGATCAAGAGACAATAACCGTGCTTCGTCCATTCAATCTTTCCTGGACCTAAACCGGACACTTCCAGTTGTAAGGGATCCCCATGGGCTTCGAGCAATGCTCGTATATTTGGATAAGTTCTCTGGTTCTTCCGTAGGTTTCTGCCAGTTCCGAACTCCCTGCTCATATACGCAGGCGATCGGGCCCATCATTTGTTGCCCCATATCGTTAAGCTTGTCAAGCAGTGGGGAGGAATATCCTCCTCCCTGTCAACTCTACAATAAACAGAAGGCCTCGGAGGAATGGATGGAGAAAAGGTGCAGAGGGTCCTATGTGGTCTCCCCTGAATGAGTTTAGGGGTTGCCTCTACGAACCGATTCGAATATCATTTTCGCCGCTTCTCTTCCTGAATACAACGTAAACTCTCACCCACTCTTAATCCTTCAAGGCATTGATTGCATGATATGCACTTAGCCCTGTGCCGATCACCTCTCTTCCAGTCATTGATTAAGCCGGGTTCCCTTATCAGCGGGCGACTCAACGAAATGAAATCGCTTTCGCCCTTTTGGACAATCTCTTCCATAAGTTCAAAGGTTCTCAGCCCACCGACCATCATGACCGGAACGTCAACTTCTTTCTTTACATCCCGAGTCCAGTTACGGTAATAGGCTTCGCGGTCAAGTCGATCAATCTTTGTCCGAAATTCCGTCTCTTCATAAATGATACCTCTTACCCCAAGGCTGATTTCTAATGCATCAAAACCCCATTGCGCAAGAGATTTAGCGGCCAACCTACCTTCACCAAAAGTAAGTCCGCCGGGAAAACCGTCTTGAACTCCAATCTTTATCAGCACGGGATAATCCTTGCCGACCTTTCCCCTAATGTCCTTGTAGATTGCATGGTGAATACGAATGCGATTTTCCAGGCTGCCGCCCCATTCGTCATCGCGCCGATTTGTAAAGGGGGAAAGAAATTGACTGAGAAGATACCCATGAGCACCGTGGATCTGAACGGCATCGAATCCTGCTTCTCTGGCTCTCCTTGCTCCATCTCCAAACGCAGAAACAATCTCCCAAATTTCCGCCACCGTCATCGTGCGGTACGGAGCCTTGAAATGCGGATCTCCTTCAAAAAAGGAGGGGCCCATGGGAAGTTGCTCTTTCGAATCAGGAAACCTCGCTGCTCTTCCTGCATGAAACAACTGAATAGCAATTTTTGCCCCTCGGCTATGTACCGCAGCGGTTACCCTTTTAAACCCGTCAATGACTCCATCTTCTGCCATGGAATTCTGAGTTGCCGAGACTTGCCCCGTAGGATGGACGTAGGTAATACCTGTGATAATTAGCCCCACACCGCCTTCGGCGAGCCTGGAGTAAAGGTCTACCAGTTTCTGGGTTGCATGACCTTTCTTGTCCGCGCAGCATTCCCCTGTAGCAGACCTGACGAATCGGTTTGTTAAATCCATATCCACTATTTTCATGGGCTCAAAAAGGATGTTCATGCTCTCCGTTCCATTTTGGATGATTTCCCGAAACCGAGCTGGTCAGGGACAATTACCCGGAAGCCGTTTTGAGACAAAATGCCGATGGTCTCCTTCCAATAGGCCCCGAAGAAATTTTTTCCGTGCAAAAGTAATACAGCCATGCCATTTGGGGTTCCATCGGGCCGGATGTCCATATAGGCCATTCTTAAATCCTGACCTTCTACGGTAAGCGGAAATAATTTTACCGGGTAGGGGCAGGCATAATTTTCCATGGAGTTGGACATGGGTATCGTCTCTTGAGCGATTGCAGAACAGGGCTGTAAGAAGATCAAAATCAATAAGCCGTAGTTCAATGTTTTCTTCGGCAACCTGAGAAAAGTCTGTCTGGAACATTTCATGGCTAATCCCTTTCTTCGAAGCGATTCATCTTCATCCCTCTTCGGCCTTGGCATTATTGAAAATATTTTATATCCGCGTCATCATTGACGAAAAATCATGATCTACTCCCACCATATCGAGTAATACGGAGACCTGGCCCCGATGATGAGTTTGATGATTAAACCAGTGTAGAAGCGTTTTCCATAATTCCTTCTCCACATTTTCGCCTTTAAGATTCTTGTACTTCACCATCATATCCACTTTATTCTGATCGATCCCGTTAATGAATTGGATAATGATTTCATCAACCTGCTTCCGGTAATGAAAGAGTTTTCTATAGTCAGACTCGAATTCTTTCCTCAGGGCTTTTTCTTCTAATGACAGAAGTGGGCTGCTGTTTAAAAGCTGGTTTCCGTTCAATACATCCCTGTAACGTCTGAGCCAAGTGAGATCAGCGATGAAGTTGTGTAACAAGGTCGCATAGATGGAAGGATAATAAGCTTTTGTTTCCATCATGATCTGTTCTATTTTTAAAGGCTCAACGAATTCCAGGATACTCTGATTGACGCTCCCGTTATACCTGGCGAATGCTTGAAATATGGTTTTCATATCTCCTCCTTCTTTTGAATCAATGAACTATTTTCCGTGAGTCCGAGTTTGGCCGGTAATTCGCGTAACTTTTTGGGATTCTCTTCTCCTTTCTCAAAGCGGTCCCGTATGTGGCGCTTTCCTTAAAATCTCTTTCAGGCAAGTGAAGCAAGGGTTTGGTCGATTAGCCCTTTCACTGCTTTTATGAAATATGCCGTTTACCCGTAAAGCTTCTTAAGAAGCCAGGCCATCCGCTGGCCAAGAACCTTCACCAACTGCATACCTTCCTCATCCTTTTCAACATCTCCCTTATTCATACCAACCCCAATCCCCTGACCGGGGACAACCATCTGGCTTCCAAGAAGGAAGTGGTTCATGGTATCCAGGGAGTGAATCGCACCTGCCCGGCGCACAGCGACCACAGCCACACCAACCTTGTTCTTATACATTAAGCCATTCGCCCTGGAAACAAAACCAGACCGGTCAATCAAGGCTTTCATTTCGGCAGTGACATCAGTAAAATAGACAGGCGAGCCCAAAACAATCCCGTCCGCAGCGATCATCTTCGCAATATACTCATTTGCAGCATCGGTTTTGACAGCGCACCGTTGATCCTTATTCTCAATGCATTTATAGCAAGCAATACAGCCACGGATTTCCTTCTCTGACAACTGAACCAGCTCAGTCTCAATTCCCTCTTGTCTCAGCTCGTTGAAAACATGGTTTATGAGAATACTCGTGTTGCCATCCTTCCGAGGACTGCCATTAAACCCGACGACCTTCATTCTCTTCTCCTCCTTTCGAATTTCTCCATCATAAATTGTGGCGTTAATATGTGGAATGGTTTCGCTTATCCCTCCATTGCTTTTGGATCAGTTTCGGGAATTCAAATTCGCAACCACACTACCCACGCGCATGGCCTTGCCTTTCGCCGTAATCAAGCCGTCCCTCAACCCAAACGCACCCAGACCGCAGGCGTAGGCCGGACGGTGGTTATCAAGCTTACTCGCCACAAGACATTTTCGATGTCCAACAGGGTTAACACGGTGGACCAAGAGAATACAGTGGGCGCAATGTGGAAGCTTGACAGCTTCCTTTGGGGACAAAAAACCGAAAAGTGTTCAGACGGACTCCTTTCCAGCAAAAAGAAGGGACTCTATAGAGTCCCTAACCGATTGAATTTATTGGTGCCTAGGGCCGGAATCGAACCGGCACGGGGCGTGAACCCCGAGGGATTTTAAGTCCCTTGCGTCTACCAGTTCCGCCACCCAGGCAGCCGCTATCTTGAAAGAAGACTGAGTAAAAAAGTAGTACGATTTAAATGATTTGTCAATACAAAACCGAAAAAAAAGAAAAGGCGGCCACGGTGGGCCGCCCCTACGAATCACTCAGAAAGACCTCTAAAATACCTCCTCTCCCA
>Ga0031655_10002651_pt1 | contig 10213 bp, 12 predicted proteins | sample FrelakmetHBP12HB_FD_55187 | JGI IMG/M metagenome (GOLD analysis project Ga0031655, IMG submission 55187) | Freshwater lake sediment microbial communities from the University of Notre Dame, USA, for methane emissions studies -HBP12 HB | ecosystem: Environmental > Aquatic > Freshwater > Lake >... | reverse complement strand
GCCCAGACAGAGCGGTAGGGTATACCGACCCAGAGAAATGTTACTGCTGCACGGGTAACCAGTGCGAAGTTCATGCTTGTATTTCCCATGTTGACGGGAATGTCAGAACCCAGACGTTCGATGACGATACTGTGTGACCGTGGGAGATACCGGTAAAGCCCGGTCTCAAGGCCATCAACCTCCCCGGCGACAAAATACGTCTCAAGCGGGTACCGAAGCCCACTTGAGGGGGTGTTCCGGATCTGGAGTTGATCCGATCCCGTTTTCTTGGAACCCTGTGTACACCAGAGCAGGAACGAGAGCTCCTTGAGGCTGATGGATGAACGTGAAAAGTATGTCACGGGTTCCCAGCTCTCGATTACCTGACGAATCGATAGATCAGGCACCTTTATGCGTTTGGGACTCGGGAGTTTGATGACCGTTGCCCCTCCCGGAATTTGCAACTCGGCTGGAGGTTCGGGGACCCCCTGGATCTGGTCAATTGGTGAATATACCGGATACTTCGTTCCATGGATAAAATCAGAACCAACGTTTTCCATAATTCCTCACAAGAAATCTGTTTTCCGGTATCTGCACCGGAAAATCAGTATTTGTATTCTGATACCTAAAAAGTGGGATGATGATCATGCAGCGGCTTTCACATACAGGTTGGCGAAAATTTCCTTGCCCTTGCTCTTGGGGTGGCGCTCCCCGAGATCCCCGATGTAATGAACGAAGTTCACCTTTGTGCCATCCACTTCCTTCTCAACGGTTTCGATCTGCTTGAAACCGGGGAGCATGTACAGGATCTTCCCCAGGACATAAATGTCTCCCTTGACCATCTGGCCCCCGACACGGCCTTCAACATCGCCCTTGATTATGACGGTTCCTCCTTCAGCATGNGTGGAAACATGGATGAACGCATTATTNTCAATGATGATTGTACCGCCAAGCATGAAGGTTCCGATGTCATTTCCNGCACTACCCTTGATACGGATGGTTCCGCCTTTCATGCCCCGCCAGTCTCCACGGTAGGCACAGCCGACATAGTTCTCGGCCTTGCCGTCTANGAGAATTTCCCCGCCTTCCATCGCGATACCGCAGAAGGAATGAACGTTTCCCTTGATGTGGATNTTCCCGCCTTTCATCCAGCCGCCGACATACATATCGGCATTCCCATTCACNGTGATCGAGCCTGCAGTCATCTTGTTGCCGATATATTTTACCCGTGAACAGTCCCCTGCAATGACGATATCGGTATCTGCCGCGGTCATGCCCGGGGAGCCGGAGACTTCGAAGAAGTCTCCGAGTTTCACCTTGATCTTGCCTTCACGGCCTTCGAGTTCGGCGATCTGGGCGGGTGTCTTTCCTGCAAATGCATCAGGCGTGATGTTGAAGGCTTCAAACATAATTTCCGGAGTCTTGAGTGGTTTTAAGGTTACTGTTGGCATGATCGCACCTCACGCCTCCACATCGACATTAATCACAAACGGGTGGGGAGCAAGATATTCCCGGACCGGGTAATTATCGAGACCCACTGTGTAATCCTTGGTGAAACTCTGGGTGATATCGCGTATTACCTGCGGATTCTCGGGCATCTTCACGTTGACCCAGATGGTCTTCTTGTGTCCGTGGCCAATGACGTCTCCGTCCCTGACAACGATCTCGCCGGACTTGATGAAGTACGCCGCACGGAGGAATGCCTGTTCGATCTTCTCGGGGTCGCTTGGCATGTCCTTGTAGTTGAGGTCGAAGATTCCCACATCCGCGCTCATACCGGGCGCGAGACCGCCGTAGATATTGGACATGCCAAGGCACTTTGCCGGGCCGGACCGGGTCATCTGGGCAATCTCGTAGAGTGTCAGTTCGCGGTCGATGGAATGGATGTTGGTTGCTTCGATGACCTTGTCCTTATACTTGAAGGTGTCAAGGGTTGCTTCGCGGGCCTTCTTGCTCATTAGCCACTTGATGACACGTGGGTACCGGGTGAATGGCCCGGCGTTCGGGTGGTCGGTGGATACAAAGGTCCTGTTCGGGTCCTTTGCAAAGAGTCCGAGCTCAAGTCCGACAGCCCACTGGATCCCGCAGACCTTGATATTCTTGTCATAGACGTATGGGACGACACCGGCAGCGGTCTCCATCTCGACATCCACATTGCACCACTTGAGGTGGTTGAGCCCGTTGAGGTGGTGCTCGAAGGGACCGTCCGCGGTCATCGTGGTCGTTTCATCGAGAGTGACGCAACCAAGGTCGATGGTGATATTCTTTGCCTTATTGACATAGTCCATAACCTCTTTTGCCTTGGACTCGAAGTCGCCCCAGTTGGTTCCGCCATAGGAGTGGAACTGGAGGTGGGTGGAATGCATGACCTGTTCGCGTCCGAACTTGTTCTTTGGCTTGATGCCCTCGGCAAGCTTGAGCGAGTCGATGGTCACCTGGTAGTTGCCGGGATTGCCGAGGTTATTCTGGTGGATGTGCATCGAGTGCGGGAGACCGAGATACTCATTTGCCTTTATACAGCCGGTGATGATTTCCCGAGGGGTGATCTCGAAGTACGGGACCGGGTCGTCGAGGCTTAAACAGTTGAGACCCCAGCCCCAGGCAGCGGTGCCGCCGGGGTTGACGACCTTGATCCCGAAGCCCTTGGTGACCCGGATCAGCCATGCAATATAGGCTGCAGTGTTCTCGACTTCCCCTTTCTTCAGGTAATCCATGACGAACCAGTTGTTCCCGAAGACGGGGAGTGCCGCCTCGTCGATGATCGGGGTGTCGTGGATCTCCTCGTGCACGTGGGCGGTGAAGAGTGGCGGCATCGCAGCTTCCATGACAAAGGCGTAGCCCATGCGGGCGTAGTCATACCCGGTCTTGAATGTACTGGGAATGGAAAAACCTGATTCCATCCGGAACCCGTCCTGTGCCATCGGGCTCTTGAAGAGCTTGTCCTCGGGCCTGAACAAGCGGCCAACATTAACCTTGGGCCCGGCCACGTGGGCATGGACGTCCACGCCGCCGGCCATAACGATCTTCCCCTTTGCATCGATGACTTTTGCACCGGAGCTGACCTTGTCGACGATTTTTCCGTCCTTTATGGCGACATCGGCGACATCACCATCTATCTTGCGGGTGGGATCGATAACGAACCCGTTCTTTACCAGGATCTCAGCCATTTCAGCTCACCACGGGCGACGGGTATTTCCTGTCCTGTTTTGCTGCCAGCCANATGGGCTCCGTCTGGGTCAGCTTGCACATCCGTTCGTAGATCATGTCGAAGAGCTCCTCATCGCTCGGGACTCCGGACAGGCCCTTGAGAACGGCCTTGAACTGGATCGGTACGTTGTCCATACGATAGACAACGCCTCCTTCATCGACACCGGCGATCCGGACCGGGATATGGAGATCGGAGATCTCGCTTGCCATATTGAAGTTTGGGTCGATGGTGATGAAGGGGTGCTTCTTCACGTGTTTGACGGCATCGATCGGCCAATGCGCTCCCGCATCAGTGCCGACATTCACGAAACAGTCCACTTCGTCCCGCATGGCAAGGTCAACGGAGCTGGTCTCGCCCGGGTTCATGTGTGCGTGGGTTCCCTTGGTGAGGTCAATACAGTACGGGAACCCGAACTGCCATGACCAGACCTGGCCTGGTCCGGCAATATTGTAGTGCCCCCGCATCGCCATGATCGAGGCTTTCGTGTGGTCGTTGAGGTCCCGGGTCAGGCTGATCGCAATATCAACATTATGGTTACGTCCGTCGGTATGGGTACAGCCCATGCCGAAAAAGATCATGACAAAGCGGGCTTTTTTCATCGCTTCTGCTCCCTTGAGGATCTGCTCTTTCTTGATTCCGGCAACCTCGTCGGGAATGTCATGACCCCGCAGTACTGTGCGGAACGCGTCGAAGAGCTCGTAATCATGGCCCTGCTTAAGCATATAGTGGATATCCGCGAGTTTGGCGGTGTCCGAAACACGGGGATCGATGGAGATAATCGTTCTCTGCATCTGGCCTTTCTGGGTGAAGAATCCCCGCGGGAAAATCGAGTAGCGGGAGGTGTGCCGCGGGTGAGCGTGCATGGGGTTGCAGCCCCAGAATACGACACAGTCGGCACGGTTCTTCACTTCTCCGAGGGTACAGCTGGGATACCCGTTATCGAAGATTGCAAGGAATGATGGCCCGTGGCAGATCGATGCACAGTTATCGAGGACTGCCCCGGCTTTCTCAGCGACACGGCCGACAGCACTCATGCCTTCGCAGTTTGTGGAACCAAAACCGAAGATGAGCGGCTTTTTTGCCGCAAGCATGGTCTTTGCGGTATAGTCAATTGCCTCATCATAAGAGATCTCTTTCATGGATCCATCAGGCTGGCGCATCCGCGGCAGCATCGGACGCGTGGAATCATTTGCATGGTGGAAGAGGTTTGTCCCGATGATACAGGCATTGTGGACTTCAAGGATCTTCGTACCATCATCTGAAACAAGGACTTCGACATCGTCACAGGATGATCCGCAGTAGGGGCATCCGACCTGGGTTATGAGTTTTGGCATGTCACTTACCTCCTTTCCATAGCCCTACTGAGCCCTGCACGAGCTCAAGAGCAGTCTTGATCTTTTCATTGAATGCCGGTTCAATGGTGACCGGGAACCCGCTATACTGCGGCACACCGGTGGACTGCGTCCGTGGCGGGACGACCTGGTTAGCCCAGACCCCCTGCCGGATATGCGCAAGTCCCGGCGGGACAAACTGGGTCGGCTCAATTGCTTTTACAATAACACTGCCGCACTCGCTCGTCACTTTCACATTCGAGTTCTTCCAGATCCCGGCTTTTTTCATGTCCTCGGGATTCATTTCACATACGGTGCAGGCAACGAAATAATCGGGGTTAAGTTTCCCCTTCTCCATCGCTGCCCCTTCCTCAATAGAACGCTGGGTAATCATGTTCAGGCTGATTTTTGACATTTATTTCCCTCATNCTTATCAATCGCAACGATTATCGAAGTTCTACGTCTGGGCCAATGAGCGGAATTCTCCACTGCCCGATAACCGAATAACATCGTACGGGCAAGCCCCGACGCATACGCCGCACCCGGCACAGAGTTCTGCCTTGACATCAAGGCTGATAGATCTGCCATCCTTTACATGGTAGATCTTTTCCTTCGTCACCGGATCAAGCGTATGAAGCTCGAGGGCATTGACCGGGCAGGCGGCAACACAATTACCGCACCCGGTACATCGTTCCATATTTACATGCACTGCAAACGCCATAGAAATCACAATTGCTACGTTTTTTATTTTTGATCGTTATTCAGCAATGTAATTAAATGTTCTGAAAATTGCAGAGTGTTTAATAAAAACTGTTAACAGAATTTTTTCTTGTTNAAATCCGGTTAACTTCACATCGTCCCCCCTTAAAAGAAAAGAATCCTTTGATGGTTTGCCGTGGTTCCATGGGGGGGAGAAAAAAGAAGGTTTGTCAGTTCACCTGGGCCGATATCGAGAACGGCATTCATTTTTGTATTTTTCTGGACATTGCGTTTGTGAAACGATGGCATATATGCATAGAGTTCAAGATTTTCGTTTCCTCCCGCAGCATCAACTGCATCCTGCATATTAAAGAAAATATCATCAGGCTCTGCTTTCTGGATCCCGGTCAGCGAGTAGATCCCGTCTTCCAGAAAGATAACCCGTGTAGCTATTCCATAATGTGCACATGCTATTGCAAAGGCTAATCCACCGAATGTATGTTCCGTGCCGTAAGGGGTATGGGTAATCATTAAAACCAGCGATGGCGGAGTGGACTCTTTCTTTTCCCANTGTCCCCGGCCCGTNGCAAGCACATGGGAGATATCAATTAATCCCGCTGATTCTCCCAGGATGCAGTGACTGTGCCTGAACCGGTCTATNATGATGTTCAGATTCCGGATTTTGCACGATTCACTAGTACAGGTTGAAACAATCATACCTTTNCNATCGTCCCATGTATTGTAGCCTCGTGCAGCTGCAGATCGCCTACACGNGAGTATCAGGAACGGGTGATTATTGTTTCGTGCAATCTCCCCGATCTCCTGCAATCCGGCCCCGATGTTTTTAAACTCAGTGGGATTCTGGTTGATATGGGTGACATGGACCCCGTCAAGATATGCATAGAGTTCCGGAGACATCTCTTCTTTTACCGCTGCAAGGAGGCAGGATAACAAATTCTGGGATGATCTATTCATGTAGGGAGATGAAATCTGGAGATATCCTAAGGTCTTTGTATCGGGATCAATCTGCCTGCAAACCCGGATGATCTCATTCCAGAAAACCATGAATCTGGCTGATCTGTCTCTATTTTGGCAAATACCTGTTCAGGAAATTTTATCATGAGTGAAGAAGCAGATAAACCCCGCAGATCCAGTTCCTTGCGGTTACAGATCAGGCGTACTGATGGAAGTGACAAGATAATATCCCAGATCTGGAGGGACTCCTCCTCATGAAGGCTATAAAGAGCATCACCGGTGATAAAGAAATTAAATAACGGGTTTTTCTCCCGGGACGGGTGCCGCAAGGCGTCCGGATGAAGGCTTATAAAAAAATATTTCAGGGATTCTGCAATCCAGGATAAGCGTTCAGCAGTCAGGGCCCTGCTCAAAAGGAATGAATTGGATGTCATGACCAGAATTTCTCAATGATATTCCCTTTTTTTTGAAGGTAAATAATTATTATTACTTTATGCTGTTTATTTCCGTGAATTATCCCATGCTATCTTCAATGGGGGCAGTTCACCGGGTTTTCCCTCCCATATATTTGTACCTTGGCTGAGCAGGCACATCCGGTTACCCATATCATGGGCATCGGCGACCCTGTGCGTTACCGTGAGGCAGGGGATCTGCAACTCCGCTACGCATCTGCGGATAGCATCTTTCACGGACACGGAACTCTGTGTATCAAGCGCCGTGAAAGGTTCGTCCAGCATGAGGAGCTCAGGTTCAATGGCGAGTGCCCGCGCAAGGGCCACCCGCTGCTTCTGTCCCCCAGAAAGGTTCGCAGCATTCACGTTTTTGAGATTTTGGATATCCATCAGTCCCATCCAGCGATCCACGTGTTCTGCAATGAGGTTTTTTTGCAGGTGGCGTGCCTTCATGCCGTAGGCAATATTCTCCGATACGGAAAGGTGGGGAAACACAGCAGAGTTCTGGAGGACATACCCGATTTGGCGGGATTCCACCGGTACACAGATGTGTGCAGCGGATTGATAGAGATCTCTGCTATTCAGCTGTACAGATCCCGTATCCGGAGTCAATAAGCCCGAAAGCATGTTGAGTACTGTTGACTTTCCTGCCCCGTTCTCTCCCATAAGTACAAGGATCTCTCCTGGATCCACACGGAGATTCAAGTCAAGGGAGAAATCCCGGAGCTTTTTATGAAGATCCGCTTCAAGCATGCCGCACCTCAATAGTGGCAAGGAACCTCACTGCAATCATAATTGCAAACGAGATGAGAACCAGCAGGATGGAGATTGTGAGGCCAACGTTAAAATTTCCTTCCATGCCGACATAGACCGCTAAGGGCATGGTCTGGGTTACTCCCGGGAGATTTCCAGCGAACATAATGGTTGCCCCGAATTCACCAAGAGCTCTCCCGAAAGTCATGACTGCACCGGATACGAGCCCGCTGGCGGTGAGGGGAAGGGTTATTGTCGCAAAGATGCGCACCGGTGATGCACCGAGCGTCCTCGCGGTCTGCTCGTACGCGGGATCGAGCTGTTCAAAGAGGGATTTTGCCTGCCTTAGGTAGAAGGGTGATGCGACGAATATCTGGGCCATAATGACGGCAATTGTCGTGAATGCGAGCGTGATACCGAACATATTCAGGTACCTCCCAATGAGGCCGACCCTCCCGTACAGGACAAGCAGTGCCATGCCGGCAACTGCCGGGGGCAGCACCAGTGGGAGATCGATGAGGGTGTCCACGATTATCTTCCCCGGGTAAGTGTTCCGGCAGTGGACGTACGCAAACGGTGTGCCTGCAAGGATCACGATACCGAGCGAGATAACCGATGTGGTTAGGCTCAGCCACAGGGCACTGGCGACTACGGGATCACTGAGTGAGGAGATGAACAGATCGGGAGTTGTCCGGAAAAACAGGGCTGCAACAGGGAGCGCGAGGTAGAGGGTTACCGATGCGACCAGAACGAACGCACCGATAGTAGTGAGAGTGCGCCGGTAACTACCCGGCCCGGGGGACGAAATGGTCATGGCGGGGGAATGGTTATCCTGTTCATGAACTGTTGACGCTTATTGCTAAAAAGTCAGGTAAACGGCCTGAATCCGTAGTCTTTGAGTATCTGTTGCCCGACACTTGAGAGCATGAAATCTTCGAATTCCTGTGCCACTCCACTGTTCTGGGTTTGTTGCATCACACCGATGGTATAGGTCTGGAGGTAATTGTCCGCTTTAGATATGGTTATTGCAGTCAAGGTACCGGCTGGGGCCGCATTGTATGTTGATTCATAGACAAAACCGGCATCCACTTCGCCGAGAGAGACCTTGGTTGCGACACCAGGTTCTGAAGTTTCGTATGTTACGACATTACTGAACACGGATCTGTTCCAGTCCTGGTTGTAGGTTGATTTCGCGAGATTGGCAAGCGCAGCATACGTGGCTGTCCCAACCGGGACGCTGCTAGCTGCCATAGCGATCTTCTTGCCGGGCGTTGCGAGATCCGAAAGGGACTTTATACTGCCAGGATTTGATACCGGGAGAATAACAATCACGTAATTGGTAGTCAAAGGTTTTACAGTACTGTTGATGAAATATCCCTCGCTCCTGAGGGTGTTAGTATACGAGTTGCTTGCAGAGATGAATACATCAGCATAAGCACCGTTCTCCACCTGAGTCTTGAGGGCCTGGGTTCCGTCAAGGTTGAAGACGGCAGTATGGCCGGGATATGCCTTCGAAAACTCAGTTCCGAGTTTACCGGAAACGCCCTTGAGTGAAGCTGCAGTATACACGATCAGCGTTTTTGCCGATGGTGTATAATTCGGTACAGGTGTTGCAGCGGTTACTGACGCTGCAGTTGTTTTTACAGGCACGGCAGTTGTCTGTGCAGGTGTTGAAACCACAGTCGTTGTCGTTAGTTGCGTGGTGACAGCCGTTGAAGGCGGTATAGTAGTGGGCGGAGAGGTCGTGGTCGTACAGCCGGCAACAATACTTGCGAACAGCAGGAGACAGACGATACTGATATACAAAAAGTTCTGGTTCTTGCATCGTTTTTGCATTAGTGATCCATCCTTCTATACAGAATTTGTGTGATAAAAGATAAACAATTCTATTTGATTTTTTGTAAAAGTATAAAGAAAAGTATTATAATGATGACTGCCAACAGGAATACTGTCCCTTGTAAAATATGCACCAAGCGGACAAAACGTCATAGTAGGATTTATCACAAAGTTGCCATGCAGGTAAACAATGCCATGATAACCCGGTATTCAGTTTTCTATTTACACACTGATGACGGGGACCATGGTCTTCCTCCGGGAACTGGTACTTCTCTCTATTCTGGTTACCGGTTCCTGTATTGAGACGCTTCTTCCGGATATTCCCATAAAAGTCCCGATAAGAATATTTATTGGATAAAATCACCCGGCACTTCAGCGAGCATCTGAAAAAATAAAAGAAAAGTCCTCCCCTTCCCTTTGCCTGTGTTGAAATATTTAAATACAACCAATAACGAGTATGCATGGTGAAAACCATGAAGATAAGTGCACGAAACCAGATCCCGGGAACTGTAAAAATGATCAAGAAAGGCCCGGTGAGCACGGAAGTCATCATCTCCATTGCCGGTGGCAATGAGATTGTCTCATCNATTACCACCCATTCTGCAGAAAAATTGAATNTGCGGGAAGGATCGAAGGTTTACGCGATCGTGAAAGCATCCGAAGTGATGGTAGGAATCAATTAACTATCCGTTTTTAGAATTCTNATATGANGCCCTTCTAATTGAACCGGGTCGAAAGAAGGCATCCACCCCACTATATCTCTGTGTTATAAGCTGTGTGCAGTTTTTGCATATGATCTTATAGCGGACCAAAGTATGCCGGTAATCCATAATCGATTGCCCACCGATGCGGTATTTTTCTTATGAGCGGATGCTCATGAACGGGTGGTTCGCATGGGATCCTTGTAGTATTTCCCGGCAACAACGCGACGGACTCCTCCCCGGGGGTTATCGGTATCCCCCTTGTACCTGGGGATGAAA
>Ga0031655_10002650_pt1 | contig 10214 bp, 7 predicted proteins | sample FrelakmetHBP12HB_FD_55187 | JGI IMG/M metagenome (GOLD analysis project Ga0031655, IMG submission 55187) | Freshwater lake sediment microbial communities from the University of Notre Dame, USA, for methane emissions studies -HBP12 HB | ecosystem: Environmental > Aquatic > Freshwater > Lake >... | reverse complement strand
TCGGAACCATTCCGCGTAGGGGCGGACCTGTGTGTCCGCCCGGTTTTCTTTTTGCCCTGCCGTTACCCAGTCCCCATCTGTTTTTTGTTGCTATCCGCTATGCCCCATGCTTTATGCAGTCTGCGAGTTGTACCAATGCTCTATGCCCTTGGCCCAATGCGGTTTTCTTCTTCTGCCGCTATGCGCCATGCGCTATGCGCTTTACGTTTAGTCTTTTGCGTGGCACTTGTTGCAGAGGCTCCGCTGGTAACTGGCATAAGAGTTGACTTGCCTCCCATAGAAGGCCTTCTGTGTTTCCGCAGCGGTCCGGCCTTGGGCATATTCTTCAGGCGAGCCGTTATCGACCCCCGGATAAACGCCTTTATAGACAATGAAGGCTGCCTTCACATTCCATCGTGTCATGCTGTCCCAGCATGACGCATGGGACCTGTGGCAGGTGAGGCACATGACATTCGGGTTTCCCTTTGATGGGTCGGGTCCGCTTCTGTCCGATCCATCGTTGTTCGCGGTTTTCTTAAGAAAGCTGTAGTCGCCGGTGCCCATTTCAAAGGGAACCAACGACGTGTAGGAACTGGAGACTTTACCGCCAAGATTGCCTGATGCGATATAAGAATTGTAATTCCTTATCACTACGTCAGAAAACTTTGTTAAATTGCCTGCAGGGTGTCTCATCCCGCTCGATTTGTCCTTGAAGATGGAATGGCAGTTTGTACACCATTCGGATGCATTGCTTCCATAAGCAACTCGGGTGTCGGCGGAGGACTCTTCCCGGTTATAAGAGATCGGGGCGATGGCAGCAGGAGGGTCCTCCGTAAAGGCATCGTTTCCCGACAGGGACTTGGGTTGATAACCCTTTCCTGCCAGTAACCTGTACGTTCCAACCGCGCCATCTGAATTCGGGTCAGGACTGTTGGTGTAAGAACCGGAAGCAAAAACCGGCAGGCCTGTCGTCTTGATGGTGGCGTCCGCGAGCCGCCTGTATCGCCCATGGGGATCATGGCAACTGATGCAGGACAACTTCTCCGAAGGATATGTTCCCAGGGGACAGGTTATATTCCTCGTGTCCGATACGTAACCGAAATCTGATGCGACGATGTTGTGGCCATGTCGCTCCCCAAGGCTCGTTCCTGGATTTCCTGATCCAGCCCCCCAGGTGTAACTTTTCTTTAACCAGCCGAAGTCCCCTCCCGGGGTGAGCTGCAGAGGAGGAGAACCGGAAGGCATATCAGCCTCGCTCGTCGCAACAGAATAACTCATGGCCTGAGCAGCCTTACCTGAAGCGGTATGGCACGCAAGGCATGTTGAACTTGGATCGGATCCCTTGAGGAGATAAGGACTGCTGGAAGGGCCGCCAGCATCTTTAACCTTGGTCACCTGCTGGCCTTCCAGGGAGTTATGCATGGTGTGACAACCTTCGCATCTCCCTGTACTACCCGAATGGAAAGCCTCTCCATAAAATGGAAGCCCCAGAATCATCAGGACGGCAGCGAGAAAACACGGGAAGCACTTATCCTTTCTCATCTCTTTCCCTCCTCTCTTCGCTGACAACGGGATCAAAAAAGACCTCCACCCGATATCTACGTACTCTTTGACAATCCCAGAATATTCTTCAATTACAACAGGTTGAGAATATAACTCAGGGCCGATCCGTAGAAACCGGATCCCCGTTGTGATCGATAGAGCACAGATTGCCTCTCGGCAATCTCATGGCCTCCGGCATTGCACCACGGATTCTTTATCGGCCATCTATGAGCTTATCTTTAAGCCAAACCCGAAAAAACCGTATGAATTTTCAGCAATAACGGACACGAGGGGGAAAAGGCAATCGTTTCGAGGGGTTCAGGAGGATCGCAACCGCAGGAATCAAAATGCGCTTTGAGGGACAGAAAAACCCCGGCAGGCCATCTTCCGATCTCCGAAAGACCGAATCTGGGGCTCAGCAGGAAAGGCTGTTCAGGACACATGATCTCCCCCCCGGGAAAATCCTTGTTAGCCTTATCGCGAAGAAAACTTGTTTAGCTACTTCTTACACCCTTTTGACCGTCAATGTCAATCAAATTCTTTGTCATTGAGTAACCATTCAGTTGCAGGTGGCAATTCTATGGTACAATTGGGCAACCGGGCTTCATGAACGTTCTTAGCCCTGCAATCTCAGGCTTGTGAAGGCACCCATCCTTGACGAAGTGTATACGTCAGATTATCCTTAAAGTTAGATCGCAAACGTAAGGTACGGCGCAAAAAACCGGTCTTAGACGGAAAGAGTGTCCCAGGAGAGAAAAATGAAACCCATATCCTATTTTATTGGTTTCTTGATTGTCGTTATGTTCCCGGCAGTTATCTTCGCTGAAACAGTTCCCGTTTACCCCGGAGCCAAGTTGGAGGATACTTACGAGATAAAACAGCCTGACGTGGGCGGTAAAGCATCAAAACCTCATAAAATGATTGTTTTTACTACGAATGATTTATTTGAGAACGTCGTCGCCTTTTATCGCGGCACCGCAAGGGAATACAGGATGCCTGGCAGGGGAGGAAATTACGCAAAACTTCCTTCGGGACAGGAGCTTAAAGAGGCTTATTTTATTTTTGACAAGGCCAGCGACATCATGACTTCGAGGCATTGGATTAAGATTCAGCGGCCTTACCAGGGGACCGGTCTGCCGGGAGCTGATTTCCGTAGCGGGAAGTCCGGGGCCGTCCGCGAAGTTACGGGAATCATAGAAGAAGACAAAAGAAGTTATCCGTAAAGATACCTATTATTCTCTCCAGAGTTCTTTTTCGTTCACCATGGCCTTTTTTTGAGTTCTCTGTTCCAAGCCTATTGTTCACACTACTTTTTCTGCCTGAGCGCTTCCAGCCAGCGACGCGCAGGCTCTAAATCGGGCCTCAAGCTGAGGGCTTCCGTAAAATGGCTTATCGCCTCTTCGACTTTGTTCTGCCTTGCCAGAATGATCCCTAAGTTGAAATGGGCCTCTACAGATTTGGGATCGATGCGAAGAGCTTCGCTGAAACAACGGATCGCCTCATCCATTCTTCCTTCCTGGGCAAATGCAGCCCCCATGTTAATGGAACCTTTGGCCGAGTTGGGTTCAAGTTGGAGGACCATATCGTAGTGCTGTAACGCGTTTTCATACTCTCCCTTTTTTACCAGGATGACCCCTAAATTGAGGTGAACATCCGCGAGAGAGGGATCGATCCCCAGGGCCTCTTCGTAATGAGCTGCCGCCTCATCGACCCTATCGAGGTTAGCCAAAGCCCTGCCCATGTTGGCATGGGCAAGTGCGTAGTCCGGTATTAGCCTGAGCGCCTCGTTATAGTGCTCAATTGCCTCAGCGAATTTCCCCTGGTGTGCCAGGGCAGCTCCCCAATTTACATGGGCAGTTGCGGATTTAGGCCATGACCGAAGGGCCTCCGCGTACTCCCGGATGGCCTCTTCAAACCGTCCCTGATCGGCTAACGCAATCCCATAATTGTTAAGGATGAGATAGTTGCCGGTGGTGACTTGAAGCGTATGCTCATAAAGGGAGATATTATCCTTCCAGTAGCCGAGTTGGTGCCAGGTTGCTGCGGTTGAAGCGGAAATGGTCATCCCTGCAAGAATGGCCAGGGTAGCTTTCCGATAACGCCAGATGTGCAGAAGATCGGGAATTCCCCAGGCGCAAATGATGAAAAGGCCGATAAGAGGAATGTAAGTGTATCGGTCCGCCATGGATTGCCCACCTACCCGGACGAGACCGATCACCGGTACGAGCGTAATAAGGAACCAGAACCAGCCCACCAGAAGATAGGGATAGCGGCGGCGGTACCGTATCGCCGCTACGGAAATGAAAATCAGCAGCAGACATGAGCAAAGGACCTGCCACAATGGGACTGATGAGGGAAATGGGTAGAGAATCGCTAAGTCCTGAGGCCAGATCGTTTTCACGAGATATTTCACGTAGGCAACTACGGCATTTTCTACCCGAAGGCCAAACGAACTCGCATCAAGAGATTTCAATGCCCCTCCCTTATTTTGGGCGTACATGGTAACAATGGCTGAGAGCGCAGAAAAGAGGAGAAAGGGGACTTTTTTCTTGACCAGAGATAAAAGCGTTGAGCCGGAGGTGGTCCCATCGGGCATCTGTTCACGGTTGAAGCGGTTGAAAGGCCAGTAGTCGAGCAGAAACATGACGAGGGGAAGAGTCACAAGCATCGGCTTTGTCATAAGACCCGCAACGTAGGAGAGAAGGGTGAGCAGGTACCATCTGGCTCCTCGGTGACTCACATATCTGGAATAAAGAAGGAGCGTCAGTAACCAGAAGAAACAGCTCAGGACATCCTTACGTTCCGCCACCCATGCGACGGACTCCACATGGAGGGGATGAAGAGCAAAGAGTGCGGCTACAAATAGGCTTTGCCAGTGGGTACCGGTGATCCGCGCAAGCAGGAAAAAGAGGAGAAATGCTGACGCGGCATGAATGAACACACTCATCAGGTGATGCCAGCGGGGATTCAACCCAAATATCTCGACATCGGCCATATGGGACAGCCAGGTGAGGGGATGCCAGTTGGATGCAGCCGTTGCAGTGAACGCCCAGACGATGTTCCGAGTTGTTATGCCCCCTTTCACGTATGGATTATTTGTAATGTAGAGAGGGTCGTCGAAGTTGATGAACTGGTGATTGCTCATTTGCATGAAGACGCCAAGCGTAACGGCAAGCAGCACTCCGCACAGTATCATTGTATGACGCATGTCTTGTCCCTTCCGTTCCCTCTGTCCCTCTGTGGTGAAACCAAACCATTCTTTCCTTACTGTGTCGGCTGGGCACCCCTCAGCTTCCTTTCCAGCAACATCTCCTTCATAGCCAGGTCGGTCCGGCCCTTCTTGCCGTAAGCGATGGCGAGGTTCCCGTGGGCCTCGGCGTAATCGGGCTGGAGGGTGACCGCTCGCTGGAATTCGCCAATGGCCTCGTCCAGCATGCCGAGCCGGTAGAGCATGTAACCAAGGTTCTTGTGGGCCCGGGCGTTGTTCGGGTCGAGCCGCACCGACTCGCGTGCATGGAAAACCGCCTCCTCGTACTTGCCCTTGGCTGCGAGGCCCTGAGAAAGGATGTGGTGAGCGCGCCCGTTGTTCTCTGTCACGGCGATGGCGTGCCGGAAGAGCGACTCGTGGTCGTGCCAGTAGCCGATCTGGCGCAAGGTGACGCCAGAGAGTAGGGCAACGATGACAAAGGCCATCACGTGGAGTGGAGTTCCCGTCCACGCCGGACGGCGAGCGACCCGGCTGACACCCCATACTACCGCAATGAAGACGCCGGTGATTGGAAGGTGAGTGTATCGATCGGCCATCGCCTGGGATCCTACCTGGACAAGCCCGATCACCGGGACCAGCGTGCCCAGGAACCAGAACCAGCCCACCGCAAGCCACGGCATCGATCGTACCTGGCGCAGCACGAGGAGGGTGATCGCAAGAAGCAGCAGCACAGCCCCAACCACCTGCCACACGGGTAAACCAGCCTCGGACAGCGGGTAGTAGGCCGAGAGCGAAGAAGGCCAGAAGGCCTTCCCAAGGTAACGTGCATAGGAGACGAGGGCATTGCCGATCCTGGCACCCAGGCTGAGCCGGTCAAGCGAGTTAAGTGCGCCGCCCAGATCCTGGGCTGCAATCGTAATAACCGACGAGGCGGCCGACAGAAAGAGTAGCGGCACCTTCTCCGTCACAAGGCGAGCCAGTGAAAATTGCGGTGCAGAAGGGCAGGCGGGATCCATGTTCGCGGGTGAACCCTCCAATCGCTGTAGCGGCCAGAGGTCGAGTAAAAAAAGAAGAAACGGCGCCGTTACCCACATCGGCTTTGAGAGGAGGCTCATAACAAAGAACGTGGCTACGAGCAGGTAGCGCTTGATACACGGCCTGGCCGCGTACCTCCCGTAAGACCAGAGCATGGGAAGACCGAAGAGCGTACTCAGGACATCCTTGCGCTCACTTACCCAGGCCACAGACTCGACGTGCAAGGGGTGAACGGCGAAAAGGGCCGCGACAAAGGCACTGCACCCGGGGGCGCCCGTCAGCTGCGCCAGGACGAGAAATAAAAGCACTGCGTTGATTGCGTGGAGCAAGACATTCATCAGGTGGTGAGCGCCTGGGTTCAATCCGAAGAGGTCCACATCGACCATGTGGGAGATCCACGTAAGGGGATGCCAGTTGGATGCGGTTGTTGTGGTGAAAGACCAGGCGATATTCCGAATCGTCAACCCCTCTTTCACATGTGGATTATCCGTAACATAGAGAGGGTCGTCGAAATATAAAAACTGGTGATCGCGGGTTTGAACGAAGACACCCAGCGTGAGAAAAATTAATACTATAGACACAGCCGCTCTACGACGCATGATGTTTCCTTCCGTTACTGAAAAGAACGGCAAAGCGCATTCGCATGGCGAAACTACTTCCCCAAGGCCTAATGGCTTGTGGCACAATTTTTCCCCGGAAGGACTGAGGGTTTGTCTCTGTCGGTATTTCTCCAGCAAAGACAAAATCCAAACCCGCTTCTCTCAGGGACCTCTGTGTGGTGAAAACGGACGATCTTTTGCTCCTCTTGTAATTTCTCAATTGGCTAATCCGCGGGCAATGCAATGCCCGTTTTGCTCATTGGGTCGAGGAGCTGATACGCATAAGAGGAGCCACTTCTTTTCAGAAAGCGATATTCTCCAGCGGCAGCGTCATAATTGCCCAGATGAATATGGAAAACGCCCAGCAGGAAGTGTGCCTTCTCGTTGTCTGGTGCCATCCGGATTGAGGTCCTGCAGGCCCCGGCGGCTTTCTCATAATGACCTAACTGGATGAGGAGCCATGCCTGGCTGACGTATTCGAGGGGCTCTGGATGGATACGAAGGGATTCAGAGGCATGATGTAGCGCTTCGACCAAATTGCCTTGCTGTGCGAGGGCTGCGGCCAAATTCTTGTGAGCCAATGAGTTGTTCTCTGTCACTTCCAGCGTGTAAGTGAACAACGTGATGCTGTCGTGCCATCTCCTTGCCTGCAGATTTGTTAGGACCGAGCAGACCGTGATGATGGCGATCATCAATACGGTCAATGCCCTTCCGGGAATGTGAAACCACTTCGCCAGGTCGCTCGTCCCCCAGATGACAAGCAGAAATAGTCCAATCAGCGGAACATAGGTGTAACGGTCGGCCATGGCATGGTCACCAATCCTGAGGATGCCAATCACTGGCACCAAGGTAATGACGTACCAGAACCAGCCGACTGCAACAGAGGGAAGACGTTTCGCTGCACGAATCACCAAAATAGAGACAAGAATGATGCCGGCCATCGCCATGACCATCTGCCATGGCTGATCTCCGGCAGGTTCGTACGGATAGTAAACGGCAAGCTTGCCGGGCCACGCCATTTTCGCAGCGTATTTGACATAGCTGATGAATGCATGGCCCGCATTCACAATCATGGAGCTATCAGCGCGAAGGGCCCCTCCCTTTTTCTGGGCCAGGTAAGTCACAATCACGGATGCGAGGGACATCAATGCCAGGGGAACTTTCTCAAGAACAAGATGGGCCAGGGACATCTTTGAAGAAACAGCGGTTGTCCCATCGGCATCAGGGAGCCTCTGGCGGACACGATCTAAGGGCCAGGAGTCCATGAGCAGAAGAACAACCGGTAGGGTTACGAGCATCGGTTTTGCCATGAGGCCCAGAGCGAAAAACAGTGCACAGAGCACATACGTGACGCCTTTTGGCTTTCTTGCATAATCCACATAGGCCAGCATGGTCAGGAACCAGAAAAAAGTGCTCAATACGTCTTTACGATCCGCTACCCAGGCGACCGATTCCACATGAAATGGATGCAGGGCAAATAGGCCTGCGATACACAAACTCTTCCACGTGGCACCGGTCATCTTTTCAAAGAGTATGAAAAGCAATAGGCTATTTATGATATGTAAAAGCAGATTCGTAAGATGGTGCCACATGGGGTCCATACCAAATAATTGGACATCCAGCATGTGTGAAATCCACGTCAATGGATGCCAGTTATAAAAATAGAACGTCGTGAAAGCCCACTTGATGGAATCAGCAGTGATGCCTGATTTGACATGGTTATTCGACGTCACGTAAGACGGGTCGTCATAATTGACGAAATAACTACCGAAGACAGGATAATAGGCCAGAAGGACAAGCAATAAAATGCCTACCATGATATAGACCGGCGAAATCCTGCCTTCATGTTTGGCTTCCATGTAATCCCTCATGACGGATCATCCCCCGCAAACCATGAAAATTCTTTGCATCTTCCCTCTCCCTTGATGGGAGAGGGTGCGCCCTGAACCATGTAAGGTTCAGGACTGGCATGCACCCTACGTGGTGCATGGGGGGAGGGTGATGTGAAGGCCTATTTCCTGCATTTACCGCCCGAGCCTCTTCAGCCAGCTCCGCGCCTCTGCTGAGTCCGGCGCCAGTCTGATCACGCGAACAAACTGCTCTGCAGCCTCGTCGACCCTGTTCAGGCGTGCCAGGGCGACCCCCAGGTTGAAATGCCCATCTACGGATTCGGGATCAATACGGAGTGCCTGGTTGAAATAACCGATTGCCTCATCCATCCTTCCATGCTGAGCCATTGCAACACCCATGTTGTTCAGTGCTTTGCTCCAGTTGATGCGGGCAAGCGCGTAGTCAGGTTTCAGACGCAGCGCCTCGCTGTAGTGGCTGATTGCTTCTTCAAATTTCCCCTGGTCCGCGAGAGCAGCTCCCAGGTTAACATGTGCAGTGACGGACCTGGGCCATATGCAGAGCGCCTCCTGGTATGCCTGGATGGCAGCGTCCACCTCTCCCCGTTCTGCCAGCGCGATGCCAAGGTTGTTGAGAATGATGTAGTTATTGCTGGTCACATCGAGGGTGTGGCGGTATAGTGAGATGTTGTCCTTCCAGTAACCTAATTGTCGCCATGTTGTCAGGCTCAGAGCCGAGATAACGACACATGAAAGAGTGACGAGGATGACCGTGCGATAACGCAGCCCTTTCAGGAAATCAGGTACTCCCCAGCTGACCATGATAAAAAGGCCTGTAAGGGGGATATACGTGTACCTGTCAGCCATGGATTGGCTGCCCACCTGGATAATTCCTATAACCGGTAAAAGCGTAACAAGGAACCAGAGCCAGCCTGTCATAAGGAACGGCTTTCGCCGCCTCAAGTGGATCGTCCCTGCGGAAACGAGAACCAGCAGTATGAAAGAAGCTAAAGCTTGCCAGAGGGGAAGTGAGAGAGGAAATGGATAGAAAAAGGCCAAATCTTGAGGCCAGACTGTTTTGCCAATGTACTTTGCGTAGGCCACCAGAGCATTCCCGATTCGGCTTGCCATAGGAACCATCTCGAAAGAACTCATGGCCCCCCCACTTTTTTGGGCATACATTGTAACAAGGCCTGAAAGAAACGATAACAGGAAAAAGGGGACCTTTTCCTTAACGAGACTCGGTAGGGGCTCGCAGGCACTCAAAAGACCGCCGGATCGAAGTGGCGGTGGTTCAGATCGGAATCGGTTGAGAGGCCAGTAATCCATAAGGATCATCACAAACGGCAGGGTCACGAGCATTGGTTTGGCCATGAGACCCGCAGCAAAGGAAAGAAGCGTCACCGCATATCGAAGGCGGCCCGGGCGCTTCACATACCCTGCATACAGGAGAAGTGTGAGCAACCAGAAAAACCCGCTCAGGACGTCCTTACGCTCAGCCACCCACGCAACCGACTCCACATGGAGGGGATGGAGGGCAAAGAGTGCGGTGGCAAAGAGGCTCTGCCAGGGGGCCGTAGTCATCTCTGCGAGAAGCAAGAACAGGAGCAGAGTTGATGCCGCGTGAATGAAGACACTCGTCAGGTGATGCCCCCAAGAATTCAATCCAAAAAACTCGACGTCTGCCATATGGGACAACCAGGTGAGGGGGTGCCAGTTGGATGCGGTGGTTGTGGTAAAGGCCCAGACGATGTTCTCACCGGTGATTCCCCCCTTCACATGTAAATTATTCGTAACATAGAGAGGGTCGTCAAAATTAATAAACTGGTGGCTCCCGGTCTGCAAGAAGATGCCAAGGGTGATCCCAGTCAGTATCAGGCAGAAAAAAACACTATAGCGCATCACATTTGTCCTAAAGCCCCATTCCCCTTTGCGGTAGCGGGAATCAGATCTCTAAACATTGTGCCCCGAAGTGGCTGATGGCTGGCGGTTTGTTTTGGTGAA
>Ga0031655_10002648_pt1 | contig 10216 bp, 10 predicted proteins | sample FrelakmetHBP12HB_FD_55187 | JGI IMG/M metagenome (GOLD analysis project Ga0031655, IMG submission 55187) | Freshwater lake sediment microbial communities from the University of Notre Dame, USA, for methane emissions studies -HBP12 HB | ecosystem: Environmental > Aquatic > Freshwater > Lake >... | reverse complement strand
AGGCCTGGCTGGGAGCCCTCACCGCCATTCTGGATGCAAGCGCTTTTGTCATCGTCAGCTTGGAAGGTCCCTGTGAGCGCCAAGCCCAACTGACCTTTGCGATCACGCGACATGCCATTGTCGACCTCGCTCAAATCTTCAACTGCCCTCCTTGTGAGCCAGAGCAAGATCGCCTTTCATTGGCACAATTGAATTCTTTACGCACCACTCTGACCTCAGCTGGTTTGAAACTTCGCGAAGGAAGTGGTGTCGATCAAAAGCTCACAGAGCTTCGCCGCATGTACGAGCCTTATGTCTATTCCCTTTCCAACTACCTGAACATCACTCTCCCGCCCTGGATTCCCGAACCCGGTCGCATCGACAACTGGCAGACGACTGCATGGGGACGCAGTACTGGTTTTCAAATAGAAGATCTGCCGGAGGAACACCACGACGAACATTTTTAGGACCGATCTTTTAGGACCGGATATCAATGGTTGTCAATGACTCAGGTGGAAAAATCCACTTAAGCTTTTCCTTCGATCACACTGGCGATGTGTCGCACCATCTGGCGATATACATCGAGAAAGATTTCGGGAGAGAGGAAATAGGAGGGATTTTCTTCGTAAAAGGAAGAGATCAGTTTCTGGGCCGCGACATCAATGTCTCGAGTGGAACGGTAAACTTGCTCCATCCGGGCACGGTTTTTCTTTGCCATTTCGATTGAATTGGAGATGAACTCCCTGGCCTCCACCCCAATGACATACCCATAGTGGTCAGCACAGTAGACCTCCACTTCAAGGTCCTTTAGCCTTTCGAGGCTTTGCTGATACTTGGAGTAATTGGAATTTCCTGAGGTGACGATCGTCTCGTTGAATGGAATGCCCCCTCCGTCTGTGGGAAATAAAGCCTTTAGCTCGGGGACATAAGCCGCAATACAGCACGAGGAATGGCCTGGAGTTTCCAGGATCGAGACCTCCAGATTTCCTAAATTAATTCGGTCTCCTTCACGGATGGTTTTGCCAGAGACATCATTTCTCCACTCTAAGTCGTATGTGGAATAGACATCCTCCTTTTTCATCCTCTTTGTCACATTTCGGCTGAACTCATTGATCGTAAGAATGGCCTTATCCATCTGAAGGATCTTCCAACCCCTTTCCGAGGCATAAACTTCGATCTCAGGATAACGTCGCTTGAAGAAGGGAACAATTCCCACATGATCGAAGTGGGAGTGGAGGATTAAAAGTTTTTTTATCCGGTTCTCCTCAATGCCAAATTCCTTGAATTGCTGGAGCAGGTCTGACACGATATAGCTCATGCCTCCGCTCACGATCATGGAGCCATTGTTTCCCTCCAGAAGATAGATCCCGGATTCCTCTCGGCCCAAAAACCAAATTCGCTCATTTACTTTTCCCGGTTTTCGAATTCTCATCTCCTATTTCCCTTAAGTTTAATGTTTTTAGATTTTTGAAATAGGGCGTACGCGAGCAGGAAAATTGACAAAACAGAACAACACCATGCGAAAACATCGCCGTAAAGGGTATAAAAAGTTTTATTCTTCGAGAGTCGGATCGTTCCGTTCATTGACTCTTCCGTGAAAATCCCTCCCCCTTTTAAAATCTTTCCTCTTGGATCGATGAAGCCGGTGATCCCAGTATTAGCCGCTCTGGCAACAAAGACTCGATTTTCAACGGCCCTAAATGTAGCCATGGAGAAATGCTGATAAGGGGCAGAGGTTCTCCCAAACCAGGCATCGTTTGTGATCGTTACAAGAAAGTTTGCACCCCTTTTGACGAATCTTCGGCAGAGATCCGGAAAGATGATTTCAAAGCAGATGAGAACACCAAATTTACCTTGAGGTAAGGAGAAATTGAAAATCTCTTTTCCAGGTTTAAAGTCTCCAATCCCTTCCCCCAAAGATCCGATAAAAAAGAGAAGGTCTTGCATGGGGACATATTCACCAAAAGGGACGAGGTGGATTTTGTCATACTTTCCTACCAGTTCCCCTGAAGGAGAGACCAGGTAAGCACTGTTAAAATGGTTCACTTCCCCTTTCTGGATTTTATAAGAAGGGGTTCCGAAAAGGAGAAAAGTATTTGTCTTCTTCGGAATATCTAAGACAAAGGGTTGGTATTCTTTGGAGTCCTGAAAAAAGAAGGGAGTGGCTGTTTCAGGCCAGATAATAAGATCCGGTTTTTCCTCTGCCACCCTTGAAGAAAGCTTCTCATAGATCTTTAAGGTCTCTATCTGAAAAGATTTATCCCATTTTATTGACTGATCGATATTCCCTTGGACCAATCCAATCTTCAAGGGAGGGTTTTGGATCATTTGTCGATCTATAACCCCCATCTTTAAATATCCATAGATCAGGAAGCCGAGAAGGATGACGGCTGTAACGATTACTTCCTTAAATGGAAAGACCCTTTTTGACCATTGATGAAATACCCAGTAGAGAGTGGCATTGACCAGAAGAATGACAAAGGAGAGACCATAGGTTCCTGTAATATCTGCCATCTGGATAAAAGGAAGATTGAGATATTGGGAATAGCCTAAGTTCGCCCAGGGGAAACCCGTTAGAAGAAAAGACCTGAGATATTCTAAGGCCACCCAGAGGAAAGGGGTGAAAAGAATGGTTTGGAACCCTGAGCGTATCTGGATGAGTCGGGTTAGGTATGTGAAGGCGCCTATAAAGAGGCTCAGGTAGACTACTAAAAGCAAGAGAATTAAGCCACTCAGTACCAGAGGGACGTTACCATAAGTATGGACCGCCACAATGATCCAGTAAAGAATTCCAAGAAAAGAGATGATGCCCGTCAAGGACCCGAGTTTAAAACTACGGTATAATCCTTTTCCCTCTATGGAATAGAGAAGAGGCACCAGAGCAAACCAGGCCAAAAATTCAAGATCAAAATTAGGGAAGGAGAGGATGAGGAGAATACCCGAAAGAAGACTTAGCAAGATATCTCTTTTTTTCATGGCTTCCATCATAAGCAATCAGAAGGCAATTTTCAAGAAAGATTTGAATTTCTAAAAGGATTTGTTAGAATAAGATCCGATGAGAATTTTATTGGTTGAAGATGACAAAGGCATCGTTCGATTCGTTAAGAAAGGGTTGTTAGAAAATTCTTTTTCTGTAGATGTGGCCATCAATGGAGAAGAGGGGGTAAACTCTGCCCTTCATATGAAATACGATCTGATCGTCCTCGATATCCTGCTTCCGAAAGTGGACGGGAGAGAGGTTTTGAAAAGAATCAGTCCATGGATATTCAAACCCCTGTGATCTTTTTGACGGCCAAGGATTCGGAGGGCGACATTGTTAATGGTTTAAATTTAGGGGCAGATGATTACTTAACCAAACCTTTCTCTTTTAATGAATTGCTGGCCAGGATTCAGGCTATCCTTAGAAGGGGCCAGGCAGTCACCTCCCCTTCAAGATTACAAGTGGCAAACCTCGTTTTAGAGCCCGATGGACATCGGGTTTTTCGGGAAAAAACAAAGATCGAACTCACCCCGAAAGAGTATGCCCTTCTTGAATTCTTCATGAGACACCCAAGTCAGATCATCACCCGGACCATGATCTCTGAGAAGGTCTGGGATTANCACTTCGATACCGCTACGAATATCATTGATGTCCATGTCTCTCATCTTCGGAATAAGATCGACAAGGATTTTGAACCGAAACTTCTTCATACCGTGAAAGGGGTTGGCTATGTCCTGGAAGATCGGGGGTAAGTTTTACCGAAGGACCGATTTCAAAATGACCCTCTGGTATGTATTTACCTTCTTAATCTCTGCTCTGATCATCTGTACGTTTCTTTACTTAGGTCTGAGGCATCGACTCCTCAAAGAGATTGACCAATTTCTCCTCGATGAGACGAAAGAAATGGAGAAGGTTTTATCCCAGGAACCCCAAGAGACAAAATTTTTGATGAGATTCGAAGATGAAGTCATGAGGAGAAAGTATTACCCTTTCTTTTTTCAGATCTTGGACCCAAATGGAAAACCTCTCTACGTTTCAAAAGGCTTTCAGGAAATCGGATATGAACTCAAAGATAGGGTGTTGATCAACGCCGGGAATAGGAAAGAGACCCTGGAGGAAATTCAATCTTTTGGAGGAAGAATAACATTTCATCTCATCAGCACCCCCGTTTATCGGGAGGGAAAACTCACTGAAATCATTCAACTGGGGACCCAACTTCATTATGTGAGAAAGAACCTATCTCATTTTAGAAATAATATATTGATAGCCCTTCCTATCATATTGATATTAGGGGCACTGGGAGGGTGGGTACTCGCCAGGAGGTCTCTTTCTCCGATTGGCTATATTGCTGCGAAGGCTCAGAGCATTACCTCTCAGAACCTCAGCGAGAGACTCACTCCAAGAGGAACAGATGATGAGATGGACGATCTCATCCGGACTATCAATGAAATGATTGCCAGATTAGAGAGTTCTTTTAAGCGAATGGCTGAATTTACCGCAGATGCTTCTCACGAATTGAAGACTCCCATTTGTGCAATGAGGGGAGAAGCAGAGGTTCTACTTTTGAAAGGAAGAACGGCCGAAGAGTATCAGGAAGGGTTGGTCCATTTNGTAGAAGAATTTGATCATCTGAATCAGATGGTCAATAATTTACTTCTCCTTTCTAAATTTGACACCACCCAGGGGGGGGTGAAGATGGCTCCCCTTCGTTTGGATCTTCTGATTCAGGACCTGTGCAATCTCTTCCAAGTCCTTGCTGAACAGAAAAATATNGCCTTAGAAATAGGTACCATTGAAGAGGTCACAGTGATAGGGGATAAGGTCCGTCTTCAGCAACTCTTTACCAACCTGATTGACAATGCTATCAAATATACTTCGAAAGGGTCCATTCATGTCACAGTTGAAAAGAATGAAAGTGCTGCTCTGGTTAAAATAAAAGACACTGGAATTGGCATTCCCAAAGAGGAGCAAGAGAGAATCTTCAGACGTTTTTATCGAGNGGATAAATCTCGATCGAGGGAAACGGGTGGGGTGGGGTTGGGACTGAGTATCGCTGAATGGATCGTACATGCCCACCACGGGAGGATCGAGATCGATAGTGAATTAAATAAAGGTTCCACCTTCACCGTCTATTTGCCCATTCAAAAAGATTGAATTTCCATTCCTCAGGATTAAGGAATCTTCATCTAAATTTAATCTCCGTTTAATCGTCTTTTCTTAATATTTATACAGGAAAACAAAGGGGTAAAGCCCGCGGTTATAGGGGATTGTAGTCAATATTCATGGCGGACTCCAGCCGCAAGATGAATATCCACCCGAGTTTTAAGATAAAAAAATGAAAGGCAATTTAGCCCTGGAGGATAGAAGCAGGGCCAGGACATTCAGAGACTTGGTTATCATCTCTGTCACTGCCGTTTTGGCGTTTGCCATAGCCTATGTTTTTAATCTATTTGAGATGATCGCAGATTTGTCACGGAAACATGTAGGATGGAACATTGATGAATTCATTATTGTCCTTGCGATCTTAGCATTCGCTTTTGGGATTTTTTCATTACGGAGGTGGAGGGAATTGAAAGATGAAATTGCTGAGCGCAGGCGGGCGGAGAAGGAGATCAAAAAGCTGAATGAAGATTTGGAACGCCGGACCATTGAGCTTGAAGCAACCAACAACGAATTGGAAGCATTCAGCTACTCTGTCTCCCACGACCTGCGCAACCCGGTGCTGGCCATTGGCGGTTTTTCGAGTCTCTTGTTAGAAAAATACTCAAGCCATCTCGATGAAAAAGGGCATCATTATTTAAATATCATACTGTCGAGCACACAAAACATGTGCCAGTTCATTGATGATATTCTTGCTTTCTCTCATTCAGGGCACCGACAAATTGAGTTCTCAGACATTGACATGGGGGAACTTGCCAAAGCCTTATTTGAGGAACTCAAAGGCATCACCTTAGGACGAATGCTGCGATTGAACCTTAAACCCCTTCCTCCTGCCCGTTGTGATCGGGCAATGATTCGGGAAGTCCTCATGAATCTGTTGTCCAATGCCATTAAATTTACAAGGGACAAAGAAACTGGTATCATTGAGATGAGTGGGTGGATTGAGAAAAATCAAAACATCTATTATGTCAAGGACAATGGTGCTGGGTTTGATATGCAGAATGCAGATAAATTATTCGGTGTTTTTCAACGGTTGCACAACACAGAGGAATTTGAAGGAACGGGTGTAGGGCTCGCCCTTGTCCAGCGCATTATTTATCGACACGGTGGACGAGTGTGGGCTGTAGGGAAAGTCAACGAAGGTGCCACCTTCTTTTTTTCGCTTCCAAGATGAGATTAAAATTCGATGAAAGAAATGTATCCGAATTCCTTTTTGTTGAAGACAATCCAGACAAAGTTTAACTTACACACATAGAGATAGAGAGATATCGTTTTGCCAAGGAAGTGTTTAAGGACTTAATCCGATTTCTTGCTCCTCAAGATTGAAGAAATTTTCATCTAAATTCATCTCATTAAACCCCTGTCTTATTAATGGAAATGGTCGAGGTGACATACAAAATTTTAGATTCGGTTAGTAAAATCAATAGGAATGATTGGGATTCCGTATTCGGAAGTATTCCCGAAGGATATGAGTTTTACCATACGCTTGAAAAGTCAGACCTTAAAGAATTCTCTTTTTACTACTTACTCCTTTATCGAGACGGGAATATTCTTTCCATTGCGCCCCTCTTTGTTGCTGATTTTTATTTGGATATTGTTTTGGAAGGATTTATTAAAAATGTCATCGGTTTTATCCGTCATTTTATACCCAAATTTTTTATTTTAAAGACGTTATTTTGCGGTTCCCCTTTCAGTGAGAATGGTGTTTTGGGAATCACGAAAGACGTTGGGGATGCCCGTATTCTTATTGACGAAATCGTTCAAGTCATGCAAAGATTTAGCAGAGGGAATAAGGTCCCCTTCATTATTTTTAAGGATTTCTTAAGAGAAGATACTTCTCTTTTAGATTCCCTTAAACACAAAGGATTTCTTAAGGTTGACAGCTTTCCCTTAGTCAGGATGGAATTGAATTTTAATTCCTTAGAAGAGTATTTTGGAAGTTTAAGCACTTCCACAAGAAAGGATTTGCGTCGTAAGATAAAAAAAGCTTACTCCAAGGATAAAATCAAAATAAGAGTTGTGGATGACATCCAAGATATCATCGACGATGTCTATCCCCTCTATTTAAACACCTATCACGCCGGCGAGGTAAAATTTGAGTTTTTAACCAAAGATTTTTTTATCAATGTCTCAAAAAATTTAAAACCACACACCAAATATTTTCTTTATTATGTGGAAGATCAACTCGCTGCCTTTAACCTCTGCTTTGTATATGATCATTTACTGATCGATAAATTCATCGGTTTTGATTATGAGATCGCCCATCAATATTCTTTGTATTTCGTCAGTTGGTGTTTTAATATTGAGTGGTGCCTGAAAAATTCGATACGCTACTACCAAGTGGGGCAAACGGATTATGAACCAAAGTTAAAATTAGGCGGAAGTCTCGTCCCCTTATTCGCCTATTTCAAACACAAAAATTTATTTTTTAATTTAATTATAAAATTACTTGCGATATGGCTACTCAAACCAAATTCTTCCATCAGGAATGCAGAAAATTAGATGCCGAAACGTAAATTGACCCTAAAAATATTTTTATTTCTTATTCTTTCTGATGTGTTAGAGACGTTTCACCAATTTTGTTTTAAGAAAAGCGCTTTATTTGAGGAGGATCCTCCACTCACCGGTTTTTATGACCTTCTCCTATTTTTCAAAGCAGTCTTTTCTTCTCCGTTTTTCTGGATTGGTCTCCTCTCCTTAATCATCATGTTTATCATCTGGTCAACCATCCTTTCAAAAATAGATTTAAGTATGGCCGTTCCCATCGCCAGTTTCAGCTATATCCTTGTTGCTTTGGTTTCCATCCTTTTTCTCCATGAGACGATCACCCTCCTCAGGTGGATGGGAATATTTTTAATATTGACCGGCGTGATATTCGTCTCCGTGAGCAGCCGTGTTAAAGAGAGCACTTTGACATGAAAGAAGGCCAGCTTTTTATTCTAAGTTTAATTGTATTTACAAGCCTCTGTGACACGTTCAGGGAGCTCTTCTTGAAATCAGGGGTGAATGCTTTAAATCAATTCAATCCCGGGAATATCAAAGAAGTGATCCTTTTTATTTTGAAATTAATCAGGACTCCCTGGGTGTGGATCAGTTTGCTTTTTGGCTTTCTTTCTTTATTTATTTGGCTCTTTATTTTATCAAAAGTCGATTTAAATTTTGCTTTCTCCTTAGACAGTATGCACTATATCTTTATTGCCTTGGCCTCTCAGTTCCTATTAAAGGAAAAAGTGAGATTGACGCGCTGGGTGGGTACCCTCTTCATCGTATTGGGAATCACCTTGGTCACCCTGAGTTAATTGAACCTTCCATGAGCCTATTCAGAGAAATTCCCCCCACGGCTGGTTTCCCCCTCTATTGGAAAGATATTTTGTCCGTCTTTAAGGTAAAAGATCCCGAAGACGTTTTGGAGAAGGATTTCAAAAATTACCTTAACGTTGAATATGCAAAGGTAACATGTTCGGGGACAGTCGCTTTATACCTTATCCTTGAGACCTTGAAAGAATTATCCCCTCGTAAAACGGTCATTATCCCTTCTTTTATATGCCCTCTCGTTCCCTTGGCCATTCAAAGAGCAGGATTAACTGTAGAGATATGCGACATCAACAAGGGTGATTTTAATTTTAACTTTGAAGCATTAGAGGAATTATGCTTAAAAAACCCAGATATCTTAGCCATCGTTCCNGTACACNTGGGAGGGATCCCACTCGATTTTGATCCCATTAAAAATATTTCCAATCCATACGGGATATTTGTTATTGAGGATTGTGCCCAATCCTTAGGGGCAACTTATCAAGANAAGAAGGTGGGGACGCTGGGAGATTTTTCTTTTTTCAGCCTCTGTCGTGGCAAAGGATTAACCCTCTATGAAGGAGGAGTGGTGGTAACCCATCGGAAAGATTACGGCGCTGTGTTGGGAAAAAAGATAGATCAGTTCGTCAAGGATGATTTTATTTTGGAAAGCCTGAGAGTCCTCGAATTATTTGGATACTGGCTTTTATACCGCCCCTCTTTTTTCTGGTTTGTTTTCAGCCTCCCCCAAATTTTCTGGAATCTACAGGGCAAGAAATTCAAAGCCTTCATGGAAGACTTCACCATTGATTTTCCTATTCATCAAGTATCCAAGATGAGAAGATTAATAGGACATGTCCATTTCCATCACTTAGAGGAAGANATAGAGAAACAAAGCCAAAAGGCATCTTATTATATAGAAGGGCTTAAAAACATCGAAGGGGTTCAAGTCATCAAGGCCCCTGAATATGGCAGGGGAAACTATCCTTATTTAACTTTAATTTTTGATACCCCCGAGAAACGGGAGATGGCTTTAAAACAATTTGAAAATTCTGGCTTGGGGGTCTCCCAGATTTATGTCTGTGCCATTACGGATTATGANTATCTCAAACCCATCCTTCCTGATCGGCCCTGTCCGAACGCCCGTTATTTGGCAGAGAGGGAAATCACTTTATCTACCAGTACTTTTTTGAAGGAGGTAGATTTAGATTCGATTTTAAATANNTTAGGAGATTTATTAGGAGCTGGCCGGAGGCGATGAGTGGAGAAGTTCTAAGATGCTGAGATTTGTCCTTTCGTTTATTTCGTTTACCAAAGCATCGGATAGATATTTTGTCTTCAGGTCCTCGGGATGGTCCAAATACGAAATAAATTTCTTGAGCTTCCCCTTCACTGAAATCTCTGAATAATCTCCGACGATATCCAACCCGATAAGATCCACATGGCCCATGATCAGTTTTAGCATCCAAAGCAATTCTTTTAAAGAAAGCATTCCTTCTTCCCAATTCGTTAAGGCGTATTCGTTTCTTAAACAATCTTTATCGATGGAGAGGTAAACCCTTGGGGTGGGGAGACGTTTCAGGATGGAGAATAANTGGTTCATCATGTCTTTCCCCTTCAACTCATTCCAGCTAATCTTATTTACGAATAGGCCCTTCTTCATTTTGATAGAGAAATTCTCTGGGATCCTTTTGAAAAAGGTAAATGAGGGACGGTGTGAATAAGGATAGATCTCTACCCTATTTCTTTTCAAGGATTTCATATTTCCAGTCTGAATCCAGGGACTCGATAGATCCTTGGAAGAAG
>Ga0031655_10002643_pt1 | contig 10228 bp, 8 predicted proteins | sample FrelakmetHBP12HB_FD_55187 | JGI IMG/M metagenome (GOLD analysis project Ga0031655, IMG submission 55187) | Freshwater lake sediment microbial communities from the University of Notre Dame, USA, for methane emissions studies -HBP12 HB | ecosystem: Environmental > Aquatic > Freshwater > Lake >... | reverse complement strand
TAGCGTCTCTGAAGCGAGGTAAACCAGCGGAGTCGTGACATTCACCGTTAAAGTCGCCTGATTGGCCTTGCTGAGCGTGACTACTACCGCCGCTGACGTTGCCGAATTGTAGTTAGCATCAGCGGCCTTAGTTGCAGTTACGGAGCATGTACCGCTGCTGCTGTTGGCAGTAAGCGTCGTACCCGACACTGTACAACTGCCGGTGGTGCTATATGTGACCGCACCTGTGCCACTGCCACCCGATGTGCTTAGCGTCTCTGAAGCGAGGTAAGCCAGCGGAGTTCCAGCATTCACTGTCAAAGTCGCCTGATTGGCCTTGCTGAGATTGACCGTTACCGAAGCTGACGTTGTCGAATTGTAGTTAGCATCAGCGGCCTTAGTTGCTGACACAACGCAGGAACCGGTGCCGCTGGTGGCAGTTAGCGTTGCGCCCGACAATGTGCAACCGCCACCGAGGAGGTTATATGTGACCGCACCTGTACCACTGCCACCCGTCGTGCTTAGCGTCTCCGAATTGCCATTGGTCAGAGGTGATGAATATACCACTGTCAAAGGCGCCTGATTGGCTATGTTGAGCGTGACCGTTGCCGTTGCTGTTGCCGAATTGTAGTTAGCATCAGCGGCCTTGATTGCAGTCACGGTGCAGGAACCGGTGCCGCTGGTGGCGGTAAGCGTCGTACCCGACAATGTGCAACTGCCAGTGACGCTATATGTGACCGTACCTGAGCCACTGCCACCCGATGTGCTTATCGTCTCCGAAGTGTTGTAAACCAGTGGAGTTCCAGCATTTACTGTCAAAGTCGCCTGGGTGAGCTTGTTAACCGTAATGCTTCCGGTCACCTGTGTTGCCGCGTTGTAATTTGCATTACCCGCCTGATTAGCTGCAAGGGTGCAGGTGCCTGCAGCTACGGCTGTAACTGTGCTGCCATTTGTTCCACTGACAGTGCAAATACTGGTGGTTTGTGAAGTGAAGGTAACCGCTAAGCCTGACGTGGCTGTAGCGCTCGCTGTAGTAGTGCCACCGATGGTTAATGTAGTTGGATTAAAGGTGATTGCTCCTATCGTCTGACTGCCCTTACCAACCGTAATAGTCTTTGTCACCTGTGGCGCCGCATTGTAATTTGCATTACCAGCCTGATTAGCCGCAATGTTGCAGGTGCCTGCTGTTACACCCGTAATTGTACTGCCATTCGTTCCGCTGACGGTGCAGACAGCGGTGGTTAATGAGGTAAACGTAACCGCTAAGCCTGACGTGGCTGTAGCGCTCGCTGTCGTAGTTCCACCCGCGGTTAATGTGGTCGGACTAAAGGTGATAGTTCCTATCGTTTGACTGGCCACACCAACCGTAATGTTCCCTGTCACCTGTGGCGCCGGGTAGTAATATGCATCACCAGCCTGATTAGCCGCAATGGTGCAGGTGCCTACACCTATGGCAGTGACTGTGCTGCCACTGACAGAGCAAATAGTTGGAGTTAATGAACTTAAGGTAACCGGTAAGCCTGACGAGGAGGTTTCAGTGCTCGCTGTCGCGGTGCCGCCCACGGCTAATGTGGTCGGAGTAAAGGTGATTGGATTTGGTGTTATCGTCTGACTGCCATGCCCGGTAGACGAAGTTGGGAAATATACATTCAAACTATCCAGCGTTGCCAGCTGCGTTGCAGCGCCCGTAGCTTCGGTGAACCCGAAATAGACCTTTTGAAAATTAGCATAATCCGACGAAGTAAAAGTGACGGTCTTGGAAATCTGGGCCGCCGTATCGGTATAGGGCATAATGACGTTCTGAAAGTCACTCCACCAAGTGGTGGTCGTGAAAATCGTCGGATCATCCTGAAGAACAATCCAGGCTTTGAGACTATAGGTATAGGGAGTGGTTGTCGGCATAATTTCAATCCTGGCACTGTAAGTATAACCGTCTTCCATAAAGTTACATGTACCGCTACCGCTCTTGCATGTTCTGGTCAGTCTAGAACTTGGATAGTCCACGCCGGATGGATTCTGTCCTGCTCCATGTTCGTTGTCATCAAAACTGGCTATCGGATATGAAGTATTGCTACCAGTACACATTGTTGTTGAGGATGGGTTTGAGCCCCAGTACATGAACGTAACATTGTTATAAAAGGAAGATGGATCATTTCGGCTACCCGACTGACATACGTTATTAGGGGGTCCATTGGTATAGTTTGGGTAAGTATCAAATGTAAGAGCAATTTTTGGCGGTACCAGTCCTAGACCAGGATAGCTAGCCATATTTAAGGTATTTCCCGGCCCGGCNTAACCCATNAGTTCACCCATGCTGTAACCTGACGGCGCCCCGCCGGTTCGGTCACTCGTGTTGTTGATGGCGCTGATGACCGCAAAGGTGAATCCATCGGCACCTGACGTACTGTTGGCGCTTGTATCCTGAGTGGCAAAAGTAAAATTGAAAAACGCACGAATACCGTTACTGAAATTACAGGCGCCTTTGACGCAGTTGCCGTTGTTGTTGTTTCCCTGATATAGGAGTGTGCCATAACTGTCGGTAACATTACCGCCCAGAGCGATCGTATTGTTTGTTGCATTAATTACAATGGCTTGGGCTGCATTAGCTGCATTGTTGTTGCTGTTGCCAGTGTTAGGAGTGCTTTGGCTCATATCAGGCGAGCCGATAAAATTTCCCAGGATGTAATTGTACGTAAGCATACTATTGGCTGTCATGAAATTGAGCAAACCCTGCTTGGTGGTGCCTGTAACCGTAATTACATTGTTCGCGACAGCTACGGTGAAGGTATTATTAGCATCAGGCATTAAATAGGTTCCACCTGTGTAACTGCTACCAGTGATTTGACTGATGTTAAGCTGGTTGACAGCAAACCGCATACCGGCCTTGGCGAGTTGGTAGGCTTCATAATCGTTTCCTGCCAAAAGCTCACTGAGGGAGGACGATGATGTCAAAGTATAAATGCCGAGACCGAGTACTGCCATCATTACTATGGCAATAATGACCATGATCAGGGCGCTTCCTCGTTTATTTATTGAGCGCATAAGTCCTCCGCTATTCATAAGATTCCTGCATAAAGACACTGCTGTTCAAATTGCACGGAATGTTGCTCGCACCTGTTAACTGAAGATTGATATCAATACGACAGATATTAGGCACTTGCGCCGCCGTAGGCGTAGTAGTGTACTGAGGGTTGCCTGATTGGTCATATCCGTAGGTGTAGGTGAATGATGAAAACGCATAGACAACTTTGTCCGTCAGGGTGTAAGCGGTGGATCCTCCGTTGATGTTGATTTTCACTAGACCGCCTGAAGTAATCGTAATTGTATTGGTAATCGATGTAGTCGAACCTGTAGATACCGGCCTCGTGTAAGTGATTGAGGTTTGTGTCGGCAATGATGTCGCGGAGATGATTGTTGCAGCTTTCAGTTCCTTGACTATCCTGGCCATGGTGATTTGAGCTTTCTGGACGGTTTCCGCATTTTCTTTGACAAACACATAGCCGTTTGCAATCTGAACCAATCCCATCCCGGCAACAACGCCAATAATACCGAGGAGCACCATAGAGACAATCACTTCGATCAGCGTGAACGCCTTTTCATTTGATAGCCGGTTGTTCATTTCACAAATCCTTTCTTATCGTAACACAAACAAAGTCGACAACGTCTGACCGGTCCTGTTGGGGTCATCCGATCGGAATCCGATGGTGACCTTGAGATACCACCCATATAGAGAGTCAGTCGTAGCAGTGTTGATATTCTGTTCCGTGCTGCTGGCATTGAACTTGATGAACCTGTTATTGATCACATGATATCTGCCATAGTTGTTGGTCTGATCCGTTCCTTCCGCACCGATTTCGGTCTGAAGTTGCAGCGGTGATGTTGGTGATGTCGTTGATACTGTCACTGGACCGCCGCTGCATATCCATGTCAGCGTGCCGTCATTAACCGTTGTCACACCGATTATTGGCGTTGCCGGAAAAATCGTGGACGACGCGGCCGTGCCGCTTACCCCTCCATTACGGGTGACATAGAGATAATTATTATGAAAAATGGTAGCATCTATGGAATAGTTCTGGGCTGTTAGCCTATCCTGGAAGACGAGCGTAGGTGCAGCATTATATAACACCCATGTTACCGTGTTGTCGGGAATACTTGGAGGGGGGGTGGAAGCGGTTGGATTATATAACCAGTTTGGTTCATTCTTGGGATCGCTTGTTCCAGCGCTGGTGGTTTGGTACAGCATCCCCGTCCTATTAGCTGTCGTGGGAAGAATGATGGCGCCTGCGGGATAAGCCGTGTTCGAACGCCAGTGGGGATATTGATTGTACTGGGCCGAGATTTTCTCCATGACCTGACTCAAGCTTGCTGCCTTGTTCAGTGTGGAAAACTGGAGTAAGTTCTGGGTATACGTTGTGCCGAAATAGGCGACCATCATAGCGGCAACAGCTGCGACTATCACAATAGTCACAATCACTTCAATCAATGTGAAACCGGATTCAGTATGATTTTTTCTTATCACCATGGTGTAATGTATCCTGTATAGGCATGAACAGTAACGGTTGTATTATTGCCTCTCTCACTCAGGACAATCGGAATATCCGCGGTTCCGGGACTTCCCCAGGAATCAAAAGTGACTGTCGGTGTTGATGTGGAGGTGACAGAGGATGAAAATGTATGGGTGCTGCCGATTTCTCCCGGAAGGTGGGTTGAAGAGCAGGTTCCGCCGGTGCCGGCGGTACATGCCAGTGTGTAAGAATGGGCTGCAAACGCGATGCTCCATGTGTTGACAGCATCACTCAAAGCCTTCAACTGGGCAAAACGCAGATGTGTTTGTACATTACCCACTTCCGGCACCAGATACGACTGCGAGGCACTGTGAGATATGGCGACTGCTGCCATAATGCCAATGATAATTACTACAGCAATCGCTTCGATCAATGTAAATCCCCGATTGTCGGCTGATGTCGTGTAAAAATGGTTCATGGTTGTTTAAGTCCTTAAAGTGGTAAACTGCTCTCTTTATCGATTCATATCATGAACTGTGTTCCGGTGATCCTGAAAGTGTCTTTACCGCAGGCGACAGCGAGAAAAATTCCCGCGGCGATACTGAGACCGATCATAGCGGCAAGAAAGGGAATCAGAAAAAGGAGCGATTTGAATTCAATCAACAAAAGTACTCCGCTGATGACCACGACCTCAATATATACGAGAGCCGCAAATTGGGCACGCCTTGCACTTAGTTTCGAATTTCCTTTCAGAAGAAATCCCCAGAAGGCCAGCCAGCAGGCCAGAAATAAAGAAACCCATGGCTGGACCAGAAGGAACAAAGGTGTGAGAATTACTCCCTCCATATTTTTCAATCCTAAGAATAAAACGACGGCGAGAATCAGGTGAGCAAAGGCGACAAGCATAAAATACAAGCTAATCTCATTATAGCTGATATTTGTATTCAGTGCTTTGATCGGAGCCGGCTTAAATTCCCGGGGCTGTAAAAAAAATTCCCGCACGCGATCTAAGGCGCTTTCTCTCATCTGCATAACCGCCAACATCACCCCTTCAGTAAATCGCTTGGGCGGCTGCACCTTCGGCACCGCTTCTATAATCTTGATAATATCTTTAAATTCATTGAGTTCTTCGTTCATCTTGCCTGTTCCTATTTCCGCTTACGGATAGAGCGAACAATTTAACTTTTACCTATATACAACGTGTGACAGCAAAAAGTCACATCTTAAAAAAAATAAGAAAAGTATGGACATGATAAAGAGTTCTGGCATAATCGTGTACAAATATGACCGATTATCCATAGCTGCTTTCCCGGTGATCCATCATGATCGTTGTCTTAATACGTGTCCTGCTCAAATCGGTTATATCAACATTGTCGGACAGGCCTTCACGGTGACTCCGACCAGTGGCTATGACAAAGATAAGGTCATGTGTCAGGAGACCATCACGAATACCACCAAGTCTTTAAGTAACTTTATACTCTATTTTATCGATCCTTAACAATTGACTTTTTTCAGCTATGTGTTATCTTCCGAGCAAAATGAGTTGATAAAAGTGATTTTCTTTTAAAAAAAGGAGGATGATGAATTGAAAATATTTGTCAAAAAAGGAGTGCTTTCCGACACAAAAAGCCAAACAATTATTTTAACTTTGTTTGAAGATAGTAAAAAATTGACCGGAGCGGCGCTGGAGATTGATCAAAAAAGCAATGGATTAATAAGCGAGTTGATTAGCAATGGCGATTTTGAAGGCAAACCTTCTCAAATATCAGTAATCTACACCAGAGGTTCGCTCGCAGCAAAAAGAATAGCCCTTGTTGGCTTGGGGAAACATAGTGAATTTAATCTGGAGAAACTTCGCACTGCTTTCGCCTCCGTCATGCGGCATCTGCGGAATATGAATATCAAGGAAGCGGCAACTTCCATTAATTTAAATCTTATTCCCCGGAAAAAAGATCAAGTGGCACAGGCAGTAGCGGAAGGCTCTCTGTTGGGACTATATCAATATACGCCATTCAAAACTGTCAGCCGCGAAGATTTAAAAGAGATGGAAAAATTAAATATCATTGCTGACGAAAAAGATTTTTCCTTGATTGAATCCACGATAAAAAAAGCGCAGATAATAACGCAGGCGGTTTGTTTTGCGCGGGACCTTATTTCCGCTCCATCCAACGAAATGACACCTTCCATCATGGCGCAAAAAGCATGGGAAATCGCCCGCAAGAAAAATGTGTCCTGTCAAGTTCTGGATAAAGATAAAATGAAAGAAATGGGGATGAATGCTCTTCTTGCCGTCGCCTCCGGAAGCAACGAAGAGCCGAAATTTATTATTCTGGAATATGCGGGCGGCAAAAAAAGCGCGGCGCCGGTTGTGTTGGTGGGCAAAGGATTAACCTTCGATAGCGGTGGAATTTCTCTAAAGCCTGCGGATAAAATGGATGAAATGAAGACAGATATGTCCGGCGGAGCGGCGGTAATGGGAGTGATTATGGCGGCGGCGGATTTGCAGCTTCCACTGAATATCACCGCACTCATTCCCGCTACGGAAAATATGCCCAGCGGCACTGCCTGTAAACCGGGTGATATTATCAAATCATATTCTGGAAAAACCATCGAAGTTCTCAATACCGATGCCGAGGGCCGTTTAATTTTAGCCGATGCCCTTGCTTATGCGTCAGAGTTTAAACCGGCGATTGTTATTGACGTGGCGACTCTCACCGGCGCCTGCATTGTAGCGCTGGGGGAGGATGTAATCGGCATGCTGGGAACTGATGATAAACTGAAAAAAGAAATAGAAAAAGCCGCCCAAACTACCGGAGAACTTGTCTGGGAATTGCCCCTGTGGGAAAGATATCACGAACTTATCAAGAGCGATATCGCCGATTATAAAAACAGCGGTGGCCGGACTGCCGGCGCAATCACCGCTGCCGCATTTTTAAGTAAATTTGTTGGCGATTCGCCCTGGGTGCATCTGGATATTGCCGGCCCGGCCTGGATAAGTAAAGACAAAACTTATATTCCCAAAGGTGCATCGGGAGTAGCTGTTCGCTTGCTTGTCGAATTCCTGCGCAATCGTGTCCAAAAATAAATTATGCCGCTACTTCTGGAAATAAAAGATTTAAGGACAGCATTTGATACTGCTCAGGGAAGAATTAAGGCTGTGGACGGAGTTTCGTTGAAAATCAATTCCGGTGAAACTCTGGGAATTGTAGGCGAATCCGGCTGCGGAAAAACAATGCTTGCCCTTTCGATTATGCGGCTCCTCCCAACAAACGGCACAATCATTAATGGCGAAATATTATTTTCCGGCCGGGATTTATTAAAAACATCAGCCGAAGAAATGCGCGCCCTACGCGGCAGTGATATCTCCATGATTTTTCAGGAGCCGATGACTTCACTTAATCCTGTTTTTCGCGTCGGTGAACAAATTGCTGAAGCCATTCGACTGCATCAACATCTTCCGGCAAAACAAGCTTTGGCACTGGCCGTCGAGCAATTGGGCGAAGTTGGAATTTCCGATCCGCAAAAGCGGGCGAGGGATTATCCGCATAATCTCAGCGGCGGCATGCGCCAGCGGGTAATGATTGCCATGGCCATGTCTTGTCATCCCCAGCTTCTGCTAGCCGATGAACCCACAACAGCGCTGGATGTCACCATTCAGGCGCAAATTCTGGATTTAATTTCCGGCCTGAAGCAGAAAAATAAGATGGCGGTCGTTTTAATCACGCACGATTTGGGCGTGATTGCTCAAGCAGCCGAAAAGGTCGCTGTAATGTATGCGGGAAAAATAGTGGAAAGCTCGGCAGTGGAAGAGATATTTGCCAATCCTCTTCATCCCTATACTCAAGGCTTGCTGGAATCAATACCGGCAAGATGCGTTGATTCCAAGGGAAGAGAAGATTACCTCAAAACCATTCCGGGATCTGTTCCCAGTTTATATAATATTGCACCGGGCTGCCGTTTTTACGACCGGTGTTCCTATGCCGATAAAGAATGTGCTGGGAAGGAGCCGCCATTGGCGGAAATTCGGCCCGGCCATTTTGTTTCCTGCTGGAAATATAGCGCAAAGAAAAATAATTAGATTAGCGAGTGAATAATGCCCAACTCATTGGTGGAAATTCGAGAGCTGACAAAAAATTATACCTTAAGCAGCGGTTTGTTTAATCCTCAGAAGAGAATCATTTATGCCGTTAACAATATTGACTTGCAGATTTTTAAGGGTGAAACTTTGGGGTTGGTCGGCGAATCCGGTTGCGGAAAATCAACGCTGGCGCGCCTGATNACCAGATTGGAAAAGCCTTCATCAGGTTATATAACTTTTAAAGATNAAAATATTTTTTCGTATGATAAAGAAGAGTTGAAAGCCTATCGCCGTAATGTCCAGATNATTTTNCAGGATCCTTATTCTTCGCTGAATCCGAGAAAGTCGGCATTAAGCATAATCAAAGAACCGCTGACGATTCATTGCATAGGAGATAAGAAGACGCGCAGTAAAGCTGCGTTGGAAATCATGGCCAAAGTCGGTTTAAGTAGCCAGCAGGCTAATCGTTATTCGCATGAATTCAGCGGCGGGCAGAGACAACGCATTGGAATTGCGCGGGCGCTGGTGTTAAATCCGGAGTTAATCATTGCCGATGAGCCGGTTTCGTCTCTGGATGTTTCTATTCAGGCGCAAATACTGAATTTGCTCAAAGATTTAAAACATGATTATAATTTAACGTATCTGTTTATTTCCCATGATCTCAACGTTATTCGATACATTTCCGATCGTGTTGCCGTAATGTACTTGGGTAAGATTGTCGAACTCGCGTTAAACAGCGATATCTATAATCGTCCGCTTCATCCTTATACCCGCATGCTGCTCTCCGCAGTGCCGTCCTGCGATCCCCNAAAGAAAAAAAGAATGATGAANATAAAAGGAGAAGCCAGAGCCGAAAATGAGGAAGGCTGCTCTTTTCAAACCCGCTGTCCTTATAAAACGGAAATTTGCGCGAAGATAGAACCGCGGCTGGAAAAATTTGATGAACAAAGCTTTTGTGCCTGCCACGTGGCCGGATCAATCTAGCTGGTGTTGTAGTTATCATGCCGGAAGAAAAGATATATATAAAAAATGGTCTGCTGATAACCGAAGGATTATTGGGCAAATCTTCAGGAGAAAAAGGCGTTGTAATTTGCCATCCACATTCCTTGATGGGCGGTTCGATGTATAACAATGTTGTTGAAGCCCTGCAAAAAGCATTTGCTGCCGAAAATTATTCAACCTTAAGATTTAACTTTAGAGGTGTAGGCGCAAGTACCGGTGTGTATGAAGAGGGCGTGGGAGAAAAGGAAGATATTTATGTCGCTTGTGAATATCTGAAGAAACTTGGGTTGACAAAATTGTTTTTTGCGGGCTATTCGTTTGGCGCCTGGGTTGGTTCAAAAATTCTTGAAGAAAGCAATAATCCTTTTGCTGCCAGTATCTGTATTTCGCCACCTATTAATTATTTTTATTTCAACTGGGATAATTTAAACAATAAAATAAATTTATTTATCTGCGGGGACTGTGACCAGTTCTGTAGTTGGGATGTTTTAATTCAGAAAGCACAAAAGATAAATTCGCCGGTGGAAATAATTCGTGGCGCGGATCATTTTTACTTGGGGAAAGAAAAAGAACTTACTCGTATTTTACATAAACACATTATTTAATATAAAACAAAATAATTACGAAAAAAACTTGATTTTGATAAAAAACAGTGATATTAAAC
>Ga0031655_10002640_pt1 | contig 10238 bp, 18 predicted proteins | sample FrelakmetHBP12HB_FD_55187 | JGI IMG/M metagenome (GOLD analysis project Ga0031655, IMG submission 55187) | Freshwater lake sediment microbial communities from the University of Notre Dame, USA, for methane emissions studies -HBP12 HB | ecosystem: Environmental > Aquatic > Freshwater > Lake >... | reverse complement strand
TATCGTTTCAGATGTTAATTCATATTTCCTATCCATTGTGTACTCCTTATTACTTTCTAGGTTGTTGAGACTCAAATTGTCTATATATCCACATAGTTTCCTAATGTAAGAATCGCCGGTTTGATACCTTCATAAATCTGTAATGCCGGATAATTACTTCTTTAATGATCATAAAAGCTTCATAATTATAAAGCTAAATACATATTTCATCAAGTATTAATATATATAGACCCCATGAGTATATCCCAGTTACTTTAAAGAGGTGTGTTTATATCATAAGGATATTTGATACAAACTAAACTACGACCTTTCGAATCATACATCCCGGTGGTAACAACATAGTACGCGACTCAGTAATATATCGTACACAAGTATAAAGACCTGCATCTATAGCTGTAATTGTCATTTCAGGTCCACCCGAGTTAAGAGTAACAATATCACCAATTTCTAGATCGTTTGGTACGACTGGCTTACCAGTTACATAAGTAGCAGTATTTATTGAACCATCATTGCCAACTTGAAGTTTTCCATCTATATATGCATCATGTGCATGAGTAGTCCCGCCCACACGAGCCTGTTCGGTTATCCAGGAATTTCCCTCNACTTGGGCATTTTCAAACACCATAGCATCACCACCTACAATAGAAGATCCAGACACCTTAGCATGTCCACATACCCAGGCATATCCACATATTCGAGCAGACCCAAATACCTGAGCCTTTCCACTTACATGGGAATACATAGATACCCGAGCATTTTCATATATTCTAGCGTCTGCAAGAACCTTGGCATCTCTATATATACACGCATTATTAAATACCCAACACTCTCCACACTGAGATAAATTAGCTTCAGATTCTATAAAACCTCCAAGATCCCCTGTTTTAACACCATGAAACGATCTAAGTGCTCGAATCCTATAGAGAGTCCTACCATCTATTTCTATACGCTCATCTGTTAATTCATATTTATTCATTATTTACTCCATATTAATATTTTTTTAAACATTCTTTTTTAGAATGAACTGTCTGTAGTATGCCATCAACAAACCACATACAAATATAATATCCCTCGTAGTTATCCATAATTGTCATCTGAGGTCCACCAGATTTAAGAGTAACAATATCACCAATTTCTAGNCTACTGGGTATAGTCGGCTTATCATTTCCATAATTAATACTATTTATTGAAACATTTCCACTAACCTTATCATATCCAGACACCAGAGCAGCTCCATATACTCGAGCGATCCCACATACATAAGCATATTCAGATACCCAAGCATTGCCACTTACCCAAGCATTTCCAAATACTCGAGAATCTCCAGACACCTGGGCATCTCCATATACTCGAGCGTTTCCAAATATCCGAGCATTTCCAAATACCTGAGCATCTCCAAATACACTGGCGTTATCCTCTACCCAACAATCACCATCATGACTAAGATTCTTTTCAGATTCGATATAGCCACCAAGACTACCTTTCTTAATATTAGAAAATTTTCTAAGAGCTTTAATCCTATGGAGAATATGTCCCGTTATATCTATAGTTTTATTTGTGAATTCATACTTTTTATTCATTATTTAAATCTCCTTATTATATTTTACTTTTAAAGAGTTCTATTCATATCATAGAAATATTTACTATAAACTAAACTACACCATTTTGAATTAAACATGCCAGCGGAAGCTTTATAGTATGTAATTCAGTATCATACCATATGCTGGTATAATTATTCCCATCTATGGCAGTAATTGTCATCTGAGGTCCACCTGATTTAAGAGTAACAATATCACCAATTTCTAGACTACTAGCTAAATCCTGTTCGGCATCACATGCTCGCTTCTCGGCGTTCTTCTCAGCACATACCTTAAGTCTCTCCAGCATAGTCGAATCTTTATCTAATGTATCATGTATACTATCATCTCTTCTAGATAGACAAGTTCTTCCACATACTTGAGTATCCTTACTGATACGAGCAGTTCCTTGTACTTTAGCATTATTATATATCCTGGCATTACCATATACCTGGGCATCACCACTTACTCTAGCATCGTCATATATCCAGGCGTTACCGTACACTTTGGCATTACCGGATATCTTAGCAGTTCCATATATACACGCAAATTCACTGATCTCAGCATCTCCAAATATAAGAGCCTCATCATACACCTTAGCGGTTTCATATACCCCGGCATGCCCACAGATATGAGCAGACCCAAATACCTCAGCGTTGCTACCCACCCAAGCATTTCCATACACTTTGACATTACCATATACCTTAGTATCTCCAGACACTTTGGCGNCACTAGACACATGAGCATTTTCATATACCCAAGCATTATCATATACCCAACAATTTCCGTAAGGATTAAGATTTGCTTCATATGCAATACAACCACCAAGATCTCCAGCTTTAACATTTCCAAAATCTTTAAGTGCTCGGATCCTATAAAGTACTACAAAATTACCTATGTGAATCAATTCAGACGTCAATTCATATTTTTTATTCATTATTTAATCTCCTATTATATTTTAATGTGTTTTACTTNATCNGGTATTGATATTTTCTCTAAAGTAGTCGATATTAAATACTGNTTACTATCTTTTTCTATTCTGTTACTCCAAATTCCATGATCCAATTTAATATTTCCACACACACGAACATCTTTAGTTAACGAAGCATTTCCGTATATCTGGGCATATCCATATACTCGGGCACGCCCAGTTACCACAGCAGATCCGTATATCCGGGCGTATCCATATATATGAGCATATCCGTCCACATGAGCTTGTTCAAATACCCTGGCTGATCTATAGATCCAACTCTCACAGTCATGACTGAGATTCTTTTCTGATTCTATATAACCACCAAGATCCCCAGCTTCGACACCATAGAAATTTATAAGAGCTATGATCCTATATAGAGTATGACCATCTACTTCTATTGTATCATCAGTGAATTCATATTTTCTACTCATAAGTCTTCCGCCATAAGTCTTCCTCTGTAGTAGAGATTAATATTTTCTTTAACGTCGTTGAGATTATATATTGTCGACAGTCTATCTGTTGGGTCGTGTTCCAACAACCAGAGTCTAACTTAACTCCCCGGAGTACCTGAGCATTTCCACTTACACAAGCAGTTCCGTACACCTCAGCCCAGTCATTTATCCAACCATATCCACATATCATAGAATTGCCAAACACCTTAGCATGTCCATATACTTCAGCATTTCCATATACTCTGGCTTCTCCAAATATATGAGCGCATACAAATATTTGAGCACACTGATATACTCTAGCGTTTCCGAAGACTTGAGAATATCCTCTTACTCTAGCGTTTTCTGATATTCTGGCATTTTCATATACTCTAGCCACATCAAATACCCAACACCTACCAGCATGATCAAGATTATCTTCACTTTCTATAAATCCCCCAAGATCTCCAGACTCGACACCAAACCCGAAAGTCCTAAGTGCTTTGATTCTATGTAATACGCGGCGGTTTACCATAATCGTTTCATCAGTTAATTCATATTTCTTATTCATTAATTACTCCAGTAATAATTTTCTCATTGTAGTAGAAATCAGATATATTCGATTACCCACTCTTACTAGTCTATTCCAGATACCAGAGTTTACCTCAAAGTTTCCAGCTATTATTCGTTTAGTAAGGAACCGATGTGTTTGGTAGTATATATAAGCATCGCCACATACTCGAACGTTACCAAATATCCAGATATTTCTACAAATACAAGCATTTCCAGATATTCTAGCATTACCGCTTATAAAAACATTATCATATGCCCTGGCAGATTCACTGACCCAACAATCACCTGCCTGAATAATAGTATCTTCGGTATCTACAAATCCGCCAAGATCACCCGATTTAACATCTCCAAAATCTCTAAGTGCTCGGATTCTATAGAGAGTATTTCCGTCTACTTCTATTGTTTCCTGTGTTAGTTCATATTTCCTATTCATTAATTACCCCAGTAACATTTTCTTTAAAGTAGTAGATACAATATACCATTTCTCATTCATTCTCATCACATCATTCCAAATACCCTGATCTATTTTACAATTTCCAAATACCATAGCATCATTACATATCCAAGCATCGCCAGATATCCAAACATCTCCATATATTAGAACCTTTCCAGATACCCGGGCATTTCCCGATACCTTGGAATATCCCCCTATCTGAGCAGCTTCTGATATCCATGCATTCTCACTTACTCTGGCCTTAGTATGTACCCAACCATCTCCAGACACCCTGGCGTTATCATAAACCCAAGCTGTATCGGCATGACTAAGGTTGCTTCTATATTCGATAAATCCTCCAAGATCACCGGGCCTGACGTCTCCAAAATCTCTAAGTGATCGGATTCTATGAAGAATACTGCCGTTTACTTCTATTGTTTCATCGGTTAATTCATATTTCTTATTCTTATATGTCATATGGATTAATCCGTAATAATGCTTTCTCTAAAGTAGTTGAGATCAAGCAATATCCATTTCTAACCTTTATTGTTTTATTCCATATACCATGATCTAATTCAGTCTTCCCATATACCCTGGCACAGTTACATATCCAAGCATCTCCAGATACTCTGGCATCCCCAGACATAGTAGCATTACCGTATATCTGAGCGTTTCCAAATACCTGAGCACGTTCAAATACCCAAGCATTCCCATATACTTGAGCATTCCCGGATATCCGAGCACTTCCACATATCCAAGCATTATCATATGCTTTAGCATTTTCTGATACCCAACACTCGCCTTCATGACTAAGATTACTTTCGGATTCTATCCAACCCCCAAGATCACCGGGCCTAACAACTTCACAACCCTTGGCTTGAATCTTGGCGTGAATCCTGTATTTAACATTTACAAAACATTTAGTTGCTCGTATCCTATAAAGGATATGATTATCTATAGTAATTGATTCATCAGTACATTCATATTTTTCTATCATTTACTGCCCCACATATACTGTTCTTAGAGTTGTTGAAACTAGATACCATTTATTATCTATGCTGATTGTCTTATTCCACATACCAGAACATAGTTCTTGATTTCCAAATATTAAAGAACCTTCATATATCCAAACAGTTCCATATATATGAGCAGTTCCAGATATCCACGCCCTTCCAGATATTCGAGCACTTCCAAATACTTTGGACTCTCCACCCACTCGAGCATTCCCAAATACCCTGGCAGCTTCACTTACTCCTGCATTATCTCTTACCCAAGCATTTTCATATACTCCACCATTTCCATATACCCAAGCATTACCTTCATGACTAAGATTATCTTCAGATTCTATAAACCACCAAGATCACCAGCTTTAACATTTCCAAAAGATCGAAGCGCTTTGATCCTAGATAATACTTGGTGGCCTATAATTATTTTTCCAGATGTTAATTTATATTTTTTATTCATCCAATCCAATACCCACCAATACTTTCTTTAAAGTAATTGAGATCAGATAATGTTTACCATCTATCTTTACTCGTTTATTCCATATACCATAATCTAAGTTAACATCAACAGATACCCAAGCCCGTCCATATATTCCGGCATCTCCACAGATCTCAGCATTTCCAGCTACCAGAACAGCACCACTTACCCAAGCATTTCCATATACTTTTGCAAATCCAGAGATATTAGTAGTTTGGGCCACCAGAGTATCTCCAAACACTTCAGCATTTCCACATATTCCGGAATGTCCATATATCTTAGCGGCCCCATATACCCAAGCATTTTCATATACTCTGGCACTATCCCTTACCCAAGCATTTTCATATACTTTTGCATTATCATATACCCAACAGTTACCGCCATGACCAAGATTCTTTTCAGATTCTATATAACCACCAAGATCCCCAGCTTTAACATTCCCAAAACTTCTGAGTGCTTTAATCCTATGGAGAGTATGATTATGTATAGTAATTGATTCCTGTAGTAATTCATATTTATCATTCATTTAGACTCCTGCAAACACTTTCTCTAAAGTAGTTGAGACCAAGTAATTTTCACCATCTATAGTTATTGAGTTATTCCATATACCGGAATCCAGTTTAGTATTTCCATAGACATTAACATTTCCATATACCCAAGCATTTCCTAATATTTGAACTTTTCCCCACATGTATACATTTCCTCCCACTCGAGCAGATTCAGATATTCTAGCTTTTTCAAATACATTAGCATTTCCGAATACTTGAGCATTTCCGAATACTTGAGCATTATCTGACACCCAAGCATTATCATATACCATTGCGGCCCCAGATACCCAACAATTACCTTCATAACTAAGATTGCTTATAGATTCTATATAACCACCAAGCTCTCCGGCTTTAACATTCCCAAAAGATCTAAGCGCTCGGATTCTATATAATATCTTAGAGTTTATAACTATCGTTTCAGATGTTAAGTCATATTTATTATTCATTTAGACTCCTACAAACACTTTCTCTAAAGTAGTTGAGACTAAGTAATATTTATGTCCAACCTTTATTAGTCTATTCCATATACCACGATCTAGTATAGTATATCTATATACCCAAACATTACCAAATACACAAGCATTTCCTGATATTCGAGCTTTTTCGAATATATAAGATTTTCCACTTATTTGAGCNTCTCCAGATATTCTAGCATGATCGTATACTCGAGCNTTTCCAAATATCCGAGCATCTTCAGATATTCTAGCATCTCCATATATCATAGCATCGTCAAATACCACGGCGGATTCCGATACCCAACAATTAAATTCATAACTAAGATTGTTTATAGATTCTATATAACCACCAAGATCACCAGATTTAACATCTCCGAAACTTCTAAGTGCTTTAATCCTATATAATATCTTATGGTTTACAACTATCGTTTCAGATGTTAATTCATACTTATTAATATTCACGCCTTACTCCAATACTTCTTACTCAACATTCAGGACTCCCAATAATACTTTTCTTAGAGTAGTTGAGATTAAATAATATATACCATCTATCTTTATTGTTTTATTCCAGATACCATGATCTAATTTAATACCTTTAGCTATCCATGCTTTTCCATATATCCCAACATCCCCAGATACCCAAGCATCGCCAGATATCCAAACATCTCCAGATACCCAAGCATATCCTGATATTTGGGCAGTTTCAAACACCTCAGTATTTCCTGATATCCGAGCATATTCACTTACCCGAGAATCTCCAAATACCATGGCAAATTCATCTATTCTAGAATGTCCACTTACATGGGCGTCTTCAAATACATTAGCATTATCATATATTTGAGAATCTCCAAATACCCTGGCAGCATCGCTTATCCTAGCATTTCCCCATACCTGAGCATTTTCATATACCTTGGCATCGTCACCAATCCAAGCATTACATGCGTGCCAAAGATTATCTTCAGACTCTACAAATCCACCAAAATCTCCTGATTCTACAACCTCACCAATATCTCTGAGTGCTCTAATCCTATGAAGAGTATGATTATCTATAGTAATTGTTTCCTGGGTTAATTCATATTTTATATCCATTATCTTTACCTCAATAGTATTTTCTGTAGAGTAGTAGATATTATAATATATGAATGATTAGGTGTCTTTAGCCGTTTAATCCAAATACCACGATCTAATTTAATATTTGTAACCATCACGATATCTACACACACACACGCATCTCCAGATACTGCAACGATTCCACTTATATGAGCATCCCCATATATCTTAGCATTGCCGCTTATCTTAGCATCTGTACCAACGGACGCGTCTCCATATATCTCAGCTGTGTCTAATATCTCAGCATTTCCAGATATCCAGGCAGTTTCACTCACTCTGGCAGCTCCAAATACTTGAGCATGACCAAATACACGAGCATGTTCACATATCCAGGCATTTCCAAATACACAACCAGTATCACCTACCCAACACTCACCTTCATGATCAAGATTGCTTTCAGATTCTATAAATCCACCGAGCTCACCACGCCCAACATTAGCGAAACTTCTAAGTGCTCTAATCCTATGAAGAGTATGATTATCTATAGTAATTGTTTCCTGGGTTAATTCATATTTTATATCCATTATCTTTACCTCAATAGTATTTTCTGTAATGTAACTGAAACCAGATAAGGTCTATTCTCTATCCATAATGCTCTATTCCAAATACCTGACGTTATATTAACATCTCCAAATACATTAGTATTCCCGCATACGATAGCATCTCCAGATATTTTGGCATGATCAAATACCCAAGCTACTCCAAATACTTTAGCATTATCACCTATTCTAGCAGTTTCACTTACTCTGGAAGCTCCAAATACTTGAGCATTTCCAAATACCTGAGCGTCACCATATATCCAAGCATTTCCAAATACTCTAGCGTTTTCACTTACCCAACATGTACCAACATGACTGATAGTATTAATTGCTTCTACAAAACCTCCAAGATCCCCAGCTTTAACATTAAAGAAATCACTAAGTGCTCGGATTCTATAAAGTACTTGATTATTTATAATAATCAATTCGTGCGTTAATTCATATTTTCTTAACATTACTTATACCCCATTAGTACTTTATTTAATGTAGTTGAAACCAGATATGGTTTACGCCCCATTGTCAGGAGTCTGTTCCAAATACCTGACGTTATATTAACATCTCCGTCCAACCAAACATTTGATGCGAAATGAAGCGGATCGCCAAGTGGATCGCCAATCCAAGTATCTCCTGACACTCGAACATCTCCACCAATCCAGGCATCTCCTACTCTAGCATCTCCGTATACTCTGGCATGACCAAATACCCGAGCAAATCTATATACCTGAGCATTTTCATATATCATGGCAGATCCATATACCCTGGCTCCACCATATACCCTAGCGTTTTCATACACTATAGCATTATCATATACCCAACAAGTTCCAGCAGTAAATGATAGATTGTCTTCAGATTCTATATAGCCCCCAAGATCACCAGCTTTAACATTAAAGAAATCTCTAATAGCTCTAATCCTATATAAAGTATGTCCATCTACTTCTATTGTTTCTTGACTTAATTCATATTTATTATTCATCAGATTATCCTATTAGTATCTTTTGTAATGTAGTTGAGACTAAGTAATATCTACCATCGATTTTTATTGTTTCATTCCAAATACCGGAATTGATTTCCATGTTTCCAGCAATTATTTGCTTAGGCATGGATCGATGCGATATGCCGTATATATAAGCATCACCACCCACACGAACATTACCAAACATCCAGATACCCCCAAAGATGCAAGCATTTCCAGACACCCTAGAATTACCACTTATAGAAACATTATCATATACTCTGGCAGATTCACTGACCCAACAATCACCACCATTAATAATAGTATCCTCAGTATCTACAAATCCNCCAAGATCACCAGACCTGACGTCACTAAAATCTCTAAGTGCTTGGATTCTATAGAGTTTATGCTTACCTACTTTTATAACCTCAGACGTTAATTTATATTTCTTTTTCATTAAGTTACTTCCACCCCTATATCTTTTGTAACATTGTAGAAATCAGATAATGTCTATAACTAATTTGTATCTCTCTATTCCATATACCATGATCTAATTCAGATTTTCTACATAGATAAATATTTCCAAACACCCGGGCAGTTCCAAATATATGAGCCAAACCATGTATATAAGTCTCTCCAAACACTTCAGCATCTCCATATACCCAAGCGTTTCCACATATTGCAGCATTTCCATATACCCTAGCATTTCCATATACTCTGGCATTATCTCTTACCAAAGCATTTCCATATACTTTTGCATTATCTGACACCCAAGAGGTATTACAATGACTAAGATTGGCTTCAGATTCTATAAATCCACCGAGCTCACCCGCTTTAACATTAGCGAAAGCTTTAAGAGCTCTAATCCTATAGATCGTATGTCCACACACGCATATCGTCTCATCAGTTAATTCATATTTCTTCTTCATTAAATTACTCCACTAATATCTTTTCTAAAGTAGTTGAGATTATATACATATACTGCTTATTATTTATTTGTACTAATTGATTCCATACACCATGATCTAATTTCATATTCCCAAGTATCTCGACTTCTCCATATGCCCAAGTGTTTCCACATATATGAGCATTTCCAGATATCCAAGCATCTCCATGCACTTGAGCACTATCAAATACCAGAGCACTATCAAATACATTAGCATAACCG
>Ga0031655_10002630_pt1 | contig 10270 bp, 10 predicted proteins | sample FrelakmetHBP12HB_FD_55187 | JGI IMG/M metagenome (GOLD analysis project Ga0031655, IMG submission 55187) | Freshwater lake sediment microbial communities from the University of Notre Dame, USA, for methane emissions studies -HBP12 HB | ecosystem: Environmental > Aquatic > Freshwater > Lake >... | reverse complement strand
TACCATATGTTAAGTTAGAGTTCAGCCATTTTCTATTTCTCAATTCAGGTATGCCTCTGGCGCTGGAGGACGGTAATTCAATGAACTGCGTGGCCTGAACGTGTTGTACTCCATGCGCCATTTCTCAATTAAGGTTTTCGCTTCTTTCAAAGTATAGAAGATAGAAAATGCAACCTTTCAATCGAAATCAATAAAACATTTTGCCTGATGGACTCTAACCCTACATTTCCAGAAAATATTTTGCGTCAGATCAGGTGACCTTTAATGGCGGCAAACGGTTCTCTTGTTCTGCCGGTGGTCGTGTCACAATTTGCTGAACCTTTCTGCAATCAGCGCCATGTGATAAGAGGCTCATTGCGCTTTGGTATTCGATAATAGCTGTGTTTGGGATATCCCAGCATCACTGCCCCAAAACATTTATGGCCTGCAGGCAAATCCAATACTTTGATAATCGGTTCATGCAGACCGGCGAATGCTGTGAAATAACCAGCCCAGCATGTTCCTAATCCTTTGGCATAGGCATAGAGTTCCAGATATGTGAGCGCAATTGCACAATCCGCTGCGGGAAAAGAAAGATCGGTAGGGCTATGAACAACAATTAAGTGTGGCGCTCCTCGCATAATGCGATCTATGCCATTGTCCCAAGCATTTACAATGCGGCTGAAACGCCGGACATTTGCTTCGTCCGTCATAACTGGAAGCATAATTCTCATGAAATCAACGACCATCTCAGCCAACTTGTAAACATCTTCGGGCTTTTGAAAAACAGTCCAATGCACTTGTTGCTTGTTACTTCCGGTGGGAGCATATCGTGCTGTATAGATTAACTCCGTCAGAAGTTTGTGGGAGACGACCTTTCCTTTATACTGGCGGATAGAACGTCGTGCTTGAAGAAGTTGCTTCACTGTGTTGGCTTCAAGAATAAGGTTTTTTTGAATTGGCGGACAGACATCAAGGGGCATTGTGGATAGCGTTAGTGCCCCATGAGGGCACACCGCCACGCAGTGTCCGCAGTTAATGCAAAATTCTTCGCCATTTTCTAATAAAGATGGGAAAGATTTCTTGTCAAGCTGAACAATTATTTGTGCCGGACATTCCGTCGCACAGATGCCGTCCCGTTTACATTTTTTTTGATCAATGTTAAAAAGCGACATAGCAACTTCCTTTTCATCAAGAGTTTTGGATGCATTAGGCGCAATGCGCTAGTCAGGCAATTGATAAAACATTAACATAAGTATTGCAATGACTTTTTATGATTCGCTGTTGTGAAATTTTGTAAGTGCAGTATTACTTACTTCCTGTTATCCGCAAATCTCCAAGCCCAATAAAATGCAAGATTTCTATTGGTTATAACTAATGTTATTCCCCCGATAATTATGATATGATTATCTTAAATGTGACTGGCTGGAGTCAAAGGGTTTTTCTCTTCAGATTCAGATGATGTGGAGGCCTGCCATTGCATATTAATTACATGGAAAAATTCAAAGCAAGCTGGTCCACCTTGGGAAAGAGGCTGTTGCCATCGTATGTGTGGACGAGCGATTCCCTGACGTTCTGGCGGGAGCGCATCTTCTTTTTCATCTGTTTCATCGCTGTCGTGCTCGGCCCCATCGTTTTGGTCCCTTCGCTCCTGCTGTCCTATAAAGAAGGACTCTGGATAGTCATCCTTGTCGATTTATTGGCCTATACGGCCGTTGTTATCATTCCGATCGCCCGGAATTTGTCTTTTGTCGTGCGCGTACTGGTCATCTTTTCCATCCTCTATGCTATCGGCTTCTGCATCTTATTTATTCTAGGGCCGTTCGGGTCATGGTATATCTGGCCGTTCTGCGCTTCGGTTCTGATCAGCATCTTCATTGGCCTTAGCGCTGCGATCTGGACATTGGTCTTCAATGCGATTTGTCCTGTTGTTGGGGGGAATTTTCGTTGCCTACGGCAACCCGGCGTGGCTATTACACATAGACAATGCCCTGGAGAAATGGCTGGTCATGTCGATTAACTTTCTCCTCCTCAACACCGGTGTCTCCATTACTGCGGCTTTCATGTTGAACAGCCTGAAAACAGCCCTCTTCAACGAGCAGAAAACCAGTAAGAACCTGCAGGAGAGCGAGGAGAAATACCGAACCCTTCTTGAAGATATTCAAGAAGGTTATTTTGAAGATGATCTTGCTGGTAACTTTATCTTTTTCAACGATACCCTTTGCCGGATCATGGGCTATCCTAGGAAAGAATTGATGGGTATGAATAACCGGCAGTATATGGACAAAGGGGAGTTAAAAAAAGTTTTTCAAGTGTATAATAAAGTTTACACAACAGAAGAACCCAACAAGGGATTCGGCTGGCAGATTAAAAGAAAAGACGGTGTTAAAAGATATATTGAAGGATCTGTGTCGCTACTAAAAGATTCATCAGGTAAACCAATAGGATTTAGAGGAATTGCACACGATATCACCGAGCGCAAGAAAGCAGAGGACGCACTAAAGGAAAGCGAAAACAAATATCGCCTGTTAGCCGATAATATCCATGACGTCATTTTCGTTATGGATATGAATTATAACTACACCTATATAAGCCCTTCTGTAAAAATCCTGAGGGGATATGAACCGGAAGAGGCTTTGAAACATACACCTGCTGAGACATTGACGCCCTCCTCCGTGGATTTGGCCCTAAGGACCCTATCTGAGATCATGGAGATGGAAAAATCCAAACATAAAGATATTAACATATCTCGAACACTTCAGTTGGAAATGAGTCGAAAAGACGGGACCACCTTTTGGGTAGAGACGACGGCTTCCCTTATCAGAGATGAAAATCAACGGCCAGTTGGCATTTATGGGCGTAACACGTGATATCAACGAACGTAAAATGGCGGAGGAGAAACTTCACCAAACTCTTGAAAGCCTCAAGAAAGCGGTGTGCACAACTATTCAGGTCTTGGTGTCCGCTTTGGAGGCCAGAGATCCCTATACAGCTGGCCACCAGTCCCGGTCGGCAAATCTAGCCTGTGCCATCGCTGCAGAGATGGGATTATCTCAGAATAAAATAGACGGAATCCGCATGGCAGGTATCATCCATGACATTGGAAAATTATCCATACCTGCAGAGATATTGTCCAAACCTACTGAGTTGATAGACATTGAATTTTCCCTGATTAAAGAACACTCTCTGACTGGATACGAGATGCTGAAGAATGTGGAATCTCCTTGGCCACTGGCGGAGATAATTTACCAACACCATGAACGGGTGGATGGCTCAGGATATCCAAGAAACCTGAAAGGGGATGAAATTCTCATGGAGTCACGGATTCTGGCTGTCGCCGACGTCGTGGAGGCCATGGCTTCCCATCGTCCCTACCGGCCGTCCTTTGGTATTGAAGCAGCCCTTNAAGAGATAGAGAAAAATAAGGGCATTCTTTATGACCATGCTATCGTCGATGCCTGCCTGAGATTATTTCGGGAGATAGGGGTACCGGCTTACATAAGATAGATAAACCCATTCCTCAGAAAAACATATTTCAAATGTTAGTCCCAAATTCTGACAACTGCCCTCTACTGAAACTTTTTAGGCGAATGCACTAGTATATTTAAGAAAACATACATTATCTTCAATTACCCTTGCCCTATAGAGGGGGACTCATTATATTGCAATAAGAGGTGAGATTATGAAAAATAGATATTCGCCCATTTTGGTAATTATCTTGGTGTTTGGATTTATATGGGTATTTTTACTTGCGACTGTTATGACTGAGCAAAAGAAAGGAGAGAAGATTATGGATAAAAAAACAATGGTGGAAGAGGCTAAGAAAAAGATGACTCCACTTCAGTGCGATATAGCTTTTGGAAATGCTACGGAAGCTCCTTTCAAAAACGATTACTGGGACAACCATCGAGAAGGGATCTATGTGGATATTGTATCGGGTGAAGCACTTTTCAGCTCTTCGGACAAGTTTGATTCCGGTTCCGGATGGCCCAGTTTTACCCGGCCCATCGAAAAAAAAGTTGTGTTGGAAAAGGTGGACAATAGTAATTTTATGAAGCGGATAGAAGTACGAAGCTCAAAAGCGGATATTCACCTGGGGCATGTTTTTAACGACGGTCCGGCTCCAACCGGTAAGACGTACTGCATCAACTCCGCATCATTAAAATTCATACCGAAGGAAAGAATGGCGGAATCGGGGTATGGAGAGTACTTATATTTATTCGCCGATAAATCAGCCCAGAATCCGGAAACGGCGATCTTTGCCGCTGGTTGTTTCTGGGGGGTGGAAGAGTATTTCAGTCGGGTAAAAGGGGTAATAAAAAGTGAGTCCGGATATACCGGAGGAACTAAGCAAAACCCCACTTACGAAGAAGTCTGCACCGGTAAAACAGGACATGCCGAATCTGTTCGGGTCATTTTTGACCCCAAGGTGGTAAGTTACGAGAGGCTTCTGCAGCATTTTTGGGAAATACACGATCCTACGAGTCTAAATAAACAGGGCAATGATACAGGCAGTCTATATCGATCCGCAATATTTTACACTAATCCCAACCAGGGAACGGCAGCAAAGGCTTCATTGGAGAAATTGGCAAAATCAGGTAAGTATTCTAAAAAAATAGTCACGGAGATTCTACCGGCAAAGGAATTTTATCTGGCGGAAGAATACCACCAAGGCTATTTGAAGAAGAACCCTCATGGTTACTGTCATATCGATCTGAGAAAAGCAGCCAATAAATGATTCTCAAAAGAGTGGTTTATTTTTATCCAGTCCGGAGAAGGCTGTAGAAAAAAAGTGTCAGTATTTTTGAGAAAAGATTGCTCCTAATATTTACTATTTTTCAGCGTTGTGAATTACGATTTGAAAGGTGTAATATAATATTATGCTTTTAAATAATATTTTTTATTATAAATTTAATGATAATTCTATTCTAAAGAAGAATTCCCTATTTTTCTCCATAAATCATTGTTCCCACCCAGTCTCTATATACAGGCTCTTTATTATTCTTGATAAAAGCTCCCAATTTTTCAATACCTTTATTGAACTCANTTTCAGACAAAAGATAAAAGGTTGAAACAAACTTGTTTTTTACTTTCTCCANATATTTCAAGTCTATTGNGATTTTGCTTATAATCAACTCTTCATGTTTNATATTNTTAAATCCTGCAGTTTTAAATAAAAAATCCAATTCTGATATCTCTGGAAATCTTTTTTTATCCAGTTCAATGAGAGAAGGGAAAAATTCTTTAATAACAGGATGCAATCGTTCTATTTGATCATGGCTTGATGTCAAAAAGANAAGCGANCCGTCGCGTAAGATACGAAAACATTCCGCAATTAAGGCCATCCTGTTTTTAATATGATGAATGACGTAGGCTCCAATTACAACATCAAAAGAATGGTCATTAAATGGCAAATCATAATCAGCGTCTACACATAAACCTTGTAATGCTTTAGTCTTTGCTTTTTTAAGCATCTGAAAAGATTTATCAATACCAGTAATATCTACTTTTACACATTTTAATAATTGAGTAGATAAATTCCCAGTTCCACAACCAAGATCTAGGATCTTCATTCCCTTTTCCAACTTTCCGAATCTAATTAGTTGTCGTATTTCAGAATATGCATAAGAACGGTAGTTGTCATAGGTTTTTGATATATTGGAATAATCGATTTTCATACAAATATTTATGAGATAATCTCTATAAATTATATTCTTCTTAACCTGCCCCCGATATTTGTAACACATGTTAAGTTAAAGTTCAGAAAATATTGTTCATTACTAATTGAAATGTAGTGTGAACTGGGGAAACACAAAAACAACATTACAGGAAGAAGTGCTTGCTGAGTTCATCTACGACTGTTCAGTAAACGTTTATCACCATCTTAAGGGTTTTACTTTTTCATCATCATATCAAATCCTGTTCTGTCTTGGTAACNTTCTGGTTTTTTCTGACATATATATTTCTTTACGGCGAATTTCCTCAACAACCTCATCAAGCGTATGATTTTCTAATTCTATATCGTCTTTACAGGGGTAATCAAGGATTTGGTTAGCTCTTAACATTAATATATCTAAGGACTCTTTTTCTCCTCTAATCTGATAGAAAGCTTCTGAAATAATTAATTCTGCAGCTTCTCTCAACGGAATTCTTTTTTTATCTATCTCATTTTCAACTATCTTAATTAAATATTCAATAAAGTTTTTATAATCACTTTCCAACGCTTTTTCTATATAATCAATCATAGATATACCCTCACATTGTTNCTTAAAGATTTTTTAATGTATGCCACTGAATTTCCTTGCCCTGATGAGTTGAATATNAGCATAGCACTATTCATTTTTTTAAAAGAGTAAAATATGAAGCCTCATTGATAACCGATTGAAGTCTTGCACNTTCGATGATTTTGTCGATTTGCTGACTTCATGAGGAACATGGTTTTTTTGCTTAGACCACCCCATGCTACTTTTCACTCTGGATTCTTTGGATAGCACTATCCAAGTCAACTGACATGGAACCCGCAATCTTCTTTTCAATGGCGTAGGTATTACTTTCTCTCTGCCGGATCAGGTTTTTTATCTTTTTGGTAGTGCCATAGCGTTGAATGAGATCTTCCACTCGTTCCGAAATGCTTACGATCTTGTCGTGCATCACTCTCTTATCGGCGTAGTTTATTATTTCTCGCTCCTCCAATTTTTCTTGTGGACTAAAATCAAGAAGGATTACATGCTGCTTAACAATTTCGCCGACGCGAGTGAATCCTAACTCTCGCAAAAGCTCTCCGCCGGATTGATCATGCGGTTCTCTTGTTTCCAGCGATTTCGTCTTGGTTATGTCATGAAGAAGTGCCGCCGCTATAACCAGGTCCCTGTTTATGGACACACCGTTTTTGAGATTGTCTGTTATCACTAGGGATACACGCATCACTTGTCGAGAATGGGCAATGATGTTTGGCAACATGCAATATTTTGCCATAAGTTCATCGCATTCCTCTTGTGAAGGGATTCTATCTGTAGAAGACATAGGGAATATTTACCAAATAACAGGTTTACCTGTACCAAGTACTTGTACCACAAGTTAAGTTAAAGTTCCGCATTTTTTTGATTATTACCGATTGAAATGTTGTATGAATTGGGAAAATTAGAAAAACAACATTACCGGAAATAAGCACCTTTTCAAGAGCATTAATATTTGCCATGGCCTGGATATGGGAAGAACATGGGGACTTTTTTCCTGTATTCCACATAGGATGTGCCAATACGTTTTTCCAGTTCCGGCTCTTCAATCATCTTGAATTCAAAAAAAGCAATCACCATAAACAGTGGCGTGTATATGATGACTAGCGAGAACGATTGAAGCATAAAGCCTATGCCGAAAAGTATAAGAAATAGACCGGAGAGCATGGGATTTCTCGAATAGGCATAAGGACCGGTGTCGACAAGCTTTGGTGGCGGGCTGAGGGGCATTGGTGTTCCTCTTGATTTGAAAAATGTCAACACAGACCATAGCCAAAGCCAAATTCCGGCTGCAAGTAGGGATATGGACAGAACAAGATTTGCCGGCGATGGTGGCCATGTGTTTAAGCTCAGTAGTTTGTCGGATACAAGTGCAAGAAAGATGATGAAAAGAACCGCGCCGGAAAATAACAGACCACATAGAACGCTCAAGAGGCCATGATGTTTTTCCCTCATGGTTGCTTTCCGGTAGATAAAGTCGATAATGCNGTCACGCAAACGCGCCATTAATCTCCCTCTCAACAAGGATACTTTCATTTGNTAAGAAATCACTTCTGTGAAGTAAAAGTTTACAATGGACAGCCATGTGTATCAAAGAAATGATTACCACAAGGTGTAACACTTAACCAGTATTTTAAAGAAAACATACATTATGGAAATAATTTTTTATCTTTAAGAAAATATTGCATCTAACACCTTCAATTACTCAGATCTGTTAGTTATTAATTCTCACATTCAACTAAGTTCAATTACAGAATAAAGTCTCTTGACTTTTTAAAATAACGCCGTTATCTTAACATCGTTATTTTAATATTAGGAGACTATGATGCCTAAAACACCTATGACAAAAGAAGAAGTGGAGAGTACTCGAGGAAGGATTTTAGACACAGCTCTTGATATAATTATTAAGGAAGGATTCCATAATCTCAGTGTACGTAAAATAGCATCACGATTAAATGTCACTGCTACGACAATTTATAATTACTATACCAATAAAGATGAAATCAATCTGATGATCCGGATTAGAGGATTCGAGAAGCTACATGATATGCTGAGTAGGCGCGCAGCTCCATTTAACAATATTGAAGACAGGATCAAAGCCATGATTCGCGCTTATATTGAATTCGGTCTGACCAATTCCAGCTACTATGATATAATGTTCAACCTGCACACACCAAAATATCTGGACTACGTGGGCACAGATATAGAACCCCTTGCTTATACGGAAAAACAAAATGCTTTAAAATGTCTTTCGCTTTTTATAGAGCCTATCAGCGCATACATCCCTGCCAAGGGAAAGAGAAAGGATCATTTTATTTTATTTCAGATTGTTAAATGGTGGTCTGATATGCATGGCGTTATCACGCTTTGCAACAGTCGTTTATTCCATGAAGTACTGGATGACGTAGATTCCTTCATCAAGGAACGAACTTCAGACATGATTGAAAATATAATCAAACTTAAAGAAAGTTTCGACGAAGGAGAAAAGCTTTTTAAAAAAAATATATAACTATTATTGGGGGTAAACCATGCACAAAGTCCTGCCCGATACTCAAAAAAGTATTACCAACACGCTGGCCAATCTGTTTTTTAGATTCTTTGCTTTAAACTTCAACAAGCGTCCGTCATTAAATAAATACCTGAAATGCGATGAAGGCTGGCTCAATTTTACCTTCGGCATAAAGACTGAAAACGGCAGCGTCCAACAGGCTCTGCGTTTTGAAAACGGAAAGGTCAGCGTACTGACTAACATTCCAGAAAAGATGGACTCTCAACTTATTTTCGTGGATGAAAACGCGGTCAAAGAAGCGGCCACACAACCTCCTAACAGATTGATGCTGGCCTTGATGGAAAACAGAATGGTCACCATCGGCAACCTCGGTTATCTTCAATTAATCAATTTTTATCTTTCGCTTCTGTTAAAACATATCCAGATTGCCAAGCTGAAAAAAGAAACAAAAATGGAGAACCGAAAATATGACATGGAAAAAGCAGCGAAAAACAGCATTGAATCCAGAAAGCCGCGGCAACTCCAGGCTGAATCTGTTGACCCGGGTGTTAAGTTTTTAACCGACCCCTATCTGGCGGAATATTCCCTGAATGACTTTCCGAGATTAAAGGATTTTCTGGACATTCATTTGAAAACAAGAGCGGCAATATGTCATGAGCGGGCGGAGCTGTTGACCAGATGGTACAAAGAAAACGGATTTGAAACCGATAAAAACGGCAAGCCTCTTGTTGCCGAACTCCGTCAGGCACAAGCTTTCAAATATCTGATGGAAAACAAAAAAACCATTATTAGAAAAAACGATCTTATCGCCGGAACAAATACTACAAAAGAAATAGGCGTCATCATCTATCCCGATGCGCACGGCACTATGATGTGGGGAGAGCTGNTTACCGCGCCCTACAGGCCGCTCAATCCCTATGATGTAACTGATGAAACCATCGAGGTTCTTCATAACAAGGTTTTTCCTTTCTGGCTGGGGCGCAATTTTCGTGAATGGGTGAGAGACAACAGAGGCTATCCCCTCTGCCAAAAACTTGATGAGCGCTTTGCCGCCTGCTTCTTATGGAAAACCGTTGCCTTGTCTCACACTATTATAAATTATCCGGAAATATTAAAGCTGGGCACAAACGGCATCATCGCCAAGATAGACAAGGAATTAAGCGAAACTTCCGAATCTGACCGACAAAAACACGATACGCTCCAGGCAATGAAAATAAGCCTTGAGGGGATCAATGTCTACGCGAAAAATCTCTCAGTTGAAGCAAATAGACTCGCTCATCTGGAAACGGAGCCTGTGAGAAAAAATGAGTTGCTTCATCTTGCTGATATTTGTCAAAGCGTTCCATCCAATCCCTGTGTCACTCTCGACGAAGCCGTAAATGCTATGTGGATAATGTGGATAGGTGTGCACATGGAAAACACAAACGCCGGATTCTCGCTGGGAAGGCTGGATCAGTGGCTCCAACCCTATTTTACAGCCGGCTTGGAAAAACTGACAACTAAAAAGGAGCAACAGGAATATATAAAGCACGCCATTGAGCTTATC
>Ga0031655_10002623_pt1 | contig 10296 bp, 10 predicted proteins | sample FrelakmetHBP12HB_FD_55187 | JGI IMG/M metagenome (GOLD analysis project Ga0031655, IMG submission 55187) | Freshwater lake sediment microbial communities from the University of Notre Dame, USA, for methane emissions studies -HBP12 HB | ecosystem: Environmental > Aquatic > Freshwater > Lake >... | reverse complement strand
CCTGTCTGTGATATATTACTCTCATCCTGACGTTGAGCATAAAATTATGCTTGAAAATAATGAAAAAGACCATTAATGTCTGATTTCAGCTGATTCTGACGATACACCCCATATTTCCTGTTCAGGGTCTGCTACAAATGGAGAATACTAAAAGTTCCGAAGAGCAAAACCCGGGACTGAACAGGTCGGGGTTTTACCTGATATTTCTCAAAAAAAATGATTTTTTTAACGACATGCTCTGGTAGAGTGGTAGCTCATTCGCACGAAAAAAATCCGGATATGGTTACCTGCTTATTTTTGACAGTGAGCTTATTTTTCTGAGCTCTTCAATACAATACTGGTCAATGGAATCAAGAAGCGCTTTTTTTGCCTTTTTAACCTGCATCTCGTCAGGAGAGAAGAAATCATCGGCTATATAATTGAGGGTGGTTATATAGTAGTGTAACTGCGGAAACTCCTTTTCAAATTCCGCAATACAATTGAACGCGTCTACCTTTTCCCGGTTGAGGAGATTAAAAGCGACATCAAAAAGGTATACCACCGGGGCCGGCATGCCCTTTGAGGTTGCCAATTTCCTGAAACTGTGATAGGTTATCTTTTTTTTCGTCAGGAGCGAGAATTTGAGCCCAAGATAGATCGGTTCAAGATCATCGGGATACTGCCGGATGAGATGGTTCAAGACACCGGCAGCACCACCGGCATCCCGGCTGTCAAGGTAATAATAAAACATGACGCGAAGGAAGTGGATNTCGTTATAAAACCGTTCTGAACTAATATCCAGTAACCGCTTCCTCATTTCCGTGTCATGGGTGACTGCGGCATTCTCCAGTCCGGCTTCAATGAACCATCGCTCACTCGGGAACCATTCAAGTCCCAAAAAGATCATCTGCCAGAAGATCTTCTCGAGAAACGACGGATCATCCAGTTCCAGTTGTTTTACCTGGTTTATGGGTGCCGGAGTGCGTGCCAGGCTGAGCATGGTTTCACGGGCGAGAAGTTCCATCTCTCCGGGGCGTTGGCGTTCTTCAGATGTATCGGTTTTTTTAAACTCCCGCAGGGAAAGAGCATAATAGCAGTANGCCAGGGTGGTGCCAATCTTTGTATCCAGATTGCGGTATTTTTTCAGAAAATCGATCGCGTGTGCGTAGTCCCCGGCTTTTACCAGTTTCAGCCCAACAACAATATCGACACCGGTTTCTGCATCTCTTCTCTTCTTCAGGCGAAGGGCGTTCTGGATGACCTTGTTGATATAGGCAACATCACTGCTGTTCCTGCTTGCATTCANCACCTCAAATGTNATATGATCGATGAATTCGTCATGAGATTCATCAGGGATATCAGGGAAAGAATTTTCGAGTGCAGAGATTACGTGCCCATAAAAAACAGGGAGGTTTGCATCTACTTTTTCAGTATTGCGTTCAATATAGCCAAAAAAATCCTTTTTCAAGAGGTTCAGCTTATCATAGACGATTGCGTCAGAAAGCTTTTCTCCCCGCATACAGGAAAAATGGCATGTTAAGATATTAAAATGTATAACAAGACATTACACGCTGTGCCGTCATCTTCAAGTCATATTTTGAACAATCCAGGACTAAGGACTGCAGTCAGAACACTTACTTCCGGTGCTTACCCGCGTCACGGTAATATTAAAAACTATGCAGATACTCATCAGAAATACGGGAATGTGACGAAACGTTTGGAAATAATTCCGACGATATCACTTCTGTCATTATGTCGCGTTCATATGTTGCTCCAGAAAAAACACCTNNTTANGGATAATGTGCCCTTATACAACAACAAAAAGGAACACCGAGTTCTCCTNAACCCTGTTTCAAACGGTAGACTCCCCGTGGCACTATAATTTCGAACNGAGCACCCCGGCCTTCGATTCCCGTTTCTCGTATTGTTATCCCNGTAATGGAAAGAATCTCGCGGACGAGGAACAGGCCGAGACTGGTATCTTTCCCGAACCCCTTTTCGAAGATCTTTTCCTTATCATTCAAGGGAATACCAATGCCATTGTCCTGCAGAATAATGGTCATCCCATCATGTGTTTCCTGGCAATGGATGTCGACTTCCGTTGCACGGACACCGTGCCTGATAAAATTATCCATAAGGAAAAAAATGCTTTCTTAAGGAGGGGATCCGCATAAGCATCCCCGTATTACCGGGGACTATATGCATCATAATATGCCCGCGTGGTTTCCAGGTTTATCCGGAAGCGGTTAATGCTGTCTGCGGCAATAATGATGTACATGCCGGTATTTGAGGTCTGGACAACACGGTACGACGTTTCCCTGTTCAGGATCTCTTCACCCTCAATAATGCCGCCGGTATCTGCNTAACAAAGGGCAATTCGGAGATCACTGGGGTGATGTTCTGCAATGACCGTGGTGTTGATTACCCATACCGGNTAAGGNACGGAGAAAACCTGCGTCAGACCACCCCGTGTATCTTCAATAAAGGCAAACTGCACCCACTCCTGGTTCCGCCAGGGTATTTCTGATGCCCCGAATGTCTCCATGTGGTCCGGCATTTTATACACCGGATAGGTGAAGGGTTTGTCAGTATAATAGATGCGATACGGGGGAGGGCTGGATTTTGTAACAACCGGTGTTTCGACAGGAGTCGGGCTAACATCTGGTAGCGTTGACGTGATAGAAGCAGGGAATTGAGTGACTGTTCCCGCAGGCTNCACTACAGTTCCAGCAGAAACCGGAGCTTTTGATAAAGCCGGAGGATTTGCTAATACTGCTACGAAGACTACGATCGCGATGCCTGCGATGAGGGCAAGAATATCACCGGTCTCCACGTACAATACTTGACAAGATGTTATAAAAAAGGTATAGGGATACTTGGAGTTTTCAGGTTAATCAGGGATGTGGTTTGTCAACCGTTCCTACNCGAAAATTCAAATGAATTTTTCTTTTTTGAAAAAAAGGCAGGATTTTTGTTCTAGAGAACCGATAAGTATTAAAGTATATAGTCATAAATAAAAAAATATATCGGGTGGTACAATTCCAGTTATTACCTTTTCTCATCATAAAGGGGGTACGGGTAAGACAACATCCTGCCTGAATATTGCCGGCTTTTGTCATCAGGCCGGGAGAAAGGTACTGGTTGTTGACTGCGATCCTCAGGCGAATGCAACTGCCGGTCTCGGTGTCGATCCCAGTACTTCTAACAAAGACATGTATGATATCTTCATGAGCGGGATCGATGATTTCCCGAATGTCACGCTACAGGAAATCATCAGAAAAACTGCTTCCGGTATTGACCTGGCACCTTCGCACCTTGACATGGTGGGTGCTGAACCATATATCTATCATGCAAAATTCCCGACGGGTATTCTTAAAGAAGCACTCTCCGGTATTAAAAACCAGTATTCGTATATCTTCATCGATACGCCACCGAGCCTGGGGCAGTTCGTAATCAACGGACTCTTTGCAGCGGATCATGTCATTGTGACCCTTGACTCGGGATCGTTTGCGCTCAACGGAATAGCGACTCTCTCGATGATATTTGCTGATATGAAAGANGTCCTTGGTAAAGAGATCGTCCCTGATATGGCAATTGTCAGCCGCTGGGGTGAGGGGTTACTTCAGTCGCGTTCCCGCGCCGAAGAAGAGGACAGGCGGGATATTTTCACCAAGCTCCGGAACATCTTTTATAAGCCCCCCGAGCCGTCTNCTGAAGACAGAAAGACGGCAGAAGAGAATAAAAATGAACAGNAAAGACTGATTGCCACTCTCAACGAGATCAAACGCAAGTTNCCGAGCGTGTATACTGTTCCCTACTCTCCTGCGGTATACGAAGCCCAGAGACNTGGCATGCCGATTTCGCATTTTGCACCGGACAGCGCCGCCGGAATTGCATATAAGACCATAGCAGAAGAGGTTATGAGATGGAGCTAAAAGAGATCGAAGATGTATTAAAGAAAACCAGTGAAGGGAATTTTTCTGTCCGCATCGACGAGAATACCGTGGATGCCGGATTGAAACCAGTTGCACAGATGCTGAACCAGACACTTGCCAGGGCAGCGCTTGCACAGGAATTAAAGCATCGTGCTGACGTGATGATCCAATACAATCCAATGGCAATCGCCATATTGAGAAAGGATAAAACCAGGATTCATATAAACAAAGCCTACGAAACAATCTGGCGCGGAACCCGTGAAGAACTCTTAAAAAAGAAACTCACTGATTTTGACATTACCATCCTTTCCGGGGAACATTTTTACTCCTGTTTCGAGACAAAAAAACTTGCAGTCACCGACTGCCTGGTAACGTTCCCGGACGGCATCAAGAAATACCTGAAGCTCAATGCCATTCCTATTCTCACCAAAACCGGCGAAGTGGATGGCGCTTTCTACATATGGGTCGACTACACGGAGCTGCACGAAAAGATGGAAGCAGTAAAAAAAGTTGAGCAGCGGGTCGACAGAATCATCCAGGAGAACCCGTTCCCTCTCTTCACAATCGATCCTGACCTCAATGTGAAAATTTCCAACATGTCGTTCCTGTCGCTCACCGGTTATTCCCGGGAGCAGGTAATATCCCTGTCGATGAAAAACTTCAAATACCTCAAGAACAAGGGGGGTACCGTCGAGGGGACAATAAAATCCAAAAAACGCAGCCAGGGGAATCCGTCATAGAATTTCCCAGTGGCACGTTCAATCTTGAATGGTATTATATACCCCTGCTTGACGAAGACAGCAACGTCGATTCCCTGCTGGTCGTGTTCAACAACATCACCGACCGGATTAAAAAAGAGAAAGAAGTCAAGCAGCTGATGGAGGAATCGCAGAAAAAAGCAGAGGCGCTCTCGGCAAGTGCCGTAGTGCTGGAAAGCGGGCTTGAAAGAATTGCAAAAGGAGACCTTACGTTCCATGCCCCGCTTGTTGACGGTGATCCGTTAGCCAAGCTGAAAAAGGATTACAATGCTTCGATCGATTCAATCAGGAAGGTTATCGAGGAGCTGGAAAAATCCATAAAACAGATTGAAGTGACTACCCAGGAAACAAGCCGCGGCACGACAGAAATCTCCAAATCAACCGAACAGGTTGCTATCGGTACACAGAAATCTGCTGATGGTGCAAAAAAACAGCTTAACGAGGTTGAAAAGGTCGGCAAAGAGATCTCCGATCTCTCCGCTTCCATTGAAGAAATTGCCAGCACGTCTCAGGATCTGATGAGTCACGCGCAGAAGGCAGCGATGGAAGGAAACCAGGCATCCGAACTGGGCAAGATAGCAACTGCCAAGATGACGATGGTGGAGAAAATAGCAGGTGAGAGTGTAAGCGAGATCACGGCACTCAACGAGCGGATGAAAGAGATCTCCAATATCGTGAAGATGATCGCTGACATATCCAGCCAGACTAACCTCCTTGCATTGAATGCAGCAATCGAGGCTGCGCGGGCTGGCGAGCATGGGCGCGGATTTGCAGTTGTCGCGGGTGAAGTCCGAAACCTCGCCGGTGAGTCCAAATCCGCAACAAACCATATCGAGAGTCTCATCGGTTCCATTCAGGACAACAGCGATAAAACCGCTGCCGCGATTAAAAGCTCGTATACTGAAATTCAGGCCGGAATCGAGAGTGTAAATAAGACCATCGAAGCCTTAAACCGGATTATTGCCGAGTCGAATGTCGTTGCTCAGGGAGTGAGCGAGATCACGAAGGCGACCGAGGATCAGGCGGAGGCGACGACCCGCGTGGTTCACGGGATGGAACAATCCAACGCCATTACACGCGAGAATCAGGGACGGATGGAGGATATGGCAGCCCTTGCCGAGGAGACCAGCGCCTCGACCGAAGAGATCGCAAGCGCATCTGCCGAGCTTGCAGAGCTGGCAAACCGGCTGAAAAAGTTAATGGAACAGTTCAGACTCAGGTGAAAAATGGCCTCAACGGTTGAAGTAGTAGAATTTGTGCTTGGAGGCGAGCGCTACGCTCTCGATATACAACTTGCACGGGAGATTGTCGAAATGATCCAGATCACCCCCATTCCGCGTGCACCGTCTTATATTTCAGGTGTAATAAATCTTCGCGGAGAGATCACCAACATCATGAACCTCAATACCCTTCTCGACTTACCACACCAGGAGATACGGGATAATCAGAAGATTATCGTCCTGGTGCCGGAAGCGGTATCCGGCAGCAATGTCGGCATCATCGTCGATGATGTAATAGGAGTATTACAGGTTGCAGAAGCGGAGATCGAACATCTGGGCGACGGGCTCGCATCTGAAGTCTCAGGTTTTGTCAAAGGCATCATCAAGGTGAAACGGGATGAGTCCGACAAAGAGAATACATGCCTTATTATCTGGATTGATATGCAGAAAGTAGTTGAAGACGTGGCAAAAAAGTGAACCGCATGAAAATCAAATGGCAATATACCAATGCAGGATAATTGACGGGGGATGGAGATGACGGAAAGACCAGGGAGAAAAGCGTTGTTCACCGGGGCTGATACCCCGGTACTACAAATAAGTCCTTCAGAAGAGAGTGCAACTATCAGAAAATCTGAACAAACGATCGCGGAACTCAGGCAACGGCTTGACATGATGGTCAGCAAAAATCCTGTCCCTATGCTCCTTACCACGCCAGCATTCTCAATCGTTGAGGCAAATGCCGCTTATATCCAGATGAGCGGCATTAAAGAGAGTGATCTCCTGAAGACGAATCTTAAAAATTTCAAAATTCTCAGTCAGAAGGGAGAGGGGGCAAAGGTTGCGATCCAGGAGAAGCGGCGTTCATTCGGAGAAGTGATCGTAGAACTGCCTTCCGGAATACGAATTCTGGAACAGTACTGTATTCCGATTATAGGACCCGACCAGGTACTATCCAGCCTGCTCTTCATCTACAATGACACAACAGAGAAGAAGAAAAGGAGTGATGAGATTGAGCAGCTCAAGCACCGTTCCGACATGATTGTTCAGCAGAACCCGATCCCTATCCTGATGACCAACCCGGGTTTTGCTGTCATTGAGGCAAACACGGCCTATATAAAAATGAGCGGTATTCCCCGTGAGCGTGTCATTGGGATGAGNCTTCGTGAGGTCAAAATTCTCGAGCAAAAGGGAGAAGGTGCACGGGTGGCNTTAGAGAAAAAGCAACGTGTATTCGGTGAAGTGACCGTTGAGCTCCCCAGCGGAACCCACATCCTCGAGCAGTATGTAATACCGATCCTTGACGCCAAAAATGAGATCTCCCANCTCCTTTTTGTCTACAATGAGATNACCGAACAGCGCAGGAGCCACCAGGACCTCCAGAAGAAAATGGATGAGGTTGCCCTCCTTAAGCTGCGCTCTGATATCATTGTCAACCAGAATCCCATGCCAATCATGCTGATGACCACATCATTCAAGATTATGATGGTGAATGATGCGTATATCTCCATGACCGGTCTTGCAAAAGATCGGCTCATCGGTATGAGTGCCAAAGATTTCAAGATTCTCGAACAACACGGTGAAGGGCTTAAAAAAGTGCTGCAGGAAAAGAAAAGAAGTTTCGGCGAGATCAAAATTGAATTCCCCACAGGTGTCCATATCCTCAACCAGTGGGGAATTCCAATGGTTGATCCGAAAGGAAATCTTCAGACTATCGTCTGTGTATATGATGATATCACGACACAGCGCGAACAGGAATCGAAGATCAAGGCGATGATGGACGAGGCACAGACAAAAGCTGATCTCCTGACGGCAAGTGCATCTGAACTCCAGATGGCGCTCTCAAAAATTGCATCCGGTGATCTTACGCACCAGGTGAGCATAGATGATGCCGATCCGCTGGTCAGGCTCAAAGCGGATTATAACGGGGCTGTAGGTTCGATACGGATCGTCTTATCCGATTTGGTTCAGGCGATGGTCAGGCTTGATGCCACAATCAATGACACCCTCAAGAGCACGGAAGAGATTGCAAAGGCCACGGAACAGGTTGCGATCTCGTCCCAGAAGGCAGCCGATAATTCAAAATTGCAGATCACGAATGTTGAAAAGATCTCAACTGATATCTCAGACATTTCTGCGTCAATTGAGGAGATAGCGAGCACATCTCACGAAGTGATGACGCACGCTGACAAGGCGTCAAAAGAAGGTGCACAGGCTGCAGAGATCGGCAAGGTTGCAACCACCAAGATGCAGAATGTCGAGAAGATCTCCAAACAGAGTGTTGATGATATCACCGCGTTGAATGAGCAGATGCGGGCAATCTCAAAGATCGTGAATCTTATCACTGATATTGCCAACCAGACCAATCTTCTGGCACTCAATGCGGCGATCGAGGCGGCCAGGGCCGGTGAACACGGACGCGGTTTTGCCGTGGTTGCAGGAGAAGTCAAGAACCTTGCCGGGGAATCCAAGAAAGCGAGCAGCCAGATCGAAACCCTTATAAAATCCATTCAGGCAAAGAGCGAACAGACCTCAACATCCATGAAAAACTCCTTTGAAGAGATCAAAACGGGTATTGACAGTGTCAACAAGACCGTCGAATCGCTCAACCTGATCATATCTGAGGCAAATATTGTTTCGCAAGGCGTCAACGAGATCACAAAGGCAACAGAAGACCAGGCACAGGCAACCAACAAACTCCTGACAGGCATCGAGTCTGTATCCTCCCTGACAAAGGACAACCAGCAGCGGATGGAAGATATGGCTGCCCTTGCCGAAGAGACCAGCGCCTCGACAGAGGAGATCGCGAGTGCGTCGGCAGAGCTCGCAAAGATGGCAGAGAACAGTCGCAAGATGATGGAGAAATTCCATCTTAATTGAGCGGAAAAGGCCCTGCCTATTCATTTTTTGCCTGTGATGACCCAATGCTGTTTCCCTAGTACTACGGGTAAAAACAGGGATAATCTCAGGATATCGTATGGATAGTTTTCAAGCACTGAAAAAATTCATTGAACAGACACTGGGAATCCAGTGTTCAAATTATAAAGAAGATTACATAAAGCGGCGCCTTCTCTCACGGATGCGATCAACCGGTAGCGCGACATATGAGGATTATCTCGGATATCTGAAAGCGAACCCGCCGGAACTGGAGAGCCTGCGTAATGCACTTACCATCAACGTTACTGAATTTTTCCGGGATAACGATGTCTATGAGTTTATGAGAAAAGATATCTTACCCGCGTTACTCAAACAAAGAAAACGGGTGCGGATATGGTGTGCCGGGTGTTCAACCGGAGAAGAGCCATATTCCATCGCCATGATACTCTCGGAACTCCTGGCACATAACCCGGGTATTTCTGCCCAGATCATTGCAACAGATATTGACAAAGTTGTTCTTGCAAAAGCTCAGGAGGGCATCTATTCCTCAAAAGCGATGGTCAAATTATCTGAAACGCAAATCCGCCGCCATTTCACCAAGCTCCCCGATGGCAATTTCCAGGTCAAATCACACCTTAAAGAACTGATACGGTTCCGCCCTCATGACCTGATGAGCGGTGTCCCTGTTTCCCAATGGCTTGATCTCATTACCTGCCGGAACGTAACAATCTATTTCAACGAGAAACAAAAGGACGAACTGGCAAGAATGTTCCATGGGGCACTGGTATCCAAGGGGTTCTATATTATGGGTAAAACGGAATATCTTGGACGAACACTGGAGAACCTGTTCGAATCCTATAATTCCCTCCAGAAAATCTTTATTAAAAAGGATTGATGAGAGCGAAGCAACGTATCAGTCAGCTTTTCGGTTGTCCTCTTCCTGCGTTTTCCGATCGAACCCCTGGACAAGGTGCCGCAGCATTTCCTTTCGTGACGCACGCAGTTTNATCTGATTATAAAGAGTGAAAAAATTAATCCCGACAATTACGATTACGAGAAACAGGCTCACCCACAGCATCACTCCCTGTACGGAAAGAAATGCAGCCCAGAGAAGTCCGACGAATGAGATCAGGTAAAACATAATCCAGGTCCGAATTTCCGGGATCTCCATGTGGATCTCTTATTGATCAATCACCTAATAAAATATTGCCGGAATTCCTGCAGGAGTTCAGGCAAAGAGAATTTAGGGAACATTTGGCCAAAGCAGGAAATTCTTTGCGCCGGGTAGGGCCCATAGACGATGAAAGCAGGACAGGCGCATTTTATCCACTTACAAAAAAGAATTTTATTTAGTTCCAAAAAACATCAGGAGGAGTACATTTTCAGGGTGTTTCACCTGCCAATTTTCTTCTTTTCAGCTTCCATATCAAGAATAATCTCAAGTTCAAGTGATTTGCCGTACGCTTCCTGGGCCTCTATGTTCCGCCCGAGCTCATCCAGACAGACCCCCTTGATGTACCAGGCAGAGGC
>Ga0031655_10002621_pt1 | contig 10298 bp, 3 predicted proteins | sample FrelakmetHBP12HB_FD_55187 | JGI IMG/M metagenome (GOLD analysis project Ga0031655, IMG submission 55187) | Freshwater lake sediment microbial communities from the University of Notre Dame, USA, for methane emissions studies -HBP12 HB | ecosystem: Environmental > Aquatic > Freshwater > Lake >... | reverse complement strand
GCCACAACGACGCGAGGTGGAGACAAAGGTGCCTTCGATCCAGGGATCGAGGGAGGCGATCTTGTTGACAAACCGACGTCTTTGGGCTTCGAGGGTGCGATAAGTTATCTTCATGTCTGTATTGTATTATTACATTACGGACTTGTCAAGAAAAAAAAGGACTCCTCGCGAAGTCCTTGTCAGCACGATCCCCAAACCTTCCAACTCCGGTTCACATCCTCATCGTTCCTCTCTAATTCTCTCTTACCCCACGTAACTGAACGGTTACTTTTTTCGGATTTTTGCCTCTAATTACAGCCTCTGGATCAAATAAAGATACACGGGAAGGCGGCTCTCGGTTTTCACTTTATTGAACTGCCTGAGCAGATCCCTCCGAGCGCCGCTGTCTAATCGATGATCATCGATCAGAGGAGAAAGGTAAGCCGTCCCCTTGCCGAGGCACCGTTTTCCATCGCCCTGCAACAACCCGATGACGGAAGGGAGATGACCCGGAGGAAGAGCCGGACCGAAGACAAAGTTGGCTGTGATTTCAACCTTTTCATACTTTCGATTTATTTCCCCCATCCGATTGAATGCCTCACGGACCGTTCCGACGGGAACAGGCTTTCTGAGTGAGGCCAGTGTCTCTTGATCTCCAGATTCAAGTCCAATGTTGAGGTAGGTGGAAAAGGGTAAGCTGTTTAAAAACTCAAAGAGAGTCTCTTCCGTATGGAGCAGGGAATCAACGCTGCCAAAAAGAAAAAGGAAGGCCCCCTTCATATAAGAATGGGAAAATTCAAACATTTCGTAAGCAGTCCCCGCAGCGAGTTCCAGGAGCTCGCGCCCGGCGCGGAGGGCGTCGTGGTGCCCCAGAAACAGGGCATTATAGTTGCGAAGATCGGGACCATAAAATCGTTTCAGGTTCTCCATCTGTTCAGTAATATTTTTCGGGCTTCGAGGCGCAAAATCCTGCCCGGACTTCACGCGGCAGAATCCGCAGTTGTAAAAGCACCCATCCGCCACAATGACGGGAATAACGTCATAATCGACATGGCGTGAATCGGGTGGAAGGACCGTCACCGGCCCCCCGATAAGATCATGGAATTGATCGGATCTCGATCGTAGACTCTCTTCACTCCAATAGGAAACACACACGAGGAACTCTTCGATGCGATCCGGAAGACCCCTCCGGATCAGTCCTCTCAGTTCGCCCTGCAGCTTCCACCAGGCTCCGATAGCCAATCGAACCGCCTTATCTTCCAGTGGGTTGCCACCCAAGAAGGAATTGGTCGGATAGGAAAAACAAGGAAGGTAATGCTCACCGAGTAAATCGTAAAAGCCGCTGTAATCACCGGCTGAGTAATAGACCCAGTCATTTCCGACCGTGTGCTTCAGCCATTCCTGTGGATGGGGCTAGCTCCCGGATCGGCCCTCGATGAATTTTATTTCTCCATTCAGGTTGAATTGAAAGGCATAATCCGGGGTCTCTATTTCTCCAAGGTGACCGTAGCGGACCGGGTAGCTCACCTTCAGGAATTCCATGGAGCCCTTTTTTTCAGGGGTGATGGTGAGGTCACGGATTTGGTAGGATGCCATGGGAAGCATAGCCTATTCCGGATTTCGCATTGCGGATTGCGAATTGAAAAATTGACAATCCGAAATTCACAATTGTCTTGGGTTTCAATCCGCAATCCGCAATTGTCTTTAATGATACCCGGCCAGCTCACCGCGGGGCCGAATCAAGCGAAAACTTTCGGCTGCCAGCTCTCTCACGGCCCCATCGATCTTGAGTGTGATGTGACCGTTCTCGCTGACGCCGAGACCGAAGAGTCGCTCAAGGTGGAGAAGGCGATTCGTGATCTCCTGCCACTTCTCCCCGTCGATGGGCCGCTCGGCACAGCCTTGATATTGGCCTTCTTCGACTCTCCGGTCGGGGTCAAAGAAGATCACCTCTCCTGCCGATGCTCCGGCCAGGATCTTGGCTCCGCTATAAGGAGAAGGCAGGCGGCGGAGAAGACCGTCATTCGTCCTGTAGAGCCCCAGCATGAGGATCGATCCACCCATGAGGGCCTGGCAGAGATGCTCGAAGGCGGTACCGACGACGTTGACCACGAGTCCCTGGCTTCTCGGGTCACTGACCGCGCAGACCCATCCGCGGTCGACGACATTTCCAAGGATATTGAACTCTCCTCCTTTTGCAGAATACCCCGTCACCTTGCCGACATCTCCGTGAATCTCAAGCACACCGGAATGCATAACCATGCCGGTGAAGTTCTGAGCGTGATTGTGAACCCGCACGCGGGCTCCCATGTTAAATGCCCCGCAATATTCTCCCGGACTTCCAAAGACGTCGATGACCGTGTCCGGCGTGGGTCCTGCTCCGATCCCCATACCGATACCGCGCTGGCCGGCAGCCTTGTACACAATGAATTTCCGCCATCCCATCTGGTGGGCACGATCGAGGAAACAACTCAGAACGTCGAGGGGATTGATACCCTCCGGCCGGAAGCCTTTCGCATCGACCACCAGGATCTTTTCGCTGTCTGCCGGGTGCACCAGTTTTGCTGTGGTGTCAAGGGCCATCCTGACCATGGCCTGGTCAGGACGAGAGGAAGTCCCGACCCGACTCAGCACTGTTTCGATGTGATCAAGGAGCATGTGAGAGAGGGCGCCCCGGTCTTTCTCACCGGTCTCCAAGCCGGGCAGGGTGTCATAGATGCCGGTCAATTCAACGATGGTCTTGTTCACTGGAAAACGTTCCGTCAGCTCTTCCAGGGCCTTCTTGAACTCCCCAAAACTCCAATTGGGCAACCGGTCCCGGAAGAAAGAGAGGGGGTTCGGTTCCATCTCAGCCTTTTCGGAGGTCGCCGTCGAAGCTCCTTGAAGAGATTCAGGCAAAGCGCCGCAGGGGATCTTGATCGGTCGGCCTTCCTTGTCGAGCACTTCATGGCCGATAATCTTTCCGGTTTCGTCATAGAAGACACGGTTGAGCATCCCTGTTCCCACCGTGAAGGTGAGGCCGGGGACCGTGCTCCGGATGAGGCCAAGGCGGTAGAGTTCCTGCATACCCGCATCCGCCCCCTGTTTCTCCGAGCAGATGATGCTCACAAAGTTCGCTCCATCATCATAAAGCATGGCCACATTGGGACGAAGCAGCGACGGGTCGATGATATCGAGGCGCTCGATCACCCGCCGATAGGGATCGATCCTGCCGCAGAGATACTGATAGGGCCCATCCGGTGCGCTCTCCAGCTCCGCCTCCTGGACACGCTGATAACGCTCCTTCTTCTCAGGGGACAATTGGGTCAGTTTCCATCCTGTCGTGGGAGAGAAAGATTCAACGAGTGCGTCAAAGGGATACTGCAGATACTGGCTGAGCAGATGAAGCTTGAGCGAGGCCACCGCGGTATCGGTCTGAGCAAGAGGCGTCAGGTTGAACTGTTTGATTCGATTCAGCATCGTGCGATAATTGGTCGTCTCTCCGTTATGGGTCAGGGCCGTGTGAAGCTCGGCAAAGGGATGGGAGTTCATCTGGTCGACGACAGAACCCGTGGCGAGTCTTCGGTGGATCACGTTGACAGGTGCAGCCGGTGTTTCCCATGGAATCTCCCGGCCATCCGTCTTCCAGCAGCCGGAGTTCTTCCCGCAGGAGAGAACGGCTACGCGCTTCTTACCGCCCTCAACGTAGTTCTCGTCCGTGATCCTTCGCGCCAACCGGTAGATGTACTCATCTTCTGCCTCTTGCAGGAAGGAGAGATTCTCTCGATAATTCTCCTTTGTAAGATGGGCGTAGCGGATCTGACGGGAAGGCCAGATGGTGTCATGGAGGAGATCGTTTTCGATGAACCGACCGAGTTCGTCCCGGCGGACCCTGACGAAGAACCGGAAGACGTCTCCGGGATCCCTCTCCCCATAGGAGCGGAAATCCTTCTCCTGTCCCTGATCATCGCGGCGATAGGAAACGCGGCACTTCTCAAGGTCTCCTTCAAAATCCGTCACATCGAGACCCGTAAAATAGCGCTCTACGATCTCCTTCATCACCTGGCGGCGATGCTCCAGGACCTCCCTTCTTGCCTTGGGCTGGATCATGCTCGGATAGAGGTTTAGATCCGCAGCCAGATGCCTCTCTTCGACCTCATCCTGCAAGATCCCCTTTACGAGGATATGAAGGACGTAGTGATCCATCCGATGGGAATAGCAGCCCCCCTTCCAGATCCCGACGCCATCCATGCCGCGGTTTGCCATCCGGTCGAGGATCAAATCCATCACATGGCTCGGAACGGGGTGGTTCGAAACGATGGCTGCAACGCCGCAATCGGAAGGAACCGGCGAAGACGAGTCCTCGACGCCGATCACGTTCCTGGCCCCTGTTGGCACGGAAAGGGGGATCGCGGGTTCGATCTGTTCGCGCCGGCTTCGACGGTTCTCAACACGCTCATCGAGACAAGGCCATTCGATGCAGTCGTAGCGGCCTCTCAGCTCCCGGATGTCTTTCAGTCCGAGGCCGGCGATGGCGCGGGCTACCTGGGCCTGGAGGGCCGCCCGGAAGTTGATCAACTGCCGGGTGTTCAGATCAACGTCGCGCAGTAGCTGCATCTGCGGATTGATCGTGGAAATACCGCTTCGACACCCGGACTCACAGTTTCGGTCCCGGACGCAGCCGATGGCCACTAAGTCCGCGGTCCCGAGGACGACGCCGTCAAGCCCCATCGCAATCCCTTTGACCACATCTCCCCAGGTGCGGAATCCGCCGCTTCCCATGAAGACCACTTGGTCCCTTAGACCATCATCGATGAGCTTCTCATGGCAGATGGGAATGGCATACTCCATGTGCATTCCCATCTGGCCTTTGATGATGTCCGGAGCTGCGCCTGTCCCGCCTCTCGGGCCATCGAGCCAGACCTCGATCATCATCTGATTGTCCTTGGCAATACGGGCAAGCCCCGAGACGATGAACTCGATGTCGGGGGAGGGCGACACCTTGATGGCGATCGCTGTGCGGCGGTTGATCATCCTCACCGCATCGATAAAGGCCTTTACGTCCTCGATGGAATAGCAGTTGTGAAATGGAAAGGGAGAGATCAGGCTCACCCCTTCGGGAACCCCGCGAAGCCTTGACACCAGACCGAAGACCTTTCTTCCCAGGAGATGGCCCCCGACGCCCTGCTTGGCACCCTGGCTGTAGGCGATCACGACCCGTCGCGCCCGGCGGATCGTCTCTTTGGTGACGCCAAAGAGGCCGGTCTTGAGCTGAGTGGAGACATAGGGTTGGTCGTCCGGCGTCACAACGGGGACGTACTGGACAGGCATGGACGCCGGGTGCCTCTTCAGGATCTCCAGGACTTCAGCATATTCGGAAGATTCCTCCGCCTCCTCGGACAGCCGCTTCATGAGATCTTCCACGGGAACGAGCTTCCGCTCCTTCATGAACCGGCTGATGAAGGCCACCTGCTCATCCGTAAAGTCGAGAGGATACCAGTTCGAATCGAGGATGTAGATCGTCGGATATCCCCCCTCACCGGTATCGAGCTGGGTTCCGAGGGTCCGGGCTGCCAGGACCCGGGCGCGCCAGGTCCCCGGACCGATTGATCCCACCGACATCCCGGCCCCCATGAAAGGAGTTTTGTTCTGAAGTGCTGGCGAAAGGCGGACCGCCGTCGACACGGCATCGAGTCTTCCATCGGAGATCTCGTCCGGCTCCTCCTTAAATCGAACGGAGATGGCATCAAAGCCGTCCCCGAGCTTTCCCCGCTCCTCCGTATGGCGAAGAAGGAGAGCCTTCTTGTCGCCGGCCGCCATCCGGGCGACGGAGCTGATCAGCGAAGCCGGCCAGACATAGTCCCGGTCGAAGATCCTGTAACAGGAGGGCTGGAGGTTGATATCACAGAACCGGTGAGGGGAATCTGCCGTTTTCATCATGTCCCTGAGCTGACTGTAACGCCATCCGAACCCGGCCAGGTCAAACTCCCTCTCCATGCGGGCCACGTTTCTCTCGCGATTCCGCTCAATACGGGCCGCGCTGTGAAGGAGGTCGTAGATCCTCTCTTCCAGATCGTCAAAGATGACGAGACGATTCTCTTCCCCTACCGTCTTCTTGATGTCCTTGAAACCGGAAGCCCCGAGCACCTCGGTAATCTGGATGTTCCAGACGCGAATCAGGTTGGCGATCCGCTTGGCGAGGGCCGAAGGATCATGATTGACCGAGATCCCGTCGCCACGGAGGAATTTCTGACGGGCCTGGGGATCGACGGTCAACAGGACCGGCCAATCGATTTTGATTCCATTGGCTCCCCGCTGAACGGTCTTCTGCGTATCTGCAGCAGACCGGATGCCTCCCGCTGCGACAACGGAGAAGCGGTGTCGGATCTTCCGGTCCACCAGAAAGCGGTGGACGGCAGGGACGGCTTCGGTCGTCAGGTAGCACTTCTTTTCGTGGTCATATTCGGAGGTCAAACAGAGAATGTCGAAGGGCGAAGAGATCAGCGATTCGAGCTTCTCCCTGAGCAGAGACACAGGCCGAAGCTCGGAGTCAATATCGTCCCTCCCGATCTTGATCACTGCGGAAAGGAGCGTCGATTCCGGAAAGAGGGGCCGAATCTCGCCCGCCCGAGGCAGGATACCATCTTCGATTTCAATCTCCACAAGATCAGGGAAGGAGGCCCTGAGGGCCTTCGGCAACGCCTTTCCCTTCAGAAGCTCCACCGTGTCGGCGGCGGTCAGCCGCAAAATCACCACTCCCATTCTGCTCTCGATCACCGATTGATAGCGGTCGATATCGCTGAGCCGGAGGGTCACCCGGGTGCCCACCTTTTCGGCCGCATCGAGAAGGGGCCTGAGCAGCTCCTCACCGCCATCCATGGGAAGGACATCAATGAGAATGGGCGTCCGCAGATGGACGAGCCGGGAGGGCGCTGTCCGGAGCGTCTCACCCTCGAAGACAAGATATTTGGGCTTCCGTCCGAGGCCCACGGCAATCGCATCCTCCGTGCTCTCGTAGAGAAGGTTCTGGGCCGGACCGACGATGTGGAAATGGCCAAACCGGATGCCGTCGTTTCCGAATCCACGATGGGGGTCTCCCTGCCCGGTCCCTGAAACGGGGATCTTGCCCGTGGTCGCTTCGAGATCGATGTTGGTAACGACATTGAAGTTCCAGTATGGGTCATCGAGCTTCAGGTAGTCGGGATGAAGCTCGACCGTGGTGGCAGGCTTTCCCTGAGCGACCTGGGGGCACCGTTCGAGACAGGCGCCGCAGCCGCGGCAGAAGGCTTCATTGGCCACGACCACCCGGCGCGGATCGGATTCGTCGCGCTTCCGTACGCTGTACATGCAGGCGTCCACACAGGTTGCGCAGTTGATACAGTGATCCTTGTCAATCGTAACATGGTACAGGGGGAAGGTGTTTCGCTGCTCCTCGATCTTCTGGTTAAAGCCTGTTCTGACGACGTCGAGGAACTTCTGAAAATCGGGGCTTGTCTCCACCTCGGAGATGAACTGTTTGACCTCGTCCATCGGAAATTGGGCGGACCCGGCCAGGTACGTTTCCACTTTCTCAAACAGGGATCGGTGCTCCATGTGAACCTGGCACTCGTCGTCACAGCGGCCGCAGCGGATGCAGAAGTAGAGGGGAAGAACCTTTGAGAGCTCAAGCTGCTTCTTTGCAAGGGCCTTCTTAATGGTAAGAAGCTTCCCCCTGGCCGTGAGGGTTTCATCTCCCGTCGCCCGATACACCGGACAGCGAGCAACGCAGCTCCCGCACTGAGCGCATGCGAGCACCTTGTCGGTGATCTCTCCCAGGTCCTCCGGAACCACCGGAACCGAGGCCCGGAGCTTCTCCACAGGGATCGCGGAGACGAGCTTGAAGAGGAGCCACTGCGTGGCTGCCATTCCGATATCGAAGACACCCGGCTGGAAAAGAAGCTTCTGAAGGCGGCCCAGTCGTCCCGAGGCGTTGAAGAACTTCCCCGGATTAAGAATACCCGCGGGATCGACCTTCTTTTTGTAGCGAGCGAGTTCCTTGATCTCCTTCTTCGGATGGAGATCGCCGAGAAAGGGCGTATTCCAGATGCCCAGTCCATAGGGCTTCCCTTTGAACTGCTGAATGGCAAGGCGAAGCATCATCGGGACGAGCATGAGATCGGCATAGAAGATCTTCTTCCGGCTGTCCGTGGCAATCATGGCCAAGAAGAGTACCTCTTCGTTGCTAACGAGATGGACGATCGGATAAAGGGCAAGACCCAGCCGTTTCCCCCAGTCGCTTACCTTCTCGTGGAAGGGAGCAACCTGATCGATTGGGAGAATGACCTCGCTTGCGAGGAGGGACGGACCAAGGGGTTTGATCGACATGGGAAGGAACCGCTTCTCCCACAGGAGGTTGGCCGATTCTTCGTCAGCAGCCGCGATCCCTTCCTGATGGAGGTATGCCTGGAACCGAAGAGCCTCCTCCTCCTTTGAAAAAGCGATGAGAACAAGGTCCCCGTCAGCAACCTTAAACTTCCCGTTCGATTCGGCGCGGAGGGCCCTCGCGAATTCCCTGTGGTAGACCACGAGATCTTCGGGCCGAAGCGTTGGATGGAGAGCGAGCCCTTTTGCGAAGACGTAGGCCTTTGAGGTCTTTTCAAAGGACACGACAAAAGGAAACTCACGGGAAGGTTTTTTCCCCACCCGAAGGGTCGCCTTCGCGATGATTCCCATCTGGCCCTCCGTGGAGAGGAAGAAGCGAAGCTCCCGATCACCCGCGGCCAGATCCAGGGTCTCTCCGGCAGGGGTGATGACCCTGAGGGAACGGACCTGGTTTCCAACAGGTCCGCTGTGAAATGTGCCGATTCCCATTCCCCCGGTCGCCATCCAGCCGATGAGGCTCCCGCCCTTCCCCGAAGCCAGGGTGAGAAGGTTCAAGCCATATTCTTCAAGCCTGTTCTCGATATCCAGGAACCGGGCCCCTGGGCCGACGGTCACTTCCATGGCCGCCGGATTCACTTCAATCGTATCCATCAACCCGAGGTCGATCAAGATCCCGCCGGACGTGGGCACAGCACCACCATAGCCCCATGTCCCCGCGCCCCGGACGGTCAACGGGATCTTGTGCTTCCGGGCGAAGGAAAAAATCTCCCGGATGTGCTCTTCCTTAGTGGGTCTGAGCACGAGATCGGGGATGCTCCTGAGAAGCATGTCCCGGAGGAGAGGAGGAAGATCGACATTGAGATCCTGCCGGTAATACTCAAGCCTCTCCGGGTCAATCACAGCCTCCATTCCGGGATTCTCTTTCAGAAAGCCATCGAGATCTTTACCCCAGGGAAGATGCTCTTGCTGATCGATCGCCATTTCACTTATCCTCACATTCGTTAGAGATTTGGAGAAGGCATTGAACCAAACGCAAGGGGGGAGGAAAAACCAAAAACAGCTACTGTCAATCTGTGCAAATGGGATCCAGAGACGGCAGAGACGTAGCATGGTCCAATGCTACGTCTCTGCTTCAGGATGAATTATACCTGACCCTACCTTGATTGCGCCATACGCCATGCGATATCCGGTTAAAGGATCGGCAGGTATCGATCGAGTTCAAACTGGGAGACATGGATCCGGTACTGATCCCATTCGATCTTCTTGTTCTCAATGAACTTCTCAAAGATGTGATCTCCCAGAGCCTCCTTCACGAGCGGGCTCTTCTCTGTTTCCTGGATCGCCTCAAAAAGACTCCCGGGAAGGGAATCGATGCCGTGTTCCTTTCTCTTCTCCTCAGACATTTCAAAGATGTCCTCTTCCACGGGAGGAGCAAGCTTGTATCCTTCCTTCATTCCCTTCAGCCCGGCCGCGAGCATGACGGAGAAGGCAAGGTAGGGATTGCAGGCAGGGTCAGGGCACCGGAGCTCGATCCGGGTGGCTTTTTCTTTACCGGGCTTATACATGGGAACCCGGACGAGGGCGGATCGGTTTCGCCGCGCCCAGGAGATGTAGACCGGAGCCTCATAACCGGGAACAAGCCTTTTGTAAGAGTTGATCCACTGGGAGGTGATGGAACAGAATTCCGGCGCATGTTTCAGAATCCCTGCGATATAACATTTTGCCTCCTTTGACAGATGAAACTCGTCCTTGGGGTCGAAGAAAGCGTTCCTGGCCCCTTTGAAGAGGGATTGATGGGTGTGCATCCCGCTTCCATTCTGCCCGAAGATCGGTTTCGGCATGAAGGTCGCATAGACCCCGTGCTTCAGTGCAATCTCCTTTACGACTAGCCGGTAGGTCATGGCATGATCGGCCATGGCCAGGGCCTCGGCGTATCGAAGGTCGATCTCATGCTGGCTCGGAGCCACCTCGTGGTGGCT
>Ga0031655_10002614_pt1 | contig 10314 bp, 20 predicted proteins | sample FrelakmetHBP12HB_FD_55187 | JGI IMG/M metagenome (GOLD analysis project Ga0031655, IMG submission 55187) | Freshwater lake sediment microbial communities from the University of Notre Dame, USA, for methane emissions studies -HBP12 HB | ecosystem: Environmental > Aquatic > Freshwater > Lake >... | reverse complement strand
TCGCGCTGCAGAGCCAGCGCCCGGTGAGTCGCCGGAGCAGCTCGTCCGCGGGGACGTCCACGAGAAGCGCGGCGGCGACCGCGGCCCCGCGATCGGCGAGCGCCCGATCCAGCGCCGCCGCCTGGGCACGGGTGCGGGGGAACCCATCGAGGATCATGCCGCGCTGGGCGTCCGGGGCATCCAGCCGCTCGAGCAGCATGCCGACCGTGATCTCGTCGGGAACCAGCTCACCGCGCTCCATGTACCCATGGGCCGCGAGCCCCAGCGGGCTGCCGTCCCGGGCGGCGGCCCGGAAGAGATCGCCCGTCGCCACCCTGGGCAGCCCGAAGTGGCGGGCAAGGACGTGGGCCTGGGTCCCCTTCCCGGCGCCCGGGGCGCCCAGCAGCACGAGGACCCTCATCGCGTCACTTCCGCCTCAACCCAACCCCCGGTCTCCCCGGGCCTCATCGGATGAACCCCTCGTAGTTCCGCATCATGAGCTGTGCCTCCAACTGCTTCATCGTCTCGACGACGACGGAGACGACGATCAGGATGCTGGTGCCGCCCAGGGAGAGGCCACCAAGGCCCGGGATGAACACCTGGAACAGGTACGGCGAGACGGCCACGATGCCCAGGAAGAGCGCCCCGGCGACCGTGATCCGGTTGACCACGCGGGCCAGGTAGTCCTGGGTCGGCCGTCCCGGACGAATGCCCGGGATGAAGCCGCCGTTCTTCCGCAACTGCTCCGCCGTCTCGTCCGGCTTGAACGTGAAGGCGGTGTAGAAGTACGTGAAGCCGACGGTCAGGAGGAAATAGAGCGACCCGTAGACGATCAGGTTCGACGGTCCGAACGTGTTGACGAAGAAGGTCGCGATGTCCTTGATGAGCGCCACCTGGCTCTGGGCGAAATAGCCGGCGATCTGGCTGGGGAAAAGCAGGATGCTCACCGCGAAGATGATCGGGATGACGCCAGCCTGGTTGACCCGGAGAGGCAGGAAGGTGGTGCCGCCCTGGTACATCCGCCGACCCCGGACGCGGCTGGCGTACTGGATCGGGATCCGCCGCTGGCCCTCGGTGATGTAGATGATCGCGGCGATGGCAGCCACGCCGAAGACGGCGAAGACGGCGAAGGCCGCTATGTTGGGCGAGTCTAGGAAGGTCCCGATGGCCTGGGGAACGCGACCCACGATTCCCGCGAAGATGATGAAGCTGATGCCGTTGCCGATCCCCTTCTCCGTGATGAGCTCGCCGAGCCACATGAGGAGAATTGAGCCGGCCGTCAGGGAGATGATCTGGGTCATCGTCTCGAACGAGGCGAGGTCGAAGCGCGTGTTGAGGACGCCTGCCTGGTTGAGGACGGCCAGGAAACCGTAGCTCTGGAGGATCGCGAGCGGGACGGTGAGGTAACGGGTGTACTGGTTGATCTTGTTGCGCCCGTACTCACCCTCTCGCTGGAGCGCGGTGAGGGCAGGCACCACGCCGGTCATCAGCTGCATGATGATCGACGAGTTGATGTACGGGTTGACGCCCAGCCCCACCACGGAGAAGCGCGACAGCCCGCCGCCCGAGAACAGGTCCAGCAGGCCGAAGAGCGCGTTGTCCTTGAAGAACTGGGCGAGCTTCGTCGGGTCCGCGCCCGGGACGGGGACGTGGGCCAGCGCCCGGAAGATGATCAGGACGCCCAGGACGAAGAGGATCCGGCGCCGGATGTCCGGCGCCCGGAACGCGTTGAGGAGGGATTCGAACACGGCGGGGCCGCGTCAGTCCGCGCCGGCCGCGGGCTCGACGCCGATGGCGGCGAGCAGGGACGTCGGGATCTCGATCACCTGGACCGTCCCGCCGGCTCCCTCGATCTTCTCGCGGGCGCTCTTGGTGAAGGCATCGGCGACCACGAACAGCGGCCGGCTCACGTCACCACTGCCCAGGATCTTGAGTGGCTTGTCGAGGCTGCGCACGAGGCCGGCCATGCGGAGCAGCTCTTGGTTCACGCTGACGGGAGCGGGCGTGGCCCGCTCCGGAGCGCCGGGCAGGTCGCCCTCCGGCAGCCGGCCGAGCTCGATCGCGGCGCTGATGGCGCCCACGTTGACCACTTCGTACTCGATCCGGTTGATGTTGCGGAAACCGCGCAGCTTCGGGATCCGGATATGGATCGGGGTCTGGCCGCCCTCGAACCATGCCGGGATGGAGCTGCCCGCGCGGGACTTCTGCCCCTTCGTGCCACGGCCGGCCGTCTTGCCCTTGCCGGCGGCGATGCCGCGGCCGACGCGGGTCTTCGCGGTGTGCGCGCCCTGGGGGGGCCGCAGATCGTGAAGCTTCATCGGGTCTCCTCCGCCGCGGCCTCGGGGAGCTCCTCAACCACGACGAGGAAGCGGACCGCGCGGACCATGCCGCGGGTCGCTTCGTTGTCGGGCACGACGACGGTGTCGCCGATCCGGTGGAGCCCGAGCGCCTTGATCGTCCCGCGGTTACGGGCGATGTGGCTGATCGTGCTTTTGACCTGGGTCACCCGGAGCCTACCGGCCATCTGCGGCCTCCGCGGCTGGCTGGCCGGCGACGAAGAGCCGGACGGGCACGCCCCGACGCGCGGAGATCTCCTCCGCGGAGGAGAGGTCGCGCAAGGCCTCGATGGTGGCGCGAACGACGTTCACCGGGTTCGTGGAGCCGTGGACCTTCGAGAGGATGTCGCGGATGCCGGCGGCCTCCACCACCGCGCGGACGGAGCCGCCGGCGATGACGCCCGTCCCCTGTGAGGCGGGCTTGAGCAGCACCCTGGCGGCCGCGAACTCGGCGTGGACCTCGTGCGGGATGGTGGTCCCCACGGTCGGGATCCGGATGAGGTTCTTCTTCGCGTCCTCGACGCCCTTGCGGATTGCCTCGGGCACCTCGCCGGCCTTGCCGAGCCCGGCGCCGACGTGGCCCTGGCCGTCACCGACGATGACGACCGCGGAAAAGCTGAAGCGCCGCCCGCCCTTGACGACCTTGGCGACGCGGTTGATCTGGACGACACGCTCTTCGAGCGTGAGCTTGGCGGGATCGATCCTGGCCACTGGCGGTCTTCTCCTCCTAGAAGTCGAGACCGGCTTCCCGCGCGGCGTCGGCGAGCGTCTTGACCCGGCCGTGGTAGCGATACCCGGCTCGGTCGAAGACGACCTGCGCGACCCCGGCGGTGCGGGCCCGCTCGGCGACCAGGCGTCCGACNACCTTCGCTTCGTCGACCTTCGNCTGCTTCCCGCCCTTGAGCNCCGGCTCGAGGGAGGACGCGGCAGCGAGGGTGCGACCGGCGGTATCGTCGATCACCTGTGCATAGATGTGGTTGAGGCTGCGGAAGACCGCCAGGCGCGGCCGCGCGGACGTCCCCTCCAGTCGGAGGCGAATCCGCTCGTGCCGTTTCTGCCGGGCGGCGCCGCGCGAGGCGGCCTTCGTCATCGTGGTCGTCCTTCCGTTACTTCTTTCCGCCGATCTTGCCGGCCTTGCCGGCCTTTCGGCGGATCACCTCGCCCGAGTAGCGGACGCCCTTGCCCTTGTATGGCTCCGGCTTCCGGGTGGNCCGGACGCGGGCGGCAACCTGGCCGACGAGTTCCTTGTCGATGCCGANGACAGCCAGCTTGATCGGGCTCTCGACCTCGAAGCGGATACCGTCCGGCGGGACGATCTCGACGGGATGGCTGTACCCGAGGTTGAGCTGCAGCTTGTCGCCGACCTTCTGGGCGCGGTAGCCNACGCCGGTGATCTCGAGNCTCTTCCGGTAGCCGTTCGTGACACCCTCCACCATGTTGGCGATGAGCGTCCGGGTGAGCCCATGGAGCTGCTTGTGCTGCTTGAGGTCCGACGGACGGGTNACCAGGAGGCTCCCCTCCCNGGTCTCCACGGTCATCGCGGCCGGGAGGGAGCGGGTCAGGGTTCCCTTCGGGCCCGTCACGCTGATGACCGGGCCGTCGAGAGAGATCTCGACGCCGGCGGGCAGGAGGATCGGCTGACGGCCGATACGCGACATCGCCGTCCCCCCTACCAGACGTACGCGAGGACTTCNCCGCCGAGCTGGGCCTTGCGGGCCTGCGCGCCGGTCATGATCCCCTGGCTGGTGCTGACGATGACGATGCCCAGGCCGCCCAGGACCCGGGGGATGTCCGTCTTGCGGGCGTAGACGCGGAGCCCGGGCTTGCTGATGCGCTTGAGCCCGGAGACGACCGATGCCTTGCCGTCGACGTACTTGAGGTGGAGCGTGATGACGGGGTGCATCCCGTCCCGGCTCTCGCTGGAGGAGGCGATGAAGCCCTCCTCGACGAGGATGCGCGCGATCTCGCGCTTCACCCGGGATGCCGGCACGACCACCTCGAGGTGGTGCGCGCGCGACGCGTTGCGGATGCGCGTGAGCATGTCCGCGATCGGATCGAGACGTTCATCGTCGGCTCACCAGCTCGACTTCGTCACGCCCGGGACCTCGCCCGCGAGGGCGCGCTCCCGGAAGCAGATGCGGCAGAGCGCAAACCGACGCATGTAGGCGCGGGGCCGACCACACAGCGTGCACCGGTGGTAGGCCTGCACCTTGTGCTTGGGCGTTCGCTTCGCCTTGGCAATCAGCGATTTCTTGGCCATGGTCCTCCTCCCCGCGCTAGCCGGCGAAGGGCATGCCGAGGAGCTCCAGAAGTTTCCGGGACTCCTCGTCGGTCTTCGCCGTTGTCACGATGCTGATCTCCAGCCCGCGGAGACGGTCGACCTTGTCGTAATCGATCTCGGGGAACGCGAGCTGCTCGCGCATCCCGAGGCTGTAGTTGCCGCGCCCGTCGAACGACTTGGCCGGGATTCCCCGGAAGTCGCGGATGCGCGGGAGCGCCAGGACGGTAAGGCGCTCCAGGAAATCCCACATTCGCTCGCCACGGAGGGTTACCTTCGCGCCGATGGTGTTGCCCGTCCGGAGACGGAACTGGGCGATGGAGCGCTTCGCCTTCGTGAGGATCGGCTTCTGGCCCGTGATGAGGGCCAGGTCGCCGAGGGCCGCGTCGACCGCCTTGGCGTTCGTGAGCGCCTCACCGAGCCCAATGTTGACCACGATCTTCTCGACTCGCGGCACCTGCATCGGGTTCGTGTAGGCGAACTGCTTGGTGAGCGCCGGGACGACCTCGGTCGCGTAGCGCCCCTTCAGGTTGCTGCTCACGCGTCCTTCACCTCCACCTGCTGGCCACAGTGGCCGCAGGCTCGGACGCGCGCGCCGCTCTCCAGGAGGAGGTGGCGGATGCGCGTCGGCTGGTCGCAGCGGGGGCAGACCAACATGACCTTCCCCACGGCCATCGGGAGCGGCTTCTCGACGACGCCGCCCTGCTGCATCTGCGGCACGCGATCGTTCTGGTTCATGCGCGGGCGCGGCTTCGTGTGCCGCTTCGCGATGTTCAGCCCCTGGACCACCACGCGGTACGGCGTGCCCGGCTTCAGCGGCCGATCGACGCGCTCCACCGTCCCGCGCTTCCCGGCGTCCTTGCCGCCGAGCACCAGGATCGTGTCACCCCTGCGGATCTCGGGGACCTTCGTCACGCGAGGTGCGACGGCACGGGCCATCTCAGAGCACCTCCGGCGCGAGCGAGACGATCTTCATGTAGTTCCGATCCCGAAGCTCGCGCGCCACGGGGCCGAAGATCCGCGTGCCGCGCGGGTTGCCCTGGTTGTTGATGAGGACGGCGGCGTTCTCGTCGAACCGGATGTAGCTGCCATCCGGCCGGCCATACTCCTTCGCCGTGCGAACCACGACGGCTCGCACCACGTCGCCCTTCTTGACGGCGGCGTTCGGGATCGCCTGCTTGACGCTGGCGACGATGACGTCGCCGATTTCCGCGGACGTGGAGGTGGAGCGGCCCATGATCCGGATGCACTGGATCACGCGGGCGCCGGTGTTGTCCGCAACGCGGAGCCGGGTCTGCTGCTGGATCACGCCTCGGCCCCCTCCTCGGCCCCGGCATGTGCCTTGCCCGGATGCGCCGCGGCGTGAATCGCCTCGGTCGTGGCCGACTCCTCGACCACGAGCTCGGACGGCTGGTCCTCACCCGCCCGGGAGATGACCTCGACGAGCCGCCAGCGCTTGGTCCGCGACAGNGGTCGGGACTCCTCGATGCGAACGGTGTCGCCCACGCGCGCCGCGTTGAGCTCGTCGTGCGCCGCGAACTTGCTGGAGGCCCGGATCACCCGCTTGTAGAGCGGGTGGCGCGTCAGGCGCTCGACGGAGACGACGATCGTCTTGTCCATCTTGTCGCTGACGACGCGCCCGACCTTCGNCTTNCGTTTGCCCTGCACGTTTGTTGCTCCTGCCATGCCGGGCCCCCTACGCNCTCTTGTCCACGAGCTTGCGCTCGTAGCGGACGGTGAGGATCCGGGCGATCGTCCGGCGGGAGCCGGAGATCGCGGTGTAGTCCTTNAGCTGGCGCGTGGCGAGCTCGAAGCGNGCCTGCCAGAGGTCTCGCTTCGCGTCCTTGAGCGCCTGGTCCAGCTCCGCGTCCGACAGGGCGCGCAGCTTGTCGATGTCGATCACGCGCTCTCCTCCTCCTTCACGATGAAGCGCGTGGCGACCGGAAGCTTGTGGCTGGCCAGGCGCATCGCCTCGACGGCCTGCTCGCGGTCCACCCCGGCCATCTCGAAGAGGATCCGGCCCGGCCGCACGACAGCGACCCAGTGATCGGGGGCACCTTTGCCGGAGCCCATCCGAGTCTCCGCCGGCTTCTTGGTGGCCGGCTTGTCCGGGAAGATCCGGATCCAGATCTTGCCGCCGCGCTTCACCGAGCGGGTCATGGCGCGTCGGGCAGCCTCGATCTGGCGGCTGGTGATCCAGGCGGGCTCCAGGGTGATCAGGCCGAACTCCCCGAAGGAGACGGCGCTGCCGCCCTTGGCCATCCCGGCCATCCGGCCGCGCATGACCTTGCGATGCTTGACCCGGCGGGGCATCAGCATGGCGTCACACCCCCTGGGCCGCGACGGGCGCGACCACCTGGGCGGCCGCCGGCCGCGGGACCCGCTGGTCGGGGACGTCACCCCGGTAGATCCAGACCTTCACGCCGATGGTGCCGTAGGTGGTCCGCGAGAGGACGTAGCCGTAGCTGATGTCCGCGCGCAGCGTGCCCAGCGGGATGCGACCCTCGCGGTCCCACTCGCGGCGGGCCATCTCCGAACCGCCCAGGCGGCCGGCGACGGCGACCTTCACGCCCTTCGCGCCCGCCTTCATGGTGCGCTGGATTGCCTGTTTCATGGCCTTGCGGAAGGCAATCCGACGGCTCAGCTGCTGGGCGACGTTGGCGGCCACGAGGTACGCGTCGAGCTCCGGCTGGCGGATCTCCTTGATCTCGAGCTTGACCTTGCGAGGCTTCGTGAGGTCGCCGATCTGCTTGCGCAGGACCTCGACGTTCGCGCCGCCCTTGCCGATGACGATGCCCGGCTTGGCCGTGTGGATGGTCACCGTCACGTAGTTGATGCCNCGCTCGATCTCGACGCCGCCGACGCTGGCGTTGGCCAGNCGCCGCTCGATGAGCTTGCGCATGGCGAGGTCTTCCTGGAGCAGCGTCGCGTACTCCTTGTCGGCGTACCACTTNGCGGACCAGGTGCGGCTCGTCCCAAGGCGGAAGCCGTACGGGTGGACCTTGTGTCCCATGTCAGGCCTCCCGCTCTTCGAGGACGATGGTGATGTGGGTCATCGGCTTGTGGATGGCGAAGGCCCGTCCCTGGGCTCGCGGCTTCCAGCGCTTGAGGGTGGGGCCCTCGTTCGCGTGGGCCTCGACGATCACGAGGTCCTCGGCCGCGAGATTGTGGTTGTTCTCAGCGTTCGCGGTCGCGCTCGCGAGGACGCGAGCGACGTCGCGCGCGGCTCCCTGCGGCATGAAGCGCAGGATCGCGCTCGCGTCCTCGACCCGGCGGCCGCGGATGGCCGACGTGACGAGGTTCGCCTTGCGGGTGGACCCGCGGAGGTACTTGGCGGTGGCAGAGACACGCACGATCCAGTCCCCTACCGCACGGCCGTGGAACGGTCGGTCTTCTTGTCGTGCCCGCGGAAGGTGCGGGTCGGGGCGAACTCGCCCAGTCGATGACCGACCATGTTCTCGGTGACGTAGACGGGCACGTGCTTGCGGCCGTTGTAGACGGCGATCGTGTGCCCGATGAAGTCCGGGAAGACGACCGATGCACGTGACCACGTGCGGACGATCTTCCGCTCGTTCTTCTTGTTCATCTCCTGGACGCGGCCGAGGAGCCGCGCCTCGACGAACGGTCCTTTCTTGACCGAACGCGACATGCTTCTGCTCCTCCTACGACTTGCGGTGCCGCGACCGGACGATCAGGCGATCCGCCTTGGTCCCGCGCCGCGTCCGGTACCCCATCGCCGGCTTCCCCCACGGCGTCTTGGGGGGCATGCCCGTGGGGGACTTGCCCTCGCCGCCGCCGTGCGGATGGTCACGTGGGGTCATCGCGACGCCCCGGGTCTCCGGACGCAGGCCCATGTGACGGGCCCGTCCGGCCTTACCGAGGCTCTGGTTCTCGTGGTCCAGGTTGGAGACCTGCCCGACCGTAGCCACGCAGCGCAGAGGCACGCGACGCATCTCGCCCGACGGGAGTCGAACGGTGGCGTAGTCGCCCTCCTTGGCGAGGATCTGCGCCGCACCGCCCGCGGATCGGACGATCTGGCCGCCCTTGCCCGGCACGAGCTCAATGTTGTGGATTGTGGTCCCCAGGGGAATGCTGGACAGCGGCAGGGCGTTCCCCACCCGTGCCTCGGCGTCGGGCCCGGCAACCACGACGTCGCCGACCTTGAGGCCGTGAGGCAGGAGCATGTAGCGCTTCTCGCCATCCCGGTAGTGCAGGAGGCCGATCCGGGCCGACCGATTGGGGTCGTACTCGACTGTGGCGATCTTGGCGGGGACCCCGACCTTGTCGCGCTTGAAGTCGATGATCCGGTAATGCTGCTTCTCCCCGCCACCCCGATGGCGGACGGTGAGGCGGCCCTGGTTGTTCCGGCCCGAACCGCGCTTCTTCGGTTCCAGCAGCGGCTTGTAGGGCTCCTTGGTGGTGATCTCCTCGAACGTCGAGCGGGTCATGAACCGGCGGCCGGCCGAGGTGGGTTTGTAGCTGCGGAGCGGCATCGCTACACCCCCTCGAAGAATTCGATCTTCTGGCCCGCGGCGAGCGTCACGATCGCCTTGCGCCAGGGCGTGGTCCAGCCCGTGATCCGGCCGCGCTTCGTTCCGCGCCGCTTCTCCTTGGCCTTCGTCGAGAGGACGTTGACGGCCGTGACCTGGACCTTGAAGAGCTCCTCGACGGCCGCCTTGACCTGGATCTTCGTGGCGTCGCCATGAACCTCGAACGTGTACTTGCCGCGGCCGGACTCGTCCATCGACTTCTCGCTGATGATCGGCCGGACGATGACCTCGTGGGCGGTGAGCGTCATGCGTACACCTCCTCGAGACGGGCGAGCGCCGGCTGCTCGATCACGATCGTGTCCGCATTGAGCAGGTCCACGACGTTGAGCGAGTCGGCGAGGAGGACCGCCACCCGCGGCAGGTTCCGCGCCGAGAGATCGAGCCGCTGATCCCGGGCCGGCGAGACGATCAGGACCCGGCCGGCGACCTTGAGGTTCTCCAGGACGCCCAGCAGCTCCTTCGTCCGGATCGCCTCCAGCCCGAAGGCGTCGAGGACCCGGATCGCGTCGCCGCCGAACTTCGCGGTGAGTGCGCCACGCAGCGCAAGGCGCTTCATCTTCCGGGGCAAGCGCTGCGCGTAGGAGCGCGGGTGCGGTCCGAAGACCACGCCGCCGCCGGTGAAGTGCGGCGCGCGGCGCGAGCCCTGGCGGGCCCGGCCAGTCCCCTTCTGGCGATACGGCTTCTTGCCTCCGCCGCGGACCTCGCCGCGCGTCTTCGTGTCGCTGGTGCCAAGCCGGCGACCCGCGAGCTGCGCGGTCACCACCTGGTGGAGGACGGCCGCGTTGACCGGGGCCGCGAAGAGCTCCTCGGAGAGCTCCACGGTTCCGATCGCCTCGCCCGTCCGGGCATAGAGCGTGGTCTGCGGCATCGTCAGGCCTTCTTCACGAGGACGAGCGCGTTCGGCGCCCCCGGCACGGACCCCTTCACGAGGAGGAGGTTGCGCTCGGAATCGACGCGCACGATGCGCAGCTTCTTGACGGTGACGCGGTCGTCACCCATGTGGCCCGCCATCTTCATGCCCCGATAGACGCGGCCGGGCGTGGTGCCCGGGCCGATGGAGCCCGGCGCGCGATGGTGGTCGGAGCCGTGCGTCTTCGGGCCGCGGTGGAAGTTGTTGCGCTTGATGTTGCCCGCGAAGCCCTTGCCCTTCGACGTCCCGGTGACATGGATG
>Ga0031655_10002613_pt1 | contig 10314 bp, 7 predicted proteins | sample FrelakmetHBP12HB_FD_55187 | JGI IMG/M metagenome (GOLD analysis project Ga0031655, IMG submission 55187) | Freshwater lake sediment microbial communities from the University of Notre Dame, USA, for methane emissions studies -HBP12 HB | ecosystem: Environmental > Aquatic > Freshwater > Lake >... | reverse complement strand
TCTTTCCCCACAATACGTTTCGCTTCATTCATAAAAGCGGGGGGTGCATCTGCCCTTTCTGATAGCCAGGTTTTTACATTCATTGTTGCCCTTTACCTGCTTAAGTGCCAGGCCAAATAGTGACGTTTCCGGACGCTGTTAAGCTATCTGTCGGCTCTAGGTTATCATCTTTCAAGAACATTGACAACTGATGCGGAGGAGATGTGTTTCTTGAACCTGTGTGATGAGTTAATGGGAGGGAGGGGGAGTCTGCACCTATTTGTAAGAACGTTGGCCCGAATCTTTAAGAAGCATCGGCCTGGATTGGCCTCTTCCCTGGAGCGACGTCAGCATGTACTATTCCACCGAGACGGGTCACCTTTCTGCCAATGCCTTTGCTCCGAAAATAGACGTTCTCAAGAGATTCCATGCTAACGCTTTTCACATGTGAGAACCCTCGCGCAACGAGGTAGTTCTCAATCTCTTTTTCCTCCAAACCAAATCTTGGAGCCTCAGCTCTTTGTTCGAAAGCTGCTCGCCATTTACGCGCGTCTTCAGGATATAAGGTTCCATCTAATGATGACCTATAAGCATAATCAAATATGATTGAACTGCCATCGCCTGAATTATTTGATACGAACGATAATGTTTCGTCCACCCCCGAGTTTGTCAGATAGACAGTCACACCTTCCCATATGAACAGCGTCCGCATGTTCTTGTTGTATCCGCTTTCGAAAAGCCTTTCACCAAGCTTTTCGCTGTTGAAATCAATGGACACATATACTACGTGGTCCGGGAGAGCTCCAAATACCTTCTTGACCTTCTTGACCTTTGCTGCCAGGGTATCAGGATGGTCTACCTCGAAGACTCTCACTTTCCCTGAAAGCCTGTCGAATCTATAAGCTCTCGAATCATAGCCTGCTCCAAGAATCACTAGCTGCTCGACGCCGGCATCAATGCAGGCTTCTAAATAGTCATCCATATACCTATGCCTGACCACGACGCTATTCTGCGCATTTGGGATGATGCGATCGGCGTACCACAGGGCAATTCTCGTCAGCAGCCTACTCCTGGCGATGAGTTTGAATTTAAGCCCCAGGAAGCGATAGGCAAATGCATCATAGATTAATCGTTCTTTTTCTGGATATATCCATTCGGCGGCCCTGAATGCAGCATTTGCCTCAGCAGTTGCACTTGGTTTGCCTTCTTTCACTCTGTACCCCTTTCACTGAATCCCCGGATTTAGGAATAATAATGAGCTCGTTGACATTGGCTTGTCCATGCTATATATTGAAAAAACATTCGAAATGAGTACGCTCCGGCACTTAAAGAATCCTTTAGCAGTAATCAGACTGGCTGACATTCTTACTGGTTCCAGGATTGTTGCAGCTCCCATCATTGCATGGTTGATATTTTCGAATAAAACGGATGCTGCTTATTACCTTTTCGCTGCTGCTGCGATCACCGACCTCCTTGACGGGTATTTTGCCAGGTTGAGCAAGAAGACTACCACATACGGAGCAACCTTTGACGGCTTGGCCGATTTCGTTCTTGTTTATACCACAATAGTTAGCCTCGCTATCAAGATGGAAACGTACTGGCTGCTTGCAGCAGGATTGATATTGATAGCTTTTGCAGTTCTTGTGATAGGGCTTATCTCAAAGAAGAAAGGTGGTTTTACGATACCGCACCTGGATACAAACCTTCTGGCTGCTTTTGTCTATCCCACTATTATGGTATACATTATCGACTGGCGTTATGCAGAGATTGTTCTCCTTGTTGCGTTCCTGGTTTCCCTGTACTACGTAATCAAGTATGTGCGCTATTTACGGACCATCTACAAACAAGCAAAGACAAATATCCCTTAGACATTCTAGCTAGTCTTCCGTTACCTCACCCCTTCCTACTTTTAGAGGACAAGTACTTAAAAAACGTCTCGATTCTGCCTTTGAAGTGATTTGCTGTATACAGGGCTCCTACCAGGACGGCGATAGCTAGCTGAAGGGCCGTAATTCCGTTTCCGTGACTAAAAGCTGCATCTGTCATATTGCTGGACATCAAGTAAATGGAAGCCGGCATAATAGACATCGCTGCTAAACTTGAACAATTTTTCGTCTTAAATACCTTTCTTTGTATCCCTATTCCTGGTGCCTTTTAGGTACACTATCCACTGCCATTTGTCAGGAGACGTAAATGACTATTGACATTTGATGAGGTGCTAGGCCAAATAAGACAAATACGGCGCCCGCTCCCAGACTTGATGATCGTGCTTTTTTTGATGGAGGGAACATTCAATCAATCCGAATTATTGATCCTCAAAACCCTTGTTTAAAATTGAGCCTATGATACTGTTGCTTCGCTAGAACAGCCGAATTAGAGATTCTTATGCTGTCATAGCGGACATGAAAGATTGCTTTATATCCTCGCAGGAATACTTTTCTGATACCCTGGGTTTAGGAGATTCGCCATCATCTTTAATCCGTACTTGTATAAATGACGGGCCTCTGAATCTCAGCAATTTCGCCAGAACCCGATTTAGTGACTGTGCATCCTTAACCCTGAATGCTTCCTTGTAACCACAACCACGAGCTATCTTTAAGAGGTCGATATTGGCAGATAACGTAGGTTGGCTTCCCGTCGATGCATAGACACCGTTATCCAAAACAATGTGAATCAGGTTCAACGATTCGCCATTTTCCTTCCCTACCGACGCCATCGCCCCTAAGTGCATTATGCATCCCCCATCGCCGTCCAAAGCTACGATCTTTCTGTCTGTCTTCGAATGCTTCGCGATACCAAGTGCTATGGGCAGGGCGTGACCCATTGAGCCGAGCATATAGAAACAAGGGCACTTATCTCCCAATCCGTTCTTCCCTAGAGCATAGCAGGCTTCTCTTGAGATGTAACCATTCGTAGTTACATAGCAGGCCATGTCCCCCATAGCATTTACTATAATATTGACTGCTTCAGCGCGAGATAGTTCAATCTTCCTCCCTGCATCTTCCCGGTTATCTTTTTGCCCCACCTTTTCTATCAGTCCTTTTGTTATCAATAGAGCTCCGGGTTGCTTGCTTGCCGATATTTGCTGGAAAATGGACTTTATCTGCTCTTTATAGGCATTTTCAGCAAGAATCAAATTAGGGACTTCAAACGTCGTCAATATCTCTTGCAGTTTCGAACCCATGAACTCGTGTTCCGGCTCATCTCTGGTGTTGGGCTGTCCTCTCCAGGATATCAAATACAGTACCGGAATCTTATAGATTTTGTTCAGTGACGTAAGCGCATTGAGAGTGTTACACAAACCGGAATTTTGTATCAAAACNACCGGTATCTTATTTGTTGCCAGAAAGCTACCGGCGGCAAGCCCCATTGCTATGGCTTCATTTGCCGGATTTAACACCTCGCATTGTTTGTCATGTGTCAAAGCATCTATAAGGGTATCCAGGTAAGAACATGGCACCTCTATGTAGGGGCCTAGCTCATATCTTTTAAGTTCGCTTATTACGTCTCCAGCTTTCATCTCTATATGTGTCCCGTTGAAAGTATGGAACAAACCTTCTTGTAATCATCGAAGTTATGTACTTCCATCCACCCTTCAGCTACCTCATAAGCTGATACGCTGAATCCTTGGTCGATAAGATATTGGATGAATTCGACAAAAGATACCGATTCTACGTTTCTTGCCATACATGGTTCCTTTTTTGCTTTCTCGAATTCTTTGATCACAGTGTTCAGACCTTTCTTCGAAAAGCAAGCTATGCCCATAAACTCATAGTGGGAATCGGACTCGGCCAGGTGTTTCCCTATCTTAAGTACTCTATTGACATGACCTGTACCCAGTGTCCTCACGCTGTCCAGCGGTGAACGTTCGGTTATCACCAGCTCGAGTTCCTTATTTCTGAGATGCGTTTTCTTGTAAGTCCGGTCGACAACGAGGATTATGTCGTCATCTTTTCTCAGTAATTTCCCCACAAGTTCCTGGTCGAAAACAATGTCTGAGTAGACGATAATGTTCTTGTCAGCGGGCTTTTCAATGCCCCTGATTATCGAGTACATCAAACCCTTAACGTTATAATCCGGATTTTTGATTATCCGAGCACCCTCGATCTCCACCTTTTCGCTCTTATACCCTACTATGACGTTTATATCATGAATCCCAGCGTTATTTAAGGTTTCAATGTTTCTCTGTAACAAAGGTTTGCCCACAATATCAAGCATGGCTAAAGGCCTATCTTCCAACAATTGGCCCAGTGACTTATCGAACTTAGAGCCGGCGGCTGGAATGATCGCCTTTAAGCTTTCAGACTTCAGATATTTGTCTTCATCGTGCTTCATCAGATGCATATCTTGTAGCTCAAAGACCTCGGACATTGGGGCTATTTTGGAATCGATATCAAGTAGGCCATTTTTCTTCATGACTGTAAGTACATCGTTAATAGCCTTGATTGCAGCCCTGATACCTTGGTTGGCATAGATGACGATGCGAACTCCAAGTCGTTGCATTTCATTTTCAGGAAAGGAAAAGTATGTAGTAGGACATATCATTAATATGCCTCGCCCTTGCCATTTTTGACAGAATTCAATGATTTCATCAGGTGTCTGCAAGTTAGAATGAATGAATATACCATCTGCACCAGCTTCCAAATAAGCATCTGCCCTTTTCAATGCTTCGTCCATACCGCAACCTGCGATTAAAGCCTCAACCCTGGCAAAAACCATGAAATCCTCGGTCTGCTGTGCATTCTTAGCTGCCATTATCTTGCCCACAAATTCAGCTATAGGTGCTAACTCTTGCCGTCCTGAGATAAAGCTGTTAACTTTGGGGAATTTCTTGTCCTCAATACAGACCGCACTTATCCCCGCTGCTTCGAATTTTTTGACCATGTGGATGACATTGTTGGAATTTCCAAACCCTGTATCGCAGTCTGCGATGACTGGTATTGAAATGGCGCTGGCCATTTCACTGGCAGCATCCAGATGTTCTCCCATTGACAATATGTTAGCATCTGGAACTGCATGGGAGGTAGCTATCTCGCAGCCAGAAGCCCACACGCCATCGAAGCCATTTTTTTCAACAAGCCTCGCTGTCATGGCATTATGCGCTCCGACGATTCGAACTAATTCTTTTTCCTTCAATAACTTTCTGAGATTGCCTGACTTCCGCATCAAACCATCACCCCCGTTCAGGCTGTTCTCCAACAAGCTGGGTCTCCGGCGAAAAATGCTTGAGGATCCAACCTCGCAGGATCGAAATCGCCCCGGTCATCGAATCCGGAATCATCGTATGCTCTGGTCCTGCAGCCATAACATTTACTCTCGGCACTCAGTGGGCATCTGGTCGGCGAACATTTTGACCGCTCATGCAGCTGGCTGTAGATTTCTCTGAATCTTTTGACCTTTGGAGAGGAAACGATCTCTTCTAAAGTAGAGGTTCGTATGTCGCCCAGCGCCCAGTAGTCCGGAGCTTCCGAGCATGGTACAACGATGCCATCTGCTCTCACATGAATGCCCCCCAAATGCCTCGAACAGGCTTTGTTCTCCACCCAAGGCGACTCGGCTTTCCAGGGAATGCCGAATTCTTTGGTATCTATCTCCGCTAGCCGCTCAAAAAGTTTCTTTATGTCGGCGGAATTGAGAGTACTGCCTCCTGACTTACCGGAGAGCATAGAGCTGCTGTAGTCTTTTGCTCTTCCGTGCACATGGACTGGGATTACGAATGGCTTGAAACGATGGCTGCGNGACCAGCGNAATACGTCGGGAACNCCGTCATANTTAATGGCAGTAACTACAGTGTTTGTAGAAAGAGGAGGGGCGTTATCCTTGCCGTATCCTGCCTCAATAAGGTACTCAAAACCCTGCATTATCTTTTGCGCTCCGCCTTTACGCCCCAGAAGCTTGTCCTGTATGGCCTCGTCCAGTGAATCAAGCTTGCAGCACAAAGAAACATCAAGGGCTAGAAATTTCTTCGCTTTTTCCGCTGTTATAGCGCCCACATCTGTAAAACTCACGATGAACACAGGCAGATTTCGTTCCGCAAATGACTCCTTGACATAACTGATGAGATGGAAAATAGCCTCTCCCTGCTTGCCTTTCCAATCGGGGGGATTCCAGATGGTAGGTTCGCCGCCCTGCATGTTTACTACTCTTACTCCCATTTTTATGCAATCATCAACAATTGCCTTGGCTTCCTTCATCGTTAGCTGCTTTGTTCGCTCGGGTGCTCCTTCTGCATAGCAGTATATACATCTGAAATTGCATTTTTGCGTTACCATTATGTCGACGGAGAAAAGCTCTACCCCCTCGCTCTTCAACTTCTTCACCATGTCTCGTGTTACGCCCGCCATCCCGGGGAACAATGTGACTTTGTCTTTCGGTTCAGCCATATCGCTTGCTCCTCTCCCGACTCTCGCGCTCGGAGACTAAGCCATTTATCCGAATGCAATTATTAGAAACGAACCCAATGTGATAACACTGGACGCTAACAACCTTACTCTACCATTAGTCTCTTTCAGAAGCAACATTCCGTATATGACGCCGAAGATGACGCTTATCTGTCTCAGTGCTACGATGTAGGATACGTTAGAAATACGAAAAGCGTACAAGATGAGTACATATGAACCAAACTCCATAATGGCTGCCAGGGTTATTTTGTATTTGTCCTTTTGCAGGATAGGCCAATAATTCTTGTGCCTGCCCTTCAACAATAGAAAATACCCCAGAAACATCAACCCTGAGATGGCAAAGAACATGTAAAAAAAGAGGACCGGTGACATATTCAAAGCGCCTTTTTTGTCCACTATGGAGTATGCTGCAGAGAGCAGAGCCGTGAGTAGGGCAAAAAGTATAGCTTCCCTGTATCCTATCCTGAACGGTCTTACAAGCTCCGAGATAGAGAGCTTACTCATATTCATCATGTATACACCAAATACGACAAGAACGATGCCAACAATTGCAATCGCCGAAGGTATTTCTTTTAAGAAAACCAAACCTATGACAAGTACAAAGATGGGTGAGGACCTCGCTATGGGATAGGTGAGCGACAAGTCACCAACCTCATAGGTCCTGCACAGGAACACCTCATAAAAGAAGTGTGTAAGGGCGGAGAGTCCGATGAGCACCCACCCTGCTGTGTTTATATTGGTTACGGGATATACGAAGAGTATAAAACTGAAAAGAATGGCAAAGATCAAGTGTATGTTTAAATAGAATATGACCTTGTCTTCGCTTTTCTTCAGCAGTATATTCCATAGTGGATGGATGACGGCTGATACCAATACGAGTCCTAAACTTACGCTCGTAATCATTAAACTCTGAAATCACCTCGGAAACCCGCCTGAGGGAGGTTGAGGCTCCTTCCATAGCTGAATTCACCACACAGTTGTGGTTGACAGCTGCTTGTCTTGCCATGGTCTTGCACAAGTGTTGTCAACCTTCGAGCATTCTATCGTCAACCGCCATAGAACAGTCTTACCTATTGCTGGCGAATCTTCTCTGTGCTTCGGCCAAGTCCTGAGGCGTGTCGATTTCCATCCAGCCATCTTTGATGTCAACGCTCTTGACGAATGAACCTCGGTCAGCGAGTTCCTGTATCATGTCGGTCATATACGCTTTTTCCAGGCAGGTTGCGTGATGGAAGGAGGCCGTTGGGCTTTCTCTTGCTATCTCGTGATAAATCGCTCTCATAGCCTGTGCTGCTGCTTTAGTAAACTTGGCCAATCCGATAAACTCCCCGTGTGCCTCGCTTGCCTCAACCGCTTCCTTGCCGACTCTTGTTACTCTGCCCTTTTCAACCTTCACCAGCTCGGCCTCTGAAACTGGATGCAGGTCGCGCCCCCGGTAACGTTCGAGCCAATTAACGTCAACGACCAGGGCAATGTCTCCCTCGCTGTTGATGAGCTTTTCTACAATCGCTTTACTATAAAGGATATCGGAATAGGAGAAGATGAAATCATCATCCATTTCACGCTCGGCGTAGAATAGTGACCTNAGTATGTTGTTGTTTCTGAAGGCTGGATTGTGATAGTANGTNACATTGGGATAATTGATCAAGTGACCGTAATATCCGGTCACCACAACTATGCCGTTAATCCCGTTTTCTCTTAGCGCGCCTAGTGCTCTCTCAAGAATGGTTTGGCCGCCTATATCCAGGAGGCACTTCGGTTTTCCCTCAGTAAAAGGCATGAGGCGGCTGCCTGGTCCGGCCGCAACGATAATTGCTTTCATGGGCCTCCCGCGTAAGATGGAATAACACAAGCCCATCCGCGTCCTTTGGTCGAAGCAGTAGAGAATTGCTGATGGCTACGTCGGATGAGCACTACTTCATAATTGCGAACTTGGTATTTGTCACGAAGATCGTTAGTTATGTGAGGGTTATGTCACCATTGAGCAATGCGAAGTTGTCGTAAAACAATTATGCCACCCAACGCTGCTACAGTCAATATTATGACATGCCTGCCCGAAATCGCTCCGGAGTTCGGTATCCTCCATGTCCCTGGATGTTTGCAGTCGTTACCCGAGTAATTTCATGTACATTTCTTCCAGGTCTTCAAGCCAGAGTTTTGCGTCGGCATCTGAGGGCATCCTCCAGTCCCCCCGCGGAGACAGACTTACTGAACCGATCTTGGGACCTTCGGGCAAACACGTCCTCTTAAACTGGTTTGCGAAGAACCTCTCAATAAAACTCTTGAGCCATTTCTTTAGATCTTTTGGAGTGTAATGACCTTCAAAAAGTCCCTGTCTCCTTACCTCATTTGCCAGATAGAGAATCTTGCCGGGTCGCATTCCAAAACGAACGAATGGGTAGAGATAAAAGTCCGCAAGCTCGACTGGCCCGATTGTCTCCTCGCTCTTCTGGGTGATCTTGCCGCCACTTGGCCGTCGTAGCTCTGGAGAGATGGGCGTTTCGAGGATATCGTACAAAACCCTTTGCGCTGTTGAATTGGCCAACTCTTCGTCTGCGACCCATCTGATAAGAAAGCGGACAAGCGTCTTGGGCACTGATGCGTTGACGTGGTAGTGCGAAATGTGATCTCCCGAGAACGTGCACCAACCCAATGCGATCTCAGTGAGATCACCTGTTCCCAGTACGATACCGTTGAGCTCATTTGCTTTGTTGAAGAAGAATTCTGTACGATAGCGAGCCTGTACGTTCTCAAAGACCACGTCTTCCTGGCTATCATGCCCCAGGTCTTTTAGATGCGATGTGCAGGTTCTCATTATATTCACTCTTCCGAAAGTCACTCCTAACGCTTTGCACAATTTGGCAGCATTATTCTTAGTTCTTTGGGTGGTGCCGAAACCGGGAAGAGTGTAGGCATGAACGTTAGTTGGCGGCAAGCCCATAAAATCCATNGTCTTTACTGCTACCANTAGAGCCAGCGTGGAATCAAGCCCGCCCGAGACTCCCAATACTATNTGGACCTTATTGGCCCCGGACAGCTTCGTGGNCAGAGCAGCAACTTGCATAGAGAAGATATCGCGGCATCGCTCTGCTCTTCTGGTCGGATCCGCTGGCACAAAAGGATGAGGGTCGAGAGCTCGCAGCAACCTATCGGAAGACAGTTCAGGGACTTCTGTTTCAACAATTCTGAAAGCTCTCGACTTTCCGGGGACATCGTTGAAGCTTGTGGTGGCCCGCCGATCATGTGCAAGCCTTTCAAGGTCTATGTCTGAGATTAAAAGCTGGGAATCTGCTGACAATCGTTGCGATTCCTGGAGTATAACCCCGTTCTCTGCGATGACGGCATGCCCACCAAATATTACGTCGTTGGACGACTCCCCGATGCCTGATGAAACATAACAATATGCTGCTATGCATCTGCCGGATTCTGAAGATACCATCGTTCTGCGCCAGTCTGCCTTCCCAATCACCTCATTGCTGGCTGACAGGTTGAACAGCACGGTTGCGCCGGCCTGTGCCTGGTACTCGTGAGGCGATAGGGGTACCCACAGGTCCTCACAGATCTCCACCCCGATTATGGCTGGGGCAACCCCACGCAGTTCAAAGAGGATGTCTGTGCCGAAAGGGACTCGCTGTCCGGCTAATTCTATAGTATCCGAGCAGGCATACCTGCCTGATGTGAACCATCGGTCTTCGTAAAACTCTCTGTAAGTAGGTAAAAGCGTTTTGGGTATTACTCCGAGAATGCGGCTGTTGCTCAATACGACAGCACAGTTGAATATCTTTTGCTCGGTAGATAGCGGCATCCCAACTATTACCACCATGTTGCTCCCAGCGCTTTCGTCCAATATGCTGCCAAGCCCTTTTTCTGCTTTCGACAGCAATGCCTGGTGTTGAACCAGATCGCCAATGGTATAGCCGGTTATGGCCATCTC
>Ga0031655_10002611_pt1 | contig 10317 bp, 18 predicted proteins | sample FrelakmetHBP12HB_FD_55187 | JGI IMG/M metagenome (GOLD analysis project Ga0031655, IMG submission 55187) | Freshwater lake sediment microbial communities from the University of Notre Dame, USA, for methane emissions studies -HBP12 HB | ecosystem: Environmental > Aquatic > Freshwater > Lake >... | reverse complement strand
ATCCCTATGCCTGACGGCACCCCCTTTGCCCTAAGTGAAGACCACGGCTTCTGTTACAACGCGTTGCGCCGAAATTATATGCTGTGGGTTGACAGGCGAGTAAAATGTAAGCACCTGAGAAACTTCGGCGGTAAAGTCTTGAATTTGCAGGTGCCAAAAAATGTCTGATTTACTGTTAACTTCATCACTGATTATTCCATGGCGCCAAGCAGTCGACAGAAAATACTCTCAATGGATAAAATGCGCTGTAGTTGGCAACGGCTACGAAGAACCCTACCGCCCATCAATCGCACGTGTAAACGAAGAATGGGACAAAGCTACAGGTGTACCAAAATATAATGCGTCATTCAGCATAGTTTACGAACTAGACAAAAACCGAGATCAATACGGTCCAAGCCCATACGAATTCTGCATTGTTCGAGTAGACTCAGACGAACCAATCATAATTGATTCAGCTGGTGTCCAAGAGTTTATGGATGATGACTGGAAATGGGAAAGTCTCTTCCAGGAACACCCAATTCTCCACAAGAAAATGATTCAGAAATCCATGGTGAACGACGACGTTGAATTCGACGAGATCATGCGTTCATTGCTTGTGGACCCAGAGGACACACGTGAATATGACGTGAAAGCAACATCTGACTTTGGCTTCGATATACATGATCCAGTTGAAACCCGGTACTTCTCAAACAACGGCACCACTGTAGTAACTCACGGTTTAACTCTCCCGAACCTTTCAACCACATCTCCTGCAACAACGGTCTGCTACATGAACGCTAACGCCGCATCAGGCACCAACACAGGAAACATCTGCGTTAACATTTTTGTACGAAGCAACACAGGTGGAGTTGGCGCGAACACTCAGATAGGCACAAACGTTGGCGCTTCCGGCATTGCCGCTAACGCTGCGATCGCGTATTATACAGCAACGTGGACGCCTGCTGGAACAACTACCTTAAACCTAAACGACGCCATCATCACTAACGTAAAAGTGAATGCTGCAGCAACCTTCGTCAACGCTGCATGGATCACTGCTGCATTTACCAACGCTAAATCTATCGGAACAGACACGTGGACATTCAACTATCGATATGCTTTCAACGTGAACTCTACGGCTACTCGTATGCGTTTCAGCTATGGTTCCTCAACTAACCTTAGTCAAATCAGTAACTTCACCTGGTATCAACTGCAAGCGGTTGTAGCTAAAGACCTGTCAAGCAGCGTCACTGTCGAGAAAAAGGGCACAAAAGCACTCTCCTCCAGTTTCACAATCAGAAAAGTTGGAACGCCAAAAGATGCGTCGTCTAGTTTCACGATCCGCCGAACGGGAACTCCCAGAGATCTCTCTGGATCAGTTATAGTCCGCAATAAGGGTACAAAAGACCTTAGTTCCAGTTTCACAATTAGAAAATCAACTACCAAAGACCTGTCAGTCTCATTCACTATCCGCAAAGTTGGATCACCACAGAACCTTTCATCATCATTCACTATCCGTCGATCCAGCAGCCAGAATTTATCCTGCAGCTTTACAGTTCGCAAATCCTCTACACACGATCTGTCATCAAGCACAACCATACAGAACAGCAGCAGCATCAACCTCTCTATTTCCTTCACCTGCAGAAAAACATCTTCCATCGAGTTGCCATCATCTTTCTCAATTCGTAAGGTCAACAGCAAAGATCTTTCATCCAGCTCCACAATCAGACGATCATCCTCAACACCGCTTTCTTCATCATTTACTATTAGGAAATCAACATCTAAAGACCTCTCTTGTAGTGTAACCATTCGTAACGTCAGTGTTAGTAACTTATCGTGTAGCACAATTATACGGAACAAATCAATCAGCGACTTATCCTCAAGCTTTTCCATCCGCAAAACCAGTCTCAAAGACCTCTCTACATCATTCACCATTAGAAAAAGCAGCAGTGTGAATCTTTCATCAAGCTTCACGATTCGCAAGGCTGCCAGTGTAGACTTGTCGTCTTCCTGGACAATTAGAAAATCAACTATCGCTGATCTTTCTTCGATCTTCACAATACTGAAAGCTGCAGCTGTAGACGTATCCTCGTCTTTCACCATCAGGAAATCTGCTTACGTTAGATTATCTGCTTCATGCACAATTCGAAAAACGTCAACTATAGACCTCAGCGGCAGCATCACACTGCGAAAAGCAACCAGCTGCGACCAACAAAGCAGCGTCACCATACGCAACAAATCAACTACTGTTCTGTCTTCCAGTTTCACAATTCGTAAAGTAAACAGCAAAAACCTATCATCCAGCTTTACTGTAAGAAAATCAAGCCTATTAGATCTGTCCTCATCATTCACTATAGAGAAATCATCATCTCAAAATCTGACTTCTTCGTTTGTAATTCGTCGATCAGCCAGCCGAGACTTATCTGGTAGCTTCACCTGTAGAAAACCAGCATCAACCGATTTATCTGGTAGCTTCACAATACGGAAAGTATCCTCTAAACAGCTTAGTGTCTCGGTTACTTTAAGAAAATCCGCGACTGTAGATCTTTCATCAAGCTTTACCCTGGAGAAAGAGAAGACAGCTGACGTTTCATCATCATTTACTCTTCGCAAAATAGCCGGTATAGATTGTTCCAGTTCAGTAACTCTGCGTAAATCCTCAGCGAAAGCGGTCTCATCATCTTTCACCGTAAGAAAAGCTACGTCTGCTAATCTATCATCTTCAGTTACTATACGTAAATCAGTATATGCGGACATCAGTGCAAGTGTTACTCTCCGTAAATCTGCAGCAATCTATCTCTCATCATCAGTCACTATCCGTAACCGTGGATCCAAAGCCCTCTCATCCAGCATGTTCGTTACCAGCCCGAACAGCATGAACATGCCATCATCCTTTATATGTAGAAAGACCTCAAGCACAAACCTTGGTAGCTCGTTCGGAGTTTACTGGTTCTCCTCCTGGGAATTATCATCTTCGTTTACTATACGTAAGGCATCTTCAATTGATCTCTCCTCCAGTGTTACCCTTCTCAAATCAAGCAGCCAAGATTTTTCCTCCAACTGCACTATAAGAAAAACCAGCTACGTCGATGTGTTCTCATCATTCACCATTGAAAAAGTCGGAATATACGAAGACCTTTCCTCATCATTCGCTATCGAAAAATCCTCTACCTGTGATATTTCTTCTTCATTTACTATCCGCAAATTCTCAACCGCTGATCTGTCTGCATCAGTTACAGTCCGCAACAACTCCAGCCGAGAACTAAGCTGTAGCTTCACCTGTAGAAAATCAACCATCGCCCAATTGCACTCCAGCTTTTCTATCCGCAAAACCAGTAGCCAAGATGAACACACCTCAGTTACAATCCGTAATCACGGATCACGAGACCTGCAGTCAAGCTTCGAAGTTGCCATCCCAGCCGGCATTAACCTTATCTCAAGTTTCACCTGCAGAAAACAATCACTTGCAAATGCAAGCTGTTCCTTCACAATTCAGCGTTCAGCAAGCAGAAACTTAAGCGCTTCATTCGACGTCAGAGAAGCAGTTGGCCAGGACATATCTTCAAGCTTCACAGTTCGCCAACCATCCAACCGAGACCTATCATCGTCGTGGACTTTACGTAAATCCACATACACTGATGTCAGTACAAGCGTTACTCTCAGAAGAACAAGTCTCCAAGATCTCTCCAGCAGTTTCACAATTAGAAAATCTACCGCTAAAGACTTATCGTCAAACGTAACATTACGTAAAGCCACCAGCAAAGATCTCCACAGTAGCTTCACCATACGAACACCGGCTACTAAGAATCTATCAAGCAGCTTCAACCTACGCATCATCAGCATAGACTTAAGCTGTAACTTCACGTTAGGCGGAACATCATACGCAGACGGCGTACACACATCAGTTACAGTCAAGAACAACAGCAGCAAGAAGCTTTCATCATCCTGGACAATTAGAAAATCAACCAGCAAAGATCACTCAGTAAGTTTCACAATCCGCAGATCCGCAAGCTTAGACCTTTCATCAAGCTTCACCTGTAGAAAAGCCGTTAGTAAGGATCTCTCCTCGAGCTGCACCATCCGTAAAGTAGCTACAAAACAGCTATCTTGCAGCTACACAATACGCAAAACATCAACCAAAGACTTGTCCTCTAGTTTCACCATACGCTGCAGCAGCAGCAAAGATTGTTCCAGCAACATAACAGTACAGAACAAAGGCATCAAAAACTTATCATCATCCATAACTCTACGGAAATCCAGCAGCAAAGACAGGTCAGCTAACTTTACGATCCGCAGATCCGCAAGCGTGAACTTCAGCTGTAGCTTCGCAGTCAGAACTCAAAAAACCAAAGACGCCTCCTCGAGCTTTACTATACAGAAAGCTTCCAGCAAGAACGAATCATGCAAGTTTATTGTGCGGCATCCAGCCAGCCGAGACCTCAGCGGTAGTTTCCTGCCAAGATACCACAGTGCAGTTGACCTGGAAGAAGAATTCATTGTACGAAACATTGGTCAACGCAACTTGCAATCCAGCCTAACAATCCAAAACAGTAACCAGGCTGAAGTCCACAGTAGCTTCACTATCCGTAAATCTGCAGCTGAAGATCTCCTGGAAGAATTTACTGTTCGAAACGTCGGGTCCGCAGATCTATCTAACATCTTTAAACTTAGCCCACCTTGGAGTAACATGCCTTGCAGTTTTCACATCAGGAGAATAGTTAAATACAAACGGACACATACGGAGAGACTTGTAAAGGCTAAGCTTCATACTAAGAGGCGATGAATGTGACAGATTATTTAGTTGGAGATACCGTAGTTCTGGAAGCACAATACTTCAGTGAAGGCAACCAGCTTATGGATCCAGACACTACACCTTTATGCGAAGTCCATGATAATCGTGGACGTGTAATTCAAACAAATCTGATCGTGGAAAAAATACGGACAGGCACGTTTCAAGCATATTTCGATACAAGCGGGTTACCCAAAGGAACGTATTTCTATATTTTTTCTGCCCTTTTTGAAAGTCGTCCATCTAAACAAGATGGTTCATTCGTGCTTGTTACTGCTTAAGCCAAAAATATATAAGGCGAACTGTACAACGGTACAGTACAACGAGGGAGATTATGCCAAGAAAAGGCTATAAAGCAATAACAGTTCGCCAAGAATTCTTTGAACAAATCAAGAAAAAGGCGAAAGCAATGAACGTTGCTATCCCTGAATACCTTGTTATTTTAGTTACAAAGGAGGGGTAAACGTGAAAGGCTACTCATTCATATCTGTTGAAGCTTCCAAACTGGAAGAGTACCTGAACTTGCGTGCACGAGAAGGCTACGCTGTTATAGGTCAATGGCCATGCCGCAAAGAACTAGCTATTGAAAACGACCGAACAATCGAGACAACCATAAGTTTCTACGTTAACATGGAACGAGAAATCGTAGCAGCTGCACCAGAGAAACCAAATCCTTTTGAGGTTGCAAGAAAAGCAATTGAACGCTTCGGACCAGCGGGCCCACAGACTGAGGCTGAATGGCAAGAGTATGTAGCTATGGGAGGAAAACGCCCATGAAAGTAACAATGCGATTCACTGTTAAAGGATCAGGCATCTGCAACGACTGTGGAAAAATAATGCTTCATTGCCATCTTCAAAATGGACTTGAAAAGAAAAATTCTTTAGAAGATAATTTTAAAACTGATGAAGACCTCGTAGCCGAAAAAATTGGAAAATCCTTTGAGAAAATGTTGCCGCCGGGCATATTGAGTTTCGGACCAGGTATGATGCGACGTGAATGCATGACGTCTACAATAGTTTTTAACATGCCGCCTGACGAGTACGAAACTATGGGTAGACCAACAATCGGCGACACAATAGTGTGCCAGCTGACAGCTATGAAAATGAAGGCATTGCGGGGGCCAACTTAATGGTTGAAGCAAAGTATCCTAAACCAAACTTCTTCGAAGACAACAATCCTCCACCTGTAGATAAGAAGAACAAAGCTACAATCGAGTTGTCTGAAGCCCTGGGTATGCAGGAGGGCGACGTCGCTGTATTTATAATGGAGAAAAGCGAAACAGGCGGGTTACTGACAGAACAGGTAGTGGTCTCTAAAGCGTACGTTCATTCTCCACCCAACACATTACGCACTAAAGCAGCGGATCTTGTGAACACTTTTCTTAAGAAAAGACAGGGGGTGAAGTAATGCCGGATAAACCAATAAAAAGAGAAAAATACATCTGCGATGTCAAATGCCCCAGCTGCGGACAAACGGTCATTATCAAGAAGAAAACTACAATCCTTGAGCCCTCTGTACCAGCAACTCCAGCTGTGAAAGAAGAAGAGTATGTTGCTGAGAAAGGCGGTAAACAAGTACAACTTTAACTTAGTCTTGAAACCTCTGCAAATACGAGGCTTACTCTGATACATCAAGGTGTTGACGAGCGCCTCTGTTGTAGGGGCAAGATAACTACAGGTGCAGAAATAATGAGTGATGAAAAAGGTAACGGAATCACAGGCGACCAGGCGAAAGACGTCTACAAAGACTTGTCTGAATCAACTTTTGTTCGATGGAGAATAGATCAAGATGAGTGACAACAACAAAGGGCATTCTCTTCGAGATCCAAACACTGGCGTAATTCGTAAAGACATACGAGTTATCCACGTACGCATTCTAAACGATACACTGCAGCAAGAAGAAGCCAACAAGCTGGTGCAAAAACTGGAGGATGCTTTGAAAAGTACAGGCAACGAACCACAATACGTTGTGCTTGTTACTCCTCCAAATGTTATCATTGACGTCGACTGGGTGCAGCCTTACCTAAAGAAACTGGAAGATACAGCTGCTTTGCTGAAAGATGCAGAGTTCACAGAACAACTACGTCGAGTAGTTGAATCTGCCAGGCAGAAACGTTGGAACATCCAGAACCCACAGCCAGGACAAATGTATTAAATGTCCTATAAGAAAAACATGCATCCTTCGGTAAGCAAGGCAGAGATCCAAGTGTTCCAGGAACTTAGCAAACGTGGATTAACGAAAGGCATGGTGACTCAGCAGCCGGTGGTTCTTAAATTAACTATCCCTGATTTTATGTGGAATGAAAAACGTAAAGTTGTTTACCTTGATGGTCAACAGGTGCACCAGCAGAAGCAGGAGTATGATGAAGAAATCAAGAATTTGCTTGAGATAAGAGGCTGGAGTGTATTGCGTATAACATATAATCCTCCGCTTACTGAAGCGGAACTGGAGAAAGTAACAAATCAAATACAAGACTTTGTAGGAGAAATGTAGATGCAACTTAAAGTAAACCCCGAATACTTGGCGCTTGTGCCACGTCCAGTAAAAGAACAGTATGACGCTTTGAAACTAAGCGTAATGATCGACGGTTTGATGTCTAACTTGGAAGCGTTGGAAGATGGGACGGTTATCGATGGTCACACACGATTGCAAATCTGCAGTGAACTAAACCAAACTATCCCTGACGACAAAATCACCGTCAAACATTTCGACAGTGAACTTGACACCAAGCTGTATATTCTTGACGTCAACTTGAAACGTCGGCATCTAAATGATTTCCAAAGAGTCAGCTTGGAATGTTTAAGGTTGGAGATCTACCGGGAAAAAGCCCGGTTACAACATGAAAGAGACGACGGTACAGGACAGTTTAAACCACGTGTGCCAAATGGCAAAGATGGTAACTTCCAAGTTAACGAGATCATAGCCCAGCAATCAGGTGTTAGCCCACGAACAGTAGCACGAGTTATCAAGATCCGAAAGAACGCCGATGCCCACACTATAAAAGAACTTGAGAATGGCAAACGAACTATCGGATCAGCATACAACATAGTTACCGAAAAAGAACGACAAGAAACCAAAAATGACTCCTTAGCAGAAATTAAAAAAAAGATGCCTGATGACATAAGTTTGATGCTGGGAGACTTCCGAACAGCCGGGGTAGCAGACGATAGCGTGCAGCTGGTCTTAACAGACCCACCATATATGGGAGAATACCTGTCTCTGTGGGAAGACCTGGCGGTGTTTGCTAAACGAGTCTTGGTACCAGGTGGATATTTAGTGACGTATTGCGGTCACTTTTATTTGCCAACTGTTCTGGAGATGATGAAGAAACACCTGGAGTATTTCTGGATCATTGCCCTCACACAGCAACAACATGTTCTGGTTCATTCGAGACACGTATTCTGCGATTGGAAACCTATCATAGTGTTCTATAAACCGCCATTGAGTTTGCCAGATTACTTCGGCGACGTCATCAACGGTGCAGGCTTAGAAAAGAATCACCATGAATGGCAACAGGCAGAAGCAGAACTTGACCACATCATCAGAACCTTTTGTCCACCCAACGGAGTAATCTTAGATCCATGCGCTGGATCAGGTACAACACTTGCTGCAGCTAAACGATTGAAACGCAAATCTATAGGTATCGAACAGAACTCTGACACATTCAAAACAATGCAGCAGAGGCTGAGTAATCTTGACGTTTAGACCTGAAGACTTCACGTCGACAGCTGACAAACTGGTTCACGCCTTATCAGATGCCGGGTGGACCATAACTCCATTCGGAGTTGAACATTATCCTACACCTGTAGTTGAAGCATTACAAGGCGTCTACGACAGCACCAGCTTATACGTGCGAACCAGACCAGATTACTTGGCCACACGAGGCGGCGCTGAATGCTACCTTCTAGAATGTAAAGACTGCACGAGAACAGCAGACTCAACAGGCAACTTCTCTGTTGAAGCAATCCCCTGGTTTATCGCTAGGCATCTTCAAAAAATCAATGTGCGTTACCTCTACGTTGTTGACGATCCGAAACTTGGCATGTTCCTAATCAGGCCCGATCGCCAACCGTTCTGTGATCTCTGCAAAATACTTGTACCGAAAAACCATGAGATTTACTTTGAAAGGCAAATGATGCAGACGCTTCATTTGAATTTTCCACGAGTGCCATTCGAGACTGTATCTCTGCAGCCGCGTCCTGAAGCAAGTGGTGATCCATTCATACTTGTTCCTAGATCCTGGTTAACTGGAATGAATGAAGGCAGTCGATCGATAGATAGTTTTGCGAGGTATGGATGGCGATGAGTTACTACGATGAAGACTACTACATGACTGGCAACAAAAGCGGTTACGGTGGAGTATACTTTCCATATACAGATATACAGATGCTTCGTCTTGAACCAATGGCTAAAACAACATTCAATTGGTTACATCCTAAAACAACACTTGAACTTGGCTGCGCCAGAGGATACTTCACACGTGCACTCCGCAATCTGGGAATAGAGTCATACGGTATTGACATCAGCACATGGGCAATTGAACATGGTGATTCACAGGTCAAGCAGTTTCTAAAACAGGGTGACATCACAGTTTGCCTGGGCGACTACAAAGACCGCGAGTTTGATTTAGTTACAGCTGTAGATGTTCTGGAACACATTGAGAAAACGAAACTCCCAAAAACAATAGATCATATCTGCAGGATAGCTAAGCGCAATATATTGGTGCAAGTTCCAATAATCGACAACGGTCGAGATGGATCACATGTTAGTATTCTACCTGACTCCTGGTGGAAAACCCAATTCACCATGCATAAATTCAAAATCTTTGGGTCTCAAATAAAAAAAGAAACAGACGGCATAACTAACTTCGCTGTAATTTTTGAGAGGAAACCACAATGAGTAACTTCTGGACTGAGAAAGATAACTTACTCAAGCGAGTTCAGGCCCTACGAAAAGCACGAACAAACGTGTATGGTGACCAGCCAGTGAAGGTTCCCTGTGACGATATGGATACCTATAAAATTGAGGACTGCAGAACCTGCCCAAGCCCATGTGAAGACGGAGACATAGAGTTTGCTACAGGTGAAGAATGATGAGTAGATTCATGAAGCTTCTACGTTACGACATAACCTGCAAACCAACAAAAGACATCTTCGCAGTGAAAGCCCGGAAGCTACGATCTAAAGGCTTCAAGTCAACTGGAGTATCTCGCTTCGGCGGCATGATAGTTGTTCGCTGGGATCTACAAGTTTTTGACAAGGTTGAGTTCAATGAGTAAAAAGAAAACCAGCATTGCCTTAGATTCAGAATTGATTGTATGGGTAGATAAAATGGTTGATCTGAAACGATTTGCAAGCTTAACACATGCAGTTGAATATGGTTTGCAACGGCTGAAAGAAAACGAAAAACAGGAGTTGCACACCCCTGGGTGACTCAGCGTCTTTTGGCGCTAACCCCAAGATCCTAGACTGCGCCTGTAGTTACAGGGCAATGTGGCGTGACAAACATGATCCTGCTGCAGTGTTCATGGATCAACGCCGAGAGGTGCACC
>Ga0031655_10002604_pt1 | contig 10327 bp, 15 predicted proteins | sample FrelakmetHBP12HB_FD_55187 | JGI IMG/M metagenome (GOLD analysis project Ga0031655, IMG submission 55187) | Freshwater lake sediment microbial communities from the University of Notre Dame, USA, for methane emissions studies -HBP12 HB | ecosystem: Environmental > Aquatic > Freshwater > Lake >... | reverse complement strand
CCCCCTCGCCGGCCCCATACATCCGCTTGGCGATCGCCTCCAGGGAGTCCCCGTCCTTGACGACGTAGCTCTTGGGCCAATCACTGGCAACGGCCCGAGTCACTGCCTGCGCAGGCGATTGCGGGGTGACCACCGGTTGGCTGCCTCCTGCAATCGCAGGAGTCCCAGACGAGACGCCAGGGGTCGAAGGCGAAGGCAGCGTAGAGGCTGCGGGGCTCAGTGCGTTGCCGGCCGGCTGCGACAGGGTGCCCGCTTGCGGGCCAGGCATCGGCGCAAGGGGTCTGACCGCGATCCTCGTATCCGCTGCCACGGACATCACACCGTTGATCGGCATGGCGACACCAGCGGGGCCGGGCATTGGATTGGTTTGGCCCTGGGCCGATACCGCAACACCCGCAGGCGTGGAACCGCTGCCGGAGGAGGCCACACTGGTCGGTGACTCCGGGGTCGCGAACGAGGGAGTCGGCAGACCCGTCGGCGTCAGGCTGGTCCCAGGCAGCGGCGTGATGGAGCGAATATCCTGACTGCCCGGCTGAGATCCCATCGGCATGCCCCTGGTGTAGGGAGATCCCGGCATAGCCGGCGACTGCTCGGTCATCTCGCGAACCAGTCTTTCCCTGGCCGCCAGGCCCGGGGAGGTGTTCTGCGCCCTGGTCATCTTGGCGTCCGTGCCCTGGCGAGTCGCTCGCAGGCGCGGCAGGCCCTGGATCAGGAAGGCGATGATGAAGATGAATACCAAACCCAACAGCAGTCCGATCTTCGTGTCCCTAGTCATTCCAGTGTACCTCCATGTTCTCCTTCGTCGTCTCTTCGTGCTTCACCCAGTGGCATCACCCCTGGGTCTTACGTCTTCCGTGCAATCCTCAGTTTGGCGCTCCTGGCCCGGGGATTGTCCCGGACCTCTTGGTCCGTCGCCACGATGGGCTTCTTCGTCAAGACCGCATAGAGGCCCGCCTCCTGACCGGCCTTGAAATGGGTCTTGACGATCCGATCTTCCAGACTATGAAAACTGATGATGGCCATCTGTCCCTTGCTTCGCAGCAAACCCGGTGCCTGATCCAGCAATTGCTCAAGGCTTTCCAATTCATGATTCACCGCAATCCTCAACGCCTGAAAGGTCCGGGTCGCGGGATGGATCCGTTCTCTCCGCCTCGGTCCGGGCCTGTGCAGCGCACTGCACACCACCGACGCCAACTGCCCGGTCGTGACAATGGGCCGTTCCCTGCGTCGCTGCACAATGAACCGGGCGATGCGTCGGGAGGCCCGATCTTCGCCGTATTGATAGATCAGATCGGCCAGGGCCTTTTCATCGGCATTGTTGACTATATCGGCTGCCGTGGTCCCAAAACTTTTGTCCATTCGCATGTCCAGGGGCATATCCGACTGAAAACTCAGCCCAATCCCCCTGTCCACCAGTTGTCCGGACGAGAACCCCAGATCGCCCAGGATCAGGTCCACCGCCTCAATCCCTTCGTTCCTGACCCTTTGCCCTATCTGGCTGAAATTGCCCTGCATCAGGATGACCTTGCATGCCAGGCCCTGAAGCCTGGTCTTGGCGGCCTCAATGGCGTGTTCATCCACGTCCAGGCCGATCAGCGTCCCTTGGCGACCCAGTTGGCTCGCCAACAAGCGGCTGTGACCTCCTTGTCCTACCGTCGCATCGACCACCACGCCGTCTGGCGGGAGGCTCACCCCTCTCACCAAAGCATCGGCCAGTACCGGGATGTGCTCCGCGGTATCCACTGTCGTGGCACCGCTGCCGTCCTTGGGCGACCCTTCTCGTGTCAACCTACGGCCACCGCCCCGGCGCGCCCGCTCAATTCCTTGACGTGGGGCGAGAACTCCACGGCCGACAGCGCAGGGTGACATCTCTTGATTCGTTCCAGGCGTTCCCCAAGGATCGCCAACGACGCCAGGGTCTGCTCGTCCACCGGACGATCCCCCGACAAACCCTTGCTCACCACCTGCCAGTGATCCAGGTCCATCCCAACCATTTCACCTCCGTGCTAGGTTCCCTGTCACGCGGGCTCATCCTGCCTCTGCAGGACGTAACGCCGTGCCTGTGACATCTGCTTCTGATACTGGCCCATGTTGTCGGCCAGATACTGCTCCCAGTCCTCATCGTTCCAGAGCTCGATGTGGTCCCTGACCCCCACCAGGGTGATGTGGTCCTTGAGGCCCGCCCGTCTGCGGAGACGGTCATTCAACAGAAGCCGGCCCTGACCATCCAGCTCCATCTTGCTGGCCAGGGCGAAGCTTAATCGTTCAAAGGCCACCGCCTCGTCTGGGGCCGTGGCGTTCGGCGCAACAGCCGACGCTATGCGCTCGAAGTACTTCTCTGGGTATAGACACAAGATGCCGTTGGCCCCGAGAACCAGGTAGAAGTTGCTGCCGTGTTCTTCGGAGTCGATCTGGGTGCGGAGCTTGTTGGAGACGAGCACCCTGCCCTTCTCGTCTACCACATGTTGATATTCACCTGTTAACAACAGCATGGCAAGTCTTCCACCTATCAGCCAACTTTGTGGGCATTATTTCCACTTGCACCCACATCGTCAATACAAATCTACACTTTTTTCCATCCAGACGCAGAATTGGCGTAATGAGACCTGCCTGCAGAGGCAAAGGGTTGGCGTGGATAGGAGGGAAAAGCGGGTGGCGGGAATCGAACCCGCATGACCAGCTTGGAAGGCTGGTTCATAACAATATACTTAACTGTTATGACTTTACTATCAAGAAGAGGTGATGTCAATGGAAAATGAACGACCTGCGGGCTAACTTTTGCGTGCCTTCGGGAGTGATATCACAGTGATATCATGGGTTAGGAGCCGGGGTGATCGGCGTGCCAGGGACCTGCTATATCCCCGAGAGTCCCATGGTCAATCTTCCACTTGTAAGACTCAAAGATCGCCTCAACAAGCCATGACTGAGCCCGCATGAAATCGAGGAGATCAACGTTATCAACACCATGCGAACAGTTGTAAACCTCTTCATTGTTAAGAGACACATGGACACTAAATCCTGCTGCAACGCGAAACAATTGAAGTAAGAAACTCTCGCCTTTTGGCCCCTTATACAGACGTTCCGCGACGAGCATAAGTCAACCTCTCAAATCTGACTATGATGCGGTCTTTATACAATGCCCATCCATCCACGTAAGCCAAAGAGGTTTGGTATGTCAAGGGAAAAGTCGTAGACTACCTCCTGAGCCAGGGTGATCGGCGTGCCTCACCAATCCCCGCCCTGGCAGCTATCCGAGGCCCAACGGCTATCTGTTGGACTGCTCCTGACAGTTTACCGTGTGCAACCCGCCGTCCAACGGCTAGGCTGGGAAAAGCTATTGAAGGCGAAGACAGTCCGTGGGTATCATACAAACAACGCGTAGAGGAGCACGGTCGGCATGGCCAAGAAAGACGCTCTGGTCTGAGGGTAATCTCATGGGATTCATACTGCAAATGAAACTGGTGATGATGCCAGTTACGAACTTCGATCAGATGAGCCGAGGGGCTTTAACTTCAGCCGGTTGGAGTTCGGATCAAGTAGACAAGTGGCTTGCCAATCGAGGTGATGAGATGTCTGAGTATCTCCGAGGCGAGTTTACCTCTGCTGGTGCCGCCAATACCTATGCCACCGATAAGAGTCAGTGGTATGGACGCGTGGGTATGGTGTGTACGTGGAAACTAGGTGGCCCCTATCTATACTTCTTCATGAACCCCGCGGGCGGGGCTGCAATTGGCTTACCACCCCCAGCACCCTTCGAGTACATCGTGAGAACAGGTGAGTCCGTCTGGAAAGCCTATGAAGTACCCAAGATACTCCGAGACTACTGGAACCAACAACAGATGTCTGTAGAGTAGGACAGACTGACCTTACCAAGGGTTAGTTGCGGAGCGAGGTTGTTCCAATAGACGATGAAGATGAAGGTGGTCGGAATGGGTCATCAACTGGAAGTTGATAGGCCAATTATGAGTCTTGTCCAAATCAATATGATGTACATCGTATCCTTCCGGAATAGGACCGACAAAAGCCATGTAGACAAGAGGATGAACTAACCTCGTATATCTTATGCCATGCTTGCAGAGCCTAACAAAAAGATACCCGTATTGATTTGAACTACTAGACAGCATCCTTTGCGGAGTCTCACAAAGAACAGAACTTCCCCGACCATTGCCCTTACCTTTAGAACCTCGCTTGAAGAAGGATGCCACCCTGCCCCGAGTTGATACGGCATAGAGGCCCTCGAACCCAACCACCCAGGCCCAGTGCTCCTTTCCATCATTCCAGACCTTCTTATCCACAACTGCATTCTATGCAGATAGTTTCCCTGACCAAAGCTGGCAGAATATCATAGGCCGTAGTGAAGATGGCAAAGCACACCTGTCACTTAAAGTCGGCACGGAGAAGATGCCCTATTCAACGGCTCTGGGCGAGAGCAAAGACGGCCCAACATCGCCATTGTCAGAAAGTCGGGACGGCTTATCCGCTTGACTGACTGGACCGATGTCACCATGTCTCCGAAAGTCGGCACACGAGATATCCCCATGATTGGGGTAGCGGGGAATATGACGGACTATCAGTGAATGAAGGCCGGCTCGAACAACCGATCTAGGCTTCTTTCCACCTCTACCCAAAAGGCCACCGTGAAACACTCTGGATTGATGTAGCGGGGAACGCAAAGCCGCTTCTATGATATCCCCTGCCCGGCCAGATATCCCGGCTCACTCAAAACGACCCACCACATCCAAAACTAGCCATCCCACGTGTCACAGGAGCGACAAACAGTCAACGGACGCCCTGCCACACCTACGGGCCGTCAAAACGTCACCACGGGTCCCGGCACGGTCGCATCTCTACATACAAGAGGCCACGGCGAGGCGGGGTCTGCCTCCAACCGTTGAATTTGCTTAGCCTATAGAGCATTAGCAAGGGAAAAAGTGGGGTTCACCCGTAAACTGACCGCTCCCTAGACGTGTACGGGTGCTCGCCGATTTAGATGCATGGGTCAATATCTCAGGTCGCGAGCCAGTGCAGACAGCGAACAGGCAGACCCATAACGCAATAGGTCCCCTATCTAAGTAGGTCCAATATCTAGTGAGTCTCAAAAAGCGTGGCAAACTGGGCCAAAAAGTTGGCGGGTTAGTTGGTCCCAGAGGCTTCAAACGTGTAGGCGTGTGGGTGTGTGTGAGTATGTGTATACGTGGGGGAGGCGGCAGAGAGATGGTCTGTAGATTGCTCATATCTCTAGTCTCTGTAATGCCTTATGAAACATAACACACCTTACCGGACCTAAAATAACTGGGTTTTTGAGGCCATAAACGGGGTTGTCTTGGGTGTCGATATCGTGGTTGGGGTCATTGAGGCGGGGTTTGTTTAGTCCTATAAGGCTTTGGGATGGCGGCATAGATTAGATTTCTCTAGCGAGAGCCGGTGGGCGGACAAGTGGTAGCGGAGTTGTAGGGTATATCTATGAGTGAGAGTCACTATGATAGGTGCCAGGGAGTGAGGTAGCGAATCAAGAGGAAGGATATCTTCTTCTTGTGTTCGTGTGGGTGTTGATCCCTTACGGGTGTGGTTGATTGATGTCTAGTAGATGGATTGTGATAGGTGGGGTTGGTGAGACTGAGTGCGTTGTGAGTGCCAGACCCGATACAGTGTAGTTTGTTGGAGGTGAACCTGCTACCGGTTAGTAGACCAGGGACCCTATCTGTTAGGAGGGTTATTCCTTGCCGCGAAGTATGGGCATATCCTGGATGGCCTTGAGCAGGGCAAGATCGACTGTCTTGGCGGCATAGTGATCGGCCTTCTTCTCTTTGGGCTCGGTCTTCTGATTAGAGAGGAAGGACTTGAGCCTGTGTGGTGAAACTGGCGGGGTTAGTGGATCACTGTATTGCTTAGGATGCTTGCGGAGTTTGCGTGCCATTGTTCTGACTCCAGATGCGACGGAGTGAGTTGAAGTGCGGATCGGTGCAAAGCAGATGCACTTTCTTGGCATTGAGATAGAGACGCTTGGCTATCATGAAGGGCTGTTCGTGGCGGATGAGGAAGGAGTACAGGATTGCGTGGACTTGATGCTCTGTGAACTCATGTTCGTTGACTCTTGGCATATGTCACCTTATTAGTTCATTCTTGGCAGGATAGATCTTGCCATTCGTCTCAACAGATGCAGGTATCTTCTCCGAATACGCCGACTGCAACTTAGTGTCCGTCCTCCATGCCGATATCAACTCGACCACGGGATGATACGCCTCAAGCTGATCCATCGCCTCCTTATCTGTCGACGGTGCTCAGACAACATCAGCATAGATTTTACCTGAAATAATTCCTCTTATTGACTCATAGTGAATGTTGAATGTCTTAGAAAGCCTATAGTATGACATTCCATGACTTCTTAAGCCACGTATCTGCCGAACCTGATCATCTGTTAATTGCCGACGCAGATGATGATCCTTCTTGTGTGCAAGTGACATTCTGAGATTCTGTGAGTGAGTACCGTATCTCAGATTCTGCGGCCGATCATCAATCGAATTCTCTTGGGTTCCATCAAAAGGACCATGAAGAACCTCAATCCCTGTAGGACAAGGACCATGAAAGGCCTCGGCTACAAGTCGTGACCGAAGTCTTGATGGTCTCTTCCCTTTGACACAAAGGCGAACTCTAATGCACCGATGCCCATTCCGACTATCGATTTGTAACTGTGGACTAACGATGCGTTGAATAGTGCCAGTAATTATCGATGGATTGGGGCCTGGCTGCTTCCAGCAAGACCCAATTCTTCCTAGACTAGAGGCGACATAGCCAGGGCATGATGGAATCCACTTCCAAATCTCACTCGCCAGTTCTTCTTCTGAAAATATCTCTATGTATTTGCTCATTGAAATATGATACGAAGAAGTCGTCCTTTGCCAAAACTACCATACGAAACCGGCCCGACAGGAATCGCACCCATCGAGCCGTTTTCGTGTTTCCCCACTACAAGCGGGGAGAACAGGTGACTGAAAAGCCAGATCGTCATTGGCACACGGACTGCCGTCCTGCCCAAAAGCCCTAGGTTAGTTTCTCATTCAGAATGCCTTCTATTTCCCATTCCTTGCCATCCCCAGGATTGCCAAACATGCCTACGTCAATCCAGACACACCACGCTAACAATTTGCTGCAAAAACACGCAGAGAATCTTCCTCACATTGGGTATTTGTCAGACCAGCACAGGTTGCTGAGAGTCAAGTTCCTAATGTCACCATCCTTGTAGGTCGGGAAGTGATGAGGCGACGGTCGAGGACCCACGAAAGTCTCAAGCTCAACCGCAGCGACGCAATATGGCTTACTGTTGCCATAGGCGTCCGTCAGTATTGCGAATGCGTGATATCCCGTGAATGACTTGCCGACCTCAACTAGTCGCATGGACCCATGAACAAGTTTCCACTGAAACACTTCTCCTTTTGTGTTGATTGCATAGACCCAATGAAAGCCAGCTATCCACCTGTGACCAGGCAGGCCGCAACCAAGGTCGAGATCCAGACTATCTAACGATTCTTCCATATGTCACCTTCTATATTTGGTCGTCTTCTGGATCATGCTGAACCTCGGGGTCTTCTGGCTCTGGCTCCACTGTCGGCTCCTGATCCTGCGGCTCGTCCCTGAGAATTACTGCACGTCTCGATGGCGGAGGGGTTGTATCAGTGTGGATACCTGGGTTAAGCTCGTGGATCTTGGCTAACAATCGGTCCAGGTAAGCAGAATCGAAGTATTGGCCTTGCCTAAGCGACTCTGGCACGGACAAAGGCTGGGCATCTCCAAAGGACTTGGCGAGGTTCTTCTCTGCCTCCTCCTTCAGTCTGCCGACCAAGCGTTGGAAGCCAAAAAACTTTGGTGACTTCATCCCTGTTTCTACGTTCGTGTCTCCACCGGCTTGGATCAAAGCTATCTGGATATCCTCGCCCAGTTTGTTGAATAAGACCTGCACTAAGTGAGGGCCTCCCTTTTGGTATGTGTAGCTGTAACCCAGTTCCTTGTTGAAATGGATCAGGAACAGTATCTCTGGGACCCGCTCACAACCGACGTCATAAGCATCACAAGCTTGCAGAAACTCGGAGTGTTCCAATGCTTCCCTGTTCTTTTCAGAATCTGATGGCATGGTTGTCACCTTAGAAAATTGGAGGCGTTGATTCCCAGGGTCAAGTCACTGAGCTGGGGTGGTTCAACGCCTCCTGACGCAGCACACATTCATGTCTGAACTCGCAAGGCCTATCCTCTCCATTATATCTCGATGTTCTCCATCTTAAAAGACCGGGCCAGCAACCAAGATCTCCCGTCCGATTGCTGGCCCTCCATGCAGGAAAGGGCCTACCAACTGGGGTTGGTAGATGGCTCTCTTGTTACTCGATGACCGCGATCCATTCTTGCCTGACGATCTTGGTGCCGTAGAGTATATCCACAGTCACCTGGAGGCCCAGGTAGGACATGTTATAACCTCTCAACACGCGGAGACCGACACCGTTCTTGTTGACTACCGCTCCGGTGGCTCCTGTATTTGCCGGAGGCATAGGAAGGGCTCGGGTTACCAGGGCAAGTCCATCCCTGGCAAACAGCATACGATGGGTCTGACTCGGCGACAGGGTCACATGACACAGGGACGTCTCCTTGACCACGAAGCTGGCGATACTGCCAACTGTCCCGGCCTCCAGAGAAGTACCCGTCATCTTGTTCTTGTCGATGAAGTTGTCCACGGTCAAGAGTTCGGCCAGGTCACGCACGATGGCATAGAGGGGCTGGCTGCCACTCTTCCCATCCACCTTTATCATCGTACGGGCGGCAAGGAAATCGTCTTCATCTATCGGAGCCGACAGACCGATGACGTGACTCCCATTGACGTTGGCGTACTCGGCCAACAGAGCACCCTCGATATCTTCGGACACGGCCGAAACCGAGTCGTTGATATAGGCGTCGATGACACTGGTGCAGGACTGGGCCTCGGCCACGTCTTCGACCAGGAACGAGACCTCCTTGTGCTCATCCAACACAACGTCAACAGTTGTGCCGGACGGATTCTGGAGGGTGACAGGCTGACCGGCCACCTTGGGATTGACCGAGATTGTACCCGTCTTCGGTATCTTCACGGTGTCTCCTTCCTTGGCGATCTCATCCGAGAAATCCCTGCGAACAGAGGCAATCATTGGGCATTCGGATTCCAACCGGCCTAAGACACGGTTGGCCCAAACCTCGGGCACAAACAAGTCGACCTGGGTTTTGCTGATAGTATCTCGGAAAGTGAAACCGAGAACGGGTGTAAGCAATCTGTTCATTTGAACCTTCTTTCTTATGTCACGATGTCGCCGATATCATCGACAATGCGTCCTTCTCGGACAGCCTCGGTGATAGCGGCTTCATTCTTCTGATAAAACGACGAGTCTCGAAGTTGCGACCGCTTGAAGATCGGCTTGGAATCGTCACGACCACCATTACCCGGCCTGGGTGCTGGCGGAGTGGAACCTTGTCCCGGAGTCTGTGTTGACCTAATAAGGTGGGGCTTTTTAGAAGCGATCTCTTTGACCATACCATCAAGATCGGCTTCTATTTCATGGCCTTCCTCATCTGTTGTCACCACCTTGAGATCTCGATTGAGCTTAACTCTGTTGCCGATACCATCCACGGCATCGCTCGGATCAAAGAAACCGGCCTTCTCGGCTATCACCTTGATCTTCGCTGTGATACGGTCGGCACTCAATTGCTCAAGTAACCTGATCCTGTCAGTGTCAATCACCCGATCGAGGTGAGCCTGGGTGACCTCTTGTCGCCCAGTGACAACGCCCTTGCCGTACAACGTATTGTACAACTTCGAGTTGTCCTTCTTGAGAGCGGCTATCTGGGCTTCCACGTCTTCCGGATTTGGTTCGGCATCTGGTTTTACGGGCTTGCCATCACTCGATGTGGGATTGTCCTGGAATTTTACGCCTTCAGGACAGTAGGGCGTGCATATCTTGTTCGTTCTCATCTTCCATGTTCCTTTCTGCAATTGGCCTGGGGTTTAACGTCCCTGCCGGACGCAATGTCACCTGCTGGCAGACTGGACCGTGCTTCCTACGGGCTTGCCGCTGAAGTTCTCTGATATCGCTCCAGTCATCGCCAGAAGTTGACATGTGAAGTATGTAGGCCACAGAAGGGAACTGGTGTATAGAAAAGTGCGGGACCGGCTACCATGCCCTAGCGAGAGAGAACGGACACCACAGGGCAACCTAAGAGACCGGTGATTACTTCTTGATCTGACCAACTGGGAGGACTTGCTTGAGGAACTCGGCCTCGGATATCCCTGTGTAGCCGGCCTCGGAACGCAAGC
>Ga0031655_10002603_pt1 | contig 10328 bp, 6 predicted proteins | sample FrelakmetHBP12HB_FD_55187 | JGI IMG/M metagenome (GOLD analysis project Ga0031655, IMG submission 55187) | Freshwater lake sediment microbial communities from the University of Notre Dame, USA, for methane emissions studies -HBP12 HB | ecosystem: Environmental > Aquatic > Freshwater > Lake >... | reverse complement strand
AGGAGAGCCTCACACGACATCAGCATCCCGGGGGTACAGAAGCCGCACTGATAGGATCCCTGGTCGAGGAAGGCCTTCTGGATGGGCGCCAGTTTCCCGTTCTTCTCAAGTCCTTCCGCCGTCCTGACATGCCTCCCCTCCGCTTGCACGGCAAGAACGGCGCAGGACTTCACCGCCATATCATCGATCATCACCGTGCATGCCCCGCAGGAGACCGTGTCGCACCCCCTCTTCGTTCCTGTCAAACCAAGGTGGTCTCTTATGACCTCGACGAGAAGGGTCTTCGGGTTTATGTAAAGCTCATGCTCCTGACCATTGACTTTCAGTTTCAATCGTTGTTTTTCCATTTCACCGAAACCTCCTTCACTCTAACGGGATCGCTTTTTCCCATGCCTGCCTGACCATTCGTTCGGTCAGAACCCGGATCAGATGACGCCTGTACTCTTCAGAAGCATGGATATCCGAAACCGGATCGGCCTCTCCGGCCGCGGCCTCTCCGGCTTCTTCGAGAAGCCTATCACCGGATTTCCTGCCGAGAAGAACCTTTTCTGCGCTCCTGGCCCGGATGGGGGTCACCCCGGAATTGCCGAGCACGATCCGTACGTCCTTGCAGGTATCGCTCGCATCGACCGTCATGGCTGCGGCGACTCCGACGATTCCCTGGTCACTTTCGATGAGGTTGAATTTCTTATATGCCACTGCGGTCCGCGGCTGAACAGGAGGCACCTGGACCTCAACCACCATCTCGTCCTTGGTCAGGGCCGTCTCAAAAAGGCCTGTGTAGAATTCCTCGAGGGGCACGACCCGGGTCCCTTTCACAGAGCCCAGTTTTATCTTTCCACCGAGCGCGATGAGAACCGGTGCGAGATCTCCCGACGAATCCCCATGGGCGAGGTTTCCGGCGATCGAGCCCCAGTTGCGGACCTGAATGGAGGCAAGCTTTTTCTCAACAGCAACGAGAATAGGATATTTCTCCTTAAGAAGCCCTGATTTTTCGACAGCCCTGTGGGTGGTCGTGGCACCCATTCTGAGACCTTCTCCGTCGTCGTAGGTGATGTAGCTCAACTCGTTCAACCCTTTAATATCGACCAGGGTGTCCGTAACCACCAATCCCTGCCGCATCACGATGAGCAGCGATTGCCCGCCGCAAATAATCTTGCATTCGTCCCTCCACTCGGCGAGCATGGACAGTGCTTCCTGAAGGGTGCCGGGCTTAAGGTACCTAAAATCATGTATCATGCTTCTCTCCTTTTTCTTTAAGCCTTTAAGATTTCTCTCTTTCTAAAAAAGTTTCCCCATGAGCCTCTTTACCCACCGGCAAGCAACATGAAACGAGGCGCTTCATAGAGCTCAACTTCTTCGCATCCCATTTCAGCCTTGTAACACAGGACCTCAATGAGGCCATCCAAGTTCGTAACATGCCGGCCATCAATCAGCCTCCAAATTGCTGGATCACTCCAGTCCCATTTCTTGACCGCATCAAGGTCGCAGATTCTGGTCGTCTCGCCTTCCATATCGAAAACCTTCACTCTAATTCTCGGCTCCTTTTTTGTTGGACGATCGCCGCCAGCCCATGGCTCTGCAGACTTCCTCAACGCCTGGAATTCAACAGAAAGGGGGGAGACACCCGAGTTGGCATGCTCTTCTTCTAAGTCGGTAAAGCCTCGATATTCCTTAGAGAAACTCAGGTTATGATGCCTGCCCCTGTAAAGCCCGCATTCCATACACGTTTTGTTTGAAAATGGGCAAGCCATTGCTGTTTTTGTCATTGAACCACCTCCTCGCACTTGCTTTTCCGGTTCCCGAATGGAACTTCCGGCAGGGGAAAGTAAACCGGTAAAAGGTCTCCATCCTTTATTAGTTAAATGATCACAGGAACCAGTTTGTTCATTATGCTGAACGTTGCCTTTTGCCACCGTCATAAATTGTACGGCATATTAGGATACGCTATTACTATTTATTACAAAAAATAACTTAAAATAACCATTATGCCTCTGTCAAGAGAGATTGATAAAAAATCAGTCTGAGGTGTTGTTCTGCATAATGAACGTCCTTCGGCTTCCCACAAAGCACCTGATCGGGTCCTTTTCATACCCTGGCCCCCAGGCGGGGCCAGGGTATTTCATGGATTAATCTCCAATTTGTTTAAAATAGTTGTAGTAAATTGTATTCATAAGTTTTAATTTATGATAAATAGTTGTTTTTTTACTTGACAATTTTGGTCCTTTTGTTTATGATTGTTTCGCTTCAGGCAGGAAGCCTCTTGCATTTGCAGGGTGAATGAATCTCGGGGAACAGAACAATTAAAGAAGGAGGTAGATTATGAAGAAGATGAATTGTTTTTGGATTATGGTTTTATGGCCCCTGTTGATGGTCGCAACCGCTTCGCCCAGCTTGGCGGCTTATAGCTCCCATGGAAACGACCAGGACATCAACAATTTTCTAACCGTCTATCCGTTTGCTAAATCGACCAAGCTCGATGACTGCTCCCTTTGTCATCCGGGTGGATCGATCACCTTGCTAGGGAAAACCAGCACCTATGGTAGCTGCGATTACTGCCATATCAAGTATGGACTCGCGGCGCCTCACGGAACGGTCCCCTTAAATGCATACGGGCAGGCCTACAAGAACGCGGGCCGAAGCCAGAGCGCCCTCAAAAGCATTGAGGCGTTGGATTCGGATGGGGATGCCTACAGCAATTTGGCGGAGATCCAGGGTCTCTTCTATCCTGGCGACGTATTGGATCATCCGGGTTTGATTCCGGCTCCCATCATCGTTTTGAATCAGGAGCAGATTTTCAGTCTCTCCGGTTATACCCAGTTCATGCTTGCAAATGCTTCGAAGTCGCGTGACTATTATGCAAGGTACCGGGGACTCAAGATGAGCGACCTCCTGAGTCTGGTGAGGGCTCTTCCGACGGCCACCCAGATCACGGTTTTCTCTCCGGACGGTTTTTCGAAGACCTTTCCCATCAAGGCGTCTTCTCCTCCAACTCCAGCGAATATCCAGTACGATGTCATGGGATACTATCCCTTTGGATACTACTACGGTGATCTCGACTTCGTTGATTACTCGTTCAATCCCGGTTACCCCTTTGACGGTTACAAGATCTCGGACGCGCTTTACATGCTTCTGGGATACATGCGTGATGGATACCTCTTATCCAAAGGCAAGCTTATCCCTGATCCCCAGAATCCGGGAAGCTTAGTGCTTGACGGCGAGGGACCTTACCGCCTGATCAACCCCCAGAAAATAGCGGGAAATCCAGACCGTGCTTCAACCGCTCCAAAGGTGAATGACGGCTGGGATTATAGCTCGAGCAATGATCATAATTGGGGCTCTTCTGTTCGCACTGTGGCGGCAATTCGGGTGGAGCCCCTTCCTTCGGGAACCACGGATTTCAGATGGACAGAGGGCGGATGGAATCTGGTGGACAAGGCACAATTGGTCGTTTACGGCGCTATCAACCCGATCCCCTACTCGGTCGTAGGCAGCATCCTGGACGTCGATGGAAACCCTGTGCCGGATGTCAAAATTTCTTTCGGACTGCTATCTCTGGGAACGGTGGGCGACGTTACATCCGATGCCGCCGGTAGCTTCAGGATGAACCTGCCGATGGGGGACTATATTGCCATCCCTTCGAAGCCGGGTTACACCTTCGATCCGGCGACAATACCAGTCAATCTCTACAGAAAAGTGGGATATACGATCGGTTTTATAGCTCAACCAGCACCCTAATCGTTAATCGTCTTGGATGTCTGCCACTTCGATTTTCTGAGGAGTTCCCATGGATCCCGCCAACCTCTGTGACGTTGGCGGGATCCGTTTTTGGGGACCATGAGGAGACTCGAAGAGGAATCCAGCCAGTTTAAGAGGGGCATCCCGCCATCGAAATCGGCGTACGACAAGACCAGGGGTGCGCAAGGCCACCGCCGGTATTGACGCCGGTCTCATCATCTCGTATATTATCAGAAATTATTTGGCCTTCTGGACACCGGGTTAGAACTGCACATGAAGGAATACGCTTCCAAAAGGGCCCAGTCGTTTACGGAATCGGTTATCCGGGAAATGACACGGGTTTGCCTCAGACATAATGGAGTGAACCTGGCCCAGGGCTTCCCTGACTTCCCGGCCCCCGAGGAAATCAAGGAAGCTGCGATCCGGGCAATACGCGCAGACATCAATCAGTACGCGATTACCTGGGGAACGCCGGGGCTTCGTCATGCGATCGCCGAGAAGTTCGCATGGTACAATGGCGTCGAAGTCGACCCCGAGAAAGAGGTCACGGTCTGTTGTGGAGCGACGGAAACGATGATTGCATCCCTGATGGCCGTTGTGGATTCCGGGGAGGAGGTCATCGTGTTTGAACCCTTCTATGAGAACTATGGCCCGGATACCATTCTCTGCGGGGCCAATCCGCGATTCATCACGCTTCACGAACCGGACTGGCACTTCGACGAGGAGGAACTCGCTCGTGCTTTCAACAACAGGACGAAGGCCATCGTGATTAACACTCCCAACAATCCCACGGGCAAAGTCTTCTCTCGCGAGGAGCTGCAATCGATCGCTGACCTGTGTATGAAATGGGGCGTCCTGGCGGTAACAGACGAGATTTACGAACACATTCTCTATGATGGAGCGAAGCACACCAGTATCGCCTCCCTTCCCGGGATGCGGGATCAAACGATCACGATCAACTCCATCTCCAAGACTTACAGCCTCACGGGATGGCGGGTGGGGTGGGCAATCGCCCCGGCCCGCTTGACAGCCTCCATCCGTAAAGTTCACGACTTCCTGACCGTGGGAGCCCCTCACCCCCTGCAGGAGGCGGCTGCGGCTGCCTTGCGGATCAATCGAACCTATTATCGGACCCTCGCAGAAGAATACCGGGCCAGGAGAGATTTTCTTCTCAAGGTTCTGGAAGATGCCGGATTTCGCACCTATCCCCCGAACGGGGCCTATTACATCATGACGGACGTAGGGCATTTTGGTTTTCCGGATGATGTGGCCTTTGCCTTTCATCTCGTTGAAAAAATAGGCATCGCCACTGTCCCGGGAAGCAGCTTCTATAGCCGCCCACCCTTGGGAACCACGAAGATCCGCTTCTGCTTTCCAAAGAGTATGGAGACTCTGAAGAAGACCGCTGAGAACCTGAAGAAGTTCAAACCCATCCCAAAGCCCATTTAGTCTCCTCAAGCCGTTCCTCCCTTCTCTGGCGAGTGAGTGGTTACTCCCACCCCCTTCGGGCCACCTGTCCGCTCCCCATCACCTGACTGGCAGTCTTTGGGTCATCTCAGCGAAGTCTTTGATATTAAGGGGTTTTTTGGACTCCTTCTTCGAGAGGGGATTGACGAAAAGGGGAAAGGAAGTGGACGAGCGGATTCCCTCCCTCGATGTTGCTGAGACAAAAAACGAAATCGTTGTCAAAGCAGAGGTTCCGGGAATGGACCCCAAGGATCTCGATATCTCGCTTTCGGATGGCGTCCTGACGATCAAGGGAGAAAAGAAACAGGAGAAGGAGGAGAAAGAAGGGGATTACCATCTCATCGAGAGAAGTTATGGCTCCTTTCCCAGAAGGGATGCATAGGGCTTCCGATCATGCCCCTCCAGCATAAGGGAGGATTGTTGCTTTGACTGAATGGAGGGCTTTTTATTTGGCGGCCTCTCCCCCGGTCTTACCGGGATCTTCGAACCGCCAAATAAAGAAACAACCCTCCCTGCCCCCTTCGCGTCTGGTGGTGAGACGCAAACGGATTATTGTCCGGGCCAGAAATACCAGCGGCTTTCCCAGATCCGGAGAAGGCGATCGATTTGCCGCCTGATCTCCGCAATATTCGCAGAGGTGACAAAGAGTAGCCAGTCGGTTGCCTGCAACAGATCAGCGATATTCTTCTCAATGTCGTCTATGGTAGCGCCGCCTCTTTTCTGAACGTTTTTGATACAGGCAGCGGCCCTGTCGACGATCATCTTATCTTTCCATAATACGGGAAGGGACTTCAACGCCGTGAGAATGGCTTCCGGCAACGTTGTCTCATCTTCAGCGACTGAAATCTCCGTGCTTAACGTCTGGAGGGAATGGTAGTCTCCGTTCTCCATATATCCCACTTCCGTCCGGACGGTGTAGAGACCCGCCTCCCCTGCCGTAAACAGATCGTAAGAGATCATTCTTTCTTCGGCCCCAAGGCTCAGGTTCATCACCCACGGGTTCTCAGTGATCCACTTCTCTCCTCCATGGTCATAAATCCCGAACTCCGAAGGATACGTTTCTGTGATGGTCATGTCAAACGCTCCGCCGAAGCTTCTGAGCCTCATCTCAACAGGGACAAATTGATCCGCGAGAAACTGAGAAGCATCTATCGGCTTATGGATATAGTTTAGCGAGTTCCCGAGCAGGGCTGAGAATGGGCCATAGTTAGTACTGCTCAAGCCTAAGTCGAACGCAAAGAAGAGGAGCCTTCCCTTCCCGTATTGCCATTTCAGGATGGCAGGATATTTCACTTTCACCTTCTTGATCATTTCCGCGATCCATCCCACAATACCTTCGGGATGAAGGGGAATCACCCTTATGGCCCGGCCGTAGGATTGGAAATTCCCCGGATTCGATATTTCACTCCTGAGAAGTTCTACAGGATAATCCCTCTTTGAAAGATAGCCAACGAACCTATTCTCGAAGAATTCACTGGTGAGGAGAGATACGATCAATCCCTTCCCGGAATAGACCTGTTCCCTCAATTCATTAAGAAGGTGACCGCGAGGAAGATAACATTGGGGCTCGATGCCTCCACCGCCTTCCCGGGCCTCGACCGCCTCTCCAAAGCCCTCACCCTCGCCTTCAGCGGACTGATGATCTCCAAGAATCATGAAGTCCGTGTAATAGGGGTTTCTCATCTCTTCTCCAAAATGGTCTCTATCAAGCACGATCTCATAATCTACCCCTGCCTCTCCCAATGCTTTCTCGATTAGTGACCTGTCAGGACAGTCTTTTCCTGATTGCCAGTTGTAGTTGAGCCAGACAAGAACCCTTGTGACATCGCGGATGGTCTTCGTCATTTCAATCGTTGGCTTCACTTCAAAGATCACTTCTATCGTATGGTCGGAAGTCACATTGGCAAATGGATAGGACGCCACTGGCCCTACGGATGCCCCATCTACCTTTACATCCGCTATATGAAAGCCTTCATTCGGGGTGATGGTGAATGTCTGACTCCCTCCGTAGCTTACAGGGACGGAACCCGATGGAGAGATGGTACCGTTTGCCCCTGCCATGGCTGTGATTGTATAGGTGTTGATCGCAAAGCTTGCAGAGATCGTATGGTTTGCAATAACCTTGGTAAAGGTGTATACGGCCACTGCTCCCACGGATGACCCGTCTACCACGACGTCCACCAAATGGCAGCAAGGAGCCGGTATAATGCTGAAAGGCTGGCTCGCGCCATGATTTACCGCCACTTCTCCCGACGGGCTGATGCTGCCACCAGAGCCTGAGGTGGCGGTGATCCTGTATTGGTTGATCGCAAAGCTTGCAGAGATAGTATGATGGTCAGAGGTAACCTTATTAAAGGTATATGAGAGCACGGCTCCTACCGATACTCCATCTATCAGCACATCAGCCACATGGTAGCCTTCGTCCGGGGTGATGGTAAATGTCTGGCTATCTCCGTGATTTATAGTCACAAAACCAGATGGTGAGATTCTCCCATTTGCCCCAGTCGAAGCCGTAATCGTATATTGATTGATCGCAAAAATCGATTCAATCGTATGATTAGCCGTAACGTCACTGAAGACATACGAAAGCACAGCTCCGACAGATACTCCGTCCACTAAAACATCTACCACATGGTAGCCGTCTCCCGGCAGGATGGTGAACCTCTGGGCCTCGCCATGATTCACCATGACCGAACCCGATGGAGTAATCGTGCCACCCGGGCCTGTGGCAGCAGCAATCGAATACATAAGCTGAAAAACCGTGAAATCATCAAAATAGACTGGACCACCGGTGGAGTGTATCACTCCCACTTTGCTCAGCAGAAAGGTGTTTATCGTCCCCTCATGTTCCCACGTGGCGTTTTTCGGCGAAACCTTAAGGCCGTCTCCCACCACGACGTCACCAATCGCCACTTTCCCGGTTAGATTCGTAAAATCGATCTCAACCCGCACCTTGTGCCACTTGCCTGTGGCATAGCTCTCCAGTAGTGGAACCAAAAACCTGTGGTTGCTGTCATCGCTGTAGAAATAGACCTTCCTATCATCGCCGCTAAAATAGACTGCGTTAAACTGGGGCACCCTATCTGACACAGGTTCGAAGAAGCCAATAAAGGCGCCACTCGATGCCTCGTTCACCTTGACCCAGGCTTCATAGCCCACCCTGTCAGCATAGGTGTCTCGAAGATCCACAAACGCACTCCGGCTCCCTTCCGGTCCCCCTTCAACATAGATCGACTTCGATCCCGAGTGGAACTCCGCATCGGTCACAATGGCCGGTCCCCCTGCAAGGCTATCCCATGGAGGACCAGACTCGGCTCCAACGGTATCATTATCGAAATTATCTGAAAATGGCAGAGTGACAACCTGCCTCTGCTTGAAAGTTGCGTTGATGGTGTGATTCGAGCTGACATTGCTGAATGTGTAGTAGCTTACTACACCCACGGAATCTCCATCCACCTCCACATCCAGTATTCGATAGACTTCACCGGGAGTGATCGTAAACGTCTGACTCTCTCCATCATTCACTGCCACTTTTCCCGACGGGCTAACGGTGCCACCGGAGCCTGCCGAAGCCGTAATCGTATATTGGTTCACCAGGTTCAAGACATATTCCCTCGGATTGCTCACATTCCCGCATCCGTCAATGGCCGTCAGGACAAACGTATTCTTCCCGGGGACGAGGCTGACACCATTAAAGACGAACCCTCCTGTCACAGCGTCCGCCTGTGTTGTAAAGGCGGTTGAAGCCTCCATCTTTACCACCGCACCCGGCTCCGCACTCCCGTTGATATCGACGGTCCCGGCGGTGAGTGTGGAATTGCTCTTCGGTGACAGCACCCGCGGAGGTTCCGGTGGTGTCAGGTCGATCGTGACGCTTGTTGATACAGGCGTGCTTATGTTTCCGGCCCTATCCACAGCCCTGAAGCTGAGGGTGTGGGTTCCCCCGTCCGCCTTCGCAGGCGTCCACGTAGCTCCGCACCTTCCCGAAGAGGGATCGGAGACAGGCAGGAGCTTCCATGAACTGCTGTCTATACGGTATTCCATGTGATCCACGCCCGAGGCAGAATCGACGGCACTCGCTGCCAGATCAACCTTGCCACAAAAGATACCACCCGAAGCAGGAGATAGGATCACCACCACAGGCGGGGTGCCGTCTTTGACGGTGAACGATGCGTTCTCAATCGTCTTCTGGCTGCCTTGATGAACATATTGCAGCGAGACCCCATAGGTTTTCGGGCCGTAGCCCTCCGTAGAAAATATCCGTGTTCCGCTCCAGGTCTTGCTCATGGAGAGATCGATGGTCTCTTCATAGGCCTCCAGGGAGGTCCTGGTTTCCGGGTCCACAATCAAAAGACGCACGGGAAGCCCGCTCCCATCCACATTCCCGCTGTTTCTGATCACATAATCCACCTGCCCGCGATTGCCCATGAAGACAACCGTCGGCGTCACGGTCAGGCTCCCCGAAAGGATGAGAGATGGATCGATCTTGAAGGACGCGGATTGGCTCGAAACCACCTGAGCGTCAAGAGATATGTCCACAACCACCCTGTAATCGCCAGGCGGGTAAAGCCCCGTGTTCCAGGCCGTGGCGAGGCCAACGGTCCCCCCGGGAAGGAGCGTCTTGATCTCCTTCGCCTCGCTCAATACCTCCTGGTCTCCGCTGTTCAGGATTCGAATCCTTGTTTTCAATTCAGAAAAAGCATAGTTATGCCCTCCATTTGTCACATTGATGTTGATGCCCGCATTCTCCCAAGGGCCATAATTCGTCTTGTCCGTAACCACGGCGGTCTGAATGTCGATATCGGGAAGGATGGTGAGCGGAACGATATTCTCCACCCGGATCTCCGCCCCCTCCCTGAGAACCGTCCGAACCCTGTAGAAACCCGCAAAGGTCGAACCCGTATTCCAGGCAAGAAAGTCATCCTCTTCTGCCCCATAAGGCAGATTCGCAAGGATGGTTCTTAACGTAGACACGGTATTACCATCCGGATCCTCAATACGGGTTTCAACAGTCACGTCTTTTCTGAAACCGCTGTTCCTGAGCTTCATGCCGATCATTACATCCTGATTGCTCTCATACTCGCTGGCGTCAAGGGTTGTCTCCATGAAGACTCCCGCCTCTC
>Ga0031655_10002600_pt1 | contig 10338 bp, 12 predicted proteins | sample FrelakmetHBP12HB_FD_55187 | JGI IMG/M metagenome (GOLD analysis project Ga0031655, IMG submission 55187) | Freshwater lake sediment microbial communities from the University of Notre Dame, USA, for methane emissions studies -HBP12 HB | ecosystem: Environmental > Aquatic > Freshwater > Lake >... | reverse complement strand
CCGGCGTTGACATAGTTACAGACGGTGAAGTAAGGCAGGTCACTGACCTAATCGCATCCAACGTTCCAGGAATGCTGATGGATGACCACCCGCGAATTGAAAACACGGTGGGAACTCCGCGCAATACAACAGCGGATTTGGACTTTATTACTGCTGCTAGAGAATGCGGAGACGCAACCCGTGTCAAGGCAGTATTGCCAGGCCCGTTCTCATTTGTCGACAGCTGCGTGCTAGACGCCAAAGCACCGTACCGATCGAAACACGACGTGGACTTGCTATTTGACATCGCATCTGTGCTTCGCTACGAAATCGACGCGCTCAGAGAGAACCGCGCAAGCTTGATCCAAATCACGGAACCCATTGAGATCGTGCGTGACATTGACGTATTTTTAGACCTTCTGTCGGTACTTTTCAAAAGGGTGAAAACGCCCGTTTGTCACTTCGAAGGAAACGTGAGTGAAGCCTTTCCAAAGCTGTTAGAAGCGAAAATTGCGGTCATTTCCTTTGACGTTGTTGATTTCGCCCAGAATAACGCGACGGTTAAATTTAGAGAACTGGTTGAGGTGCACGAAAAGGTAGCATGTGTGGGATGCGTGGATTCATCAAAGGCGCAAGTAGAGTCAATTGAAGCTCTCCAGAAGCGGGTTGACCCGTTTATTGATGCGTTTGGGCAAGAGCGCGTTTGGATTTCTCCGAGTAACACGCTCGCCAATTTGCCCCGACTGGCTGCCTTTGACAAACTGAGGCAACTTGAAGCAGCGAAACGACGTATTGCAGCCAGAGCTGAGTAATTACCCTCTGCCAAACCATACAAGTCTGATCGCAAGAGAAATATAGCTTTTATCCTATCTAAATTTTGGAGTTGATAATGTGCTTAGCGTTAATGAAATCTCGATGGGAATCGTTGAAGAAATGCTGGATTACACGGAAGAACTGAAGATAGAGGCGCTTGAGCTTGACAACGGTTCCACGGTTATTGACTGCGGCGTTAATGTTGAAGGCGGCTATGAAGCTGGCGAGATGTTTACCGAAATATGCCTCGGCGGGCTCGGGTCTGTCAGGCTCACCGTGCAGACGTTAAAGAATACGCCCTTAGTGTTTATTCACGTTTTTACAGACCATCCCGCTCTTGCCACGCTTGGATCTCAGAAAGCGGGCTGGTCGATACGGGGCGATAACTACAACGCAATGGGTTCAGGACCCGCGCGAGCTTTGTCCTGCCAGCCGAAGAAGACGTACGAACTGATTGACTACGAAGATGATTATGATTTTGGGGTAATCGCACTAGAATGCGACCATTTGCCCGATGAAAAGGTTGCAGACGAGATCGCCGAGCAATGCAACCTTGAGCCTTCAAAATTAACACTTCTTAACGCGCCGACGTCATCAATTGTCGGTACCGTGCAAGTGGCTGGTAGAGTGGTCGAAGTCGCCGTTTACAAAGCCGCAGAACTCGGATATGACACACTACAAATAATGAGCGCAGCCGGTTCCTGCCCGATCGCGCCCCTCACCAAGGATTCACTTCGAGCGATGGGCATGACGAACGATGGCATAATCTACTATGGAAATGTCTTCATGACAGTCAAGAAGTACGACGAGGTATTCGAAAAACTGCCCTCGGAAACGTCCACGTCCTATGGCAAGCCGTTTTACCAAACCTTCAAAGACGCAAACTATGACTTTTATAAGATAGACAAGTTCATGTTCGCGCCTGCCCAAGTCACGATAACGGATGCGCAATCAGACAACACGCTCAAGTTTGGCCGATTGAACGAATCGGTGCTCGCGGAATCATTTGGGATATAGACGGGCGCCGCCCTATCCGCGTAGAAGTAGTTTCAAACGCTTAGAATAGTTCCAACGCCCTTACTCTTGCCTTCTCTAAAAATGAATCTCTGACCTTTATACACGTGATACGGCCGATATTTGAACCGGATCCTTACTGTCCCAGACTCGCCGGCCATCATGAACTCACGCTCAGGATCAAAGGTCACGCTCTCTGATATCGTTTCGACGTGAATCACAGGTTCATAACCGCGTCCGATCCTCGTGGGGTGGTGCAAAATATACACTTCACTGACAAATTCCCTCACCGCAGCGGGTTTATTTCGCGCTAGAACCATGCCGCGCTCAATTTCGTGAGGCTTAACGCCCTTAACGGCAAGCCCGACGATATCGCCGGCCGAGGCTTTTTCGACGTTACAGTGATGCATTTCAATCGATTGGATCTTCACTCGCCGGAATGCACCGTCCTTTGCGGGGCCCAGATAGAGCGTGTCGCCAACAGCAACCGTGCCGCTCTTGATCGTACCGCTGGCTACAGACCCAACGCCAGGTATCTGGTAAACACGGTCGATGTAAATCTCAAAGTCCGCGTTCTCTGTCACGTTCCTTTTTGGCAGGCGCTTGAAAAGCTCGTCCAAGATTTCAATACCATCAAGAGTCACAGGAGAAGTTCGTACAATAGGCACGAGCAGCCCTTGCGCGACCTTACCGCAAATCCTCTCGACCCCGTCGAGCGCTTTCAACTTATAAGGCACTCGGCCGACGACACGTATGATGTCATGGATCTGAGATTCGACGTCTTGTGTAGCCTGCTCACTCACTCTATCGATCTTCGTTAATGCGACAATGGTGGGAAGTTCCATTGCGAGTAAGATTCCTAGATGTTCCTTCGTGACGTGGGTTACACCGTCGTCAGCGGCGACGACTAGAAGGCCGTAATCGAGCTTTGGCCCGACGATCCCCCTGATGGTAGTTCTGAGCCACGGTTCGTGCCCCACCGTATCGACAAACGAAACGAGCTTTGCGGAATTTTGAACGACACCTGCTCGCTCTCTCTTGCTAAGTGGGTTCTTAAGTCGGATGACGCGCTCGTTGAAACCGTACACTACGTACGATAGATCTGCTGAGAGTCCTCGCTCTATTTCGTGGGGCTTGACGTCCAGATACAGTCTCGTTTTTCCTGACCCATCATCAGGAGTGCCGCTTACAATCGTGCCCACTAAGGTGCTTTTGCCGTGATCGACGTGGCCCGCGGTTCCAACAAGAACATGGTCTTTTTCCGAGTGCATGTTTTTGATGGTGAGTAGTCCGATGTGGCCTCCCTTGACGGCGTATTCTTCTATTCCACACACGTGCGCACCAACGTCGCGAGCGATGGCGTGCAAAACATGCACAGACTCATCTAGCTGTGGCCTGGAAATACCTTTCAAATAGCCTGAATCAGTGATCCCTACGATGTATTGCGCTTTCCCATCAGCTTGCAGGAGGTTGTACTTCATTTGACACGCGAGAGTTTGCCGGCGCTCTCCCTTAAGATGGGTTTCTCGTGTCAAGAATTCCTTAAACTCGAACCCGACCCCCTCACCGTTGCCCGCGATTGCGGTCAATTTTTCAAAGCCTGAAGCCATAAGATGCTCGATTCACTAGGTGTTGTTATAAAAAATAGCTCTGTCGATCGACTAGCCGCGACCGAGCTCCAACATTGAACAAGTCACAGTTGGTCACTGGGTTAACTGGCCTGCGTAGCTCGACTCCTGCGCACTAGACGCCTGGCGGCATCATTCGTCCACAAGCCCGCTTAACAGGCTGAGATGAGCTACCCGGTAGCAGCTGCGCATCTCAATATATACATCGGCATTCCTTGAAAATTCATCAAGGTTAGTCGCGTATCCTCAATGATCTCAGACCCAAGCGGTTTAATGAGCGTATCCGCGCCTATTTGCTCAGATAGCTCTATAATGCTTCGCTGAATCTCCATTGGGGGCCGAATGGCATAAATCAAACGAGCGCCCCGATACAGTTGCAGATTTGGACGTGTGACATCGTCTTTGACGTAAATGGGCTTCAAGCGACAATCGACTGCATCAATTTCAAGGATGTCCGTTGCCGTAACCTTGAACGTGGAGCAAAGCGCGAGAGCGACTCGCGAATATCTCCCGCTTCCAACTTCAACTAACGCTGTGGAGTAGTTGTTTCGTATAAACTCTGGGAGTACTTCCGCGCAGCGGTCAGACATAGCCACAGCCTTTAATTATTCTTTGTTAGCATATACATATTCCGCGTCGACAGGCCGCAGCCAGGAGGTATTACTTGTCCTTAATTCGTAGGTTCCGACCGTCAGATTTTGAACGGATTATAGCGATTGAAAAAGAGGCATTTGGCGAATACAACCCGATATTGTTTATGACGGCATACGAAACGTTTCCTGACGGTTTCCTTGTTGTGGAAGAAGATGGTCACGTAGTCGGATTCTTGACCACCGTAGTAGTAGCTCTATTTGACGTGAAAATCCTGTCAATAGCCGTAGATAAGAGGTGCCAAAGCAAGGGCTTTGCCTCAATGCTGTTAAAAGCGCTCTTCCAAGTCCTGCGCGCAAAAGGAATCTTACGACTGCTCCTTGAAGTGAGGCTGAGCAACACTCGCGCTCAGAGATTGTACTTATCGCTCGGCTTCAATCTGGTCAAGGTTATTTCTGCTTATTACCAAGACGGCGAAGACGCCTATTTGATGGAGAAATTATTAGTTAACCAACTATCGTAATCTTATCATCTCGGTTCGTGCGGCAAGTTCTTCCATTCGTGCTGAAATCCTGCCTGTACCAGAGAACTCCTCAGCGTCCATCACACATGCGAGTTCATTGCCAAGCACGAAGATCGCGTGCTTATGCTCAGCCTTGCTTCTGTGTATGTGCATCGGACCGATATGGAGCGAAGCGTATCGCTCAAATTCACCGTTACAACACGTGTGTTCTTCAAAATAGTTTTTGCAGCGAACCAAAAGTGTATGTAACTGAATAAGTTCCTCTTTATGCATGGGCCATACCTCGGTGTCGTTAGACGGTAAAACGTTAAAAGCAAGTGGTATAAAGTATTTATGTAGGCATTGCGCTTCCTAAGAAAAGTATTTAAAGGTGACGTTATACTCGTCAAGCAATACTGTATCCCCACTACAATATTGCCCTAAAAATAGATAGGCAAAAAGTTGGAAACGGAGCTGGCCAAACTAGCTCCGCAACTCTAAGATTATTGGATATCTTCAACAGTGAGTACTTTGACTGAGAGCGGCCTTTTGACGACATTGCCTATTTTGACGCCTATTAGATAATTAAGCTCCTTTTCTGCCGCAATATCAAGAATACGCTGAGTGATGACTCCGTCAAAAATGACACTCTTGACTAGGCCGTCTGATTCTTTCAGAGCGCTTACGAGGTTCCGCACTTCTACCTCTTTTAAAACTTTCCCCTCTGCGTCGAGCAAAAACGCATTCAGCGTGCCGTTTAGTGCATCAACGTAGTTTCTGAAGCTGCTTTCGATCGGAGATGGCTCGCTGACTTCAACAGGCGCGACGCGAGGCGCTGGCTCTGGCTTAGTTCGAGCAGGTTGCGAAGGCTTTTTCTTGTTCCTTTGTTCGAGCACCTGTTCGATGGGAAGTTTGTTTCGTAACGCCTTTACGATCTCTTTTTGAGACAAATCTTCAACGCTCTTGCCCTCAGGCGCATACGCGACGTAATCGACGTCAGCGGTTTGCAGGAGCTCCTTGAGGATCAACTCGCCCCCTCGGTCGCCGTCCAAGAACGTTGTGACGGTCTTCTTCTTGCTCAGTTCAACCACAGCCTTAGGCACGTTCGTCCCTTCAACGGCAATGGCATTCTTGATGCCGCACCTGAGCAGAGTCAAAACGTCGGCTCGTCCTTCGACGATTAGTATGGCGTCAGAATCCTGAACGTTAGGACCCGACGGGAGTTTTTCTTTACCATAGGAGACAAGTTCATCGACTCGCACAGCCTGCTTTACCGATTCAGTGAGTTCTTGGCTCTCTGGCAAGCTTTCATCAAACTTGTCAAGAAGTATGTGCTTCGCCTGATCAACGATCTGACGTCTCTTCGACGCCCTGACATCCTCGATCTTAGCAACGGAAATGCTAGCGACGCACGGCCCCACACGATCGATAGTCTCAAGCGATGCTGCGAGTATCGAAGTTTCAATCTTATCGAGTGAGGAGGAAATGAGGACGTATCCATCGGACTTGCCGCTTTTTGAGCTTATGTTTACCTCAATGCGTCCTATCCTGCCCGTCTTTTGGAGCTCCCTGAGATCCAAATCGTCTCCAAGCAACCCCTCTGTCTGTCCAAATATTGCTCCTACTACGTCGGGCTTCTCGACGACGCCGTCTGTATGGATGTCAGCATAAATAACGTATTTTGTAGTGTCAGAATTTTGCATTATCGTCAACTCCTTAAAAACTGCAGAAGTTGTTGAATAAAGGATCCAATAACAAGCCGTTTGCTATTTCTACAGTCGCGCTTCATGAATTTGCAAGCATTAGCTCGCAATTGTGAATGTAGGGTTAATGTGACCTTTTTCAGTTGATGTTTTGACTCGCTAATAATTAAAACTACCGATGTGTTGCGATAAGCGCTACGACTTCTTTGTCTTGGCGTTACGATTTTCTATTGCCTGCTTAATCACCGACTGAACTTCCAGGACGGTGGTGTTGTACAATAGCACCACTTTCTGGCTGCTAGTGTGACCAGAAACCAAGTGCACCTCTTTTGCAGGCTTGTTGAACAAAGTCGCTAGGTATCTGACGAGCTCCTCGTTGGCTTTTCCCTTCTGCGCGGGCTCGGTGAGCTTGAAAAGTATAGCGCGCCGCCACCCATCGTANTTCTCAACGCCCACGTATCGCGAACCTGGCGTAACCTTAATGCGAATCGAAACGCCCTCTTGTACGGCCCTAAGTGCGCCTTCAAGCTGCATCAACGGGATCAAAAGACAGAGATAGTGGTCTTTGCCCTGACGCACTAACTCCGAAGGTTCACTCTCTTGAAATCTTCGCTGTCCCCTTCAGTTACCCTCGTGCCAGGGCATGATGCGACCTTTGCCATTACGGGGTTGTCTTGTTATCATCAAAGGGCGTTCGCCAGAAACTCAAACAAGGACCTATACGTAACGGGGATATTTCGCTCTCATATGCACTGATAATCATCCAAACACTCACGTGAAACGTTATACCAGTCCTCTTAAGAGCGCTAACTTGTATATTGAAGACCTTATATATCGTTTTCCTCTACAAAGAAAACACTGCGAGTACGTCGCCTGTCGTGCACCGATAGCATTATTGAAGTATCTGAGCGAACGCGCCGCGCATCAACCCATGCACCTGCAAAAGGACGCTTTGAGAGGGCGCAGCGCAAAAAAGAGCGATGCACCGGCGCGAAAACGCAGTCGATGTTTATATACAATCACATCGATACATGTAACATAAGAGTATGTTTGACCCATACCATCGCCCCATCAAGAGTCTGCGCATTTCGGTGACTCACAAATGCAATCTCAACTGCATTTATTGTCACGAAGAAGGAGAACTACACAGTGCCCACCCGTATGAGATCTCTGTGCCTGAGATAGCCAAAATCGCTCGACTCTGCTACAACGAAGGAGTCACCAAAGTTAAGTTTTCAGGCGGAGAGCCGCTGCTGCGCAAAGATATTCGCGAAGTCATCGAGGCATTGCCTCCATTTGAAGACGTTTCGATGACGACCAACGGTCAACTCCTCGATGAGCGGATCGGCGATTTAGAAGGACTTGATCGGGTAAACGTAAGCTTGGATACGCTAAACGCAGCTACCTACAAGAAACTGACCGGGGGGAAGATCGAAAACGTTTTGAGAGGAATCGACGCAGCCCTTGAAGCAGATCTAACGCCTGTCAAGATAAACATGGTCGTGATGGATGGGATAAATGACCATGAGATCGGGGATATGATAAGGTACGTCCAAGGAAAAGAGATGGTTTTGCAACTAATCGAACTAATGGGCTTCAAGAATCGCTCGGGGCTACGAGGATCTAATCTGAGGCTCATAGAAAGCACGCTCGAGGGGCTGTCAAGCAGAACGACCGCAAATACCTTGCACAATAGAAAGAAGTTCGAGATCAACAACGCCGAAATTGAAATTGTTCGNCCNATAGATAATACCGAGTTTTGTATGAACTGTAACAGGCTGCGAGTCACATCAGACGCAAAGCTTAAGCCGTGTCTTCTCAGAAACGATAACCTCGTGGATGTGCGAGGAATCGACAACTTGTCAGACGAACGCGCTTTGGAACTTATTATGAGCGCAGTCAGAAGGAGGGAGCCATATTACAAACCAAGTTTCCTTGGCGGAGCTTATAGTCGACGGAAAGCGGGTACCTACTAACCAGTTCGTCCAAGATGTTTTTGCCGGAATAATTAGCGGCGTGCTTGTGTCTATTCACGGCGTCGGGGACGACTGGAAGCTCGCAGAAGTGAAGATAACGCGCGCTGAGTAATTTTCTTTATGGACTTAAACTCGCTCATCGAAACACTCGAAGCCATCGCGCCACCTGAACTTGCCGAGCCGATCGATGATGGGCGAATAGGGCTTATAGCTCACGGACGAGACGAAGCAAACTCGATAGCTGTTGCCTTGGATCCGACAGCGAACGTGATTCAAAAAGCAGTCCATACCGAGGCCGATATCCTTATCACGCATCACACGCTAATTTGGAGTCCTATCACTAAAGTTCCTTTGCGTATTCAAAAACAGCTCACGCTTATCTTAGAGCACGGTTTATCGTTTTACGTCTTGCATACTAACTACGATGCGGCGCCGGGGGGCGTCAACGATGTGTTGGCGAAACTCGTAGGATTGCACGACATCGAACCATTTGGCCTCGGAAGAATGGGTACAATCGATCCCGTCAGCACATTAGATTTTGTTAAGCACGTAGCGCAAAAACTTGGTACACACGTCCAGTTCACAGGGAAGGACACCATCGAAAAAGTCGCAGTGATTGGCGGTAGCGGCTTTGGAGCAACTGAGGAGGCAATCGCAGCGGGCGCAGACGCACTTCTTTCGGCCGAACTGAAGCACGACGCCATTCGCTGCGCAGAAGGGCGTCTTTCTCTGATTGACGCCACGCACTATGCGACTGAAGCGCCAGCAATGCAAATCCTTGCGCAACGGTTAGGCGGCGAGTTCATTGACGATAGGCCAAAGCTTTTGGGCCTTATCTACCACCAATGACCAAACACTGCCAATGCGGATACTTATGAGCAAGATAGGAGAGGTACCTTTGTTTGCCGATGCTTTTAGGCAACAAGTCGAGCGCGAATACGGAAATCGGGGCAAAAAGGCACTTGAAATAGCGGAAGAAGGACGCGTTAAGCACTATAAAGACTTTTATGTTGTCGTAGGAGAGGCTGATGAGTACATTGTCGAAGAAGCTGTGTGCACCTGTAAAGACTTCTTGTTCAATGCTTCACGAAATATCACGAAATGCAGCCACATGATCGCTGTCGAAATCGCGAAACAGAAAGGCCTCGTTGATTTTGTTAACGCGTGGTATCAGGACGTGCGACCTTTGCCATGATGGAGCCTCTTTTTTGATTCTGAGCCCATTTTGAGTTTATAGTCTTGCTGACTGAGGACGACCACAAGGAACGCCTGTGCTCCAGCGTGGACGGTTTGATAGGAGGTGGTAGCAGCACCTGCAAGCCCGCTAAACTCCCGCGGCAGCCTGATAATCGGATATGCGTGCGACGGCTTTGAACTCTGGACGCTTATGGTGTGCTTGCAAGTTGGTTGCATACGTGCAAAACGCGTCAAGCAAGCATAATCGTTATGATTCGCCGTGGCCTGTTTCAAAGACTGGCTGCGTAGCACCCCAAAAAAGGAACCGTCGCGAAAAAGAAATTCTGGTTAAGGGCCGTAGACGGTGATGAAAAGGAGCAGGGGTGAAGAGACCGGGCTAGGATTCCTAGCAGAAGTACATTTTTATGTCGAACGAGCGACAAAAACGAGAATGTTGTGTAAGATCCTACAGTTCTGAGGGGCGGTAATTCATCGATCTAAAAGCTCACTATATACCTTGCGCATGTTCTTTTCGGATAACAAGAAGCTAAGTCTACGTAGTTTTAGTTTCATGTCTAATAGGCATTTGTCACAGACTGGTTCCGCCCCTTTGTAAGTCTTCTCGCAAAACTCACAGACTTTCGTAGTGGGGTCTTTTTCAATTCTTGTCTTAAGGTCAAAGCCCACAAGATAAGTGTTGATTGCTTGAAGTGCAGAGATTAGCTCTTTTTTGCGTATGGATAAACATTGATCTTCGTCATCATCAGTCCAGTCGGCCCAGTCCGTCTGCAGTTTCTTGTGAATTTCTTCGATATTCATCGTGTCCATGAGATCACTTGTACAGTTTTCTCCCACTCTATAAGATTATTCTTTTTATCCTATGCACGGAAAACGAGTCGAAAACAGTAGAGCAGGAAGAGCGTCGAACGCGCCCGACGAGCTGCACTGCTCAGATA
>Ga0031655_10002591_pt1 | contig 10362 bp, 9 predicted proteins | sample FrelakmetHBP12HB_FD_55187 | JGI IMG/M metagenome (GOLD analysis project Ga0031655, IMG submission 55187) | Freshwater lake sediment microbial communities from the University of Notre Dame, USA, for methane emissions studies -HBP12 HB | ecosystem: Environmental > Aquatic > Freshwater > Lake >... | reverse complement strand
TCCATGAGGGGTTTGCCGTATTCCTCCTCCTTGTTTTTCAGCAGCGTTTTCACGGAGTCAATAAGCGTATCTTCAATCGCGTCCCTGCTGAGATTTCTCCCTGTTTCACTTAAGTTCAATCGTAACGAAAACTGTTTGAAAACAATATCGTCCAATCCCCTCAGGTTCCATTCCTCCGGATGGGACTTCTCGTCCACGTACTGCGAGACTACTCCGTCTACGAGTTCTTCCAGCATCTCTTCCACATCAGACCACAGATCCTCTCCCTTAAGCGCTCTCTTGCGCTGTTCGTAAATCACCTGTCTCTGCCTGTTCATTACATCGTCAAATTCCAGCAGGTGCTTGCGGATATCAAAATTATGAGCCTCGACCTTTTTTTGCGCATTTTCGATAGCCCTCGAAATGAGGTTATGTTCAATCGGCTGATTCTCTTCCATGCCAATCCGGTCCATTATGGACGAGATTCTCTCTGCACCGAATATGCGCAGAAGATCATCCGCGAGCGCAAGATAAAAGCGCGAAGACCCCAAATCCCCCTGGCGCCCCGCCCTGCCCCTGAGCTGATTGTCGATGCGGCGGCTTTCATGCCTTTCCGTCCCGAGGATGTGGAGTCCACCCATCTCGGCGACGCCTTCGCCGAGCTTTATATCGGTTCCACGGCCCGCCATATTGGTTGATATGGTTACCATGCCCGGCTGCCCCGCCTGGGCAATGATCTCCGCTTCTTTTTCATGATGCTTGGCGTTCAGGATGTGGTGTTTGATACCCGTCCGCGAAAGATGTCTGCTTAGGAGTTCAGACTTTTCGATGGATATCGTACCTACCAGAACTGGCCTTTTTTCCTTGTGCAGTTCCTTAATCTCCTCGATGACCGCATTAAATTTTTCTGCCTCAGTCTTGTAAATCACATCAGAATTATCTACCCTGATCATGGGCATATTGGTTGGAACCACGACAACATCGAGGTTGTAGATCTTATTGAATTCGGCGGCCTCCGTATCTGCTGTGCCTGTCATTCCCGCGAGCTTCTTATACATCCTAAAGTAATTCTGGAAGGTTATCGCTGCAAGTGTCTGATTTTCGCGCTCTATTTTAACTTTCTCCTTCGCTTCCAGAGCTTGATGCAGACCGTCACTGTACCTTCTTCCCGGCATGACCCTGCCTGTAAACTCATCAACAATTATGACCTGGCCATCTTTGACCAGATAGTCAACATCGCGCTTGAAGAGCGTATGGGCCTTCAATCCCTGATTTACGTGGTGAAGAANCTCCATATTCCTCGGCTCAAAGAGGTTCTGGACCTTCAGATAACCTTCGACCCTGGCGACGCCTTCNTCCGTCAACACCACGGTCCGGCTCTTTTCGTCAATAGTGTAGTCCTTGTCCCTTCTCAATTTAGGTATTACCTGATTGATGTTGTAGTATTTATCGGTAGATTCCTCCGACGGGCCTGATATTATCAGAGGTGTTCTCGCCTCATCAACGAGGATGCTGTCCACCTCGTCAACGATGGCATAACTGAAGTCCCTCTGAACATAATCCTCAAGGCTGAACTTCATATTATCACGCAGGTAATCAAAACCGAATTCATTGTTCGTGCCATAGGTGATATCGGCATTATATGCCTCTCTTCTTTCATCATCATCCATGCCATGAACAATGACTCCCACTGTGAGGCCGAGGAATTTATATATAGGCCCCATCCACTCCGCATCCCTCTTTGCCAGATAATCATTTACAGTCACCAGATGGCAACCTTCCCCGGACAGGGCATTCAGATAGAGCGGCATGGTAGCTGCCAGGGTCTTTCCCTCTCCGGTTTTCATCTCCGCAATCGTTCCCTCATGGAGAACGAGGCCTCCTATAACCTGAACATCAAAAGGTCTCATCAGCAAGGTTCTTCTCGCTGCTTCCCTGACAACGGCAAATGCCTCAACCAGGATATCGTCGAGTTCCGCACCACTGCTCAGCCGCTCCTTAAAATATGGCGTCTTCGTTTTCAGTTCCCCATCACTTAAGCCCATCATGGCGGGCTCAAGATCGTTTACTTCATCAAGGATCAAAGACAGTCGCTTTAATTCCCGGTCATTTTTAGTGCCTATTACCTTTCCCANCAAAGACCCAAGCATAGATAATCCCCNCAAAAAAAAACCGGTATCAAACCGGGCTGTTAGATAACGAATAACGATCCGTCCCGCATAATACTTGCGGGCGGGCAAATCTAATTCAGATATTTTCTCGGATTAACGGGAATGCCGTTTAGTGATACGGAGTAATGGAGATGCGAGCCTGTACTTCGACCGGAATTCCCAACATAACCGATGAGGTCTCCCCTCTTAACCATGTTCCCCTGCTTCACGGCAGTTCTCAAGAGGTGACCGTACCAACTCGTCATCCCGTATCCATGATTTATCTTAACCATGTGTCCCACATCCCGATCATAAGATATCTCAGAAACTAAACCATCCGCAGGCGCCACCACGTGTACGCCCATTCTCGTCGCAATATCAATTCCCTTGTGAAATTCTCTGCCGCCGCCGATTGGTGATGATCTGAATCCAAACTCCGATGTAATCCAGCCCTGAACAGGCCAAATCGACGGAGTTGCAGCAAGTATGGACTTCTGTTTCTCAAGGAATTTGAATAACTCGTTGAAACTATTCTTCTGCTCGACCGCATCTTTAGACAGCTGCTCGACATTTTGATCGATCTTGGCAATGACCATGCGCTGGTCAGTCTCGGCGTGCGATTTTATCCTTGTTTCGTCGTTTATCGAGCCGCCGATGCCGAGGATCTGCCCTTTATAGCGCTTATCTTCGACGTTAGCCACGGTCCTGATATTCTTATCGAGCTGACTGAGTTCTTCCATCCTCACGGCAAAATTGTTTACCTTTTCTGCCAGGCCATCGATCTGAACTTTTTGTTCCCTTGTTTGTCTTCTCAAACGTTCCAGCTCAATCTTGTCCCTCTTTATTCTGATGTAATCGTAATATGTATACATGGATGCCAGAATAACAGCCATTATACAAAATGCAACGCCCTTCAAAACCTTGTTTGAAAGGGTGAATCTCTTCGTAGAACTTTTTTTCTTGGGGATTATCAGGAAGGTATAAAAATTCTTTGGCATCTTTATTCCTTTCGAGCATCCTTACGACAAACCGGGAATGTATAACTACCACAATCATGCCAANTGTCAAGCAAAGTTTAAGCTTCTTTTAGAAAATTGACTTGACTTTGCAANGGGGAATACGCTACACACCGCAAACATCTTTACCAACTGCCACCGGTAACTGTAGAAAGGAGTTCCCATGTCAAAATATGAACCTAACTCGTTAAGAAATATAGCAATTGTGGGGCACGGAGCAACAGGTAAGACCTCTCTCTGCGAGTCCCTCCTTTTCATTGCCGGTAAGACGGACAGGCCGGGGAGGGTTGATGATGGAACTTCATCAATGGATTTTGAACCGGAAGAGCAGAAACGGCGTATTTCCATCAGTGCAGCGACAAATTTTTTCGAATGGGAAAAGCATAAAATAACCATCCTCGATACGCCGGGAGATTCCAATTTCGCCTATGATACGAGGAATTGCCTCCGCGTAGCCGATGGAGCCGTTGTCGTCATAGATGCGGTCGGCGGCGTCGAATTTCAAACCGAGAAGGTATGGGAATACGCCGACGAGTATAAGCTTCCCCGAATCGTTTTTATCAGCAGAATGGACCGTGAGCGGGCTGATTTTTTTACAAGTGTGGAGACTATCAAGAGCCGCTTGGGTAAAAAGGCCACGCCCGTACTGCTGCCAATCGGCAAGGAGGACAATTTCAAGGGGGTCATCGATCTCATAACCAAGAAGGCCCTCATTTTTGACGGCAGTAGTGGCGCATATAAATCGGCGGATATCCCCGCCGACATGAAGGACATCGTGGAAAAATACCGCGAGAACATGGTGGAAGATATCGCAGAGTCCGACGAAAAACTAATGGACAAATATCTGGATGCGGGGGAACTTAGCGATGATGAACTCAAGGCGGGGCTGAAGAAAGGCGTAATGTCTTTGAGTCTTTTACCCATCGCGTGTGGGTCTGCAGTGAAGAATATCGGCATCGCACCCTTTATTGATCTGGTAATAAATGCCCTCCCCTCCCCGGTGGAACGCGGACCGGTTACAGGGAAAAAACCCGGTAAAGACGAAGCAGAAACAAGGATGCCTGAGGAATCTGCACCCTTCTCTGCCTTGGTCTTCAAGACCATTGCCGACCCTTATGCAGGGCGGCTGACTCTGTTCCGCGTATTCTCGGGAACGGTTACCTCTGATTCAACTTTTTACAATTCGTCACGAAAAATTACGGAAAGGTTTGGAAATATCTTTTTCCTGGAGGGAAAGAGCCAGAAACCGGTTGAGTCTCTGGTGCCNGGAGATATTGCCGCTGTGGCAAAGCTCAAAGAGACCTCCACCGGAGATACGATATGCAATGAAAAANCAGCCATAATTTTTGAAAAAGTCGTACCGCCGCCGCCCATCATGTCCTTTGCCGTGTCGCCCAAAAGCAGGGGCGATGAAGACAAGATAGTTTCCTCAATAAACCGCATAATCGAGGAAGACCCCCCCCTGACGTTCCGGCGGGAGGAACAGACCAAGGAAATGATCCTGTCCGGAATGGGGCAGGTACATATAGAAGTCTCTATCGAAAAGATGAAGAGAAAATTCGGCGTGGAACTGACCTTGAAAACACCCAAGNTTCCCTACAAGGAAACGATCAAAGGCAAGACCAACGTCCAGGGCAAGTACAAGAAACAGTCCGGCGGGCGCGGGCAATTCGGAGACTGTTGGCTCGACATAGAGCCACTGCCGCGCAGTGGAGGCTATGAATTCGCGGACAAGATCGTCGGCGGCGTAATTCCTCAACAGTACCGACCTGCCGTTGACAAAGGAATTGTCGAGGCCATGTTGGAAGGCGTCATTGCCGGGTATCCCGTTGTTGACGTGAAGGTTTCTCTCGTGGATGGATCTTACCACACAGTCGATTCCTCGGAAATGGCCTTCAAGATAGCCGGCTCAATGGGCTTCAAGAAAGGTGTACTGGCATGTCAGCCGGTTCTGCTTGAACCCATTGTCAACATCGACATCGAGATCCCCGATGAATATATGGGCGACGTCATCGGTGATTTAAATGGCCGCCGCGGCAAAGTCCTGGGTATGGAATCAAAAGGACCGAACAGAATTATAAAGGGACTGGTTCCCCTTGCCGAGATCCTGAGATACGCGCCTGATCTGCGATCGATGACGAGCGGCAGAGGCACGTTCACATACGAGCACTCACATTACGAAGAGGTCCCGCCATTTATTGCAGAGAAGATAATCGCCGAATCGAAGAAGGAACAGCAGTAAGTTGCCCANTGAACACTCTCNTTTTTTTGCTTTTCACGAGGTCGTAACTTGTCAATTCACGCAGGTGTCATAACCATAAGTGANAAAGGGTTCCGGGGGGAGCGAGAAGATAANAGCGGTCAGGAAATCATTGCGATGTTGAAAGATGCAGGCATTGATGTCGCCTGCATAAAAATNATCCCCGATGAAAAAGATCAGATAAGAGATACGCTGATCGACTTTGCCGATAAGAAGAACCTTGCTCTCATCGTAACGACAGGTGGTACCGGCGTCAGTCCCAGGGACGTCACTCCCGACGCAACTCTGGAAGTAATCGACAAAGAAGTGCCGGGCATGGCGGAGGCAATGCGGCAGGCAAGCGCAGCCATAACACCGCATGCAATGATATCGCGCGCCGTTGTCGGAATCAGGGGCAGGTCTCTGATCGTTAATCTGCCGGGCTCTCCCAAGGCTGTTCGGGAAAACCTTGCGGTCATCCTGCCGGCGCTCCCGCACGCCGTTGAAAAAATCAAGGGTGATGACGCCGAATGTGCGTCTTAAGATGGTTAAGAGCGTTATCTATGTGTGTGCCGGGCCAGTAGATCCCTTTGCAACTGGGACATCTGCGAAATGCGCTTTGGGTGTCATATACGAAGGCCGGGACCATGCCGGCAACATCCTCCTTGTCGACCGCCTCTAATGCCTCATTGCATCTCAAGCAGATACTGAACAACTGGCCGAGATCAGCGGCGATAGACAGTTTTTCCATCACTTCCCCGAGCTGTTCCTGGACATGATCACTCCCGACGGTGACGAGCTTGCCGGAAAACTGTCTGGTTGCCATATCCTTTTTTCTCGTCAGAACAACTCTGCCTTCGCTCTCCGCCTTCCTCAAAAATTTTCGATCCGCTTCTCCCCGGTACGATACGGTATCGTAACCCAAGATACGGAGCCACTTCGCAAGTTTCCCGAGGTTAGTATCCGTTATGAACTTCACGTCTCAAGACAGTCCGCAATCTATCTCTTTTGTGTTCATTGATGATCAGCGGGGACTTGCGTTTCCTCCTCACTGATCACTTCCTTCTTACTATCTCTGACCTCTCTTCTGAGTTCTCTGATGGTTGTGTTTAACTTGCTTATCGTCCTGTTCAATCTGAACCGCTCCACTATTCCCATAAACCCGGTAAAGANGACGCCGCAGAGGAACGCTATAAAAATCAGCATATANGTCGGCGCGGTCACATTGAAAAAATCATAGTATTTTAAGCGAATGGGAAGAGTATTCTCTAATGAAAAGGTAATTACAAAAAGTATAACCAGAACAACAATTACAGTGTATATAACCTTCATCTCAGACCTCCGGACGATATTTTTCGAAATACGGCAAAAGAATCTCACAAGTTTTGTGTATGTCCTCGGGGATTACACGGACTTCGCCCACAACGCTCATGAAGTTGGCATCCCCGCTCCATCTCGGCACTATGTGTACATGGATATGATCGTCTATACCGGCGCCCGCGGCCTTTCCCAGATTGATACCGATATTAAATCCATCGGGGCTCATAGCCTTTTTCAGGACTCTGATTGCCATCTCCTGCAGGTTGAATATTTCCAGTTTTTCTTCGGAAAGAAGATCTTCCAGNTGGCTTATATGCCTGAAAGGAATGATCATAAGATGGCCGCTGATATAAGGGTAGCGATTCGCCATTACAAACGCAGTATTCCCTTCAAAAAGCACGAGATCATCACTTCTGCGTGATTCCCTGCAAAAAATACAGCCTGCCGGTTTTTCGCCTCTAATAAATTCCATTCTCCAGGGCGCGTATATTTTTTCCATGTATNAAACCTAAATATAATTCAGCTCTATAATTTCCCCTCTAATCCCGTCCCCGATCTCCAGAATGCCGATAGTATTATGGGATGCAAAGCGTCTGTCCGTGGCCGATCCCGGATTGAAGAAGAGGATGCCGTCCTTAACCGCATTCGCTGCACGATGCGTGTGACCGTATACCAGACAGTCCACGCGTCCTATTTCTTTTAGAAGTTTGCGTTCAATGCCGAATGGCATCCCCCAGCCATGAATGAGCCCCACTTTATAATTGTTGAGATCAAGCACCAGCTTCTTGGGAAGGGACTGCCTTACGGAAGGCAGATCCATATTGCCGCAGACCGCCTTCACATCTTTTCCTGCAAATGCGTCAAGAACACTCATATCAACCAGGTCTCCTGCATGTAAGATCAGATCGGCGTCGCGAAAATGATCTTTCAGGAGACGCGTTAGTCTTTCATCACAGCCTGTAAGGTGGGTATCTGATATAACCCCTATCTTCACCCTTCAACTTCCTCAACATGTTTACTGAGAATTATATCGATACAGCCCAAAAAGACAAGCATTATTTGTATATGGCGATGACCCATTGGCAGGGCATATGTCAGGCATGAACCTGTAAATCGGAAAAGAAGACGCTTCTTATCGGTTTTCACGGGCATCCCGCAATGGAGATTGCCGGCGGTTTTAGTTTGACTTTATCTCCTCACTTTTTATATTATTTATTTAAAGACCTAAGAAAGGAACTGATAACCGTGCTTGAATCCGCATTGGATAAGATGGCAGAAAACATCCTCAGTCTTGATGAGGCATCGCTTGCCAGTTTATGGGAAAAATATAAGACAAGAATGGAGCATTTCGAGACAACGAAAGAATGGGAGAAATCCGTTATCATCTTTTTCATCATCAATGCCGTGCGCGTGAAGAATCACATCTTTAACGAAAATGTGCTTGAACTCCAGAAGAAACACGACAAACCGCAGAAGCCGCCGAAAAAAAAGCCTGACTTGAAACTGGTTAAGTAAAAAGACATGGATAAGGCTGCCGCAATTAAGAGAATTAAAGAGCTCCGGGCATTAATCAACTACCAAAACAGACGTTACTATCAACTGGATGACCCGGAAATATCCGACGTTGAGTACGACCGTCTCATGAAGGAGCTCATCGAGTTGGAAGAGCGATTTCCGGAAATCGATGTCTCCGAATCCCCCTCGCAGCGAGTCGGGGCTGCGCCATTGGACAAATTCAGCACCATCTCGCATCTTACCCCGATGCTCAGCCTTGCCAATGCCTTCTCCGAGCAGGACATTTTGGATTTTGACGAGCGCATCAAACGCTTCCTTGGTACGGACGAAAAGATCGCCTTCGTCGTCGAGCCTAAACTGGACGGCACGGCAGTTAATCTCATATATGAAAACGGCTTGCTGGCTGTCGGGGCAACGAGAGGCGATGGAGAAAAGGGGGAAGATGTCACGCAAAATCTGAGGACCATTGATTCGATACCGCTGCGCATTAAGAAGAGCAAGGAATCCCCTATCCCGGAACGAATTGAAATTAGAGGAGAGGTGTATATCGAGATCGATCCATTCAAGACACTGAACAAACGCAGGTTAAAGGAAGGCGAGCAGCCCTTTGCCAATCCTCGAAATGCGGCCGCCGGATCGTTGCGGCAGTTGGATTCAAGGATAACCGCCAGAAGACCCTTGGAGATCTTCTGTTACGGTATTGGCCTGGTCACAGGAAAAACATTTAAGAGACATTGGGATGTCCTGCAAACTCTTCCCAAATGGGGCTTCAAGGTTAACCGCCTTGTCAAACAGGCAAAAGATATCCATGAGTGCATCGCATACTATCACCACATCGATAAAATCAGGGCGGAGCTGCCATACGAAATTGATGGCGTCGTGATCAAGGTAGATGATATCGAAATCCAGGAGCGGCTGGGCGCCGTATCCCGAAGTCCGCGGTGGGCTCTTGCGTGTAAATTCGCCGCCACACAGGCAACGACCAAAATCGAAAGAATTGATGTTCAAGTGGGACGAACCGGTGTACTCACTCCTGTGGCCATCATGACACCTGTCAAAGTCGGCGGCGTCACAGTCAGCAGGGCGACGCTCCATAATATGGATGAGATTAAAAAGAAGGACATCCGTGAAGGCGATACAGTCCTTATTCAGAGGGCTGGGGACGTAATCCCAGAGGTAGTAAAAGTAATCGTATCGAATGAAAACCGCTCTGAGAAATTTGTCATGCCCGCTGCGTGCCCGGAATGCGGCTCACATGTTGTGCGCCTTGAGGGCGAGGCGGCCCACCGCTGCATAGGGCTGGTCTGCCCTGCCCAGATTAAGGAACACATTGCGCACTTTGCATCGCGCGGCGGCATGGACATCGAGGGACTTGGCGATAAACTGGTCGCACAATTGGTGGATACGGAGCTGATAAGAGACCCTGCCGACATCTATTACCTCACGAAAGATAAGCTCCTCACCCTTGAAAGGATGGCGGAGAAATCGGCCAACAATCTCCTTACCGCCATAGAGCGGTCGAAATCGCCGCCCCTGGAAAAATTCATCTATGCCCTGGGGATAAGACATGTAGGAGAGCGCATGGCGAAAGTCCTTGCCGGGTCTTTCACGACACTTGGCAGGCTGATTGACGCTACGGAAGATGACCTTCTCGCGATCAGGGATATCGGACCTGAGGTAGCAAGCAGCATTACCGGATTTTTCAGCGAGCAATCCAACAAGAGAGTGATTGAGAAATTCAGGAAAGCCGGCGTCAAGCCCGTTGAAAAATCCCGGCCTAAAGATACGAGTCTCGCTGGAAAATCCTTCGTTTTCACGGGAACGATGAGCAGACTCACAAGAAGCGAAGCGAAAGAGATTGCCGAATCCCTCGGCGCTTCAGCCACGGACTCGGTTACAAAGACAACCGATTATGTCGTCGCCGGTGAATCACCCGGCTCAAAGATCGAGAAAGCAAGAGCCTCGGGCATTAAGATCATCGACGAGAAGGAGTTTTTGAAACTTACCGGCAGGGAATGACAAGAATGAAGAGGATGCACGTTATCATCTCCGGCAGGGTACAGGGAGTTCTTTTCCGGGCATATACCAGGGAGACTGCCGTGGCTTTGAAACTGACAGGATGGGTGAGAAATCTCCACGACGG
>Ga0031655_10002587_pt1 | contig 10369 bp, 4 predicted proteins | sample FrelakmetHBP12HB_FD_55187 | JGI IMG/M metagenome (GOLD analysis project Ga0031655, IMG submission 55187) | Freshwater lake sediment microbial communities from the University of Notre Dame, USA, for methane emissions studies -HBP12 HB | ecosystem: Environmental > Aquatic > Freshwater > Lake >... | reverse complement strand
GTCACTCTCCAAAAAGGAATATTAGTTGGAGAAGGGATCAAGCTCGGTGGAGTCTACAAGACAGCCTGGCCATCAAGTGCAGGTCCATGGAACAGCTCAGGCACAAACGTCTATCTTAACAATACAAATGCAAATGTAGGAATAGGAACGACAACTCCAGACCAAAAACTCAAAGTAGTCGGAAACGTAAACATCACAGGAACAATCTACTATGGTGGAAACCTCACAGGATACGGAGCAGACTTTGCAGAAAGGTTCACGATGTCAGAAAAAGTGTCAGCAGGAGACGTTGTCTGCTTGAATGATGAGATGAAGATAATCAAGTGCATATCTCATGCACAATCCTCAGTTGTTGGAGTCGTAAGCACAGCCCCTACGATAATAGGTAATGGAAATGCTCCAGACTCAGTTCCAGTTGGATTGGTAGGAGTTGTTCCAACAAAAGTCAAAGGCCCAGTTGCAAGATTCGACCTTTTGACGACAAGCGAAAAGCCAGGATATGCAGAGAAGGCGACAAAAGACGATTTCGGTTCGATAATAGGTAAGGCCATGGAGTCTTGCGCAGCAGACGAATGCACAATTAAAGTGCTCATCACGTTGAAATGAGGTTAAGAAAATGAAATCAAGAAAGCTAAAAACAGGACAAAAGATAATCCTTCTGATCTCATTATTCATATTGCTCTCATCTGTGGCTTTTGCAGCCACCAAGTACATTAATACTGCAGACAACAGCAACATTGTGATAGGTAATCAGCTGAATACGATGTTCATTAATGTCACTTCAGGAAATGTAGGCATAGGCACAATCGCTCCATCGGCAAAATTGCAGATATTGACCTCAACCGGTCCAATATTGGTGGCAGGAGACTCTCTCACAAATGGCACAGGTAATTTCTCAGTTGCTCTTGGGTATAATGCATCTGCTTTAGGAGATTATTCCTCAGTCCTAGGGGGAAGAGGCAATCTTATCACATCAGCAGGAGGATATTCATCTATCACAGGAGGAGTTTTTAACACCGTCTCTGATTCATATGCAATAATCGCTGGAGGAGAACATAATAAAGTGTTAGGGGCTTATGGAATAATATCTGGTGGATCATATAATACTGTTTCCTACTACGCAACAGTCTCAGGAGGGAATCAAAACGTAGCAACAGGACAGTTCTCTGTAATATCTGCAGGTCAATACAATAATATCACTAATAACTATGCAACAATCTCTGGCGGCCAGCAAAATAAGGCAGCAGACCTATATGCAACAGTTTCCGGCGGCAGACAGAACACAGCCTCTGGCCAATACTCCTTCGCAGCAGGCTACTTGGCAAAAGCAACAGCCAACGGCGCTTTCGCACTCGCAGACGGCTCAGGCACAGGAGCGAAGACAAACACTGCAAACCAGTTCAAGGCATTTTTTTCAGGAGGGTATAATCTGACTGGTGGAAAAGTCTACGTCGGAAGCAGATATCTCTATCTCAACAACACTTTGGCATTGGAGAACAATGGAACACACATATGCTTGGGCGGATGCTCTTGAGTATTATTTTAATTTGAGATCTAATTTCACATTTATTTCATATTTGGATGTAAAACCAAATAGTTAGTAAAAGAAAAAATAAGATAATCATGGAAGGTAAGGCAAGGATTAAGTTAAATAAATCCATATTGATAGCTGCAGCTCTGTCCTTCATCTTGATACTTGTTCTGAACACCCAGATGGCGATGGCCCTATTTGTTGACAACGGCCAGCCTGCGCAGACATTGAATGACTGTGGAAACCTTATAACAGCAAATGCAGTGTATACCTCAGATAGGGATATCACTTCTACTGCTACCTGCCTGTATGTCAAGGCAAACAACATAACAATAGACTGCAAAGGGCATCAGATAACCTACGCAAACAATGGCATTAATGCTTATATTTTTATAGGTTATGGAATAACTTCAGACAAATATAATTCTACATCTGTAAAAAACTGCAATATCAGGACATATCCAATACCAATATATACACACCTTAATCACGCAATACATTATTATCAATCAAGCAATGGGGTGATAAAAAACAACACAATCTATACCCAATGCAAGTCATGTTATGGAATTCAATTATCTTCAAGCTCAAGCAACAAGATAAGCAACAATTCAATCACGACCTATTTTCCAGAGGAGCCCCATGGAATTTACCTGAACTCAAGCTCCAAAAACAACATAACCAAAAACACAATCACAACTTCATTCTGTGGAGGTAACAACTGTGATGGTTATGGAGTTTACTTGTATTCAAGCTCATACAACAACAACATAAACAACACAATCAATGCTAAAGGACCGACTGCTATTGGAGTTTACTTGTATTCAAGCTCATACAACAACAACATAAATAATAAAATCACATCTGATTATACATATGGAATTCTCTTGACCTCTAGCTCAAACAACAACAATAACATAAACAACAAAATCACATCAAGCGACGTTGGAATTTATTTGCTTTCAAGCTCAAACAACAACAAGAACATAAACAACTCGATCAAGACTTCAAGCAATACTGGTTATGGAATTTATTTGTTTACAAGCTCAAACAACACTTTAATTGGCAATAAGGCAAACACAAGCCAAACAAACAGCTATCTATTATCTGGAACAAGCTCTTCCCATTATAACAATTCGATCGACAGTTCAAATCTCGCAGAAGGAAAGCCAGTGAACTATACTTATAATGCAGACAATCGCGTATTCAACAATGTTGATTTCACAAAATACGGCCAGGTCATATTTGCCTGGAGCAGGAACATAACGATAACAAACTCAAACTTCTCAAGAGATTCATTGAACTTATTTTATACAAATAAGTCGACAATATCAAATAATAGGATAAACACAACCACAGGCTATGGGATTTGGTTATACACAAATTCAAACAGCAATAACATCACCAAAAACACAATCACAACTTCAGGCATTTACTACCATGGAATTTACCTATATTCAAGCTCAAGTAACAACAACCTAAACAACACAATCAAGACTTCAGGGGCTAATGGCGATGGAATTTACCTGGCTTCATACTCAAACAGCAACAAAAACATAAACAACACAATCACGAGTTCCCACAATGGAATTTACCTGGAGTCGAGCTCAAGCAACAATAACTCAAACAATATAATCACAACTAATAATTATGGAATTTTCTTATCTTCAAGCTCAAACAGCAACAAAAACATAAACAACAAAATCACATCAAGCGACGTTGGAATTTATTTGCTTTCAAGCTCAAACAACAAGAACATAAACAACTCGATCAAGACTTCAAGCAATGGAATTTACCTATATTCAAGCTCAAGCAACAACAACATAAACAACACAATCAAGACTTTAGGCACTTCTGGCTATGGAATTTTCTCGTACTCAAGCTCAAGCAACAATGCAACAAACAATATCATCACAACTAATAGGACTAACAGCCATGGGATTTATTTATCTTCAAGCTCAAGCAACAACAACATAAACAACACAATCAGGACTACAGGCAACTCCAGCTCTGGAATTTACTTATATTTAAACTCAAACAGCAACAGGAACATAAACAACACAATCAAGACTTCAGGCACTTCTTCTTATGGTATATTTATGTACTCGGGCTCAAACAACAACAAGATACTCAATAACATAATCAATATCTCAGGCCCTACCAGTTACGGTATATCTATCAACTCAAGCTCAAGCAACAGCAACATAAACAATAGGATCACTGTCTTAGGCAACTTCAGTTCTGCTGGAATTTACTTGACTTCAAGCTCAAACAGCAACAATCTGACACGTAACACTATAACTTCAACATCAAGCAGCGGAGGCAGCAGCATTTTTATCTATAATTCAAGATATAATATCGTTAAGGATAATGTCATAACTTCATCTTCAGTCTTAGAGATGATTGGTGTTCATATGCGTACAAACACATACGTAAACACCATAACCAACAACACAATCACAACTGGTCGTGGCAAAGGAATATTTCTCTATGGAAGCTCAAACGGCATCATACGCAACAACACGATCAGGACTTCAGGCTATGACAGCTATGGTATCGAGATATCTCTAAGCACAAACAACACTTTGAAGGGAAACAGGATGAACACAACCCTGACAAACAGCTATGTCATAGATGGGACAAGACCCTCTGATTACAACCAATCGATCGACAGCTCAAATCTCGCAGAAGGCAAGCCAGTGAATTTCACTTACAATAAGGATAATCTTGTCTTCAACAACGTTGATTTCACCAATTATGGCCAGGTGATTTTTGCATGGAGCAGGAACATAACAATAACTAACTCAAGATTCTCAAAAGACTCATTGAACTTTTTCTACACAAATAATTCAAGAATATTCAACAACAGGGTTAACACGAGCACAGGACATGGTATTTGGTTGTATACGAGCTCAAGCAGCAATAACATTACAAATAATATGATCAATATCTCAAATGGCTATCATCATGCAATATATTTGACTTTAAGCTCAAACAGCAACATACTCAATAACACGATAAGGACATTTGGTATTAATGACCATGGGATTTATTTATCTGGAGGCTCAGACAATAATGTGATAAATAATGTTATTAACACCACAGGCAGCGCCAGTTTTGGCGTTTCTTGCGCAAATTCAGACAACAACAAGATAGACAGCAATATAATTAGGACTTTAAATAATGATGGATTTGGGATATACTTGTCCTCCAGCTCAAACTGTAAACTGGACAGCAACAGGATCACAACTTCAGGAGGTTACTTTGGATTTGGCATTGACTTAAGGACAAACTCAAGCAGCAATAACATTAGCAGGAACATAATCAGGACTTTAGGGCCTACAGGATATGGGATTCGTCTATATTCATTCTCAATCAGCAATAGGATAAATGACAACAGGATCACAACCTCAAATAATGATGCATATGGAATTTGGTTATGGTCAGGCGCAAACAGCAACAGCCTGAAAAATAATACAATAAAAACCTCAGGCATTAGGAGCTATGGGCTATTTTTGGATACAACCTCAAACAACAATAAGATAAGCAACAGCACAATCACGACTTCAGGCACTAATGGCTATGGGATCTTATTAAGGTCAGGCTCAAAAAACAACACTTTCTCAGGCATGTACATAAGGACAAACGGAACAACAGCCAACGCTTTGTTTTTGAACATCGGAAGCCACAATTTCACAATATCTGACAGCAAGCTCAACGCATCCAAGGCAGCAGTCACTGAATTCTTCATAAATAGGTCAGTCACAGGAGGAATATGGAACTTCACAAATGTCACAGGTACAGACAAAAAGCCTGTTGCTATCACTTGGGATACAGGAGCAGGAGGGACATTGAACATGCACTGGTATCTTGAAACAAAAGTAAGGAATACCACTGCTCCTCTCTCAGGCGCATCGGTGAAGTCATACAACAACAGGTCTAAACTTGCTTTTTCTGAAGGCACAGGAAGTACCGGTAGGATAGCAAGAAAGAAGTTGCTTGAATACAAAAGGAACGAGACGTCTGGAGCAAGGTACACAAGGTACTCTCCTTACAACATCTCCATCTCTCTTCCAGGATACCCTATATATTATAACAGCAGCATCAACCTGTCCAACAACAAGTACATAGACCTCAACCTCGCCTGCTTCTGCCCTATCGGCCAGGACTGGCCTGTCAGGGACATCTGTTCATTCTCAGGATTGAAGTGCAACATGCCCAATAACAGGGTTACGTGCTCAGGTTCAGGAAACATAAAGATAACTGGTAATTCGAACATGATTGCAAAGAAATTTATCACCCCTATCAATCACAGCTGCATAATTGCTGACAGCTCTAGCAGAATATCGATAAAGAAATAAGATGTATAAAGAAAATAATGCCTGGCTAAGGAAGTCGCTCATGATAGCTGTAGCCATAATGATTATTCCTGTTTTATCTCAGATTGTCACAGCAGTTACTCTTTCAGCCTGCGGAAATCTGACATCGGCAAATACTGTATATGATTTGACCGGCCCTATCACTTCTTCTGGAACTTGTCTTACAATTAAAGCGAATAACATCACAATCAACTGTCATGGCAAGCATATAAATTATATGCAGTCTTCTGCAGGTTATGGTGTCAATTCAACCAATTTTGATTTTACAACCGTAAAAGGTTGTATGTTTAGTGATGGAATAAGTCCATCATCTGATCGTTATGCAGTATACTATTATAAATCAAGGAACGGGACAATATTCAACAATACGATGAAGGCTTCATTCGCCAATAGTTTTGGAATAATTTTGTCTTCTGGTTCAGTCTACAACAATGTCTTGAGAAATAATATCACAATCTCAGTCCAAGCCTGTAGAGGTATTGATTTAGTAAGCTCTAACTTCAACAATATCGCAAACAATACTGTCAAGACTTCAGATCAAAATAGCCCTGGAATTGAGTTGTCATCTTCAAATTCCAACATTCTCTCAAACAACACAGTCATGACTGTAAGTACTACCAGTTATGGGATATATCTATATTTAAGCTCAAAGAATACCTTGATAGGCAATAAGGCAAACTCGAGCATATCGATCGGTTATTTGGTGCAAGGGACAGCTTCATCTGATTTTAACAATTCAATAGATGGATCTAATAAAGCAGATGGAAGGCCGGTAAATTACACATACAACAAGAAAGGTCTTGTCTTCAACAATCTTGATTTTACCAAATATGGTCAGGTGATATTTGCCTGGTGCAGGAACATAACGATAAGAAACTCAAACTTCTCAAGAGATTCATTAAACCTGTTTAATACAAAGAATTCATCAATCTTGGGCAATAAGGTGAACACAAGCTCAAGCTCTGGGATATTCTTGAATTACTTCTCAGACAACAATACCATAAAAAATAATATTATAGTGACTTCTACTCCAGCTCACGGTTGGGGCATTTCTTTGTTTCAGGGCTCAAGATATAACCTTGTCTCCAACAACACCATATCAACCTCTTCTGGTGCCTCTTATGGCATCTATTTGGTTTCATCAGATCATAACATCATAAATAATAACAGCATTAAGACTTTAGTAGGCAATAGTGCTCATGGGATTTATGTGCTTTCTTCCAATTTCAATGCCCTTAATGGCAATGCTATAAACATCTTAGGCATCAGTTCTTATGGGATTTTTGTGGATCGTTCAGGAAATAACAGTCTGGGCAAAAATACTGTTAAAACTTCAGCGTACGAGGGTTACGGGATCGCCCTTCAGTCTGCCCCAAATACTACTCTGACAAGTAATAAGGCAAATACAAGCTCTGCGCTCAGTTATATGCTCTTTATGTATAACTCTCCTAATTATAATGCTTTAATCGACAGCTCAAACTTTGCAGAAGGAAAGCCTGTGAATTATACATACAATAAAAATAATCTTGTATTTAATAATGTAGATTTCACAAAATATGGCCAGGTTACGTTTTACTTATGCAGGAACATAACTATCACAAACTCAAACTTCTCAAGAGATTCCTTGAGCCTGTTTGGTACAAAGAATTCACTGATCTCAGGCAATAGGATAAATACTAGCACAGGCTACGGGATTTACTTGTCTTTGAACTCAACTAGTAACAGCTTGAAGAATAATAGGATTATGACATATACTGCTGATCGCGGCCACGGCATTTATTTAGGTACAAATTCAGATAAAAACAACATGACAAATAACAGTATTATGACTAAAGGCACTAATAGCTATGGCATTTATCTGCAATCATCCTTGAACGGAAATCGTTTAAGCAATAATATTATCAATACCTCAATCTCCAGTTTTGGAATTTTTTTGTTTCAAGGCCCAATTAATACTGTCATTGACAATAATACTGTCACAGCATTGAACCAAGGTATTTATTTATTTACAGGCGCAAGCAGGAATAGGATAAGCAATAATAAGATCTTGGTTTTACTAGGATCTGCTGCCATAGCTGGAATTTTTTTAAACGATAATTGTGCGAACAACATAATAGCAAACAACACAATCACAAGTTTTGAAGATTATGGGATTCGTTTATATTCCAACTCAAACAACAATATTTTCAGCAACAATAATATTTTGACCTCATCCGCAAATGGTTATGGTATAATAATCTCATCCAGTACAAATAACAATACCTTTTCGAATATGTACATTAGGGCAAAAGGATCAAATGCAGTTGCTATTGGTTTGGATGTTTCAAGCAACAGTTTCACCATCTCTGACAGCATTCTTAATGCCTCAAATTCCGGAGTTTTTGAACTGAATATTGCAAGTGGAGCTACAGGTGGAGTTTGGAATTTCACTAATGTTACAAGGCCAAATAAGAATCCTATACGGGTCAATTGGGCTTCAGGTTCAAACGGAAGGCTGAACATGCACTGGTATCTTGATGTCAGTGTCAAGAATTCAACAGGGCTTTTGAAGAATGCAAATGTTACATCATATAGCAATCAGCATTTGCCTGCATTCTCCGAGTTGACCTCGGCGCAGGGAAAGATAAATAGGAAGACTCTTCTTCAATATTCAACAGTGGGCCCGAAAGCAAACAATTACACAAGGTACTCCCCTTATAACCTCACAATCTCTCTTCCAGGATACCCTATATATTATAACAACAGCATCAACCTGTCCAACAATAAATATATAGATCTCAACCTTGCCTGTTTCTGCCCTATCGGCCAGGACTGGCCTGTCAGGGACATCTGTTCATTCTCAGGATTGAAGTGCAACATGCCCAATAACAGGGTGACTTGCTCAAATTATGGCAAGATCAGCCTGAAATCAAATTCCAGGATAGTCGCAGACAAGTTCATCACTCCTATTGGCCACAGCTGCATTTCTACAGATGGTACCAGCAAGTTTGCGATAATTTATTGATAAGCACCTTTAGTCAGTATCTAATACATGATATATTAATATTTCATCAATACTTACAATGTAAGTATCAATCATATCAATGCAGCGACTATAATCAAGAATATATATAATAATTATAACCTATTAAGGTTATAATACTGATTTTCTGAAATCGAAAGATTTAAATATAACAAAAAGGACTTATAAAAGGTGTATAGGGAATAAAATATTTATAATATATATAATAAATAGAAGCGATATAAGTTATTTAGGTTATATGAATGCTGACTAAAAAAGAGATAGAAGTCTTGGCCCTAAAGAAAAAAGGTCTGACTCAGGAAGATATAGCTAAAAAGCTCAATATATCTCAGCCGGCGGTTTCTAGTTTTATAAGGAATGCTCACTCAAAGATAAAAGAGGCTGAGGAGACTCTGAAGATTTCTAAGGAGATGGGGATCAAGCTTGAGGAATAAGATATTGTTGCTGGTATTGGGAATAATCTTGGCCTCATTCATAGTAGATGCAGCCCCGGCAGTTCCGACTTTGATAAGCTACCAAGGTAAGTTGGCTAACCAGACCAATGGCAATCCTTTCACTCTAGTATCCATAAGGATAAACATCACGAACAGGAGCAATTTCAACCAGGTTGTCTGGAACCAGACATTCAACAATGCAGTCGACTCTCAAGGCGTATTTAGCTTAGTCTTAGGCAGGTCAGTTCCTCTAAATCTTGTTCCAGGAAGGGACTATAACATTATCGCAATTTTTGACCTGAATTCAGCTACATTCGCAACAAGCGACCTTATCTTTGGAGACAAGAATCCTGCTAGCGACGAGATAATATTCAATTCAGGAGGCCCTTCTAACGCAGGAGAATTGGTCACAACTGATAATACGACCACTGTTCAATATAAGCTGGACTATCTTCAGAACAAGTCAAATATGTGGAAAGACGATGGCGATGTTTTATCCCCTAACTCAGGTTATGCAGTTGGAGTCAATGCAAGCAAATTCTGCTTTGGCTCCAGTTGTATAACAAAATGGTCTGATGTTAACATGACTGAATCATGGACGATACATGTAGTCAATAAGACCAGCTTAGTATATGCGATAAAGATATTATGGTCAAATCTTGTAGGCGTTCCTTCATTCTTGACGACAAATACTTGGAATAGGACAGGCACGAGCGTTATATTGGCAAACACAAGAGATAAAGTAGGTATAGGAGAGAATGCAACAAAATCAAAGCTTTCAATAAAGTCTGAATTATTCACTCAGCTCGCGGGCGCTACTTTCACAATCTTGAGCGGAACAAGGAATATGTCTACATCTATAGATGTCTCAGGCATAGTTTCAGTAGGAGATGCTTTTAAGATAGATGGTGGAGGAAATTCAGAAGTTTTTATAGCATACCAAATATCATCAAATGAGATCAATGTAAGCCATGATGCGATAAATTCATTTACAGCTGCCAAT
>Ga0031655_10002585_pt1 | contig 10371 bp, 17 predicted proteins | sample FrelakmetHBP12HB_FD_55187 | JGI IMG/M metagenome (GOLD analysis project Ga0031655, IMG submission 55187) | Freshwater lake sediment microbial communities from the University of Notre Dame, USA, for methane emissions studies -HBP12 HB | ecosystem: Environmental > Aquatic > Freshwater > Lake >... | reverse complement strand
GCCCTTCTTGTTTTTGTGTTTACGCGCGCCGGCGTTATTGAGGCAGTCGTGCCAGAGGATGACTGTCTCCTCCCTTTGGAAAAGGGAGGTCGGGAGGGATTTTCAAAACGCTGAATTTCCGTAGGCACGACCCACCGCGGTCGCCCTTTTGTTTCCCTAAAAATCTCTCCTCCCCTCGTGGGAGGAGATTAAGAGGAGGGGGAACCAAACTGTTCTTTTCCGTCTCCCACTGTAGGGGCGACCCCCTGCGGTCGCCCTCTTTGTTTTGGCGTTTATGTTATGTTCTGTGCGCTCTGGGGTTTACTCGATTTCCTTGAGGCGGATGATGACCTCTCTCACTTCATAGAGGAGGGTTACTTCGTTAAGGTAATCGTCGACCAACGCGGCCCGGGCAGTCTCCTCGAACCGCACGCATTTCTTCCGGAGATCCGGACGGACCTGATCGCACCCGATGGTTATCCGGGAGACCTTCCACGCAACATCCTTGCCGGCTGGAAGACCAACATGGGCGGTCCCGGTTTCGTCGTAAAATCTCATGTTCGCACAGCGAAGGCATCTCGCTTTTCTCAGTTCGACGGCATGATCGATCTCTTCGTCCACGGCCTGACGGACCATCCTTCTGAGTAACAGCCTTCTTCCCTTCTCTTCCATCCCTCTTGTCAGTTGAGCGATGGCCTTCCTGGTCTCCTTGATTGAATCCGTCATGGCCTCAATGACGAAGTGGGGCGTGTGGCCCCGTTCCAGGCGCAGCATTCTCACTTCCTGGAGGACCAGGGTCTTCACTCCCACTCGAAGCGCTTCCGTCAGTTCCTTCTTTCGCACCGGCATAACACCCTTTTAGCAGAAATAAAAACTTTTAGCAAGAGAAAAATGATGGACGTTGGTCGAAAAATCTTGCGTTTAATTTTTCACGATGAGAATGACGTTACACATCAGCCGATGGCCATATTGTATTCAGCGAGGGGAAAGCAGACCGTTTTCGTGATATGGCTTCTGTGCTTCGCAATCATCTCCAACCGTTTATAGACAGGAGCGTCGAAGTATTGCTCGCCGCACTTATCGCACACCCAGGCTGGCACATTATCGACATAAACCGTCTCACCTTTGAAACGAAACCGCGCCTGAGTAATGCGTCTTTTCACCTTGCCGTCACAGAATTCACACACATTCTCAACTGCCTTTTTCATCCCTCACTCCTCATCGACATAGGCTGTAATGATTAGAAGAATACCGGCGGGCAAAAACCGGCATACGACGTAGGCCTGACGTCCATCTGCTGTATCGCCCCTTACTTCGTAACGCGTACCTCTCGGATCTCGCGTAAATCTCCGTATAATACGACCGGTAAGGATAGTTCTTTCTACGTCCTCGGTTTCAAGATCGTCCGCGGACATCTCCTCATTTGCGTGTGCACTGATTCGGTAATCCTGTTCATGGATGGCTTTGCGTATTCGCTCAAGCACACGCACAGGCGATATCCCTTCCGTCCTTCGCTAAGGCTGTTCTTCACACAAGAAGTCTCGACCTCGGGCATCTATTTATAAACCATCGTGTACCACCACTTATCAGAAGTCAAGAGGTGACGCTGGAACACTCCTGCGATTCGAGTGCCGGTAGGGTGGACAAAGCGCAGCGTGTCCACCGTGCTTTTCGACGAAGATGCACCAAACCGCTTCTTGAAACATTTCGCCCGCCAGCAGGAGAACTTCTTTGTCCAAGGTTGAATCACCCTCTGAGCCTGAAATTACACACTTTTCTTCAGATCTAATCCGTCGAATCCACCAGTTCCCCCTGCCCCTTCGGACTGTCCGGAAAAAATCTCAAGAAGTTAAAATCTCTTGACTGATCCATCCCTTTTTGATAGAGTTCAGGCATGACAGGAGTCAAGGTCAAATGTTCCGGAAGGTGCGCGTCACATTATTGATCGGCCCAATACTCAGACAATGCGCCCCTGTGGGGCGACATCCCGGCCAAAAGCTGCTGCATTCATCCACGGCCAGGGCCGTGCCCTTCTACTGCCGGGGTAAGCTTCCCAAAAGCGATCTCGCTCTCTGGAATTGTGGAAATCCATAATCTTCGCCCAGGAATCCCTTTTTATTTTACAGGGTTAAACAAGAATCAGGTATTTCATGCTATGCAGAATTATCACATCATAATATAATAATTCTGTCTAATATCTGTTGTGTGAGAATATGAGAGGAAGCATATGCAGTACGCAACAATAATCCTCCTTGTAATAGCATGTATCCTACTGTGGCGAATTCTGACTGCATCCCAAATGCCGACTGCCAACTCTAATGACTGGGTAATTCTTGAGTGGCACGAGCTTCGGAATGCAGGTGATCTGCAGAAAGCTACTTGGGATTCCGAAGCCCCCTTACATTTACAATTTGTTCCAGTCATCGGCTGGAATTGCAAGAACGGGAAAGCAACTCCAATCACACCCATCTTTTATCACGTGTGGGACCGGCTTAATGTCAGCCCGCTTGATAAAAAGGCGAAGTATGAAACATTGGGTTACTGGATTCGCGATGGAGCAATCTTCGATATTGACGATATGCGAGATAGCGATTTATGGGAACGCCTTTACGATTATGCTTTTGCTGGGCATGACATCAAAGTTCATGGTGATATACCTGGTTGTTATCGTCAAAAGTTTTCGGAGATTATGGAAATATTGGTCGAGAACCGGACAAAGAAGCACGATCAACAAAAAGAAGACACATAACCAGGCGCTGCACCGGATCGCCCAAACGACGGGCTCCCTGTGACCTTCAGCGTTATGCGAAGGAAGATATGTAGATGAAGACTCGCTGTTTTGTCTGTACTGAGCCACGATTACTGACGGTGGAACACATAATTCCACAAGCCGTTGGCTGCAGGCTGAAGGCAAGACTGTACTGCAAGGTGTGCAATGGGTTCTTTGGGGACGCCCTTGACGATGAGATTTCGAAGCAATTTGGATGGATCGGTACACTGCTGAACATCAAACGTGAGCGGGGCAAGACACAGCCCTATGAAGTGACAGAGTTAAAGTCCGGAACTACACTTCTCTTTGATGGAAAGAGTCTGAAGCTGAAGGACCCCGTGGTCAAGTTAGTATCCAAAGACGGGAAGAAACTCGATTTTTCCGATGTCACGGACGGGCTCTGGGGTCAGACTTAAATATTGACATTTAAGATGATTATTTGTAATTTGCTACCATGGCTAGGAAACCCCGGATAGAGTTTGAGGGTGGATTCTATCACGTTATTACTCGTGGCAACCAGAGACAGAAGGTCTTTCTCGATGAGAGAGATTTCTTGAAGTACCTTGAATTCTTGAGTGACTACAAGGATCGATACGGTTTTTGGATCTATGCGTACGTTTTAATGAGCACTCACGTCCATTTATTGATAGAAACGGGACACGTTCCTTTGTCGAAGATCCTTCAAGGGATCAACCAGCGTTTCACCATGTATTTCAACTGGAGATATGGTTTTTCGTTCCCTGGTTGCTATTTCGGCATTTTTCGCTTATGATGCCCATAATTCGAAACATTCAATAAAAAGATTAATCAATGAAACCGCTATCCCTGGATTTACAGACGCCTAAGAAAAACCTTGATGAGTTTTCAAGTGTTACCAAAAGAGTACTTGGTTATTTGCCCAACATAGTCTCAGGAAAAGCAGAGGCCAGAGACTACATTATTTTATCCTCCGTTGTGGCTGGAACATCAAAATTTGCTCGCCCTATCAATAAGAAATTATTCATTTCTGACATCCAAGATTTTGATAGCCAATACAATAAATTCCTTTCTGCTATAGCTAAAATAAAAAACAAAAAAACAATAACAAGCGAAGAATATAATATTATTGACTCAGTTGTTTATACAATGCAGCAATCCATTGGTGTAGGAATGGATTTTCTGTGTAACCCCAACAGTTCAAGAAAGCATGTCGGCAATAGATTTGAAGAATTAATTCGTATTATCATCACGCAATTAGGCGTCAAGAACGATAAAGTTGTTTTCAAAATTCCTTATCCATCAGAAAATGGAGAAAAACTATATTCATGTGAAACAGATATTATTTTATCGCCACATAATTCTGTGAAATCAGGAACCAAGTTAATAGATGAAGAAGAAATTGTTATTTCCTTAAAAACAACCTCAAAAGACAGAATGGGGAAAATATTTCTCGATAAACTTTTGATGCAGAAGTTTGCTGAACACCCTGTCAAAGTAATTGGTATTTTTCTAAATGATGTCCAAAGAAAAGACACAAAACAAACTAGCTACACCTTTGTTTCCGGTTTGTTCATGGTTTACACAAAATTTCTGACACAACTAGAAGGCGTGTACTTTATTGACCCTCCTCCTATTACAAAACAAGCCCCATACAACCGACACATTTCATCTTTTTCTAAATTTATTGCTGAAGATATCTGGAAATTATTATCCTCTTAATTTCCTTCGCCGTTCCACTATTTCTGCTTCCTCTCCATTGTCAGCAATCCTTTCAATGTGTTTTCGGTCCTGAAGCCTTCTTTTTATTACTTTGCAATATTCTATATTTGCTTCTGACCCAAGCCATTTTCGGTTAAATGCCTCAGCTACCGCAAAAGTTGTTCCAGAGCCCCCGAAGGGATCAACAACCAAACCATCAGGATTTGAAGATGCAAGTACGCATTTTTTCACTAACTCCATAGGTTTTTGAGTCGGATGTTTTTCTCTTTCCCACGAGTTGTTTGTTAACGTAGGAATCTCAAATACATCCTTTGGCTTTGCCCCCTTTAGGTGAGGAGTCCAAACATATTCTTTTCCATTGCCGTATTGTGAACTCTTTGCTTGTGGATGCTTGGGGTACTTAAGCGTGTGGGCGTTATACGGCACCCTTACTTCATCAACATTGAAAATTATTTTGTTGGTTTTTCTAAAATGCAACATGCTCTCATGGGACCTACCCCAATCGTTAGCAAGATTGGCTTTGTTACGGTAGTACCACACAAGCCACTTACAACCTTTAAAAAGGCTGCTAGCGGCCCATTTAAGATCGGCTAATATTTCTGAAAAACCACATATATATAGACTACCTTTCGCATCAAGAACTCTTTGCGCCTCTTTAATCCATTCCAGGCTCCAATCTACATATTCTTTCTGAGATTCAAAGGTATCCCATTCAGCCTTTTTTATGTTATAAGGAGGATCAGCAAAAATAAGTTGGACAGAGGAAGTTTCTAATGTTTTAAAAAACGTTACAACATCCTCATTAAATAATTTACCGAGATCCGTTTCAAAAAAAGGTTCAATGTGGTATTGCAAAGAGTTGGCATAATCCGTTAAATATTTTTGTCCTAACTCTCTTACTACAAATTCAATCTGTTCTTCATTGTAAACGCGGTAATTGTTAATAGGGTGCCTCTGTGAAGGGAATTTACCGGTTTTGTCCCACCTTCGGAGAGTTTCAGAGCTTACCCCTATTTTTTGTGCAGCTTGGCTAATTGTTAGGTGATTTTCCATTGTTTGTCTCCAAGGTCATGAAAGTTTGTTAAAGATTATACAACATTACACGCAAAACATTATACAAAAACACTGTAAAAGAGTCAACTACTTTTTAACAATCTTGCTTTTGTCAACATGGAAATATGGTATATATTATTGATATTAATAGCAAATACCGAATAAGTCGTTGCACTTGATCGCAAGGGGCGCGGGCTTATCAAACTCTTTTCCGAGTAATTACATCGGAATATTTTTGACACTCTTTTCCTCCCCTTGCGCCAAGTGAACTCTTGTCGTTAGCCATAAAATTGGATGAAACATGAACCGAAGATGAAATCATATCGATGAAATACGGGCCCTGGAGAAGCGCGTTGGGGTCAGGCTTGCAATGTTGCAATGTTCAGGAATTGTTTATATCGTCAAGGAGAGTTGAAATTGCAATATTGCAAGCCTGACCCGGAAGACTTGATAAGATAACTGGTCTCTCGGAAGAGTTGCCTGAGAAGGAACGCCTCTGGAGAAGGGGCGGGAACTATTTCCCCATTCCGTCCACCTTTACTATTAGCGTGAATTCAAGAAACGGCAAAGAATGGGGTATACCACTCCATGGTGAGTGGCTTCGCTGCCACATATCACCAACACCAGACGGGAGGAAATGATATGCAAGAAACCACATCGGTGCAAAAAGCTTACACTGCTGTTCTGGAGCATTTTGCGAAGACTGGGCGGGCACCGCACTATACCGAACTTGCAGCAACTCTCGGGTTGCGACCCGAAGAGGCCAGGCAGCTACAGCGTAAGGCAGCCGAGGCCTCCATCGCCTGCTGGTTTGTTAAAGACACAGATTACGTGGAGTCCTGGGCGCCGTTTTCCAATGTACCGACCCATTATCTTGTGACTATAAAGGGGGACCAAAAGTGGTACGGACAGTGAGGACTCGAAGTGCTGGCCGTGCGCTGGCTCTTCCCTGGGACTGAGATCCGTATCGACACTCGTTGCCTGGATTGTGGGGAACCCATCCTCGTCCGCATGCGTGACGAGGATATCCTGGAAGTCAATCCAACGACGACCGTGGGACATATGAATATCCCGTTCGCCAAGATTTTGACGGGAGAAGTATCCTGGGGTTTGGCATGAAGCCGTATGAACCTCTTCCGGTCGGAAGAACATGTAAGAAATTGGTCGCTTTATGATTCCGTCTCAGCGGAGTCCATCATGCCGTTATCCAACTGGGCGATAGCCTTCAGCGGACCCCTGTTCAGGAATCGTTTAAAGCCGGACTATCTCTCCCGAATAAAGGAATACGCATCTGAAATGTTCTTATCGTTACAAAAGTTGGGCAAGGCGGGCCCCTTCTGGACCCCAGGATAGCGTTCGCGTTATGATTGGAATTGATCTTGATCCCGGTCGGACCTCATCATTCAACAACTGGCCGCACTTCAACGGGGTGGTTGCTCACCTCTTTAAACTCAGCACCAAATTTATCCCGTAGCACAGAAACGAATGTTTTCACTTCATCATGTTCCGTGGCTGTGGCATATTCAAAAAGCCACTGGTCTTTGGGGTTGCGGATATGTGTGATCTCCATAAGACCTCCATGGGCTAACAAGTCATTCAAGTGGAGGCTGCATAAATCCGCAACCCCGCTTAACTCTGGCGTTAGGAGGGTCAATATGAACGCACCGCATCGTTCTAAGGGTGAAGCAGGTCGTGCAATAGTTCTGGTTCTTGCTGCCGCATTGCTGTCGTCCTGCGCCACCGTACCCATGGTTCCACCAGGGGTTCGTTCGGAACTTGCGCCCACCGGCAAGCTGCGGGCAGCGATCAACTTCGGCAACCCGGTGCTCGCGCAGAAGGACCCGGCGAGCGGCGAGCCGCGCGGGGTGTCGGTGGACCTGGCGCGCGAGTTGGGCCGGCGCCTAAGTGTTCCCGTCGAGCTCATTACCTACGACGCCGCCGGCAAGGTGTTCGACGCGCTCAAAACGGGCGCGTGGGACATTGCCTTTCTCGCGATCGATCCTGCGCGCGCCACCGAGATCGCCTTCACGGCGCCGTACGTGGTGATCGAGGGGACCTATCTCGTGCCCACGGATTCGCCGCTGCGCGCGATCGAGGACGTCGATCGCGACGGGGTGCGCGTCGCCGTGGGCAACAAGAGCGCCTACGACCTCTACCTGACTCGCACGCTGAAGCGTGCCCAACTGGTCCGCGTGCCGACCTCGCCCGAGGCGATCGATGTCTTCCTGAAGGATAAGCTCGAAGCCGCGGCCGGGGTGAAGCAGCCGCTCCTCCAGTTCGCGAAGACCCATCTGAACGTGCGCGTGATGGACGGCCGGTTCATGGTCATCGAGCAGGCGATGGGCATGCCCAAGGGCCGGGAGGCCGGGGCGCGTTACCTGCGCGAGTTCACCGAGGAGATGAAGGCCTCGGGCTTCGTCGCGAGAGGACTTGAGAAAAGCGGGCAAGGTGACGCGACGGTTGCCCCCAGGGTGCCAGTTCAATAAAACTCCTAACCAATAAGGATTGAGTCTTCCCGTTGAGCAACGAAAATACATTGCACTTGACATGTTAAATATAGTATAGGTATTATATAGCATGTGGCGCATTGAAGAACACCGGCGAGTCGACAAACAAGTTGCTTCCATACCGAAGGAAATACTGAAACGGTACGAGAAATGGAAAGATATCGCCGCAATTTCTGGTCTCCCCGGGCTACGTTTGATCAAGGGGCTTCATGACGAAGCCTTGTCGAGCGAGTGGCAAGGTTACCGGTCCTCACGCCTCGGCTTACAATGGCGCGTGATCTACCGAGTTATTCCCGAAAGGCTTTTGTTCCAGGTTGCTTCGATAACTGCCGATGACTATCGGAGGTCTTAAATGAGAGAATATCGTCCTGCAAAGAAACGAATTACCGTTTCGGTTGGAGAGTCTGTGCGAATCATTCGTGAACTTCAGGAATTAAGCCAAAATCAGCTATCACAGCTCACAGATATTCCCCAGGCTACAATCTCGGCAATCGAAAATGATCGAGTCCGCCTTGGAGTAGAGCGCGCGAAGGTTCTGGCTCGAGCCCTGAAGTGTCACCCAGGTGTCCTGGTCTTCCCTGGCTGGGAGCTTCCCAAAGAAGCCGCGGCATAACAAATCACTTAAACCCTTAAGCCGACGGTGGGTAGCCCTGCCACCTATGGGCTTAGTAAACGGCGGCTTAGTTCGGCGGACAGAGTGAAGTTCTTGGGACGGGCCCTGGGGTCAAACTCAAATATTGACATTCGAGACAATTATTTGTAATTTGCTACCATGGATAGGAAACCCCGGATAGAATTTGAGGGTGGAGCCGGGTCGTTCGCTTCTGATGTTGAAATCGGAAAATTGACGCTTTGACGTTATGGTGTTATGGTTACATAGTTACACTCGGAGGTGCGATTATGACTACCCAGGCCAAAAGAGCTACCGTATATTTGGACCCCGATTTACATAAAGCATTACGGCTGAAGGCCGTGGAGACATCCCGGTCGGTATCCGAGCTTGTCAACAATGCCGTCAGAGAAGCCCTTGCAGAAGATGCCGAGGATATTGCAGCGTTTGATGAAAGGGCTCGAGAGCCATTGATTAGCTATGACGAAATGGTCAAAAGGCTAAAGAGAGATGGCCGCATATAGAGTCCACTTCAAAGCATCTGTTGAGAACGACTTCGCCACAATCCCCAAGAAAGACGTGAAGAAGATTCTCAAGCGCATCAATGCGCTCGCCGAGAACCCAAGGCCATGGGGTTGTGAAAAACTGACAGGTGAAGAAAGGTATCGGCTGCGGCAAGGACGGTATCGCATTGTCTACTCAATCCGAGACGATGAGCTGACGGTTTGGGTAGTAAAAGTAGGACATCGTAAAGACATTTATCGGTGAAGCGAACAAACCGCTCCACCGGATCGCCGATAAATCTCGCTCCCGGGGAACCTTAGCGCTCGGCGGACAGAGTGAGGTCCTTGTCGAGCAAAGGAAGTGGGGGGCAAGAATGACTTAACCGATAAGTGTCAATTCGGTGCTGAAGGCACGATCAAAGTGGAAGCAGAAGGAGAATTGAACACGAGTAATTGCATATTATTAGGGGTCTCAAAATTGAATTGATATAGACATTGGGAAATCTCCCCTCACCCCTCTTTGCCAAATCCCTCGAAACGCGGGACTCCCTTTGGAAAAGGAAGGTTGGGAGGGATTTTGTTGATTAATGTCATTACTATTATGAGACTGTTACTAAGAAGGAGGGCCTATGGACATCATCAGTTCTCTCTTGCTGCACGGACTGACAGTCAAGCTGGTCATCGTGGTAGCCATCGTAATCATAATCTACGTAGTCCTTAAGTCATTGAAGAGCATCGGGCCTACAGAGATCGGCCTCGTGAATAAGCGGGTCTCTTTCTCAAAGCTATCGGAAGACAACCCGATCGCTTTCAATGGCGAGGCCGGCTACCAGGAGGAGCTTCTCATGCCGGGACTGAGGTTCAAGCTCTGGCCTATTTACGTCATTGAAAAGCATCCGTGGGTGCAGGTCCCCGCAGGAGAAATCGGGGTCGTGATCGCCCAGGTAGGCCATCCCCTGCCCATCGGCGCAAAGTCGGCCATCTATAAGAAAGAGTTCGGAACTTTCTCACGGGTCAAGGCATTCATCGAAAAAGGCGGCCAGAAGGGCGTGCAGCGGCCTGTCCTCCCTCCCGGATCGTTAGTGCCGATCCATCCGGTCGGGTTTCTCGTGATCACAAAGAAACAGGTTTACGGTATCCCCGTGTCCCCGGAACTGAGAACTTTAGTAGGCAAGCGAAGCTCTGCGCTCACGCCGGAGCTCTTCGGGCTCAAACCGGCGCAGCTCAACGTGGTCCTCATCGAGCCGAAAC
>Ga0031655_10002582_pt1 | contig 10378 bp, 9 predicted proteins | sample FrelakmetHBP12HB_FD_55187 | JGI IMG/M metagenome (GOLD analysis project Ga0031655, IMG submission 55187) | Freshwater lake sediment microbial communities from the University of Notre Dame, USA, for methane emissions studies -HBP12 HB | ecosystem: Environmental > Aquatic > Freshwater > Lake >... | reverse complement strand
TATTCGGCGTTTTATTTTCGAAAAATCCTTATTTTGCAGGGGTGAGCTGCCTTAGCTAAATAGGGTGAGGTCAGACCACCAGGTTTAAGGTTTGTTATGCTCTTATTGATGTGAGATAAACCCCGCTGCAAATAAAAAACTCCATAACTTTAAAGCGATGAGCAGGGAGTTCGCAGATCGCCCCCCGTTCACCCTAAAATGTTCACTTCCCCCGACCCTCCCACCATCCCTGGAGTGAAGCGAAGGGCAGCGATTGAGTCTGGTCACCCTGACGACCAGTGTTCCAGGTGACGATCAATTCCTTTTTAGCGCGGGTGATGCCCACATACAGTAGCCGCAAGCGCTCCCTCACGTAGTCCAGCCGGGCAGAGCGGGAGGCTGCGCCCTCGCTGTAAAACTCGTACTCGCTGGTTGCCAGACTGGCATCCAACTGTGCCAGGGTCTCGGCCTCCAGATTCAGGTTGCCGCGGATGAACCACTTCTCTTGGCCTTATGCATGGTGGTCACCACCACCTTGCCGGCGTGATGCGAGGGGTCGAAGCCCGAGTCGTCTTCGCTGAAACCCAGGAAGCGCCGCTCATTGCGGGCGATCAGGCCCAGTTCACCGTTCAGGTCGGGCAGCCGCCAATCGGCGTGGTCATCGCTTGCCTGACGCATAACCAGCGCCAATTTGTGGGCCAGTGCCAGGTCGCTGGGGGTAGTGAACATGTCCTGTGACAGGGTGAGCAACATCTGGTCGATCGGCAGGGTAGTTGTCTCTTGCCAGCGTCTAAGGATCCCACGGAATTCCTCCAACTCCGATAGGATATCTGGGAGCAGGCCTTCGGATCTCAAGTCTGACAGCCAGTCGCGCCCGGTACGCGGGCTGACAAAGGTCTCGATCTCGCTGCATTTCCTCAGCACATCCGCCACCTGTCTTTGGAGATCATCGTTATCTTCTTCTTCATCCTGACTCCAGGCCAGGTAAGCCTTTGCGAGGCGGGTTGCAGACTGCGGGTCAGCAAGTGCGCTGACCACTTCGCCTAAACGTTTGGCTGCTTCGCGCGTGGAAGAAGTGCTGCCGAGTAATTCCACAAAATCAATCTTGCGAGCCTTGAGAGCGTTGATAACGTCCGTACCCCGCAGGTTACGGGGCACCAGAACGGCGAGGGTGGCTTCAGGGTGTTCCGGCAACCACTTGGCGATGGATTTGACCACCGCTTCGACTTCCTCGTCGGGGGTGTATTGCCTGCCGATCAGCTTGATGCCATCCGGATCATCAGGCGGGTTGGGCTGGAAGTCATCCGGGGCGGTGGGGCGGATGAACGGGACGGTCAATGCATCCCGAACTGCAGGTTCCGGGTGCTCGTCATTAACCCAGCGGATCAACCGGTTTGCCAGATCAATAATGCGCGGCTGGCAGCGGCCTGAATCGGGCAGTGTTTTATGACTGTCGGCTTCGGCGTGGATGAATTCGAGCAAGTGCCTGGGTGAGGCGGTGGTGAAGGTCTCGAAGATGGCCTGGTTCGGGTCGCCCACACGCACCCAATTGCCTGCGGGTCCTGCCAACAGACGCAGGATCTGTTCCTGCAACTTGCTGGAATCCTGGGCCTCGTCTTCGAGGATATACGGCCAGCGGTAGCGCAGCCGCTCGAGGAAATCGGGATCATTCTCGAGCAAGTCGATCGCAAGGCGAATCAGGTCGTCAAAGTCCACCGCGCCGCGATACGCCAGCCCGCGCTGGTAATCGCTGTAGATGGACAGCCCCATTTCCGCCAGGGGCAAGGGAGCAGGCGCCTCATTCAGCAGGAGCCTCAGTTTCTCCGGGGTCAAGCGGTTGTCTTTCGCAGAGCGGATAAACGCCAGAGAAACGCCAGTCACCAATTCCGGCAGATGCTGGCGGTGCACCCAGTTACGCTTGCCCTCCTCCATATCGGCGAGGTAGTCATCGAGTTCGGTGGGATGCGCCTGCAGCCAAGCTGTCGCGGCTTCCTTGCGGATCAAGTCGGCTTCCCGCTCATCCAGGATGGCGAAGCGGTCCTCCAGACCAACCGCAGCGGGTTTCTCGCGCACGATATCGTTGGCCAATCCGTGCAAGGTGCGGACACGATAACCGAAAGGCATGGGCAAGGCCAAAAAATCCTTGATTCGGGCGGCAAAGTTATCCACTGCCGAGTTGACCAGGGTAACGATGAGTACTTCCTGTTCATCGCCGATGGCTCCCGAGCTGATGAGTTGAGCAGCCAGCGCCGAGAGGGTATGCGTTTTGCCCGAGCCGGGCACGGCGGAAATGCCCATTTTACCGCGGGTATATTTTAGGATTTCTTGCTGGGCGGGGCGCGGGGAGAAGAGTGTCATTCTATGGTTTCCAGGACCGATCCTCGGGTACCGAGTTGCCACCATCCACCACGATCAACTGGCCGGTAATGTAAGAAGCCTGTGGAGCAGCCAAAAAGTGGACGGCATATGCCACCTCCTCCGGCGTGCCGGAGCGTTTCATGGGGGTCAGCAGCCCAGCCGCTGCCTCGCTTTCCAGTTGTGAACCGGTGGCTATCCAGCCGGGTGCAACCGCGTTCACCGTGATACCGTCTGCGGCAGTCTCGACGGCGACGGCGCGGGTAAAACCCCACATTCCAGCTTTGGCGGCATGGTAGGAGGCGTCCCCCACGAAAGCCTGCACCGGTCCGCTGGTGGAAGTGATGTTGATGATGCGTCCATACTTTTGGACCCGCATCAGCGGCAGGACGGCTCTGGTCACGAGGAAACAAGTGGTCAGGTTGCGCTCCAGCGAACGATGCCATTCTTTCAGCGGGATGTCATCCACGGCAGATTCGAATTGTTCTTCGCCAACCACCGTCATCCCGGCGTTATTGACGCAGATGTCCAACCTGCCGTATGTTTGGCGGATGTCATCCAAGATGAACTGCACCGCCTCGGGCTGGGTCAGATCGGCGACATACCCCTTGGCGCGGAAGCCCTCCCTTTCCAGTTCCATAACGCGTTCATGGATGCGCTCCGTGGTGCTGACCAGTGCGAGTCTCGCACCATCCCTGCTCAGCACCCGCGCACTGGCGAACCCAATACCAGTTGGACTGCCTGCCCCCGTGATGAGTGCAAGTTGATCTTGAAGGATGTTCATTTTTTCCGTTCCTGGTTATCCGAGGGATGGGCAGGTTTGGGATCGTCAATCCATAACAGCCGGGAATTTTCTTCCCCGGCGATGATCTCATCTAGCCTTCCAGTTTGATCTTTTTTGCTTTTTCGAGATACAGCACCTGCACCTTTGACAGGCCGCGGGTCTCGGTTTTACTGACGGTACAAATAAAAGCAACCGATTCGTCCATGTCCACGATGGCAACCTTGTCCCCCTTACGAAGGCTATCCTTCTTCATGTAGAAGGGGATAGCCATACTTACTTTTACGGGGACATCCTTTACGATTTCCACGTAGCGTCCGGTAGTATGCGCGGCAACCGCGCCGTGGGCAGTAATCTGTTCAATTATGCTGCGTTTATTCATGGGGTTCTCCTTTTTTTAATTTTACAATAAATGTCGCTCTAAGGGCTTAGCGGTGCGACCATTGTGCCAATTGCCAGGGCACTATTCACATCCGTTAATTCCGGCAGACCGTTCTTTATCAGCACCGGTACCCATTCATAACTCTGAAAACCTGCGCGGTTTAGCACAACGCGCAGGATGATTGTGGCGTTGGCAATGCCTTGATAATCATCGAAAACAAAGTTTCCCAGGCTGTAAGCGATCAGCCCTCCATGATAGCGTTCAATGGATTGCAGGAAATGTGGGTGGGAGCCGATCACCAGCGCCGCGCCTGCATCAATGGCGGCATGGGCCGCAAGGCGTTGATCATCGGAGATATTTGGGATAATTGATGTGATCTCATACCCGGAGTGGAGTAGCACGATGACCACGTCAGCCTCTTTTTTGGCGGCAGTTACATCTGCCTTGACCTGGTCAGGGTCGGCCCAAGCGATACCGGGTTGGGATTCCGTGGCAATCCAGGCACGTGCGTCGAACCCGCCACTTTCAGCGCCTACATTCGCGTATGCCAGGAAGGCAAGGCGCAGGCCGTTACGCTCCAGGATGACTGGCGTATGTGCTTCGGTAGCGTTCATCCCGGCTCCTGCGCTGGCGATTCCGTTTTGTTGGAGGTTATTGATCGTATCTGCCAGGCCCACTGCGCCATAATCCATTGCATGGTTGTTAGCCAGGCCGAGCACATCGAACCCGGCCANNGCCAGGGCNNTGGCTGCCTCCGGAGGGGCGGCAAAGGTAAAAGTTTTGGGCTGCGGACTTGTGGCGGAGGTTAGTGCGCATTCGAGGTTGCCAACCAGTACGTCTGCGCCGTCCAGCACGGGCTGGACACCGGCAAAGACGACCTGGGGTCCCTTGGATAAGATCTGCTGTCCGACCGTGCGCGCAAGCATGATGTCTCCCACTGCTTCCAGGTTGACTGTCGGGTCTGAGGTGGGTGTTTCAACCTGCGCGTTGGCAATCGTTTGCGTAGGTATGGAACCGGAACTGAGCGTGAGCCCTGTTGGCAGGAGAGGAGTGCGTGTCGAACTGACCTCCGGTGTCTGCGTGATGCTGAATACCGTCCCTCCGGGAGACGCACATGAGGATAGAACAATTAAGAACAACGCGATGAAAACCAGAAAACGCTTAACTTCCATGCCGGTCCTGATCCTCCAGTTGCATCTTCCAGATGGCCTTCAACAACGGACCACGCTGCTCGAAACCTGATTCACCCAGGTCGCTCATGCCGAGATAGATCCGTTCACGGCAGCGGCGGAGGAGACCGGTCACCAAGCGTCCCAGGGCCTGTTGGTTGGCAGCCAAGTCATCGGCATCCGTCCATACGCGGTCACGGTTCCATGAGCGGCTGAGGACATAGGGCTGGGTCAGCGGTTGAAAAAGTCGCTCCCACCAGCCCCCGGAACCCACATCAAGCCAGAATTGAACGGTCGCAGGACGGTTCATCATCAAGAAAGTGTGGGCGGGAGCCAGCAGGATCGATCCTTCCGGTTCCTCGGTCCAGGCTTCTAAGTACTGGGCGGCGATGACGCCATCCTGCAGCATGGCCAAGTATTCACGCCCCGTGTCCACGGATCCATCCTCGGCGGCCTCCATGGCCTGGCGGAATTTCTGGACAGATTCGACCAGGCTGGCGGCAGTGCGAGCGCCGTCATGGTTGCGGTGCATGCTGAAGCCTTTCTGGGANAGCACTTCTCCGAACANGCGACGCAGGAAATGATCGAGCGGATCTGGGGCAGGTTGCTGGCGATAAGCTTCGATCCACTCCCTCAGTATTTCATACTGCTGGCCGAAGACGAAGGTGATGCGTTCCTGGACCTCGGAGCGNATTCCAGCNAAACTCGAAAGGGAAAAGTCCCGCACCCGGTAAACGATCTCACTCAGCAACTGNGCCCGAACGAGGTCCATTCCATCCAGNGCATACAACAGCAGGTACGCCACATCGAATTTCGTCGGGCGCACACCCCAGCCCGGATGGGCCAGTTCAGCCACGGTCAAGAGGCAGTGGCTGGNGGGTTCATCGCGCAANGAACGCGAGGGGCGGTGNGAATGCCAGGGTATGCCCAGTTCTTCCAGGCGGTTGCTNAGCGAAAAGCGCAGNGAATCGGAAAAATAAGGCGCCAGGACAACAATCTCCGANACGGGCAAACCTTCTTCTTTTATGAGCCGCTGAATCTCTNCGGTCACCCAGTCCAGCATCTGGGGGAAAAAGCGGGAGGGTATTTCGGGGGAAGCGAAATGGAGAGCGGTGAGGCCTTCCGGGGAAAAGGAGGCAGGCTGCTTAAACAAAAGCCTGGAAGAAAATGAGGTCTCCAGCGCCTGGATCTCCGGCGTGGTCACGAAGGACTCGACCAACCCCGCGTGAATATTACACGGGTCGGCCAATGCATGACCAGAATCAGGGTCTGCACCCAGGAAACGGCGGTAGCCCGCCTCACTGTCATATATGACCAGTGCCGAGTCAAGCTGCGTCAGCCATTCAGCCAGCAGGTCATGCGCCACCGGGATATCTTCTTCAACATTGTCGCAGATCAAATGTTTGTAGCGGTCCGTCAAATANTCATGGCACTGCGGCGCCCGCCACAGGATGGAGCGGAAAATGTCGAGTTGCAGGGAGAAATCCAGCAGGTTATGCTCCAGGCAGTAAAGGCGGAAGCGGGTGGCGCATTCCTGGGCGTCNGCATAGACCCGGCGCTGGCCCGGGTCCCCACTCCAGGCCCCCGACAGGCGCTCCCCTATCTCAGTATATGGAAAACCTACNGATGCGGACTTGTTCAAGTTGTCCAGCACCTGACTGTACAGCCGATTGCGNTCGATAGTGACCGANGCAAAGAAACCCTGATCCATCAGCGGGCGGANGAGGCGCGCCATGTAATACTGGGCCGTTTCAAGGGTCAGGAAGACCGGAGGCTGNGTGGGGTGGGCNAAACCGCCGGGTTCTGCAGCCAGCGGCCAAAACAGGTCCACCATGCGGCGGGCGAGGCCACCGATAGTAGCAAGCGTGACCTGCCCGCCCGGGCCAATTTCCGGGGCNTGAAGGGCTTCCTCGTAGGGCTTTTGCAGGGTGCGCTGGGGGGTGAGGATGAGTATGGAATCGGCCGGCTGACGNGAGGCAAGGAGCATCCGCAAGCGTTCCACCCCGACCGTGGTCTTGCCGCAGCCAGCAGGACCGGAGAGGAATATCCTGTTCGCGGTTGGGAAAGAGAGGATTTCGCGTTGGGAGGGGGTCAGATCCACAAGTCAAGATTAGCGGAAAGCAGGGGATTTGTCAACCATCAAAGGATGGCATAATATAATAAACATTAAATAAATTCCGAGGAACGAATCCCGAAAAAAAAACCGGGACGATGTGAGGAACAATTCTCTTTAATATAATAAGGGACAGCCAACTACGCCTTGGGCCGTCCCTTGCCTTGAGAAATTATAGAACAATTGTTCGAATTTGTCAAGCAGGGATGCGACCTGCAGAATACTCTCAAAGGAGGAATAAANAATGGAGAAATGACCTTCCGCGGTTATGCTTTTGTGTGTNACACAGATCCATGTTGCGTAAAGATACAATAATTGAGTCCGAGCATCGCCGGTTCCGCTGCTGCCGATGNCTACTACAGGGATGTTCCGTGAAGGCAAACCATTGACTTGGAATTCGCCAAGAAGAAGGAGTTCAAAATGACCAAATCATCCGTCCAACAATCCATCTACAATAATTCGGACACGGTTTTTTGGGGTGGTATGGCTGTTGCAATTGGCTCCTTCGGTGTCGTTGTTGCCAGCGCTTTTTATGCATTATCACCCGTATCAGCTGTGCTGCCCATGCCAAGCCTTTTATTTGTTAATGCGCTTAACGGCATGATAGCAGGGCGTATCCCCATGATGGCTGCCGGGACTATTGGCATTCTTTTCGATATAATCCTTGCGGTTGGTACACTTATGCTGATGGTGTTCCGCAACCCCGCAGGCATGCAAATCGAAAGGGCGGGTTGGGCTTTTGTGACAATTAGTGTCCTGATCTTCGTCATGGTTGATTCACTATCGGCCGGTGTGCTGACTCAAATTGCTGCACAAGATGGCGCGATGCCAGCATTCGTTGGGTTCAAACTCCTTTTCGACACACTTTTCATTTTAGGCACGATTGCTTTTGAACTTGGCATACCCTTAATTTTAGTCAGCGAATTGAAATCTAAATCATCCGTATTGGCAAAACCGTTGATATGGATCGGTATGTTTGCCGCTTTAATCGGCCTTTTATCAGGAATTCTTTATTTTGCGAACGTCAGCCTTCCACAAGGAATAGGCATCTCCATCGCAGGAGGCACATTCATCTTTGCAATCTATGGGGTCCAAATAGCACGCTCAGTGCGAAAGGAATTTTTGTAAAAATGCAGGCTGCACCTACCAAAACATGTAATGGGCGGCTGGGAATCTGAGCGATTTGCAAATATATTTCACACTTAAAAAATCCCACCCCCAAGCCTTGTCCCTGCACACCCAGCCGCCACAAGAGCAAGTCATTGGGATGCAAACAAACGAGCGAATCGTAAAAGGAGTCGCAATGGAAGAAACAAAGATGTATACCCTTGAAGAAGCTCATACCCATTTCGCAAAAACGTTGAACGGCAAAGTTTGGGAATTGCTCCAAAAGCCAAAGCGGTCAAAGCTGGAAGACGAACTCATGATCCATACCGCTCATGCATCCTGTTATCATTGGCTGATTGCAGGAACAGGCCTGCATCACCAACGTGCCGAATGGCTGATCGCACACGTGTACGCCGAACTCGGACTAACCGACTCTGCCCTCAGACATGCCTACCAGTGTTTTGAAATCACGAACGAATATGCAGATTTGATGAAAGACTTTGACAGGGCTTATGCTTATGAATGCGTCGCGCGAGCCGATGCTTTAGCAGGGAATCGAGACGAAGCCCTCCAGTACATCCAACTTGCCCAGGAGAGTGGTCAAGCGATCCATAACGATGAGGACAAGAGTATTTTTATGGGTGATTTTGACAGCGGAAACTGGCATGGTTTGAGATGAACTGCCGCCCAGTTTTCAACTTCAGCTCAAGGGCAGAAGGGAAAACTGATTAAATTAATCGTAAAATGTAAGGTATACAAGATAACTTTTTCGATCATTGTTCTGCGGCAAAAGCATTGTAAAAAAAGAGGTCGTTTATGATCACAGGCGTGCATGCCATACTCTATAGTACAAACCCTGCTGCGGATCGCGCGTTCTTCCGGGATGTCCTTCGCCTGACCCATGTTGATGCAGGTGAAGGCTGGTTAATTTTCGGGCTGCCGCCAGCAGAAATTGCGGTCCACCCTACCGATGAAAGCGGCGGACAAGAGTTATATCTTCAGTGCGAAGACATAGAAATCTTTATCCTTGAAATGACAAATCAAAAAATCAGTTGTTCTCCGGTTCAAAATCTGAATTGGGGTTTGCTCACTCGAATAACCCTCCCGGGTGGCGGACAACTTGGCGTGTACCAGCCGCGTCATATACGCCCTGAACCGATCAATATCCAATCATGAGCGAAAGATCCATAAAAATCCGGTTTATAACCGGTAACCAAGAGATCGATGGAAGTTAGAGGCAAACGGTTAAACTCCCAACTTCCAAACAGTATCCTTACCAGGAAGGTCAGTATGTTCAGTGTGAAAGAACGTGAGCGCATTCGCGATGGTGTACTCCAAATGGCTGCGTCTGACAAGCGGGTCGTCGCAGGAGCTGTCGTCGGGTCATTTGCTTTAGATGATGGCGATCGCTGGTCAGATCTTGATCTGNCATTCGCAGTCGCAAACAACATACCCATTCATGANGTGCTTGAAGATTGGACGCGCCAGCTCAACGACGAATTCAGCGCGGTTAAATTATTTGACTTGCCAAGCGGAGTAACCATCTACCGNNTTTATTTTTGCTTCCCGGCTGCCTGCAGTTCGACCTCTCCTTCACTCCCGCGTCCGAATTTGGAGCCAATGGGCCAAAATTTAGGTTGCTTTTTGGCAGTTCCGTGGAAAAACCATACACTCAACCACCACCGACGCAGGAGCTCTTCGGCTATGCGGTGCATCACGCATTGCGGGCACGCTTTTGCATCGAGCGGGGCCGTTACTGGCAGGCGGAGTACTGGATCAGTGGAGTCCGCGACAACGCGCTTAGCCTCGCCTGTCGTCGCCGTGGTCTCCCAACAAGCCATGGCAGGGGCTTCGATGAACTACCTCGTGAAGTGGGCGATGCCATAAAGAGTGCACTGGTCGCTTCGCTGGAGCGAGACGAACTGCTGCGCTCGCTCGGTTGCGCCATTGAGGGATTGTTGCGCGAAATGGAGGAGGTCCAAGAGATGGCAGCGAAAGTCGAACCGCAACTGTGCATGCTGACGGTTGTATGAGATGCCCAGCTCCGGTTTGTTAAATAAGGAACGCTTGCCGCCTTCCGCAAACAGAAGTTATTGACTGGGCCACTCGAACCAACTATGCGGTTTCTAAATGGCAAAAGAATGCAAGCGAAGCTTCCCCATCCTACCGCTTCCGTTAATTAATGCGCTGAATCCTCGATCTGAGCCGGGTTCTCCCCATCCAATTTTTAGACTTGTGAAGGGACAGCCTGCAGAACGTCCTTTTTAAGTCAAGTGTTTGGCAAAGAATTTCGTCACCCTATCCCAGGCGTCCTTGGCAACTTCCGACTTATAAACGCTCGGGTCACTATCGCGGAAAAAGGCATGCCCTGAGTCGGGGTAAACGATCACCTCATGATGTACCCCGATTTTGCCCAGCAACCGGTCAAACTGCTCCACTGTCCCGACCGGAATGGAGACATCCTTGTCTCCAAACAGGCCCAGGACAGGGCT